>Ga0307929_1000041_pt1 | contig 122829 bp, 96 predicted proteins | sample AceLakmetage1330_FD_203160 | JGI IMG/M metagenome (GOLD analysis project Ga0307929, IMG submission 203160) | Saline water microbial communities from Ace Lake, Antarctica - #1330 | ecosystem: Environmental > Aquatic > Non-marine Saline and Alkaline > Saline | place: Antarctica: Ace Lake...
GGCTATGAATACCGGTATGTACGAGAACCAGATTGTCCAGGCGAATATCCGAAAACTGGCTGATATCGGGGTGACTTTTGTCGGCCCGGAATCCGGGTACCTGGCCTGCGGATATGAGGGGCGGGGCAGAATGGCATCGACCGATACTATTATCCGCGAGATTGAGGAGATCTTAAGAACATAGCTTCGCAACTTTTTTGCCACAAAGGCACAAAGACACAAAGAAAAGAATTAAAGGTTCAATAACTACGAATCTTCTTGTTTTTCTTCGTGTCTTTGTGCCTTTGTGGCAAACTTATTGAAATTCCGGAGCAGGAACTTAGCCCTCACTTCGTTCGGGAAATTTTACCTCTAAGGAAAGCAGGAAATCAGGAGAATTCAAATACTTCCCCTCCTGCCTTCCTGCATTCCTTAGAGGCTATTGTCGAGATGTGGTTTCAGACGTGAAAGTCCGAAATGGAGTGAAGGACGATATTCCTATGAAATTCATCATTACAGCCGGGCCAACCCGGGAGTTTATCGACCCGTTCCGATTTATCTCTAACCCCTCCAGCGGTAAGATGGGTTACGCTCTGGCCCGGGCCGCGATAGGCCAGGGGCAGGAAGTGATCCTGATAAGTGGACCGGTCGAGTTGCCTCCAATTGCAGGGGCAGTTCTGGTTCCGGTGATTTCGGCTCTGGAGATGAGAGAGGCGGTGAACAGCCACTTCCCCTCCGCGGACGCGGTTATCATGGCGGCGGCAGTTGCTGATTATCGCCCGGAGGATAATTCCCGGCATAAGTTAAAAAAGGGCGGCGAGGAAATCTCTCTACAGTTGGTAAGAAATCCGGATATCCTTGAGGAACTTGGCCAGAAAAAAGGAGATACAATCCTTATTGGATTCTCGGCGGAGACTGAGAATATCATTGACAATGCCCTGAAAAAGTTAAAAAGTAAGAATCTTGATTTAATAATCGCCAACGATATCTTAGCCCCCGGTAGCGGATTTTCCGGAGATACGAATCAAGTAATTGTTTTTGATCGCCGGGGAATGGCGGACCAATGGCCAATGATGAGTAAAGATGATCTGGCGGATTGTATTATCAAGTTAACGATGGATTATAGAGCATGAAAAAGATAATTTTACTGTTATTGCTGGTATTTATAGTTTCGGCCTGTGCTTCCTCATCTTCTCATCCTCCCCGGCCGCGCCGACCTCATGCCGGAGCACACTGGGCCCCCGGACATCGCGCTCCAGGAGGTCGATGGATTCCGGCTCACTGGAAATAACACGGAAGGAAGCTGTGTCACCATGGCTCGACTTGACTATAAGGACTTTAGTTTTCGTACATCACCCCATGGTAATCGGGGGAAGGTCCGGGCAATCTCTAAAACCAAGGATGCATTCTTAAAGACAATTGATTATTATATATCGAAGAATAACCGGAAGATAATCAATATCGAGACCCACGAAGGTTTCTTCCGGGTTTGGCATACAGAGATCGAGAATAAAAAGTAATTTTCCCCTTTCGGGAATTGGATTAGATATACAAGTATTATCAGCATTTATTTTTCCAAAGGAAAAATAAATGGCGCGGTAGCCAAGTGGTAAGGCGGCGGTCTGCAAAATCGCTATTCACCGGTTCGAATCCGGTCCGCGCCTTTTTTCTTCTCCCTACGGGGAGAAGAAAAAAGTTAAAATATTTTCCGTCGGGAGTTCAGGTCGGTTAATCACGGGGTGTTAACTTCAGTGTTTTTCACTAAGTTAGCGCTGCAGGCGATAACTTATATGGCTAATATATTGATAATTGAAGACGATACCGAGATCCGTGAGATGCTCAGCCTGGGCGTGAGATCCTACGGATATGATGTCGATATGGCAGCTGATGGGAGCACGGCGCGGGAATTATTAACGGAGAATAAGTATGGAGTGGTGATAACCGACCTGGTGATGCCCGATGTCGAGGGAACGGAGTTGATATCTTTCATTAAAGATGTCTCTCCCGATAGCAAGATTATAGTAATGACCGCTCACGCCTCGGTGAAAGTTGCCAAAGAATGCGTTGGAAAAGGCGCGTCCTCTTTTGTCATCAAGCCCTTCTCCATGGAGCAGATGTACTACACGATCGAGACCACGCTGGCGGAGAAGAAGCTGATGGAGGAGGAGGAGACCATCTATGAAGACTTGATATCGGAGAATATATTCTTCGGTATGGCCGGGAAAAGTGTGGAGATGAAGAAGATATACCATACGATTATGACCGTGGCGAAGACCAGCAGTCCGGTTATTATTTATGGGGAGACGGGGGCCGGGAAAGAGATGGTAGCCCGGGCCATACATTTGAACAGTGATCGCCGGGAGAGTAAAATGCTGGTTGTGGATTGCGCCTCCCTCTCGGAGCATCTCTTTCAGAGCGAACTCTTCGGGTATGTTCGAGGGGCTTTTACCGGTGCTTTTAAGGATAAGATAGGATTACTGAAGGCTGCCGCCGGCAGCACGATACTTCTGGACGAGATCGGGGATATCAGCTCCCAAGCTCAGTCTCAGCTTCTCCGGTTCTTGCAGAATGGAGAGTTCAGGCCGCTGGGTGGGACACGGAACCTGAGATCGGATGCCAGGGTTCTGGCGGCTACAAATATTGATCTGGAGGAGAAAGTTAAATCCGGAGATTTTCGGGAAGATCTTTATCACCGTCTTAACGTATTGACGATCTCTCTCCCGCCCCTTCGGGAGCACCGGGAGGATATCCCGCTTCTCAGTTACTATTTTTTGCGAAACTTCGCCCGGCAACAGAAAAAATCGATCAGGAATATCTCATCCACCGCGCTCAGTGTTATGATGGCACGGAATTGGCCGGGTAATGTGCGGGAATTGAAGAATACGCTAGAACGGGCGGTTACCTTCTGTCAGGATGAGACTATTCTCCCCTATCATCTCTCTCCGGGGATGGAGATCTCTGATATAAACAATGAGATGGGTACAGCATTAAGTTTGAGTGAGGCGATTCATAGAACCGAACAGGCGCAGATTGTCCGTGCGATGAGAGAGAGCAAGGGGAACAAGCAGGAAGCAGCCCGACTGCTCGGAATCGATAGAATTACTCTCTGGCGGAAGATCAAATCGTATAACTTGAATCTTCCCACCTTTTCCTGAGATAAGCTATGCCATACTCGAAAAGCCTTTTTAACCTTTTTAAGTATGATCAAGCTTAGAGAACGGATGGGCCGGAGTGGTGGAATTGGCAGACACAAGGGACTTAAAATCCCTTGAGGGAAACCTCGTGCGGGTTCAAATCCCGCCTCCGGTATCTTATTTATCCTTTGAAAAAATAAGAAGTTGTAAGCATTTGACCAATATTGCAGGCATGTTTATTATCTGAATACTTCTTCCCAAAAGTTGTAGAAATGGCCTGCGACATACGAAAAATCTTAGTTGTGACTCTCCTGATCCCGGGTGTATTTCTCCTGTGGGCTGAATGTCTTTTTCCGGCTGAGGAGAGGATTGTTGTTGTTGACGCAACCGGGGAGACGCTAGAATTTTTAAAACCCCCGCACACGATTGTTTCTCTCAATCCTGATTTTACCGGGAATATCATCGCTCTGGGAGTTGGTGATCGGTTGGTCGGTATAACCAATTACTGCCGGTACCAGGATAATCTTGCTACTCCGGAGCGTCTCGGCGGGCTCTGGCAGCCGAATCTGGAACGTATTGTCGCTCTCAATCCCGAGCTGGTTCTGGCTACCAGGGAAGGCAATAACCCCGGAATTATCTCCACCCTCCGAAGGCTTGAAATCCCGGTCTTTGTCTCCGGACAGTCTTCATCTTTTCAGGGTTACTTTGAACTCCTCCGGCAACTTGGATATATCCTGGGACGGGAGAAGGAAGCCGGGAGGTTGATTGACGAATTTAAGAACCGGCTTAACCGGATACGTCTTGCCTCGGCCGGTCTGCCTCCGGTGACGGTCTTTCTCCAGGTTGGAGTTAAGCCGCTGGTTACCATCAATAAAGAGACCTTGATTGGCGAGATGATTAAGATTGCCGGAGGAGATAATATCGCGGCGGATCTGTTTTCCCGCTACCCTTCCATCAGCCGGGAGCGAGTATTGGCCGATGACCCAGAAGTGATTATTATAGCCGCGATGGGGAGTGAGGCAGAGGCGGGGGTAGCATTCTGGGAGAAATTCCCTGAATTGCAGGCGGTGCAAAATCAGAGGATTTATGTAATTGATCCGGATCTTGTCTGTCGGTTGAGTCCCGGGCTTATGGATGGAATTTCTAAGATTGAATCGTTTGTTAGTGAAGCGAGGTTGAAAAAGGTAAGCGGTAAGCAGTGAGCGGTAAGCGGTATTCGCTAGGCCACCGCTTACTGCTCACCGCTCACCGCTTACCCAAAATATAGGTTATCGGAGTAAAGAATGCGGCAACGAGTTAGACAACGGACAATTATAATCTTCGTACTCCTGATAGCCGCTCTTCTCCTGGTATCGATCGGGTCTCTCCAGGTGGGAACGGTGTTCTTCTCCTTTACCCGGATAATCCGTATGCTCTTTGATTATTTATTCGGGATCACGGATAGTTCTATGGACGCGACAATTGTCTTCCGCCTCCGGCTTCCCAGGATCATTCTGGGAATTGTGGTGGGGGGAGGACTGGCGGTATCCGGGGTTCTATTTCAGGGGCTCTTCCGTAATCCCCTGGTTGAACCATATACCCTGGGTGTTTCCGGGGGGGCGGCACTGGGTGTCAGTCTGGGGTTTCTGCTCGGGGGAGCGTTTCCTAAGTCGCTTCTGCCTCTCTTCGGATTTGCCGGAGCCTGGTTAGCGGTATCTTTTGCTTATACTATTTCCCGGCGCCGTCGGTTTCTGAAGATCCCTTATCTATTACTGGTTGGGGTGATGATATCATTTATCTGTTCAGCGCTGATAATGCTGCTGCTGTCAGTGGTGAATCTAAGCACCTTCCGGGCGGTTATCTACTGGACCATGGGGTCTTTAGCCGGGTGTGATATTAAGCTGATCCGTTTCGCGGTTCCGGTGATTCTTCTGGGGACGGCGGCATCCCTGGGTCTGGCCTGGACTCTGAACGCGCTCACGCTGGGAGAGGAAGGGGCACACCACCTGGGGATTCGGCTGGAACGGGATAAGAAGTGGATATTCTTCCTTGGGGCGCTTCTGGCTGGAACAGCGGTCTCAGTGGCCGGAATTATCGGATTCGTTGGATTGATAGTTCCTCACACCGTCCGTCTTCTATTTGGAAATGACCATCGATCCTTGATTCCGGCCTCATTTCTGGCGGGAGGGATTTTTCTGGTTCTCTGCGACACACTGGCCCGGACCGTTCTGGCTCCAATGGAACTCCCGGTCGGTGTGGTCACGGGGATACTGGGCGGCGGTATATTTATCTACCTGCTCAGCAGAAAAAGTCCGGGGTAAATACAATGCCGTGATTGGAGATAGTCTATTCTGATAAATAGTTATTAAAAAGAAATAATATATGTTAAAAAGGCTTTTCGAGAGAGGTTTAGTTATATATTCTTTCCGACATCCATTGAAAAATAAACTTACATAAGACAGTGCTACTATATGTAGCGCCATGAGGAGCTGATTGATTATGAAGAATGCTTTAATTACGGGTATCACCGGCCAGGATGGGTCATATCTGGCGGAATTCCTTCTGGAGAAAGGTTATAAGGTCTTTGGCCTGCAGCGCCGGTCCAGCACTATCACCACCGAACGTCTCGATCATCTGCTGGAGAGCGGTATGGAACTGATCTCGGGTGATCTGATCGACGAGAACTCATTGATTAAGGCTCTCAATGATTCAGAACCGGATGAGGTCTATAACCTGGGAGCACAGTCATTTGTCCCGGCCTCATGGAGTCAGCCCATTCTGACCGGTGAGGTAACCGGACTGGGGGTGACGAGGCTCCTTGAAGCAATTCGGATTGTCAACCCGGAGATCCGGTTCTATCAAGCCTCTTCCAGTGAGATGTTTGGCAAGGTCATAGAGACCCCTCAGAGTGAGGCGACCCCGTTTTATCCGAGGAGCCCTTACGGAGTTGCCAAGGTTTATGGCCATTGGATTACGATCAATTGCCGGGAGAGCTATGATATGTTCGCTGTCTCCGGTATCCTCTTCAACCATGAGTCACCCCGGAGAGGGCTGGAGTTTGTTACCCGGAAGGTTACCTATGCGGTGGCACGGATTAAGGCCGGGCTACAGAAGGAGCTGCGTCTGGGGAACTTGGAAGCCAAGCGGGATTGGGGTTTTGCCGGTGACTATGTCCGGGCGATGTGGCTGATGCTCCAGGCGGACGAACCGGATGATTATGTCATTGCTACCGGTGAAACCAATACGGTAAAACGGATGTGCGAGATTGCCTTTGCCCGGGTCGACCTTGATTGGAATGATTATGTTGTGGTGGACCCGAAATTTTACCGACCGGCCGAGGTCCAGCTCCTGCTGGGAGACTCCAGCAAAGCCCGGGAGAAACTGGGTTGGGTGCCGGAGGTTGATTTTGTCGCTTTGATCGAGATGATGGTAGATGCCGATGTGGAGAGAGTCGAGAGTGGGAAGTAACCAGTTATCAGTAAATGGTGATCGGTAATCAGTAACCGGTTACTGATTACTATACTTATAATTACTACCTTACAATGGGTGTTAAATGATGAAACGCGCTTTAATAACCGGAATAGCCGGTTTTGCTGGCAGTCATCTGGCGAGAGAGCTTATTGGCCGGGGCTGGATAGTATCAGGAATCGAACGACATGGAGCTGTTTTGAGTAATCTCACCGACCTTATCTACCGGGTCCGGGTGGATGAGTGCGATATACTCAGTTCCAAGGATGTGGGATATGTGATCAGGAAGCAAAGACCGGACATTATTTTCCACCTGGCCGGGACCTCATTCGTTCCTGATGCTCAGAATGCCCCTCAGATGGCTTTCGAGATTAACGTAAAGGGAAGTCTTAACATGTTGGAGGAAACCCGGGAGAACGCGCCCGATGCCGGGGTGATTCTCATCAGTTCCGCTGAAGTTTATGGAGATGCCGATAGATCCCGGATGCCGCTCACCGAAGATAATGTATTCAGGCCTTTGAATATCTACGCGCTGACCAAGGTCTGCGCGGAAGAGACGGCCTTCTATTACCACCGGGTTAAGGGGGTGAAATGTGTGGTATTAAGGCCGTTTAATCATATCGGCCCTGGCCAGCGCCCGAGTTTTGTTACCTCCGCCTTCGCTCTCCAGATTGCCCGGATCGAGGCCGGGAAGCAAGAGCCGGTTCTAAAGGTGGGGAATCTGGAGGCCGCCCGTGATTTTACCGATGTCAGGGATATGGTTAGGGCTTACCGGATGGCCGCGGAACACTGTGAGCCGGCCAACCCCTATAATATCTGCTCGGGAAGAGTTTATAAGATCAAAGAGATCCTGGATAAGCTGTTGGCTCTAAGTGATGCTGAGATCGAGATCAGGCAGGATCCGGAGAGAATGCGGGACTCCGAAGTGCCGATCTTTCAGGGAGACCGTACCCGGTTCACCGAAGCCACCGGCTGGGAACCGAGATTTTCAATCGATGAGACATTGAAGACGATCCTTGATTACTGGCGGGACCAAGTTCGGTGATCTGTGTGTATCTGTGTTCTAATCAGTGTTGATTCGTGTATATACAATGAAAACCAATACATCATTATTGGAAGAACTGTCGAGAATTCGCAGCCATCTAACCGGTCCGAAAACTGCACCCCGGGACCATGATCCTCTCTCCGCTTTCTTCTTTGCCCTGGAAGGGTTGAGCGAGATGGTGGTGGTCACCGATCTCAATCATAAGATTGTTTATGTCAACGCGGCCTGCGAGGATCTGCTGGGGTATGATCCGGAAGAGTTGATGGGGCTGAAAGCGGATAAGTATTTTGAGGGTATTCAGGGGAACCCTATCGATCTGGCTGGGAAGATCGCCGCCGAGGCTTCCGGTGGTTTCTGGCAAGGAGAGATCTATAATCGGCGCAAGGATGGGGGGCTGATAACGATCAATCTCAAGTTGACCCCCCTGGTGAATTCTCCGGGCCAGGTTCTGGGGTATGTGGGGGTATCGGAGAATATTACCAAGCGGAAGCAGGCGGAAGAAGCACTGCGCCAGTCGCAGGAGATGTTCCGACTGGTTATCTCCCACATCCCGCAGGCCGTCTTCTGGAAAGATCGCGAGTTAAAATATCTTGGCTGTAACAAGACGATGTGTGAGATCATTGGGATTGATACCCCTAAAGATATTATCGGCAAAACCGATTATGACCACTCGGCGACTAAGGATCAGGCGGAGCTCTACCGCAAGTGCGACCGTCAGGTGATGGATTCGGGGAGACCGGAGTTGCATATCGAGGAACAAATTCGGAGAGCGGATGGTACGGAGGCATGGGTTGATACGAACAAGGTTCCGTTTTACGATACCGGCGGAAAGATTATGGGTATCCTGGGGACATTCGAGGATATTACCGAGCGCCGGAGGGCGGAACGAGAGCTGCGGGAGAGCGAAGCAAGAAATCGCGCGATCTTGAATGCTCAACCCGATGTGATGTTTATGCAAAGTCGAGATGGAACATTCCTCGATTGTCATGCCGCTGACATAGATAGATTGTTTGCTCCCCCCCAAGAATTTCTGGGGAAGAAAATGCAGGATATATTCCCTGAAGATTTTACTGCCATTCTTCTGGATTTGATTGAGCAAGTCCTCATTACCGGCGAGATTAAGATCTATGAGTACGAGTTGTCTATCGCCGGTCAAGCGCGATACTTTGAAACCCGTATTGTCCCTTGCGGAGAAGATCAAGTATTGTCCATCATTCGGGATATCACCGAACGCAAACTGATGGAGGAGGAGATCATAAACGCCCGCAAACTCGAATCGCTGGGAACGTTGGCCGGGGGGATCGCTCACGACTTTAACAATATTCTGGCCGCAATTCTGGGAAATGTTTCCTACTCACGTACCCTTGTCGAAGAAGGGAGTGAACTGTATGAAACCCAGGTCGAAGTTGAGGCGGCCTGTCTTCGGGCCCAGGGCTTAACCAATCAGCTACTTACCTTCTCCCGGGGGGGGAAGCCGGTGAAGGAAGTGATCCGGATCGGAGCGTTATTGAAAGAGGTGACTGAGTTCGCCCTCCACGGATCCAGCGTGATCTGTCGGTTTGAGATCGCGGATGACCTCTGGCCGGTGGAAGCTGACCGGGGGCAGCTCGGGCAGGTGATGAGCAATCTGGTGATCAACGCCTATCAGGCGATGGCGGATGGGGGGGAGATGGAAGTGCGGGCCGGTAACGTTGAACTTAAGGAAGGAACAATACCCGCGCTTGAAGCTGGCAGATACGTAAAGATAGAGGTAGCCGACAAGGGGGTGGGAATTCCGGCAGAGCACCTGGGAAAGATCTTTGACCCTTATTTTTCCACCAAGCAGAAGGGGAGCGGTCTGGGGCTGGCCACCATATACTCTATAATAAATAAACACTCCGGACTGATCCGGGCGGAGTCAAACCCGGGAGTAGGGACTACTTTTATATTTTACCTTTCCGCCTCTAATGAAGAACCGAAAGATGAAGGAAAGAGAGACGAGATTATTCATGGGGAGGGGAGGTTGCTCCTGATGGATGATGAAGAGATGGTCAGGAATATGGCGATGAGTCTCATCAGTAAACTGGGCTACGAGGTGGTTATCGCGTCGGACGGGACCCAAGCGGTTGAGAAGTACCGGGAGGCTAAACTTTCCGGGAAACCATTCGCGGCGGTGATACTCGATCTGACCGTGAAAGGCGGTATGGGGGGGAAGAAAGCGCTCGAGAAACTGAAAGAGATTGATCCGGGAGTGAAGGCGATCGTCTCCAGCGGTTACTCGATTGACCAGGTTATGTCCGACCACATTGGGGTTGGTTTTGCCGGAATGATAGCTAAACCTTATTCGTTGGCTAAGATGAGCAGGATACTGTGGAAAGTAATTAATACGGATGTATCCGGGTAAGTTCATTCTTTTCCCCCTACCCCGGCCTCTTTTTATTCGACGTTCGATGTTGAATGTTCGACGTTCGATGTTCAATCTTTTTCCCCTTCTCTTCCCCTCTTTATGGCAGGACGATTACAGGCAGAACGATTGCCCCTACCTCGGCCCCTTTTCTAAACTACTAATTTCGCGAATGGCGCGAATTTGGTCATTGGATATTCCTTGTTGGATATTGATTATTCATCTTTTTCCCTTTCTCTCCCCAGTTCAAAGCAGGACCATTACAGGCCCAGAATTAGACTCGGGGTCTGTAATGGTACTGCCTAAAATAGTCCCATTTTTTAATCGTCCTGCCTGTAATGGTACTGCCTAAAATAGTCCCATTTTTTAATCGTCCTGCCTGTAATAGTCCTGCCCAAAAAAGTTCAGGACGGGACACCGAACAATGAGTGGGTTAAAAAGTCCAGGTCGATGTGTTCTTTTAAGAGCTGTTTTAATGTGGTGATCTTCTCTACCGAACCCGGATCTACCCTGGCGACCAGGTTGCTGAGACGTTGGGCGACCGTGTAGGTATCAAGCGGGGTGGAGAGGACAGGTATCCCGGTTGAGTCAAAGAGGTCGAGAAAACCCTTCGGTATTGCTTTTCCCGCGGTCAGCATCACTCCTCCGATTCTCCATTTATTCTCCCGATCGATATTATGGCTGATCAGGGAGTCGAAGAGCCGATCGATCTGGTCAACCGGACTGACCATGAGGATCTTCCCATTCTGGAAATCGGTCTCCTCTGGATTAACCTCGATGCCGAAGACCGGTACCCGGATCAGAACATTAAGCCCGCTTCCTTCCAGGATTATTTCCGCTGCTACAGCCTCCCGGATCTGAGCAAGCGTGGGGAAGGCGAGGACTTTCTCAAACGGAAGGATTCCGAGGAGTCGGAGATCCATCTTCTTCAGCCCCGCTTCCAGGGGAGAAGCGATTCGAGCTATCTTTTCAGGAATTGCCTGATTGATGATGACCCCGGCAATGGAAATCTTCCCCCGATCAAAATATGATTTGGCGATCGAGATGTCATCGAGAGTCTTCCCTATGCCGCCTTTCGCGACCAGGATCACTTCCGCGTTGAGCAATCCTGCTACCGTGGCGTTGGAATGATCGATTACGGATCCCACTCCCGGATGTCCGGTGCCTTCATAGATTACTATTTGATAATCAGCTTCCATCCCCCGGGCCGCCCGCTCGATGAGGTTGCGAATAACTTCAGGATCAGGATATTCCAGATATCGACTGGTATCACCCGGTCCGATTATTACCGGGCTATGTAGAGAGGGGTGAAACGGAATACCCAGTACCGAAGTGATGGCGATGGCATCGCATTCGCCCCTCTCCCCGTTGATCAGGGTATGATTCTGTCCCACCGGTTTACAGAATCCCACCCGAACCCCATGATCCTGAAGCAATGTGGTCAGGGCCAGTGAGATGGTAGTCTTCCCGACATTTTTGCCGGTGGCCGCGATATATATTTTCTTCTTAAGCTTCATAAATTAGCGCCTCCGGCGCCAATTTAGTTTTGAACAAAAGACTACAGATTTCTGCCATCGCACTACGGGAATAATACATTCTATTCCCTGTAATGATAACGTTCAAGCAAATTATATATTATCCCGTTCTTCATTATTCCGGTCTGAAAATCTGGTTTCACCGTTTGACTTAGACCGGCCGGATTGCTATTCTGATAGAGAATTAACCAATGCACCCGAATAGTCCGGAGTAAAAGGAGAGAGTTATGTTAAAAAAATATCTATTGCCTATGATGTTGATCAGTCTTCTTATTCAATCAGGCGAAGTTCTCGGAGAGAATGAGGCTCCCGGACTACTTTTTCGGAACGTAGAGAGTATGATGAGTGATGCGAGAGCATCCCAATTGAATGGAGATACCGAATTATCCCGCGACAAATATACCATCGCCTCTTACCTGCTGGAAAAGATCAGGCAGGACTTCCCGGATTGGAACTCGGCGACGGTAGATAACCGTCTGATTATCTGCCGGACGGAATTGGGAGAAGATCCGGCCGTTCCAGTTGAAGAAGGAAAGATTACGATGCTATTTAAGAGTATCGTGGCGGATTCCGACTACGAACCGGAAGGAGGCGATATATATGAGATATCCCTGGAGGGTGAGGATAAAGCTAACCTCAAACTCCGCTATAAAAAGCTGAAACCTTTCACCGGGGACGTCAGGATATATCTTCAGACCATTGATACCCCTTCAAATAGATTCCTTCTGGATAGTAAAAACCCGAAACTCTTCAAAGACGAAGAAGGAGAGATTATACTGGAGATAGTTGTACCGTCGGAATGGCCGCTATTTCTCGCCGACTTCGCCGAAGGCCCCTACGGTAATCCCCGGCCATTGAGTAACATACTCGAAGTGCCTGGAGTTAAGGAATAACAATATAAATATCAGTTCATCTCCTGGTCAGGAATTTAAGCGAGTGACCGATACGTCCTTTAGCCAAAAGATAGTCCTGATCGTTTTTGGGCTCCTCCTCGCGCTCATATTTCTCGAGCTCGGACTCCGGGCCGCCGGCTGGATCTATCTGTCGGTTCGGGAACGGGCCAACCAGGCATCCCTATCCCGGGAAGATACCCATGTTATTCTCTGTCTGGGGGAATCGACCACCGCCGGTGGGCTGGAAGAAAGTTATCCGCGGTTTCTGGAAGATATTTTGAACCGCGAAGATCTTGGAGTTACATTCTCAGTCATCAACAAAGGGGTAGGAGGGATCACGACTAACGATATCCTCGCCGGTCTGGCCCGTAATCTGGAACAATACCATCCCCGGATGGTGGTAGCGATGATGGGGATCAACGATAGTCCTCAGACAGCGGTCTATGATGATACCCAGGCGGCCCGAGCGAGTTCTTTCTTTAGAGGGTTTCGAGTCTACAAACTTGCCGGTCTCCTCCATGAGCACATCACCTACATGCTCAAGACATCTTCTCGAGAAGAAAGGAGAGACGAGGAACCGGTCTCCGGACAAGCTGCTGCCGATACCAGCCTTCTGGCCCGCGCCGAAGAATGCCGGCGACGGGAGCAGTTCGTCGAAGCCGGAGAACTCTATCGGGAGGCGTTGGCTCTTAGACCGGAAGATCGTGATCTTCTTATTCGGGCCGCCGGTTTCTTTCAGGATCGTCACCAGTGGGAAGAGGCGGAAGCGATCTTGAGTAACGCGATTGATTCTTTCCCGGATGATGCCGAGCTGTACCTGAAAAAATCATTTCTCTACCGTTGGTGGAGACGCTGGGAACCGGCGGAGGCAATGGCTCGCCAGACGATCGAGCTCGATCCTTCTTTCATCTGGGGCTATGATCAACTGGCCGCGATACTCCGCTCCCGGGGGAGGTTTGAAGAGGCGGAGCGTGTTCTGACCAGCGCCATAGATCGTTTCCCCCGCCAGACCGTACTGCTCTTTCAGCTGGTAGAGATATATCAGCACTATCGGCGCTGGCCGGAGGCGGTTCGGGTCTGTGAGAGGATCCTTTCCGTCTCTCCGCGGAACACCAAGGCACTCTCCTCTCTTGCGTTTTGCTATCGGCGGCAGGGGAAGAGCAAGGAGGCCGATGAATGCGTGGCTATGGTCTCCCGGATCCAGGGGCAGAAGCCGGATAATCCTACCAGCATCAACTACCGGAAGCTGCGTGATATACTGGCTGAGCGGGAGATTCGTCTGGTCTGTGTACAGTATCCGCTGCGTCCGGTCGCCGATCTTCAGGAGATCTTCGCCGATCAGGACGGGATCGTCTTCGTGGATAACGGGAAGATCTTCCGGGAAGCCCTGGAGGATGCTTCTTATGAAGACTATTTCTGGGACTACTTTGCCGGAGATTTTGGCCATTGCACCCGCCGGGGTTATCTACTGCTCGCCGAAAACGTGGCCCGGATAATATCAAAAGAGGTCTTCGGGGAGGCTGGTGCCGTCAATTGAGGTCTTGATGGCGATGGAGACCGGGATGCGTCATAGTCCGTACTCTCCGGCGTAGTCCTGGCGAAGATATGATGACGCCGTATTTATGAGAGGGTGTACTTAGCCGCTATCGGCATTCTCCGGCCTCCTCCGAATGCTTTTTCGGTCACCTTCAGACCGGGAGGAGCCTGATGTTTTTTGTACTCGCTCTTGGCTACCGCTCGGATCACCCAATCGATGACTCCGGAATCGATCCCCATTCCTTCGATCTCATCCGCTGACCTTCCCTCTTCCAGATAGAAGCGGAGAATCCGGTCAAGCAGAGGGTAGGGGGGGAGGGTATCCTGGTCGGTCTGTTCCGGCTTGAGTTCCGCCGATGGTGGCCGGTCTATGATCCTCCGGGGGATGATATCTTCTTCGCGATTGATATGCTCGGCCAGTTCATAGACGGTAGTCTTTAATACGTCGGATATCACCGCCAGGCCTCCGGTCAGATCGCCATAGAGGGTACAGTAACCGGTTGCCGCTTCACTCTTGTTCCCGGTGGAGAGGACGATCGGTCCGAATCGATTGGAGAAGGCCATCAGAATATTTCCCCGGATCCGGGCTTGAATATTCTCCATTGCCAGACTCTTCTTCTCCGCGTCCCCTTTCAGGTGATCCTCCAATTCAGCAGTGTAGGATTCGAAGATGGGAGAGATAGGTATGACCGTCAGATGGATTCCCAGGTTCTCCGCCAGTTCTTCCGCCAGGCGGTTGCTCTCATCCAAGGTGTAGATCGATGGCATCGCGATTCCGGAGACATTCTCACTCCCGACCGCTTCTACCGCCAGGGCGCAGGTAACGGCGGAGTCGATTCCGCCGGAGAGACCGATTATCGCCCTGGTAAACCCGCATTTTTTCATATAATCCCCGAGGCCGAGAACGAGCGCGTTATGGATGGACGTGATCTTATCCCGGGGAGTAAATCGGTCCGCTGAACCGGAGAGAGAGGTGTCCACACTGCCAATCCACTCTTTGAAGTATGGGAAGATCTCCACCGCCCGTCCTTCCCGGTCGAGTAATAGGCTCCCCCCATCAAATATCAATTCGTCATCTCCGCCGACGGCATTGACAGAGACGAGAGGCATCCGATAATGCCGCGCCTGATTTTTCAGGACATTGAACCTGACTTCATCGCCGCCGACGGTAAAAGGTGAAGAAGCTATATTGATGAAGATGGTTGCTCCTTTTTCAGCCAGATCGGCCATCGGATCGGCCTGGAAAAATCTCTGCTCCCAGAGCCCGGGATAGTTCCAGGAGTCTTCGGCGATAGTAATCCCCAGGATTTCATCTTTGAAAGGGATTGTCTCCAGACCGGGTGAAGGGTCAAAATATCTCCCGTCATCGGATACATCGTAGGAAGGAAGGACCGATTTAGCCTGTTTAAGGAGGATCTCTCCCCCGGATATCAGGAGCGCGGCATTATAGAGCCCTATTCCGGAATTCTTCCCGGTCGGGCTCGGGGTTCCGATAATGATTCCGAGATCAGGATAACCGGCGGAAAATTCGACCAGGAGCCTGACCGCTTCTTCTGCTTCTTTGATGAACCAGGGTAACTTGAGGAGATCTCGCGGAGTAGATCCGGTCAGGAAAAGTTCCGGGAATACAATCAGGTCGGTCTCCGGTTTCAGGCCGGTGACGGCTCTCTTAACCAGATCAAGATTCCCCGTGATATCTCCGACTGTAGAATTCAGTTGCGTGATTGTAATAATCATTTGTATTTCAGTGCTTATTTTTAGAACATAGCTTCGCAACTTTTTTAACAAGACAATTTTGGGACAAGACAATTCCCCCTACCTCGGACCCTTTTATGGCAGGACGATTACAGACAGGACTATTATTCCCCCACCTTCCCCCCCTTTTTATGACAGGACTATTACAGACAGGACTATTAACCTCGCCTCGTACCTACTTTTAACATATTAAAAACAATCTGTTACTTGGTATTCTGCCTTTAATTATTCCACCTTAAATCATTCTTCCTTTACTTCCTTTAATTCTTTTTGCTTTTAATCGTCCTGTCTGTAATCGTCCTGTCAAAATTTCTTATTTGTTTTTAATCGTCCTGTCAAAATAGTACTGCCATTAATCGTTCTGTTTATAATTATACTAATTTATACCTTAGTCAGAAAATCAGTGGCCGGTTTAATATAGCGGGTGGTTGAGACCAATGAGACTGTGTCTCCTCCCCGGATTATATAATCCCCCCGGGGGAAGATAAACTCCCCTTCTTCTTCCCGATAGACACCGGTGAAGACGCATTCCTGGGGAAATCTCTTCTCCTGGGTGATCTCCCGGATCGCCATCCCGATACTCCGGGCCTTGTCGGGGATTTTAACCGCGTAGATCTGGGCTTTGCCTCCACCCAGCACCATGATCTTTCGGACCCGGGGCTGCTCCACCTCCATGATGATCTGATTTAGGAGGAGATCGGCCATCCTAACCACCGAGGTAACTCCGGCCAGTTTATAGGCCTGCTCATAACGGGGGTCCATCAGCCTCGCGATAACCCGAGGAACTCCCAGGCTTTTAGAGAGCAGGGCGCAGGAGATATTATCAGCGTCATTATTCATAACCGCGATAACGACATCGGCTTTCCCTGCTCCTGCCTCGATCAGGACTCTTATATCGGTCGCGCTCCCGTTGACCGCCATGGCTCCGGTATCCGCGTGGATTTTGTCGCAGACCTCTCGATCGAAATCAATAACCACCACATCGTGCTTATTTCCCGTCAGCATGATCGTGGTTTCACGACCGATCAAACCTGCTCCAGCGATAATGATATACATGGTAAAGAAGTTGGAAGTGCGCTAAAGTGCCTAAAGTTGAAAGTTGTCGCCTTCGCCCGGCTGCTCAGAGTAAACATTCAGCAGGCCCGTTACCCTTCCTCATAGAGGTAACCTTCAGAGGCTTTGAGATAAATCCAATTTCGTGAGTTTATTGTAATAGCCGTACCTTTTAAGGGGCGCGATCAATTTGTTTTTACGGCGTTGTATTATTAAACAAAAAGCAATAACTTATATTATCAAAGATTCGAACAAAACCTAAATCATAATTTACTTTTTTCATTTACTTTTTTAGTATTTTCAGACTGAGGTTTATACATCTCTGGAGCACGATAATGGATGAATAATCAACTATAGAATGTCCCCCTTCCGTTGCTCGCTCTGTGTTTTTTACCGGGTTGTTGAGGCCGGGGTTTTTAACTTTAGGCACTTTAGCGCACTTTAGGCACTTTCAACTTTTCTCCACTTTAGGCACTTTAGCGCACTTTAGGCACTTTTAACTTCTTATCTAACTTTTCCAGGCCCGTCTGCTGAAAAGCAGCAGGACCGGGATTATCTCCAGTCGTCCGGCCAGCATCCCGAAGATATAGGTAATCTTAATTGCCGGGTGCAGGTGGGGAATTTCGGATCCGGGGATGAAGCATGGACCTATATTCCCCAGAGCGCTGAACATCCCGGAGAAGGAGTTCAGGCCAGGCAGATCAGAGAAGAGAGCGGTGATCATACCGCCGGCGGCCAGCAGGGTTATCCAGGCGAAGAATAATGCCCCGACCCGTCGAACCTCATTAGCGTTAACCGACTTCCCGTCGACGATAATGCTTGAGACGGCACTCCGGGGCGCCCGGAGACGGAAGACCTCTCTCCTTACCGATTTGACCATTATGGCGGCGCGGAGTACCTTGAAACCTCCCCCGGTGGAACCTACACATCCTCCGATTACCATCATAACCAGAAATAACTGCCGGGCCACCGTTCCAAAGTAGGGATCGCCGATATCCTGGGTGGAGAAACCGGTGGTGGTGATGATGGAGATAACCTGAAATGATACAGTTCTGAAGTTACTCTCCAATATCTGAAGATAGCCCGTATTCCCCGGTACGGCCACCTCCGCCCTCTGGAGATGCATGATCCGTTCCCCGATAATAATAGTGATGAAGATTGCTATAAAGCCAATCCAGTAACGCAGCTCGGTATTGGTGAATATAGCTTTCAACTTTCCCCGCAATAGCCGGTAGAGAATAATAAAGTTGGTTCCCCCCAGCAGCATACCCAGGATAATTATGTATTCAAACGCGATATAATGAGGATAGCCGGATTGCCGGTAGTATCCGATACTGGCATCATGAGGAGAGAAACCCCCGGTCGAAAGAGTTGTAAGGGAATGACAGATGCTGTCAAATAATTCCATCCCGGAGATTAACAGGCCCATTCCGATTATTACCGTGAAGAGGATATATATTCCCCAGAGGATCTTAAGAGTATTGGCCACTCCCGGCACCGGTCGTCCCACGTTTATCTTGTGGCTCTCCGCTCCGAAGAGACGGTGTGTATTTCTTCCCTGAAAACTGATGGCAAGAAAGAAAGTTAATATTCCCAACCCCCCAACCCATTGAGTGAGACTTCGCCAGAAGAGGATACTCTTAGGCATCCTGTCGAGGCCAATAAATACAGTGATCCCGGTAGTGGTAAAACCGCTCATAGTTTCAAATATGGCGTCCAGGTAATTAACATCAAGCGCGATTACAAATGGGAGCGCCCCGATCAGAGAAAATACAATCCAGCCCAGACTGCAGACCAGCATAGCCTGCAGCCGGTTCAAGTTTCCGGGGGGGAGATAATTCCGGGCGGTGATTCCCAGGAGGATGGATAGAATTCCGGGCCCGAGAAAGGAAAAGAAGGTGAGAAGACCAGCCCTGGATTCACCAAAGATAAAGACCGTGACTGATGTCAGGAAGAGGAACCCTCCCAGGACAAGTAAGAGCGATCCAACGTCCCTGAGAACTGTGCTGAGAGTCTGCCAGTGATTCCTCATATAAATTGAACTACGAATTACGCGAATTACACGAATTGTGCTGATTAGGGGAAAAAGCAATCCGCCTAATCTGCTTCCCCGCAAAATGCCTTTGGCATCGCCGGGTAAAAATCCGCGGTTTATTGTCCCGAGACTTAATGTTAGACAACTCGGGATCCCGAAGTATTTCGGGAGAGAAAATTCCGAAGCAGCAAATTAGCTCACTTCATAGTTTTGAATAATGATCTTTATTATTATGTTGAGTTAATGCTGGATGAATTAATATAATGAGTATGTGACTATTTTGCACGGAGTAATTTGACAATAATTTTATCGATCTTGTTATTAATTATATGGTATATTTTTAGTGACATCTCAATATTTTGTTGTTTCAAAATTATATTAAAGAAAGGGTAGTGTTCCTGCTTTGGTATTTTGATGAAAAATCATAAATTCATTATTTTCTCAACGGTATTAATTCTGGTATCATTACCGCTCTCTGCGTCATCCCAGGACGGAAGATTTTATTTTGACTACTCCACCTATCTGGGAGGTGTGGGAAATGATTCCGGTTGGGCGATTGCGGTTGATGTGAGCGGGTCGGCTTATATCTGTGGAAATACATCGTCCAGCGATTTTCCCACTCTGTCGGCCTATCAGTCGAGCGGGAATGGTAGTAGCGATGCCTTGGTTACTAAATTCACCACCTCCGGATCGGGTCTTCTCTACTCCACCTATCTGGGGGGATCCGGAGACGATTACGGATATTCGCTCGCGGTGGACTCAGATGGCTCAGCCTACCTATGCGGCAGCACCGCTTCCTCCGATTTTCCTACTGAAAACCCATATCAGGCGAGCAATGGCGGAGGGGCGGATATATTTATTGCTAAAATCTCCTCATCCGGTTCCACTCTTGATTATTCCACTTATGGTGGTGGGAGTCTGCAGGATGAAGCGCGTGGAATTGCCATCTCAGGCGGAAAGGCTTATCTAACCGGTTCCACGGAATCGGGAGACTTTCCGACAGTTTATGCTTATCAACCAAGCCTTTCGGCTAATTATGACGCGTTTATATTCCTCCTATCTACTTCGGGATCAGCGTTGGTTTATTCCACCTATCTGGGTGGGGGATGGGAAGATGGAGCCAACGGGGTTGCGGTTGATGGGAGTAACTGCGCATATATCGCTGGATATACCAAGTCCACAGATTTCCCCACAAGTAATTCCTATCAGTCGGAGAAGGTTAATGGGCCTGGAACATATGACGCGTTTGTATCGAAACTGGATTCCGCCGGTTCCTCACTAATTTATTCTACTTATCTGGCTGGATCGAGTGAAGATATTGCCGATGGTATAGTACTGGATGCTTCCGGTTCCGCTTATCTGGCCGGGGATACTTTCTCATCTAATTACCCGACCATGAATGCTTTTCAATCCAGTAACGCTGGCAGCTATGACGCCTTTCTTACTCGTCTCTCTTCAACCGGTTCGTCTCTGATCCTATCCACCTATCTGGGGGGGGAGGGCCTCGACTGCACCGGCGGTAAATTTGACTCCACTGTCAACGGGAGCGGCATCGCGCTTGATGGGGAGGGTAGGATTTATCTGATCGGTGCGACCCGATCGAGCAATTTTCCCACCCGCCACGCCCATCAGCCCGGCCATGGTGGAGGTACGGAAGATGCCTTTGTCACCGTCTTCTTATCTTCCGGGACCTCCATCCTATATTCCACCTATATGGGTGGAGGCGGGGATGACTATGGTTACGGCATCATTGCCGACCCGGAGAAGTGGGGATACATGACCGGATATACAGCCTCGGATAATTTTCCCACGGCCAATCCCTATCAGTCTATCCGGGCGGGGGGAAATGATGCCTTTGTAGTAAAGATGAAATGGACCACTCCGACTCCATCGATCACTCCGACTCCATCCATTACTCCAACTCCATCAATTACTCCTACTCCTTCCGTGACTCCGACTCCTTCTGTCACTCCTACGCCTTCAATAACCCCCACTCCTACATCTTCGGTCACTCCTACTCCGGGGGATCCTTCTGATTATTGCCACCGGTCAGCTTTTGTTAAAGATTTAGAAGGAGTGGCAATTCATCAATTCAGGGCTTCAAGTTCTGATGGATGGACTTATTATTTTAAGCCACATCCAAATCTCCCTGATTCATCGGAATGGGGTTATATCAGAGATGATCAAAATTCGTTTATTGAGGAGACTGACTTCAGCGGATACTACAAGTTAGAAGTTAATTTAAAGCCGGGATCGGAAGATTGGAATATTCAGGCCGGTGATTATCTGATCCTGACCCATGATGGTGGCCATATATTGAATGTTTATCTACCGAGGATAACCGGCACTGGTTTTGGTTGGCTGATCTATCCGGATGAAGATGGGAACACTTATCATGATGCTAGTTTATGTAATCTCTGGCAGGCGGCCCCCACACCGGTCCCCACCGCAACCCCTATATCATCCTATCATGATCCCGATACCACAGATTTTTCCGGCGATGGCACATCTGATATAGCCATCTTCCGTCCCTCCTCCGGCCTCTGGTCGGTTCGTTTGGTTACCCGGGTTTATTTCGGGGGGACTGATGATATCCCTCTCCCGGGTGATTATGACGGAGATGGTACCGCGGACTGCGCGATCTTCCGAGGGGCCTCTGGACTATGGGCGGCCCGGGGTGTTACCCGGGTCTATTTCGGGGGGAGTTCCGATGAAGCGGTCCCGGCCGATTATGACGGTGACGGCATCAGGGATATCGGCATCTTTCGTTCCGCCAGCGGCCTCTGGGCGCTTCGAGGAATAAGCCGTCTCTATTTCGGATCCGCCGTGGATCATCCCCTCCCCGGGGACTATACCGGGGATGCTACCAAAGATATTGGTATTTTCCGGCCAGCCTCTGGTCTCTGGGCGCTCCGGGCTATTAGTAGAATTTATTTCGGCGGACAGGCCGATATAGCAGTTCCGGGAGACTATAGCGGGAGTGGGACCTGGTCTTCCGGGGTCTTTCGAGGTAGTTCCGGGCTATGGGCGATCCGGGGAGTAACCCGGGTCTATTTCGGCGGTAGTTCGGACGACCCTGTCCCTGCCGACTTCCAGGGGAAGGGGGCATCCGATATCGGTATCTTCCGTTCCGGTTCCGGACTCTGGGCCGTCCGGGGAGTAACCAGGGTCTATTACGGCGCGTCAGGTGATACCCCGTTGACAAGATAAAAATATGGTAAGCAGTAAACAGTAATTAGTGCGCGCCGCCCGGAGGCGTGGCAGAGTACTGATTACTGAATACTATCTTTTAGCGAGACTTACCGATAACTGATCACTGTTTACTGATCACTTGCTCTTCACCTGATTGCCTTGCTGAAGCAATCTGCATGGATCTGTGTTCATATCTGTGTAAATCTGTGCCCCCATGGAGATATTTAAGAAATTTTTTGGGATTGAAGCGGAGAGAGTACAGGCATCCTGTGTTGTCATGCCGTTTGTGACAAAGGAAGTTCTACGGGAATTTGGAGTTGAAGACCTCTCCCGGGGGCAGCTTTACGGTGCTGGTAATGGTGAGTGCTGTACTGTCTTCCATACCAGGATGGGAGCCAGCTTCACAGGTGACGCGGTTCTCTACCTTTCTCAGACCCCCTGCCGGGAACTGTATTTTCTGGGCACCTGCGGACTACTGTATAGAACCCCGGGGATAAAGATAGGATCGCTGGTATCTCCTTCCCATTGCTACGCTCAAGAGAGCTTCACTTCTCTCCTATCAGATTCGAGATCTATAGGGATATCAAGCTCACCGGATCAGGCGCTCCTCCAGGGTCTTGTCAATTTCAGGGGAGGGGAGGATAGTAAATATTCGCTAAATCGAGGGGAGGATTCTCGTAGCGGCGACCTTCAGGTCGCCAATAATGGCAGCCTGAAGGCTGCCGCTACGAGCGCGGTCTCCCCGGCGCACCAAATATTCATAACCGAAGTTACCGGGATCAGCGCGGGGTCTTTAAAACTTCAGCAAGAGAAGATCGGAGAATGGCGGGAGAGGGGAGTTCAGGTGGTGGATCTTGAATCAGCCGCATTCTTTGCCGCTGCCCGGCACATAGAGAGATCCGCTGCCGCTTTGATGGTGGTCAGCGATATTATCGGGGAGAACCCATGGCATCAGGAGAGTGACCGAGAATTCGTTAGCGAATCATTACGGCATGCGGCCCGGATATTATGCGAGATTACCAGCAAGAAACAGAGCGATTAAGCCGGGTTCAGAGATTAGTCAGAGAGGGCTTTCCGCGTTTTGGAGTTAATAAAAACCGGGAGATTGTCCGGCTTCTCTATGAGATATCGAAGCGAGAAGGCATTCCTCCTGAAGAGGTTCTCTCCTCTGACTCTCCTCCCACTTTTCCCGGGCTGAAAGAGTATCTCCTGAAGAGGAGATTCCCCTTGACCAGCCGGGAAGATCCGGATTTTCGTCCCTATCTCCCCGGATTTGAGCTGGATCCGGATAATTGCTTACAATTACGGAGAGATTCATTCTATCCCCGACGGATATATATAGAGAAGTCTGTCCGGCATTCCGCGCTGGCCTCGGCTTTTTTGGAGGCCTTCCCCGAAGCTGAGAGCAGTGAGATCCCCCACCTGAAGGAGTTTCTTTCTGAATATGGCGGCAGGGGAATAGCTGAATATAACAAACGATCCGAAACTGTGTTTATCATCAACGAAGAGCGGGACTTCTTTAAACGCTGCCCCTGCACCGTAAGAGCGGTACCCTGCGGCTATACGGTATTCAACCTCAGTTTTGGGTGCATCTATGAATGTACTTATTGTTATCTTCAAGAATACACCAATACTCCGGGCTTGATCTTTCCCGCTAATGTCGATCATTTCCTGGATCGATTTTTATCCTTTCGGGATCTTCCGGCTACCCGCAGCTGGCAGGGGGGAGCCCGATTGCGGCTGGGGACCGGGGAGTTCTCCGATTCCCTGATGCTGGATGATCTGACCGGCTACTCCATCCCTCTGGTTGAGTTCTTCCGGGGGCGGGATGATGTCATCTTCGAATTCAAAACCAAGAGCGTGAATATTGGGAATCTCCTCAAGATGGAAGGGGATGAGAATATTGTTGTCGGCTGGTCGCTAAATCCTCAAAAGATTATTGACTCCAATGAGTTTTACGCGACTTCTCTGGCCGAACGCATCGAAGCTGCCCGACGGATAGTAGAAGCCGGTTATCGGGTGGCCTTCCACTTTGATCCGGTATTTTATTATGATGGATGGGAGGACGATTATCGAGAAGTGATAGAGAAGATATCCGGGGTGATAGATCCGGTGAAGATCGCCTGGATCAGTCTGGGGACACTGCGGTTCAATCCGGCACTAAAGAAGATAATTGAAGCCAGATTCCCTGGAAACGATATACTTAACGCGGAGATGGTATTGGGGTTTGACGATAAGCTGCGTTACCCCGATCGTCTCCGTTATCTGATATATCGCTTTCTAATTGACGCGTTAACCAAATATAGCCGTACCCTACCGATCTATCTCTGCATGGAGGAACGATCCATGTGGGAGGAGTTAAAACTGCCATTTCCTTTTTGAACTTCCAATAACCAACTTTCAACTGCCAATTTCCAAGTGATCTGTCAAGGCAGCCAGGAGCAAGAAAAACATGGTCATTGGCAGTTGGAAGTTGGACATTGGAAATTTTGTACTACTACTCATTCCCCATCTTTACCGGTAAAACCAGTTCCACTACTACCCCGGGGCGGTCTTCCCGGTTGTAAAGACGGCATCTCCCCCCCCAATGCCAAACATAAGAAGCTATGGTTGGAAGTCCCAAACCCAGCCCCTCCGATTTTTCATAAAGAAACGAACCTCCCTGATAGTAAGGGCTCCAGACCCGGCTGAGTTGATCGGGAGATAATGAGATCCCATTATCAATGATTCTTATTCTGAGGTTTTCAGGATTAGGGCGATCTAGGGTGACTATTATCTCCGGGAGTTTCGCGGGGTGGAATTTTTTAGAGTTCTGGAATAGTTCCCATAATATCGATTCCATTGCCAGATCGGATATCACGGTTTGCACTCTACTCTTATCTTCGACCTCATCGATGCGGGGTGGAGTTATTCCCAGACCATCACTGATCTGCATGACAAGTGATTTAAGCTGATCAAAGTGGAATCCGGTATCGGAGTAAAGGAGATTGGGGGATTCCAGATACTTCAATATCTCGATCAATTCATCCTGGAGGGTCCGGGCATTACTTACCACAACCTGGAATAGTTCGCCGAATTCCGATTGATCAAGTTCAATGTCTTTCCGGGCCAGGGTGTTGATTATGCTTACCATCCCCGCCAGGCGGGTTCGAAATTTATAAGATATAGCTGATTCGAAAGAGTGAATCCGGCAGAGTCCTTTCTTCTCATCGGTGACGTCTCGGAGACGTATCAAGCGGTTGACTCTATCTCCGGAAGCCTGCTCCAACACAGATACCTCCAGCCAGAATGCCGGGGAGTTGTCAGTCTGAGGACGGATCAGGTAGCGTTTGGAGGAAGATGGCTTTCGGATATCATCCATCCATCCGACCCAGGCGATCTCGGGTTCAAATCGATATTCTCTCCCGGCAAGATCGAGGAAACGAAGCCCTTCCGGCAGTCTGGAATCTTTCGATAGGCCCAGGAATAAATATGCCCGGGGATTAGCATCGATCAGTTCATCCTGTTCATTCAGAATTAAAAATCCATCTTCAGATTGGTCAATTACCCATTTAAAACGTTCGCGTTCGATGAGAAGCCGTCGGTATCGGTTAAGCCTGGTGATGGATCGAACCCGAGCCTGGAACTCGTGCCGGCCAATCAGTTTTGGAAGAAAATCATCCGCGCCCGCTGCTATACATTGTTGCTGCGCGTTTGGATCGGCGGAAGCGGTAAGCATTATAATTGGAATCTCAGCTAATTCCGGTTCGCGGCGAAGGCGCCGGCAGACTTCAAAACCGTCCATATTAGGCATTATAATATCCAGAAGAATAAGATCAGGATTCAGCAGTAATGCCTTCTCGATACATTCTATGCCGTCTCCGGCAGATTCAAGGATATACTCTTCAGCCGGGAACCAGATTTTTACCAGATCCCGCCAGGCGGGATCATCGTCAGCGATGAGGATTATCGGTCTATACTTCATAAATTAGCTCCCTTTGGTCGCTAATTAAGTTTTGATAAACGACCGGGATGAATGTATTATCTCAACAAATAAATATACCATAAAATATAGTTGACGGTAACATAAAAAAATTTGGATTAGGATGATTGAACTTTTTTTGATATTGCAACAATCTAGTTGTATTAGTCATTGTTCAAAACTATAAAGTAGCGACCGAGGGGTGTTAATTTACTGCTTCGGAATTTCAATAAACCGCGGATTAAGCGGATTTAATGGATTGCTTTTCACTTTAATCAGCATAATTTGCGTAATCTGCGGTTAAATAAGTGGCGAAGCTAAGTTCCTGTTTCGGAATTTCAATATCTGCCTGTGGGAGCGGCTTCCAGCCGCGATTATCGGGGCTGGAAGCCCCTCCCACAGTTGCGAAGCTATGTTCTAATGATCACAGTAGTTATTCCAACTTATAATAGATATGGTCTTCTGAAGGTAGCTATTGATTCCGTGCTGGATCAGAGTTATCGGGATTTTGAGTTGATTGTAGTTGATGATGGGTCTACAGATGATACTCATGTTTTGGTCAGGAGTTATGGAGATTCACTGGTCTATCTCAAACAGGAGAATCAAGGCCCCTCCGCTGCCCGAAACCGGGGGATCGAAGAGAGCCGGGGGAGTCTGGTAGCTTTTCTTGATTCCGATGACCGCTGGCATCCGGATAAACTGCTTATCCAGATTGAAGCAATGGAAGAAGAGCCGGGATATCTCATCTCCCATACCGGGGAAGTCTGGTATAGGAATGGCGAGCTGCTTCGGCAGAAGAAGAAACACCAGAAGCTCCCCGGATATATATTTGAAAGGTCTCTTTCTATGTGCATGGTAAGCATGTCGACTGTAATAGCCCGTCGGGAACTATTTGATCATATCGGCTGCTTTGATGAGAAATTACCCTGCTGCGAAGATTATGATTTCTGGTTGAGGGCATCCCTCCGGTATCCCTTCCTGCTGGTCGATCAGCCGCTGACTTTCAAGGAAGGAGGAAGAGAAGATCAGGTCTCCGTGATATACAGGATCGGAATGGATCGGTTCCGGATTCAATCGATTGTTAACCTGTTGGAGAAGGAAGTATTAAGTGAAGAGCAGAGGGAACAAGCGCTGAGGGAACTCAAAAATAAATGCCGGATCTACGGTAAAGGATGTATTAAGTGGGGAAGAGAGGAGGAGGGGAGGCGTTACCTTCAAATTCCTGAATTATATGGAAAGCTGAATAAAGTTAATGACGAAATCCGAATGAGGAATGACGAAAGAATGACAAAGCCCGAATGACTAATAGCTTTGCGTGGAGGTGACTGTTGCGCCTTTTTGCGCATTAAAAGGGGGCGAGGTAAGGGGATTGGTCATTCATCATTCTTTCGTCATTATAAATCAATGCTTCTTATGGAGTTCTTTCAGTTCTGTTATGATCTCATTCAGTCTCCACTCCATTGCCGACAGGATCCAGAACTGAAAATGTTCGACCTTGCTCTGTTTGTGGATCATCCAGATGATTTTGATCGAGACTAACAATACCCCCAGGTCTATCAGGAGCAGTGGTGGAAGCGGGATGGGAACATTGGCAAAATGCGCCAGGATATCGAGAAGGAATACTATGGCGATAAGAGATATAAATGTGATATTAATGATTCGATCCCTCTTAGCCAGGTTCTTGCCTCCGATCTGACCGACCAGTTGGCGGATTTTTTCCTTTTCCCTGCGAAATTCCTCCAGTTCTTTTTTCAATGTTTCGGTGTCAGTATGTGTCATCTCATCCCCCGGGTATTATTAAATTATAAAATACCTAAGAATTACCTTCAAACATAGCTGCAGCTTCAGGAGAGACTCGTCCATCTTCATCCCAGCCTCTCTTCTTATAATATAAAGAGAGCGCCCTTTCGAACTCTTCCGGGTCGATTACCTTGCCCGCGTTGGGACCGGTCAGAACCGGGCAAGAACTGACTTTATAGGGGAGAGTATCGTCTTTACGGCTGACCCCGAGGTGTGAATTGATCAGGCGGGTCAGGTCGTAAATCCGACGGGAAAGTTCCAGCATATCCTCCAGAGTTAGGTCATTTCCAGTAATATGCTGGTAAAAGTTCTCATAATGCCGCTCATTCAATCCCAGCTCGATCCAGGGAAGCCGGCAGGCGCCGAGCATATCGAAGAGGGGCCGCAGGGTTTGGTGATAGATAACCAGATCGACCTTCTCTTCGAGTGACCAGTCTTTTCCTTCTTCCAGTTCCCGGGCAATGGTCCAGGCCCGTGTATGATGGGCCCCGATATCGGAGGTAGCATAAGCCAGGGCCATTGAGATGGCAGCCCGGCTGTCATAGGCGGACTGTTCCAGACCTTTTACCTGAAGGATGAGCTTCTCCATTCCGGGCCACTGTTTGATAACCGCCGTTGCACCACCGGCCAGAATATCGCCGATCCCTTCCCGGTAGGCTATCTTCCGGATCAGCTCCAGAATAGCGTCATCGTCGCCCCAGGTGATCTCCTGACGGTCAAGGTCATCCAGAGTGATTATCCCAGTTTCGTAACCCTCGATTATCGCTCCGATCAGATTCCCGGTCGAGATGGTATCGATACCGAGTTCATCGCAGAGCCGGTTGGCAGCAAGTATGGCTGAGAAGTTATCCACTCCCAGGTTGGATCCGAGCATGGCGCAGGACTCATATTCCGGCCCCTCCGTAACCACCCCCGCGTATTTGCCGTTTTTGACCAGGCAGATATTTCCACATCCCATCGGGCAGGCAAAGCAGGCGGTATCGCCGATCTTATGATGGTCGAGCATTACCTGGCTGTTGATCATTTCATGTCTGGAAAAGACACTGTCTTTGAAATTATAGGCAGGAAGGATCCCGATACTGTTGGCATAATCAATTACTGACATCAATCCCTCCCGCTGCCAGAGCTTGAAGTACGGGTGTTTGCGTAGGTAATTGCTGGCCCGGTCCGATTCCTCAATCAGACCGTCAAGGTTATGGATGGGCAGATCTTTATCGCCCCGGATAACGATTGCTTTAATATTCTTGGAACCCATTACCGAGCCGATTCCGGTCCGTCCTGCATTCCGACTCCAGTCGGTATTGATACAGGCAAAGTTGACCAGGTTCTCCCCGGCCACACCGATAACCGCGATGCTGATTCCGTGAGTTCCGAGATGATCTTTGATCATCCCCTCGGCTTCCAGGCAGCTCTTTCCTTGTAATTTTGGGAAAGGGATAATGGTGGTTTCATCATTATCGATAAAGATGATCGAGAGCTCTTTAGCCCGTCCGGTGATGGAGAGAAGATCTACTCCGGTTTGCCTGAGTTCAACCCCGAATGATCCCCCCATGGAGGAATCCCCATAAATTCCGGTAGCCGGGGATATGGTGATAAACGAGGTCTTGCCGGACGCGGGGAGGTAAGCGCCAGTAAACGGTCCTGGCGCTACCACCAGCAGATTCTCCGGTCCCAGAGGATCTATCTTAAACCCATGGCGGCGGAGATTATCCCAGACCAGTCTGGCGCCAAACCCCCGCCCGCCGAGATACTCTTCCAGAAAAGAGTCAGAAAGATCCACGCGTTCCGCCTTATCCGCCGTCAGATCTACTGTAAGATGCTTCTTAAAATATCCGCTTTTTATCGTCAATTGAAACCACTCCCAAAGATCTGGTTATAATATCATCTATAACAATGAAGTAAATCACCACGAAGGTCACGAAGGATAATTGAGAAAATTAATACTAATGCCCATTAGTTTTCAATCTTTGTGATCTTCATATCCTTCGTGGTTTTAATTAGTTTCGTTTAAATTGGATAAATTGTTTGAATATGGAGAAGCTATCTTATAACTTTTCTTTCCCCACTTCGGTATAATGAATAACCTTCTTCTCTCCCTTCTCATAGAACTCTATCTCTTTCATATGGGTATAGCTGAGAAGGTTGCCGAGCCGACGGGTCTCACCAAGCGCTTGCTCGGGGATCAGTCGAATGGCTTGTTTGGGGCACGCGGCTACACAGGCCGGATCATTATCTCCGCACATGTCACATTTAATCGGCGCCGGGCAGTCCGGGTGGGCGTAGAAGGCGCCGAAAGGACACGCGTCCACACATTTATAGCAGGAGATGCAGATCTCCTTATCCAATCTGACTACGCCGTCAATCCGGCTTAATGCATTTACCGGACAGACATCAGCACAAGGGGGTTCCTTACACTGACTGCAGACAATCGGCATCCGGATGACCGGATGAGGATATGTGATCAGGACCCTGATCGCGCTTTTCTTCGGGTTATTTACTCCGAAGTGGGTGGCAGCGCAGACCAGTTCGCAGATATGGCAGCCGGAACATAGTTCCGGTATGACTGTTAGTTTTTTGCTGATTTTTAAACCTTTGTTATGAAATATTAAAAAGAATGAACCCTAAACTATATAGAATATTATTTTCAGGTCGAGGGAAAAATCTAATAATTGTAACCGGTAATGATCCGGGGGAGAATCATTTTTCCCGCCTCAACTATCTCAACGACTCTTTCCGTTGTGTCTGCTGACGCGTAATTCCTGAATTCCGGGGCATTTCCTGATGGTCTCAGATGAGAGATATCCCCATTGGCAAAGGTGATCTTAATCCCATCGAGAAGATTTATCGCGGTGATATCTCCAAATCCATTCTCCTGATTGAGGTATCTTCCTATCCGATCTTTGATTTCATTTAATTCAGTGGTTTCATCCTGATCTGCTTCCCGCGCGGTTCCATCCTGACAATGGATAGTAATATGGTCCCGGGAAAATTCAGCCTGGATTATTTTACTATTGATCGGAGTAAAAAGATTGACGATCCACTTCCCGATCTCCGGAGTATAGCTTTCACACCCCGGAGCAGTGTTGTCTATTATATCTGCGTGGGTGTATCGAGCTGGTAAGCGCTGGTCGATCAATTTCGAAAGGGAGATTTCTTCCCGTAGCGCCAGCAGCAGTACCGCTAAAATGGGCAGAACCGCATCACGGGTGGGAAGAGCCTTGAGGATTTTCCCATTAATCTCCCGGGAACTTCCCAGAAGAAATCCGCCATTGACCTCCCAGCCATCTACCCGTCCCGAGGGATTTTCAGCGAGCAGATCAACCATTGCTTTAATGACATATGGTGATCCGATCCTGGTCATCCGGACAGTTATATTGCTGCCGTTGAGTAGACTGACAATACCATCATTCGAGCTGACCGGGAGAGCTACTCCATCCGTTTCGAGATAAAGAGAAGCAAGCGCTCCGAGCTTGTCACCCGGAAGGAATATTCCCTTTTCATCGGTCAGGAGAGGACGGTCAGAATCCCCATCAGTCGAGATGATGGCGAATGGCTGGTTCTCCCGGGCTGTCTCCACCAGAAACAACCGGGTTTGAGGGGAGATTTTTTCCGTATCTACCGGGACAAATTCCTCACTTCTATTGACCGGAATAACTTTAGCGCCCAGTCCCTCGAAGATCGATTGGATAATATCCCTGCCTACGGCGGAGTGCTGATAGAAGACCAGTTTGATCCCTTTCAGGGCATCCTCCGGGAATACATTAAGATAACGTTGGATATAGAAATTGCTGGCCTCGTCCTCGTGGGTCGGGGGCAGAAACTCTGGTGATATTTTGAACCGGCCGTCCTTATCAAATAAACTCTTCTCTTCCGATTGGCTGTACACGTCCTCCCTGATCAGGGTGACATTGCGGAGAATATCCGCCTCGTCCGACTTCAGAACTTCCCCGGAGCACTTGGTGAATTTAATCCCGTTGCGATCCTCCGGAATATGGCTCCCCGTCACCATTATACTGGGGATTTCTCGTTCCATCGCGAAATACGCCAGGGTCGGACTCGGTACCAGGCCGCAGCAGATTATCTCACAACCGCTGTCTTCAATTGCCCGTCCCACCGCGGCCATTATCCGCGGAGTGCTATCTCTCCGATCCCCACCTATAGCAACCTCTCCTCCCGCTGCAACCTCTCCCCGTTCCAATAAAAAAGTTATAAACCCCCGAGCGTTTATATAACATTCCAGATCCGTCATATGGATAACCTGATCCCGCAATCCACTGGTCCCGAATATGAGTTGTTTATTTCCTGAAAATCTATTTTCCATCTGTCATGTCCTGATTTAAAGTTGATATTTATTTTACGGTTGAAACTGCTGACTATTATTCCCCCAACCTCGGCCCATAACTAATTTCCAACGGCAAACTCCCAATTTCCAAATTCAACCTCCGCATTTGGACATTGGTTATATTGGTCATTGGATATTCCATTCCCCCCCTCTCGGCCCCTTTAATGAACTACGAATTTCGCGAATTACACGAATTAAAAAACGGGTTGCTTTTCTATAAATCTACATAATCCGTATCTCTGCAAAATACTTTCGGCATCGCGGGGTAAAAATCAGCGGTTAAATAAGTTGCAAAGCTAATTTCTTTTAAGAATACGTAAGCTTTCAGTGAACCCCGGTATCATAATATTTCCTCACAATTTGTCTGGGTCCCTTTGCCCCTGTAGCCGCGGTCGGTGACCGCGGACCCGATGGCTGCCGGCAATGCCGCGGTCACCTACCGCGGCTACAGCACCAAGCAATGATCACGAGAGCATGAGGTTTACTGAAAACCTTACAAGAATACTATAATATCAATCCGGTCAGAACTCAATTTTAATTTACAGTCTCCCTTAATCGTATTATGTTAGTTTATAGTTGAAATTACGATTATGACAATTAAATATTGGCCAGAAATTAATCTAATTATTTCGGCCCCCCCCGAAGCTTTAATATGGGAAGAAAAAATTAGACAAGCAATCCGGCGCTAATTGCAAAGAGCCAAAGTTTTTATGTTAGTTTATAGTTGAAATCATCATTATGACAATTAAAGATCGTCAAGAAACAAATTTAATTTTTTCGGGGAAAAAATTATTTGAAACTGTAATTGGGCTGGAAGTTCACGTTCAGCTTAAGAGCCGGACAAAAATATTCTGCGGGTGCCGGGCTGGTTCAGGGGGTGAGCCTAATACACGGGTCTGCCAGATTTGCCTCGGATTCCCCGGTGTTCTCCCGGTGCTCAACCGGAAGGTTCTGGAATTAGCTGTTAGGGCTGGATTAGCTCTTAATTGCGAGGTCTCCGAGTTCAGTAAGTTCGATCGGAAGAACTATTTTTATCCCGATCTCCCCAAGGCCTATCAGATATCACAGTTTGACCTCCCTTTAAACGGGCCCGGTTATCTCGATCTGCGGTTTGAAGGGACGACCAAGCGGATCGGCATCACCCGGGCTCATCTGGAAGAGGATGCCGGCAAACTGGTTCACTTCGAGAATGATGGTTTTAGCGGAGTTGACTATAACCGGACCGGGGTCCCGCTCCTGGAGATTGTCAGCGATCCCGACCTTCGTTCCCCCCGGGAGGCATCCGAGTATTTAAAGACTATTCGTTCTATCATGCGGTATATCGATGTCAGCGACTGCGATATGGAGAAGGGAAGTTTTCGCTGTGACGCGAATATATCACTTCGTCCGGTCGGCTCAGAGAAGCTGGGGGTCAAGGTTGAAATCAAGAATATGAACTCATTCAAAGGAGTGGAGCGGGCGATAGCTTATGAAGTGGAACGGCAACGAGCAGCGTTGGATAACGGTGAGGATATTATTCAGGAGACCCGTCTCTATAACGCCGATAGTCAGAAGACTTTCTCTATGAGGAGTAAGGAGGAGGCGCATGATTACCGTTATTTCCCGGATCCCGATCTTACTCCGATTGTCCTGAAGAAGGAATGGATTGAAGAGATACGCTCCTCCCTTCCGGAACTCCCTGATCACCGCCGCGACCGCTTTCAGAAGGAGTATGGACTGCCTGAGTATGATGCCAGGGTTCTAACTGCTGAAAAGCAGTTGGCCGATTATTTTGAAGTCGCCGCCGCGCTAACCTCCCAATATAAAACTCTCAGCAATTGGATCATGGTGGAATTCCTCGGGAAACTTAACGAGGTGGATTTTAAGATCGAAGATAGTCCTATATCGCCTCTTCAGATGGCCGGTCTGCTCTCCCTGATCGAAAAAGGGGCGATCAGCGGTAAAATCGGAAAGCAGGTCTTTGCCGAGATGTTCAATACCGGGAAGGCGGCGGAGGTAATCGTGAAGGAGAAAGGACTTCTCCAGATCAGCGATACCGGCGAACTCGATCGGATCGTTGAAGAGATAATTTCCAATAATCCGGGCCCGGTAAATGACTACCAGGGGGGTAAGAAGCAGGCTCTGGGATTTTTGGTCGGGCAGATAATGAAAGCGACCCGGGGAAAGGCCAACCCCGGCCTGGTTAATCAGCTTCTCCGCGATAAGTTAGCGCCATAGGAGCTAAGTTCCTGCTTCGGAATCTCACTAAGCCGATGGTGTAAGGTTTTTTTTAAACGTCTTTTATCTTCAACGTTTTTATTTTTCAACGTCCTTATTTTTTAACGTTAGCGCCGCAGGCGCTAAGTCCTTTTTAATGATGACTAGAACATGACTGAGAACCAGAATATATTTGTTCTGATCCGGTCTAAGCTGAACCGACCGGGCACTCTCTCAGCCGGTTCCATCGGGCGGACTAAACTGATTCCGTGGGTGCTACTGGTTTCCTTTATCTTTAACGTAATTGCTCTGATAGTCCCATTCCTGAAGATCGACACCTTTCTATCCTCTGAGAAGATATACAGCCTCCCCCACTCGGTCGCGTTGATGTGGGATGCCCGGCTTTATGCCATCGCCTTGCTTATCCTCGGGTTCTCAATTATATTCCCTTTCGTGAAGCTTGCGGTTTTGAGCTATATCTGGTTTGTCAGCACCTCGATTGAAGGTCGGAAACGGCTGCTCCACAGGATAAAACCTCTGGGGAAGTGGTCGCTTCTCGATGTTTTCGTGGTAATTATAATCCTGGTACTCACCAATAATCAAACCTTTATCAGTACCTCACCTCTCAGTGGAATATATCTCTTTCTGACCGCCATTATACTCAGCCTGGCAGTTGCTGAATTCATCAACAAGCTTCTCTACCCCGATATATTGCCGCGCACCGCCGCACTTCGGTTAACAAAAAAAAGATTATCGGAGCTTCACGGTTGGCGGAGATTTATTATCCCCGGACTTATGCTGCTTTCGGTAGCTACTTTAATCGCCGCTATCGAGATTCCTTTCCTTCAGATCTCCCAGTTCTTCTTATCGAGCCACACCTACAGTATTTTTCGCTCTTTTTTAGCCCTCTTTACCCCGGCAACCTGGCTACTATCCCTGGTTGTCCTGTTCTTTCTAATCATCTTTCCGCTTCTTTCCGCTTCCGCGTCGATTGTGATCTGGTTCGGTAAATTTAATCCGGTTCACCGGAACAGGGCAGAGGCATTAGTAGGATTTCTATCTCACTGGTCCATGCTGGATGTCTTCGGACTGGCCCTGCTGGTATTTTTAATCGAGGGGGACACGCTGATTTCCACCAAAATCCAGCCGGGATTAGTTATGCTTACCGGGGCGATAGCGATCAATTTCATCTCCTCCATAGTGGCTAATCATCTCATTTTTACCGCACCGATTAATATTTTGGAAAGGAAGGAGAAATAAGAGGTTGTCAGTCCTGTCCCAATGGTGGTAAGAGTTGGCAAGGTAAGTTGGGAATGGGGATTGGCGAAGGGGGAATAGTCCGCGCTTTTTTACTTTGAAAAATACAGATGAACGCTGAAATCAAATATAAGAATTTTTACAGAGTAAAAATTAAGATTATTTCTATGGAATTAACCAGTAATCATTAAAAAACTGTTGGCGCTAATCAGATATTATTATGTTGGTCTTGGTTCAAGACCTAATTAGCGCCGCAGGCGCTAATTAATATGAATGGAGGATGGACATTTTTAACGAGGTTTCTGCGCAACCCGGTTGGTGTTGGCGCGATCTGTCCCAGCAGCAGGATTCTGGCCCGGGCTATGACTCATGGACTGGAGCTCTTGCCCGGTGAGACCGTGATAGAACTGGGGCCGGGGACGGGCGCGTTTACCGGTTATATAGATAGAATAATACCGAATTCAGACGATTATCTCGGGATTGAGCAGGATGTTAAGTTTGTAGAGGTTTTGAACGATCAATTCCCGGATCTCAGGGTTATTGTCGGTCAAGCGGAAAATACTCATCAGATCCATCATAATTCCGGGCGTAAACCGGTGAAAGCTGTTATCTCCAGTATTCCTTTTGCTGCGGTGAAAGATAATGCCCAGATCAAAATAGTGGCTGATCTTCGACAGTTGCTGCCGACCGGATCTATCTTCCGGACCTTCCAGTATCTCCATACATACCGGCTCCCCCTTGCGACCCGTTTCCGGCGGAGAATGGATGGAATCACGACTACCTTTTATCGTAGTAGGCCGGTTATGGCCAATATTCCCCCGGCCTTTGTCCTGACCTGGATCGTTTAATGTCTCTAAACCATATTGTCACCACGAAGGACACGAAGCTCACGAAGGGATAATAAAACTTTTTTAGTAACCCAATATCTTCCTTCGTGAACTTCGTGTCCTTCGTGGTTAATTCAAGTGCTAAGTGCAGGGGGGAACTATGAATGATTCAGCGATTACCGAGAAAGACCGGAAGAAAGCACAGGGATGCCTGGACTGTCCTGTTTGCAACCGGGCTCGGAAGAAGCAGAAGGGATTGGCGTATATGTTTGTTGAGTTTCTGGAGAGAGGTCTCTGCCCCAACTGCAAGGCATACGAAAAGGTATATGGCCGCAAGGCTCATGAGCCGATCCCGGGAGAGCAAGTAATCAGTAACCAGTGATCAGTAATCAGTAATCAGTGTCCGTCGCTCGGTTGCTTAGCGAAGGCGTTCTGATTACTGATCACTGATTACAGGTTACTGTTTTATCATGGTCAATACCATCTTGAAGTGCTCAACCGCCCTGAGAGCGTGGGGGTCATGGGCCGGCATGATTATCATCTCGCCCGTCTCCACTCGCTGCGTGCGCCCTGAGATGGTGATCTCAGCTGCGCCTTCAATAATATTGGCCACGGCATCGAAGGGAGCGGTATGTTCGCTCAACCCCTGGCCCTTGTCGAAGGCGAAACAGGTTATGGTCCCCTGTGGTTTGTCAATCAATGTCCTGCTCACAACCGCGTCCCGCTGGTAGTCAATTAAATCAACCAGACGGACAGACTCCGCTCCGGCCATCTCTTCGTTCTTTGCCATATTTCTCTCCTCCTGAAAAAAACTAAATATTTACCACGAAGTACACGAAGAAAAACAAGAAAAACTATCGGGGTTTTTAAATTCTCTCAAATTTATTCGTGTACTTTGTGTTCTTCGTGATTTAAAAAGCTTTTCCACTAAGTTAGCCCCGCCATCGGCGGGGATAACTTATTTGCTGAACCGCACCACCACCACATCGCCGTCCCGGACCAGGTATTCCTTTCCTTCCAGGCGCATCTTTCCGGCCCGGGCCGCAGCCTCCTCGCTTCCCAGCTCGATCAGGTCCGGATGGCGGATGACTTCCAGCCGAATAAACCCGCTCTCCATATCAGTGTGGATCTTCCCTGCCGCGACCGGTGCCGTATCACCGTCCCGGCAGGTCCAGGCATGGACTTCGTCCGGTCCGGTGGTGAGGAATGTAATCAGCCCCAGCAGTCGGTAGGTCGCCCGGATCAGCCGTGCCATCGATGATTCGGTAATTCCCAGTTCCACCATGAAAAGCTGCCGGTCATCATCATCCAGTTCAATCAGATCGGCTTCATCTCTTCCGGCGACCACTATCATCTCAGCTCCTTCTTCAGCCGCGATCTCCCGCAGTTTTTTTGCCGGAGCCTCCTCAGCATTCTCCATAGCGCCGAGGTTGGCGATATATAGAACCGGCTTGACGGAAGCAAGATGGCAATCCGCGATTGCCTTGAGCTCGTCTGCGGAGAGGTTCTGTTTCCGGGCCGGGATTCCGGCATCTAATCCGCTCTGAACTTTCCGGCAGAGTTCCAATTCCCGGATGGCTTCTTTATCCCCGCTCCGGGATTTTTTTTCCAGGCGGTTAATCTTATTTTCAATGGTCTGGATATCGGCGGTCACCATCTCCAGATCGATGATCTCCACATCCCCGGTTGGATCGATCTCTCCGCCGCTCTCGAAACAGCGGACTACATGAAGCAGCGCGTTGACATCTTTAATATGACCCAGAAGCCGGTTCCCCCGTCCACCTTCGGATGTGCTCCCGGCCTGGAGGCCCGGGATATCAACAACCTCTAAGGTGGCATAGACAGTCTTCTCAGGATGATAGAGTTTTACCAGGGGCTCAATCCGATTGTCGGGGACATTTATGATCGCCCGGTTCATCTCGGCCCCGCCGAATCCGGACGCGGCAGCACCTGTAATCGCGTTAAAGATAGTGGTCTTCCCGCACTGGGGCAGGCCTACCAGACCGGCTTGTATAGCCATTTTATTTTTTACTCCGTAAAAATAATAGTTTTGCAAACTTTGATTTATGTATTATGAATCTATCAATTTACTCTTTCATAATAGTAATATCAAATGATAATTATGAGGTTACTTTTCTTTAGCTTTAACGTCCTTACTTTTTAACGTTTTTATTCTTCAACGTCTTTATTTTTCAACGCCAGTCGTTTTACGACTGAGCCGATCAGCCTCTTTCAATGCGGTCGGGATCCGGTATGGACCGTGCATGGTCTGGATATGGCCGGCGGCTTCTTCCTGATTCATTCCCGCCGCGGTGATATAGAGCGGCCGGCTGCTTCCTCCCCGGAAGACCAGAACGGAAATTTCTTCATCCCGGTATCTATTCTTAGCGACGCCGATTACCGGAACTGCCTCACCCAATTCCCGGTAGAGATACCCCCCCAGACCTGGTGATCCATCCTTTCCCAGCCAAACATACCCATCGACAATAATGCAATCGAGAGGTGATGAGATATTCTTCAGAATCTCGAGTATGGGAGGGAGTTCACGTCGAAAAAATTCGCCCGATTGATAGGCCTCCGGAGTTATACCATTGAGGATCAATTTCTCATAAGGAGGTTCGGCAAGCCAATCCGCGCCTAGGATACAGGCAGTGGTTGTCCGGTCACCACGATAATTGACATCAATACAAGCAATCATTTGCTAATTATACTATCTTGAGTTACAATACCTATCGTTATTAGCATTTTTTCATTTCAAATCAGGAACTTACCTTCACAACATTCGGTCGCGAATTTAGGTGTTGAACCACAAATTAAGGTTAAAGGTATCCCTATGATATTATTCCAATGCTTGCAGTCTATTTTTTTTACCCCGCCCCGAAGTATTAATCGGGGAAGAAAAAAAAGATGGAGATGGTGCACCCTCTGCGCTCTTATTTTAGTTGGCGGTTGCGGAGGAGAAGGAGATGAGTCGGATAGTGGAAAAGCAGAGCCGATAGAAGTCATCGCGGCGAAAGATGTCTCGGCTGAAACTGGTGACCTGGCCGAATTAAGGAAACATGGTGAACTCCGGATCCTGATTCAGCATGAACCGGGAAGTTACCTTCCCCGGCAGGGTTCGCCGGTGGAGCGGAGTCGTGAACTGACGACTGGGTTAGCAAGGTCGTTAGGGCTGAAACCGCTTCTGGTATATCTCGATAATTTTGATGAACTGATCCCCGCGCTCCTGAAAGGGGAGGGGGATCTCATTGCTGCCAACCTGACTGTCACCGAATCACGGCAAAAACAGATCGCGTTTACTCTCCCCCTTGATTATTCCCGGGAACAGATAGTGGGCCGTTCGGATGAGAAGAAGATTGAAAAGTTATCCGATCTCTCCGGCCGTACGGTTGGAGCACAGGAAGGAACATCTTTTCTGGAGACCCTCCAGGGGGTGTGGAAGAAGTATCCGGGGATAAAAATAAAGATTTTATCGGGAAATCTTTCCGATGACGATATCTTGGATCTGGTGGCATCGTCGAAGTTGGATCTGGCGGTCACGGACAGCAATGTTCTAAATACTGAACTTACCTACCGGTCCGATATCAAGCCGGTCCTTGATCTGACCGGGGAAAGATCCATTGCCTGGGCCGTTCGTTTGAATAATCCGGAACTCCTTAAATCAGTTAATAATTTTCTGGAGATAAAAGCGTTATCCGGGCACCGGGATAAGATCTATCGGGATGATCTCCCCGGAATCAGGACTAGAAAGGTTCTCCGTCTCCTTACCACCAATAACGCTACCAACTACTTTCTTCTCCGGGGAAAGCTGTTGGGTTTTGAATATGAGCTGGTGGAGAAGTTTGCCGATCAACTTGATCTCCGCCTGGAAGTTGTAGTGGTCCCCGCCTATGACCAGCTGATTCCCTGGCTCCTGGAGGGGAGGGGGGATCTCATCGCCGCCTTCATGACCATAAGTCCCGTCCGGGAAGAGAAAGGCATCAGGTTCTCCCGGCCGTCTCACTACGCCGAGGAGATGCTGGTGGCCCGCTCTGACGAGAAAGACCTGAAGAATCCGCGAGATCTTAAGGGGCGAACCGTGGTGGTCCGGCCCGGCAGCTCTTACCGGGTCAGCCTGGATAAACTGAAGGCGGAAGGGATCGATCTGATAATCGGTGACGCTCCGGATACAATGGAGACGGAGGAGATTGTCGATATGGTGGCACGGGGAGAGTATGACTTGACCGCTGCCGATACCCAGATCCTGGCAATTGAAGAGAGCTATCGGGATGATATCAAGGGGGTATTCCCGATCAGCGGGAAGGTCTCCCAGGGGTGGGTGGTCCGCGAAGATGACACCGAACTCCTTGCCGCGATAAATAAATTTCTCAACAAAGAGTATCGCGGGCTTTTTTATAATATTACCTACAAGAAATACTTTAAAGACTCCAAAAAGGTTCGCGACGTCATTGAGGAATATAATGCCGTAATGAAGGAAGGGGAGATCTCTCCCTATGACGAGTTGATAAAACAATATTCGGAACAATACGGTTTCATCTGGCGTCTGATTGCCGCCCAGATCTATCAGGAGAGTAAATTTAATCCAAAAGCAAAGTCCTGGGTAGGTGCGAAAGGATTGATGCAGGTAATGCCGAAGACCGGAAAGGAGTTTGGTTTTACCAGACTGGAAGACCCTGAGATTGGAATCCATGCCGGGGTAAAATATATGGACTGGGTCCGGGACCGCTTTGACGATAAGCCGGATCTCTTAAACCGGATCTGGTTTTCCCTGGCCGCTTATAATGCCGGGATCGGTCATCTGGCTGATGCCCGGCGGTTGGCCGGCCGGAAAGGCTGGAATCCCCTGACCTGGTTTGACAATGTGGAGAAAGCGATGCTGCTGTTGGCCCAGCCGGAATATTCCAAAAAAGCGCGTTATGGTTATGTCCGCGGGAGTGAGCCGGTAAAGTATGTCCGTTCCATCTCGGATCGTTATCATGCCTATCAGTCCTTAGCCGTCGCTTCGGCGGAGCAGGATGGGATAGTCCGAAAACAGGATACAAAGAAAGAGCCGGCACCAGAGAGAGAGGACATTGCTCCTTCCCGGGCACCGGAAGTTACACCTCCTGGTGCTACCCCATTCGTTGAATCGCCAACCCCGGAGAAAGCTGAGAAAAAGGCTGAAGAAGGCCGGTACACGCTCTACACTGTCCAACCGGGAGACACCCTCTCCCGGATCGCACGGAAGGTCTATGGCAGATCGGCTCCCTGGAAACCGATCTACAATGCCAATCGGGATAAGCTAAAGAGCCCCCATAACCTAAAAGTTGGGCAGGTACTGAAAATTCCCTCGGATTGAATTAGCCGCAAAAATGCGCAAAATTCACAAGATATCATTCGCCTTGGCTAAAGAAGGAAGAGACCGTATCGGGGTGAGGTTGTAGCCGCGGTCGCTGACCACGGTCCAGGAGTGTGCGGTAGACGACCGCGCCTACAGGAGGATCACTGGCGAGGTTGTAGCCGCGGTCGTTGACCGCGGAAGTCGGAGCAGGGGTGGTCGAGGGATGCTATGGCATTTGCCCCGGCAAAAAAATCGGGATATAAACACAATAGGGCAGTTTTCCCCTATTCAATCTTCATAATGATAGGATAATAGACACCTTCTCCCGTCTTTCGATTTATATTGCGCGGGAGAGTATCCCGGCCAATTCTTCCTCGTTTAACTCCACCGGGTTGCCTTTCATGCTGCTGGAATTTTCTGCTTTAGCGACTACGGTCGGGATGTTATCGGGTTTGATCCCGAAGTCGGATAGTGGGGGTATGGCCAGGTCCCGGCAGAGATTTTTGATCCAGTTAATCCCATCTTCGGCGGTAGAATCCCAGTTTCCGGTTATGATCGCGGCGGCCTCGCGGTACCGGGATAGGGCGATGGAGGAGGGTGATCTTTCGCGGAGCGCCCGGATGTTGGCCTCCATCACCAGAGGCAGGAGTCGGGCGCAGATGGCCCCATGAGGAGCCGGAAACATTCCGCCTAATGGCCCGGCAAAACCATGAGCTGCTCCCAGTCCGGCATTAGCCAGGGCCAGACCGCCGAAAAGTCCGGCCAGTGCCATATCCGTCCGGGCCGGGATGTCATTTCCATCTTCATAGGCGCGGCGCAATGACCGGGCGGCCCGGCGCAGTCCTTCCCGGCAGATGGCGTCGGTCAGGGGGTTGGCTTTCCGGGATACAAATGGTTCTAAAAGCTGGGTGAAGGCGTCCAGGCCGGTGGAGGCGGTGACGGTCGTCGGCATCGAGACGGTCAGGAGAGGATCGACCAGAGCTACCCGGGGGATCATCAGGGGGCTGCGCATACTAACTTTGACCCGGTGCTCGGGAGAGAGGAGAACTCCGTTCCGGGTTACTTCAGCCCCGGTCCCGGCGGTGGTGGGGATCGCGATATAGGGAGCGGGAGGGAGTTCAATCTTAATTCCCTTTCCGATCACCTCCAGGTAGTCCATCAACTCTCCCCGGTTGGTCAGAAGCGCCGCGATCACCTTCCCGGTATCAAGGACACTCCCGCCGCCGATTCCGATTACCAGGTTACAATCGGCCGCCCGGGCCTCCTCGACTAATCTTAAAACAAGGACGGTGGTTGGTTCACCCTTTACCTGGAGGGTGATGTGGCTTATCCCGACGCGGTTAAGTTCCACGATCACCCCGTCCGCCCGATCAAGCGTCCCTCCGGTGACCAGACAGACCCGACTCCCCAGTCCGGCCGCGATTGAACCAACCTCCCGGATAGTCCCAGCCCCGAAGATAATCCGTCCTGAGGTAGCGAACTCGAAAGGTTTAGTTGTATTCATTTTACCATTGCCATTAAAGGACAGTAATCAGTGAGCAGTTATCAGTTATCGGTAAAGCAACACCCGGCGAAGGAACAATAGTCGGCCACCAGCGATCGGGTATCATTTAAAGTCCCCTGCGGCAACCGGGCTTACTGCTTACAGATTACCGGTTACTGATCACCGATTACCTTCCCCTCCCAATCGGAATCATCCGGGAATATATTATCGTATTTGATGTTATAGCGTGTCTCGGCCATCATATCGGTCACGGTCTCTTTCCACCGGTTGTAATGGTCGGTCTCCTTATGGCGTGCCGGCGCGTCCGGATCGCTGTAGGACTCGATCAATACAAACCGATTGGGGTCATCGCGCTGCTGGATAATATCGAACCGCTCAATGCCCTCTTCCTGAATACTATTACGAGCATTATCCAGTGTGATCTCCTTGAATTCTTGTACCCGGTTCGGCTTGACATGAATAAAGACAAGTACGACTAACATAACGTTCCTCCTTCCTACTTAGTGCTTGAAGGCAAAACCCGATTTTTTGGGATTTTTTTGGTAGCCGCAACTTTTAAGTTGCGCAATCGTTATACAAGTAAACGCAGGCTAAAGCCTGCGGCTACCAAAAATCGGGGTTTTCGTTCAGACATTACTTAATTTCGATTACCGATCATTGATTGCTTTATCTTCTCCGGCCTTTTCTTCTGTTTTTTGGATAGCTCGTAACAGGCTCTTCGCTAATCGCGACTTGAGGTCTCGCAGTATCTCCTGCTGCGCGTTGGCATTTGCCATATCCCCCAGGTTAACATAACACCGTCCCAACTGGTAATGAGGATAAGGATCTTCCGGTCTGACTTCGACTGACTTCTTGAAATAGTATAGGGCGGCATCATGCTCGTTCAAATCGGTTAAGGTTATGCCCAGACCGACTAAAGCCCTGTCGTTCTCCGGCTCTTTTTCCAATATCTCCCGGTAGAGTTCCCTCGCCTTATTGAATTTTTTAAAACTTCGGTGGGCATTTGCTAGGCCGCAACTGACGGGAATTGAATCCGGCTTTAACCGTAACGCGGCCTGATAAGATTCCACGGATTTCTCATAGTTACGTTTTTTCCGATACGCGCTCCCCAGTTCCCGGAAGGACCAAAAAGACCTGGAACAGTTGTGGGTGACCGCGAGTGCCTTCTCAAGGTTCTCAATCGACATCCCCCCCTTCAGCCACTTCCTATTGTAGGCTTTTCCCAGTTGATAAAGTATTATGTCATAGCTAGGCTGTAGTTGCAGAGCGGCTTCAAGGTAATCAATTGCTTCTCCGTAGTTTTTAGTCAGGTAACTTACGCGGCCAAGCCCGATCCAGAGCGCGGCTATATCAGAGGTCAGATTAAGCGCTTCTTTGAAATCGGTCATCGCCGCCGGATATTTCTTATTTCCCGTCAACAACCAGCCACGATTATTAAGCAGAATAGCCACCAACTCATTAGAAGTTACATTCTTTAAATATATTCCCCTCTCAACCCAGGGCAGTGAAAGAGAGAGCCGATAACATGAATCAGACAATTCTTCTCCATGGGACTGCGTTTCAATATTTATTCTCTCCCGACCTTCATCATACCGGCAGAAGATATGCCGGTACGCGTATACAGCGTAAATAGGGAGATTCAACCTCCGGGCTAAGGATACATATAGACAACTCAGCCCCACACAATTCCCCTGTTTTCTTTCCAGAACCTGGTTTAAATACAGATCGTTCGGATCGCCTCTGATCCATGGGCTGGTAAAACCTTTTTCTTGAAAGAGGTAATGATTTATACGATCTATCTTCTCCCGTGGTGATTCGAGTAAAAGGATTTCCGGCCTCAGGTCTTCGGCCATCCGATCAATCTCTTTAAGATATTTTTCAATGTCAAACTCACCATAGATCTTTTTCGCCAGAATGAGGTTAGCGCGGGCCGGGTCTATCTCTACTTCGTCTTCCATCTGCCAATGATCGAGAATGACTCTCTCATTATCTCGAAGCCGTTCTTCCTCCTCAGGTGACAATGAAGATACTTTCCTCAGTTCTTTCGAAGAATACTTTCTTAACTGCTCCTGGAGAAGATCGTAATGCGGCATATAGGGGCAGAGAGATAATGCCGCCTCCATTGCCGAGATTGCTTTATCTCTTTGCCCGGTTGAAGAATATAATGTAAACAATCTCTTGTGGCATTTGAAGTCGTTCGGCCGCTTTTCAAGAGCTGTTTCATAGGCTTCCATCGCTTCGTTTTCCCACCGCCGGCACCGATTAAGATAGCCCATGCCCAGATATGAGAGTTCTGAATTCGAGGCCAGCTCCCGGCACTTATGGAATGTTTCCTCGGCTACCTCCGCTTCGCCCATAAGGGTGTGATAAATACCGAGACCATAATAAGCAGGGAAAAAATCAGGATCTATCTCCAGGGCCTTTTTCAGTTCGAGTACACCCGTTGCATATTGACAGGAGGTTAATAGAGACATCCCCAGAAAGTAATGAAAGAGTGATTCTCCGGGATGTATCTTGACCATCTTCCTATAAAAATTGACTGTATCCTTTTGATTCCCAAAATAGTGCATCCAACGGGTAAATTCTTTATTAGCCTGCCAATTGTAAGGAGTGGCCTCCACCGACTTTTCCAGATGATATAATGCCGACTCACCATCTCCATTCTTTAGATCATGGATGCCGGCTCTGGCATGGAAATATCCAAGGAATTCATCGCGATATATCAATGCGGTTAGCAGTAACGCAAGCACAAGAACAAGAGATGCGGAGATACTAATTTTTATCGTTCGTTTCATTGGGATAAAACAGTTGGGGGGTGAAATATTTCATTTTATAGAAAGAAAGATCCTTGATAAAAATATTTATTTTGATTTAATAAGTGTCTGACTAAAAACCCCGATTTATGTTATGCATGAGGTGGCCGCACCTTTTAAGGTACGTTAATTGGTTGTCATAAAAAACGTTACATTCTGTTGCTTACGCAGGCTAAAGCCTGCGGCTACCAAAAATCGTGGTTTTAGGTCAGACACTAACTAGTCAACTAACGATTATAATATAATGGCTTAAAGATAAAACAATACATATAATAGCCGGATAATGAAGATTTCCCTTTGGATAAGTGTCTTTCTCCTGTTCGGTATTCCGTCGGCATCCCTACGGCTAGCGAATGCCGCACCACCCATCTATGCCTGTTACGTGACCCACATCGAAGATTCCGTAAAAATCCAGGATCGGGATAAATATCGAATTGATCGGGGGGTATTGCTTGAGCTGGCAAAGGCGATAACCAACAATGGGGCCGCTTATGATTTTCAGTCGGACTGGTCATTTCTCTCGGAGGTTGGGACCTATGATGCCGGACCAATTGTTATCGATACGGACGGGAAGAACCTGATCCGCTACTTCCATGAAAACTTAGGAGTATCGGTCGATCCTCATTCCCATGAAACCAGTTACAATATTGCTGATGTCGCGTATATGATTGAAGAGCTTGGTGTCACACCATCCAGCGTTGTGGGAGGATTCATCTATTCGCCCGCGGATGATTCGAACTGGGAACGGTTCAGCCAACCTATCCCGGGTCTGAAATTCCCTTCTTTCTCCTGGACGGGGACTCTTCTCTGGGGAGGCGCGACCCGGGGCCATACCGGCAACGATGAGCGGTCATCCGGACTCTGGTTTCCATATAGTAAGACATATTTCTATCGTAATAAACCGGGTGGTACTCTCTCCCATATTGGCGGCGGTCTGAGAGACTATGAAGGGCTGCTTGAGCTGTTGGCCCGGCAGGAAGCGGGGATGCTCTCAGCGGGGGGGATGTATACATCCAGTATCTTCTTCTCCCAGTCGGAATCGTGCAATCCCATTACCAGATTAAATGTCCAGTCCCAGATTAGTGCCCTTCAGCCATATGTTGATTCCGGTCGGTTGATCTGGGTGACACTTCCCGAGATGGCGGATATCTGGCGGAATCAGTATGGCGGCGAACCATCGCTATATCGTTTCTGGCGGATGCCGGCAGTCTCTTCCAGTGATTACGACGGAGACGGTACTGCCGATATCGGAATCTTCCGGAGCGGCAGCGGTCTCTGGGCGATCCGGGGAATGACCAGGGTTTATTTCGGAGGGGAGAATGATTCTCCGGTTTCTGGGGATTATAACGGGGCCGGGACGACCGAGATCGGGATCTTTCGGGGGAGTTCCGGTCTCTGGGCGATCCGGGGAGTGACCCGTTTCTATTTTGGGGTAGATTCTGACCAGCCTGTCCCCGGCGATTATTCCGGCGGCGGGATAACCGAAGCCGGGATCTTTCGGGAAGGCTCCGGCCTCTGGGCGCTCCGGGGGTCTACCCGAGTTTATTGGGGTGGATACAACGATCACCCCCTAACGGGCGACTGCCACGGTGGAGGAATAGCTGCTCCTGCTATCTTCCGCCCCTCTAGTGGCCTCTGGGCGATCCGGGGATCAACCCGCCTCTATTTCGGGGCCGATCGTGATTATCCCCTCCTCGAAGATTTCGACGGTGCCGGAGTTCAGGAGGTCGGCATCTTTCGATCATCTTCCGGCCTCTGGGCGGTTCGAGGTGTGACCAGGGCCTATTTCGGCAGAAGAGCCGATCAGCCGATCCCGGCCGACTTCACTGGTGTCGGCACGGACGAGATCGGGATCTTCCGGGGTAGCTCCGGCTTGTGGGCGGAGATGGGTGTAACCAGAGTTTATTTTGGAACCGGTGGCGATCTCCCGGTTACCCGTTGAGATCGAGTTTGAAATTTTTTATATACAAAGATTTACATTTATGCAATGGTATTAACTTGTGTAATATTATAGAGCAATACCACATTCAAATTCTAATGTAAAATGAGGAGAGAGATGATAAAAAGACTGATTTCTTTGGCGATAGTACTGGTATTTTTCATGGCCTGCCTTTCCGGCGGAATGGCTCAGACGGGCTACACGGTTCTCCATACGTTTTCCGGGCAGACCGCCGGTGACGGGAATAGCCCGACCGGTGGATTGGTCTCGGATGGGAGTATATTCTATGGAACTACAATGTATGGCGGGATAGATGACTACGGAACTATCTTCGCCATCAATCCTGACGGATCCGGTTACTCGGTTTTGAAGGATTTTTTAGCTCAGAGTCAGGCCGCTGCCGGTCCGGTAGGAAGTTTAGTCTCGGACGGCAGCACTCTCTATGGGACAGCTTCTTACTATGGCCCCAATTACTATGGAACGGTTTTTTCCCTGGAAACAGACGGCAGCGGGTATATCGACCTGCACTCGTTTGCCGCCTATACCGGTGACGGCAGGAGTCCCTCGTCCGGCCTGATCACTGACGGATCGACGCTCTACGGGACGACTTTGTACGGAGGGAGTGTAGGCGGGGGGAGTGTATTCTCCCTTGATTTCAACGGCTCCTCCAGTATGGTTCTGCATAGTTTCCCTGAGTTTATAGGAGACGGGTATTTTCCCCTTTCAAACGTTGTCGAAGAAGCCGGCTCATTATATGGTACGACTGCATTCAGCGCGTCCACCTATTTCTTGAGCGGAGTGCTCTATTCAATGAACACTGCCGGGGGTGAATATACCCTTCTTCATCAGTTCGGCGTTCAGACCGGAGACGGATCGTTGGCATACGGAGGACTGGTCTCCGACAGTACCCGCCTCTATGGAACTACCGCCTACGGCGGAGTCAATTATTACGGCACGATCTTCTCCGTGAATACCGACGGATCCGATTACACGCACCTCCATAATTTTTCCGCGTTTACCGGCGACGGCATAGCGCCGGTGGCATCACTGATCTCCAATGGGAGCAGGCTTTACGGGACGACCATATACGGTGGAGCAACCGGCTATTACGGAGGAGTCCTCTTCGCCCTGAATAATGACGGCAGCGGATATACCATCCTCCATGATTTCAGCGCTCAGACTGGCAATGGAAACTCCCCCTGGTGCATTCTCCTCCTTGAGAACAACGTCCTTTACGGGACGACTCAAAATGGAGGGGAATTTGATTATGGAGTGATCTTTTCCTATGCTCTTCCGTCTCCGACACCATCCCCTGCGCCGACGCCGGAGTATATGGTTCTTGCATCCGGAGATTATACCGGCGATGGTGACTCCGATCTGGCCATATTCAGGCCGGAGAGCGGCCTCTGGGCTGTCCGGGGGTTGGGGAGGGTTTACTTCGGCAGTGCGGGTGATATCCCGGTCTCCGGCGATTACAATGGTGATGGTTATGCCGATGTCTCAATCTTCCGTCCCACCAGCGGTCTCTGGGCAATTAAGGAAGTGACCCGGGTCTATTTCGGAACCCCGGACCAGATGCCGGTCCCGGGCGATTACAATGGCAACGGTTCCTGTGATATATCCGTCTTCGATAAGATTACCGGTCTCTGGGCGGTCAGGGATCTAACCCGGGTCTACTTCGGCGCTGCCGATGATATGCCGGTCCCTGCTGATTACACTGGAGACGGAGTAACTGATCCAGGTATCTTTCGTTCCGCCAGTGGACTCTGGGCGATCCGGGGAGTTACCCGGGCTTATTTCGGAGCGAGCGGAGACACCCCGATACCGGGGGATTACGTCTGGTACGGCGTGCAGGCCCAGTGGGCGGCGGAGATCGCCGTCTTCCGCGGCTCCACCGGCCTCTGGGCGATCCGGAACGACGCCCGAACCTATTACGGTGGCTCCGGCGATATCCCGGTCACCGGTAATTTCACCGGAAGCGCCTTTGAGAATACCGGTATCTTCCGCCCTGAATCAGGCCTCTGGGATATCAGAGGGATTACCCGGGCATACTTCGGCGGCGGTTCTGACATTCCAGTGACGAGATAGGGAGTGGGGAATTGGAGTAGCCGCGGTCGCTGACCGCGGAATGGAAGGTTAGAATAAAGTCCGCCGACCGAGTGAGAAACAGTTATCGGGACTTGAAGACAGCCCCGGGTTTATTACTCAGTGGGGAATTGGGAGTCCCGAAGAAGCGTTCGGGATATCTCTGTCAATTCTGCCGGATCTTCGACGCTTTGCTACGATAGGCAGTGGAGAGTAGGGAATAGTGACTCTTTACCGCTGACTGCTGACTGCTTACTGTTTACTGATTACAGGTAGTACAACAGGAGGTTAGCATGACAAAGGTTTTGTATGCTGCAGTAATCCTGTCGTTTTTCATTCTCCCGGTCGGCCTGCCGGCTCAAGGCTTGACACTGGAATATTCAACTTATCTAGGGGGGACATCGTACGATTACGGATATGGAATCGCAGTTGATTCAGCTTATTGTGCCTATATTACAGGTGATACCATCTCCTATAATTTTCCGAGCTTGAATCCTTATCAGGAGAACATATCTGGATTGTATGATTGTTTTATCACCAAACTTGACTCCTCCGGGTCATTGTTGGTTTACTCGACTACCCTGGGAGGTATTGATGATGATAGAGCCAAATCTATCGCTCTCGACCCGGATCGTAATGTCTATATCACCGGATACACTGATTCCTCCGATTATCCGACTCTGAATGCTTATCAGGCCAGTTTTGCTGAAGGGACTTATGATGCTATTATCTCGATTTTATCAGCATCCGGTTCCTCCCTGCTTTATTCCACTTATCTGGGAGGCAACTCGGAAGATCAGGGATCTGGCATCGCTGCCGATGCCGATGGATATATCTATTGCTCGGGCTGGACCGATTCGGTTGACTTCCCCACGACCATGCTTGGTTTGCAGAAACAATATGGCGGGGGACAATACGACGCATTCTTTACCAAACTATCCCGCGGAGGAACCACTCTCAAATATTCCACTTATCTCGGGGGGAGTGATGCTGACAAAGCCTATGGTATTGCCTTGGATTCTTCCGGATGGGCTTATGTATCCGGAGAAACTTCTTCCATCGATTTTCCCACATTCAATCCCTATCAGAGTTATTTAAACTTGAGCCAGGATTTATTTGTCACCAGGTTTCTGGCTGGAGGCGATAGCTACTCCACCTTTTTGGGAGGAGGAGGTCCTGAATATCAGGGCACGGTAACGGTGGATAATGATGGTTGTGCCTATGTAACCGGCTATACCGGGTCAATTGATTTCCCTACCATCAACCCTTTCCAGGCCGGGAGGGCAGAAAGTTATGACATCTGCTACGCGAAATTATCCTCTTCCGGTTCTTCCCTGATATATTCATCTTACCTGGGTGGAGATGACTATGATTATCCATACGCTATCGCTCTGGATGCGGAGAACCGGGTCGCGCTCGTCGGTATTACTCGCTCAGATGACTTCCCCACGCGGAATCCATACCAGCCGTCCAAGCCGGCTGCGGGTACCGCGAGTGGTTTTGCCCTGAAACTGGGTGCTTCAGGATCTTCTCTGCTCTATTCAACTTACCTGGGGGGGATTACCTCGGATTACATCAATGGGGTCGCGGTGGGGGCAGGTGGAAATGAGTACCTCGCGGGTTATACCTACTCTAGTGATTTTCCCACAGTAAATCCCTACCAGTCGATGAACCAGGGAGGATCGGATATTATCATAGTAAAACTTTTTTACCAGCCTACGCCGATACCGACCCCCAGCCCTCCTCCGACTTCGAGTCCGACTCTGACGCCGGTTTCGACATCGACTCCCGGCCCGACCGTTCCGCCGACTCCTACCGCTACACCGACACCTGAGGAGGTAGATCCGCCCTGGATCAGCGACTATGACGGCGACGGAACCTCAAATATTGCGATCTTCCGGGAGAGTTCTGGACTCTGGGCGATACGGAACCTCACCCGGGTTTACTTCGGAACAGTTGAAGACATCCCGATCCCGAACGATTACTCCGGCGACGGGACGACCGAGATAACCGTTTTCCGCGCGAGTTCGGGCCTCTGGGCGATTCGGAGCCTCTCCCGGATATATTTCGGCGCCGCTGGAGACACTCCTGTTCCCGGAGATTATGATGGGGATCGGACTGCGGAGGTAGGCATCTTCCGGCCCGACTCGGGACTCTGGGCGATTCGGGATGTAACCAGGATATATTTTGGTGCCGGCACTGATGAGCCGGTGGAGGGATACTACGAAGGTGATTCCGCCTCGGTCGCGATCTTCCGCCCTGCAACCGGCCTCTGGGCGATCCGGGAAGTTACCCGGATATATTTCGGAGGATCAGACGACCAAATCGTCCCCGGAAATTATACCGGCAACGGAGAATGGAGACCGGGAATCTTTCGGGCGCCAACCGGTCTCTGGGCGCTGGTGGATGCCACCCGGGTTTATTTCGGTGGTGCGTCAGACACCCCGGTCCAGGCGGACTATGATGGTGCCGGGACTGACGGGATCGGAGTCTTCCGGTCATCCAGCGGCCTCTGGGCGATCCGCGGCTTAACCCGAATCTACTTTGGGGGATCCGGAGATCTGCCGGTGACGAGATAGGTAGTGGGTAGTAGGTAGTAGGCAGTAGTGCCTGTGGCCCCTCGGGGGTAAAAATAGGAAATTGCTACTATCCTAAAGAGTATTGATATATCCAGATGCATTAGTTACAGCGCATTTACACTAAATTAGCGCCGAAGGCGTTAACTTATAGTTTCACTTTAACCGGAGGTATGTTATGACGCAAGCAGCGTGGAAGTGTATAGTCTGGGGGACGGTATTATCAGTCCTTTGCCTCTCGTTTTCTTCGTGTTTGGTCGCCCAGGATTGGGAACTCGATACCGATGTTGGAACCCCGGGTATTGTTGGTATAAGCGGAATCGATACGGGTGAGGCTTGGGCGGTGGCCGGAACTAACTCTACTTATGCCGGCGAAATCTATTACTTTAACGGAGGGGACTGGGAACTTCAGACCGCGACTTACTCCATCCAGACCGGTCAACACCGGGGAGTGTACGCCTTCGACTCCAACCACGTCTGGGTGGTGGGGAGCACCGATCCCAGCCCCAGCCGCGGTCGGATTTATTTCTACGACGGATTCTCCTGGACTCTCCAGAAGGAGATCGTATCGGAATCGGGGTCCCGTTATCTTTATGATGTCTATGCCGCCGATGCCGATAATATCTGGGTAACCGCGAACGGAGGAGAAATTTATTATACATCGGACGGGGGTACCAATTGGACTGTACAGACTAACACCGGTTCTCAAATATGGCAGGGCATACACGGACTGGATTCCGAACATGTCTGGGTTGCCGGCAGTCATTCCCCTGCCCAGATTCTATTTTATGACGGAAGCGATTGGACAATTCAGACCGAGATCTACTGGGGTAGCTATTTCATTATGCGGGGTGTGACCGCGATCTCCGCCACTGATGCCTGGGCAACCGGTGGCAGAGGTTTTATCCTCCACTTCGAAGGAACCGAATGGACAGTCTCCACCTATATCGGGCCTGCCGATGGTAGTTATGAACGTATCTCGGCTTTTGACGCAAACAACATCTGGACAACACAGGACGGTTCAACAAATGGGATCTATTACTACGACGGAACAAGCTGGGTCCGGCAAAAAGTAATCTTGACCTATTCGCTTGATGCTGCCCTACCCTCTAATGTTTGGGCGGGATCTGGTTCCGGAAAAATCTACCGCCTTCGCTTGCCGACTCCCATCCCCACTCCATCTCTTCCCCCGACACCGACTCCGCAAAAGACCCCTTCCCCCGGGAAAACTCCGCCCCCTACTCCGGTATCACCCGGATCTCCCCCCTGGATCTATGACTACAATGGGGATGGTACCTCGGATATCGCCATTTTCCGGAAGAGTTCCGGCCTCTGGGCGATCCGGAATCTCACCCGGATTTACTTTGGTACTATGGGGGACAGCCCCCAACCACAGGATTATTCGGGGAACGGCACCACCGACATAGCCGTCTTCCGCGAGAGTTCAGGGTTGTGGGCTATTCTGAGTCTTTCCCGGATATATTTCGGCGGGACCGGAGATGCTCCTGTTCCCGGTGATTATGACGGTGATAGGACGGCTGAGACAGGTATCTTCCGGTCTACTTCAGGTCTCTGGGCGATCCGGGATGTAACGAGAGTGTATTTCGGCGGTTCCATAGATGAGCCGGCTCCCGGTTATTACAACGCGGACGGCTTTAAAGATATCGGCATCTTTCGGGAGAGTTTGGGCCTCTGGGCGATCCGGGATGTAACGAGAATATATTTCGGCAGTTCTACAGATGAGCCCGTTCCAGGTGATTATGATGGCTCCGGCGCCTGGGCGGCTGGTATCTTCCGACCTTTATCCGGCCTCTGGGCGGTCAGGGGAATGACCAGGGTCTATTTCGGGGCATCCACGGATGATCCTGTCCCGGCCGATTACACGGGGACCGGCATCGACTCGATCGGAATATTCCGATCATCCAGTGGTCTTTGGGCGCTCCGCGGCTTAACCCGGATCTACTTCGGGGGAACCGGAGATCTGCCGGTGACGAGATAGGGGATGGGGAGTAGGCAGTAGGCAGTAGGCAGTAGGCAGTAGGTAGAGTAGTAGTAACGAACCGCAGAATATCGAATATCGAAGTAAAAGAAACCAAGGCGAGGCTACTTCGACATTCGGAGTTCGGTGTTCGATATTTTCCGTTAATTGGGGCCGAAGTTGGGGGAAGAAGAAGTAGTTTAAACAGAAAAAGTGACAACTTTAAATCAGGACGTGACATCACAACTATCCATATATTAATTTCCGACTATCCTCTTCCTCTCGATAATATTAGTGTGCATATATTTTCGATCGACCAGAAATGCACACTATTTTGTAATTTCTATCCCTTTATCAGGCAAGTACCGGAAGCTGATACTTCCGTCCTGGTCGGTCCGGAAAACTTTTACTCCTGCTTCCTGCAACCGTCTGACAACCACCGGGGAGGGGTAGCCCCAGGGGTTCTTGCCTACCGAGATGACCGCGATTTGGGGGGAGACGGCCTTTAAGAATTCCGGACCGGTGGCGTCTCCCGCGCCGTGGTGGCCTATTTTCAGGAGGTCAGCTTGGAGGGAAATCTCTTCATTCTTCAGTAATTCCACTTCTCCTCGTTGGTTCAGGTCGGCCGCCATCAGCGCCCGGAATTTCCTGTAGCGGAGCATAATCACCATAGAGTTGGTGTTCCAGTCGGGGGAGGGGAGGGAGGTCGGCGGCCATAGAATATCCAGGGTGATATATCCCCATCTGATTGAATCCCCGGCCGCAAGAGCCCGGTAGTTCGGATGCCCCCGGAACTTTTTCTCATATTCAGTCCCTATTGTCTGAGTGAGCCGTTCATCAAACTGATCGATCGGTTGACCGTTATCCCGGAGATGATGGACCTGGAACTTATTAAGGACCTCGACCGCCGCGCCCAGGTGATCAGGATGGGGATGGGTTATGATCAGGTAGTCCAGGCAATTGACTTTCCGCTCTTTGAGATAATCAAGGAGTGCCTCTGATGACCGGGGATATCCGGCATCGATCAGGGTGTACCTTCCGCCGGGCGATTTAATCAGAAGGGAATCCCCATAACCGACGTCGATAAAATGAAGCTCCAGCGCGCCATCATCTTCCGCCCCCGTGGCAGGTATTAAGATGAAGAAGGCGATAAAAAGAAGGAAATACTTTTTAATGTCACGTCCTGATTTAAAGGGGCGGTAGTCGCTATTCCTTTCCTTTTTCATTGTTACTCCCAGATAGAGCAGGATCCCCCAGATGCCGCCAAGTGTGTTAAAGAGTATGTCCCGGATGTCGAAGACGCGATCCGGGAGGAACCACTGGAGGACCTCATCGGCCACGCCGACCATAAAAACAAAGAGTAATGGCTTCCAGAGCCAGATCCATCCGCCATCCTTTCTTCCTTTTAGGCTGGGGCAGGCCAGCAGACCGAGCAAGCCGAACTGAACCAGGTGAATCCGTTCTTCCGGGAGGGGGAGAGAAAATGAATAGCCGATACCGGCCAACAGGATGATCGCGGTAGAAAGTATATTTGTTAGAGGAAACCTCCATAACCGGGATGTATAGATGAAGAAAAACCCTCCGCCCAGGAAGAGGGCGAGCACGAATAGCATCATCCCCCCCGGTCCCAGGGCGGCAGTAAGCTGATCCCGCAGAAATTTCTGGATAGGCCGCCCGATGGGCGCGTAAGCTAAGATCAGAATCGCGACCGTCCACATCAACGGCTTATGGCTCCGCTCAAGAAATCTCATCTGAGATTTCTTAATATTAATGTTATTCTTCAACATACTTGAATGTTACTATTAGCTTGATCAAAAATCAAAGACGATAATTTATGTTAAATATGAATTGAACTTTGAATGTAATTCATAACTATTTTTTCGGAGAAATAATATGACGAAGACAATGCGGGAGATTGAGGAGAAGATGGAGCAATTGGAACCGGAGAGCCTCCGTTTTCAGGTCTTATCGGCGGTACAGAAATTTAAGGGGAACTGGCTGGATCTGGGGCGATTTATCTCTCTGGTCCAGAAGAGACAATTATTTAAAGACTGGGATTTTTCTACCTTTGATGGTTACTGTACCAGAGAACTAAAACTCCGTCAGACAACTGTCGGTAAACTACTCAAATCATATCTCTTTTTAAAGAAAGAAGAACCGGTTTATCTCTCCATAAAGATGGACGCGGAAGATGAATCGGGTGAGATTCCTGATTATGAGAGTATTAATGTTCTCCGGATGGCCCGGGCAAAGAAAGCGATCTCCGAAGATGAATACTCCAGACTCCGTTCAGCGGTCTTAAATGAAGAGGCGGAACCCAGGGAAGTCGGCCGGCAATACAGGAGCATACTTCAGTCCGCCCGGGAGGCCGCGATGGACCCGGAAGAAGCCTGGGCGCGAAAGCGAATGCAATCACTGAAGAAAGTGCTCTCTTCATTGCGGACAGTCAAGAATACCGTTGAACTCTCCCACCTGCTTCGCGAAGATGGAATAGCCATGCTGAAAAAGCTGATCAAGCAGGTGGAGGAGGAGTTGACGGCAGATAATTAAAATAGGGAGGATTAAAGATATAGAACTTACTTAAAAAGCTTTTTTACCACGAAGGACATGAAGTTCACGAAGGGATTAAAAAAATAGAAACAAGTATAAAGATCTTTTAGTAAAATTCTTCGTGATCTTCGTGTCCTTCGTGGTGAATCACATAGTTTTAATAATTATAATTTGTCCTCAAAAAAACTGAGATCCTAATTAAAAGATGGATAATCTAAATCCTATGAAAGGCCGGGAACTCTTAGCCGCGCAGGGACTCATTGCCGGATATGGTAAAAAACCGGTGCTGATGGGGATTGATCTTGCTATTCGCGAGGGGGAGTTTATCGGGGTCGCTGGTCCGAATGGTTCTGGGAAGACTACTCTGGTACGTGCGTTGACCGGAGTTATCCATTGCCATCAAGGAACTGTTAACTGGCAGGGAGATCTGCTGGGTGAGGATGATCAGGGGTCTTTATCGAGATCCCTGGCGGTGGTTTCACAGGTCAGGGGAGAGCATATTGATCTTTCGGTTGAAGACCTGATCATGCTGGGGAGAATCCCATATTTTCGGAGATTTCAGTGGTGGCCGACCGGTAGGGACCGGGAGATAGTGGAGTGGGCGATGGAGGCAACGGAGACGGCAGGATTCCGGGGAAAGAACTTCAGGAACCTGAGCGGAGGGGAGCAGCAGAGGGTCATGATCGCGACGGCTCTGGCCCAGGAACCGGAACTGCTCATGCTGGATGAACCCACGCTTCATCTGGATATTAGTTTCCAGGTGGAGATATTCCGCCTGCTTCGGAGATTAAACCGGGACGGCGGCCTGACAGTATTTACCATACTCCATGATTTGAACCTCGCTTCGGCATACTGTGATAGACTAATATATCTGAGAGAGGGAAGGATCTGGAAGGATGGGCCGGCGGAAGAACTCATCTGCCCGGAGTATGTCTCAGAACTATTCCAGACTCGGGTAGAGGTTCTGCCCCATCCTGACTCAGGGCGGCCGCTTATCTTCCCGGAAATGTAGATAGACCATATCTGAGAAACGTATTCCATAAAAATACAGATAATTAAAACCACGAAGAACACGAAGATCACGAAGGTATTTTTTGAAAAATGAGCTAAGTAATATTTCTTAAATATTCTTCGTGTCCTTCGTGGTTAATCACTCCCTTGTTCTCGATGAGGATTTTAAAATACTTTTTCGAATAATGTTTAAAAAAGAGCTCATGATAAAACGGATAAACATATCAATCGGATTTCTTCTATCTATCTTCCTCTGTTTACTTCTCTCCGGTTGTTCTATTCGGCAGATGGCGATTGATGAGATGAGTGACGCGCTGGCAGCGGGGGGGGATGTTTACGCGACCGATGATGATCCGGAGTTGATTAAGGCGGCCTCTCCCTTCAGCCTCAAGCTGATGGAGAGTATGCTGGCCGAGAACCCGGAACACCAGGGGCTTCTCCTCGCTCTCTCCAGGGGGTTTACCCAGTACAGTTATGCCTTTGTCCAGCAGGAGGCGGATGAGATAGAAGATGAAGATTACCTTGGAGCGGAGGTACTTCGGAATCGGGCCCGGCGGCTATATCTTAGAGCCCGTGATTATGGTATCCGGGGTCTGGAGGTTGACCATCCCGGCCTGGGAGAAAAGTTGTGTCAGGTGCCGACTGAAGTTCTTAGCCGGGTACTGATCGATGATCCGGGGTTTCTTTACTGGACATCCGTCTCTTGGGCCGCCGCGATTGCCCTCTCCGGAGATGATCCCGATCTGATCGGGGATCTGCCGGTTATTGAAGCGCTGATCGATCGAGCTCTGGAGTTGGACGAAAGTTACGGGGATGGAGCGATTCATTCGTTTCTTATTACTTATGAGATGACCCGGTCCGGCGGTGAGGGGTATCCGGAGGAGCGTTCCCGGCGGCATTTTACCAGAGCGGTGGAGTTGAGTTCCGGAGGTCAGGCCGCGCCCTTCGTAACTCTGGCCGAAGCGGTCTCAATCCCGAACCAGGACCGGAAGGAATTTTACTCCCTCCTGAAGCTTGCTCTGGCGATCGATCCGGATGAGAGGCCGGAATGGCGCCTGGCCAACCTGATCTATCAGCGCCGGGCCCGTTGGCTGATGGACCGAGAGGAGGATCTTTTCCTGGAAACTGTAAATGGCAACTGAATATCCAATATCCAACAAGTAATATCCAATGAAAAAGTCCAAGCCGACGGGGTTTACTGAAAGCTTACAACTTTTGACAGAACCAAAAAACGAGGCAGGATGAAGTATGAAGATTAAATTCAAGATCCTTGTTTTAAGTATTCTATGTATATGCATAGTCCCTCCCACATCTCCCGCCGCTGCCACTAAAATCAAACTCACCACCCTGGCGCCCCGCGGGTCTTCGTATTACAAGATTCTGAAGAAGATGGGGGATGAATGGAGGAAGCTTTCAGACGGTTCGATCCGGCTGGTTATCTACCCGGGCGGCATCCAGGGCGGTGAAGCGGCCATGGTCGATCGGATGAGGATCAACCAGAGTCAGGCCGCGTTGCTGACGGCGATCGGGTTGTCAGAGATTGAACCGGCGGTTAATGGGCTCCAAAGCCTTCCTATGATGTTCAATAACCTGGATGAGGTTGATTATATTGGTAGGGGACTACACCCCCGTCTGGAGAAACGGTTGGAGGAGAAAGGCTTTCACGTTATCTTCTGGGTTGATGTCGGCTGGGTGCGTTTTTTCTCTCGATCTCCGATGATCACTCCCGCCGACCTCAAAAAGATGAAACTATTTACCTGGGTGGGAAATGTCAGGCAGGTGGATATAATGCAATCGGCCGGCTTCAACCCGGTTCCCCTGGAGACGGCGGATATTATCCCCGGCCTTCAGACCGGTCTGATCGATGTTGTCTCGATGCCTCCATTCTACGCCCTGGCACGCCAGGTATATCTTCCCGCGCCAAATATGCTCGATCTGGACTGGGCCCCTCTGATCGGGGCGGCGGTTATAACCCGGAAGGCCTGGGATAAAATTCCGGTGGAGTTTAGGGAGGGGTTGCTGGAGTCTGCTTCCCGGGCCGGGGAGGAGATCCGGGCTGCCGGTCGCAGGGAAAATTCAGAATCGGTACTCACGATGGAAGAGAAATGGGGTTTGAAGGTCCATTCAGTCTCTCCGGAGGTAAAGGAGGAATGGCGGATGAGTATGGAGAAGATCTATCCGGAGATCAGGGGAACGATTGTTCCGGACGATATCTTTGATGAAGTCATACGTCTCCTGAAAGAATACCGGGATGAGAACATGGCGCCTTCGGCGCAACGTTCTAAAGTGCCTTAAGTGCCTTAAGTGCCTAAAGTGCGCTTAAGTGCCTAAAGTTAAAATATTCGCCTCCCGGACAGAGTGGGGCATTAAATTGTTTAATTTTAGACAGTTATTGTTCAGACACTATTTTATTTTTAAACTTGGGAGAGAAATTCTGAAACAGGAAATTAGCCAAAAACCGCAAAGACACTAAGAAAGACAGACTATTTTGTTATACCTCCTTCAAGTTTTTTCTTTGTGCCTTAGTGTCTTAGTGGCAAAAAAGGTGCAAAGCTAAGTTTTATTAATCTGAGTTTACTAGTGGAAGATAGCTACATAAAAGAATCTGCTGAAGAAAAACCGGATCGGAAAATATTCCCCTTTCTTCGGTCCGGTGAAGATCTGCTTCTGGTCCTGGTACTGGGGGTGATGGTAGCCATCCCCATAGTTGAGATTATTCTCCGGAAAATCTTCCATACCGGTATCTCCGGAGCGAGCGTGATCCTTCGTCACCTGGTACTGATTACCGGGATGCTGGGAGGCGTGGTCGCGGCCCGGAAAGGACGACTTCTCTCTCTCTCTACTTTGCCTGACTTCCTTCCCGGTCGGTGGAGTCTGATCGCCCGTGGGGTAAGCGGAGTCTTTGCCGTCTCAATCTCCGCCCTGCTCTGCCTCGGGAGTATTATTTATATTCAATTCAGCCGGGAAGCGGGAAAGATTATTGCCTACGGGATCCCGGTTTGGATAGTACAGTTAGTCCTCCCGATTGGGTTTGCCGCGATTGCTCTCAGTCTGCTCCGTCGTTCCGCTATTAGTCGTCGGGGGAGGGGAGTTGTCTTTCTAGGTGTCGCCGTATTCGTAGTGATAGGTATCTTTCCTCCGCTCTTCCCGTCCGATCTGCTGTTCCCGGCCATCCTGATTCTCGTTATCTCCGCGATACTGGGCGCCCCAATCTTCACTCTCCTGGGAGGCGCGGCGTTAATTCTCTTCTGGGCCGATGATGGTCCGATTGCCTCGATCGCTATCGATCATTACCGGATGGTGGTCAATCCCACCCTCCCGGCCATCCCCCTCTTTACTCTGGCCGGATATTTTCTGGCGGAAGGCGGTGCCTCGCGGAGATTGATCCGGGTCTTCCAATCACTGGTTGGGCAGGTCCGCGGTGGCCCGGCGCTTCTGACCGCTCTGGTCTGCGCCTTCTTCACCTCCTTCACCGGAGCTTCCGGTGTTACCATTCTGGCCCTGGGAGGTCTACTCCTGCCGGTTCTAGTCTCCGCCAAATATTCCCGCCGAAACGCAATCGGATTACTAACTGGCGCCGGATCTCTGGGGGTACTATTCCCTCCCGCTCTTCCTCTGATCCTCTATGCCATTGTCGCTTCAACCGCCGGATCACCGGTTACGATCAAGAATATATTCCTGGGCGGATTGATTCCGGGGGTGCTTCTGGTTCTTATGACCGGTTGGTGGGGATGGTCTATCGCGAAAAAGCAGATAGGTTCACGGTTTAACGCTCGGGAAGCGCTCCAGGCTATCCGGGAGGCAAAATGGGAATTGCTGCTTCCGGTAGTAGCTCTGGTATCTCTCTTCGGCGGATTCGCAACCCCGGTAGAGGCGGCCGCTGTAACCGCGTTCTATGCCTTTATTGTGGAGACTTTTATCTATCGCGATCTGAAGCTCTTTAAAGATGTCCCCCGGGTAATGAGCGAATGTGGATTGATAATCGGGGGGGTGCTCCTGATTATCGGGGTGGCAATGGGGTTCACTAATTATCTGGTTGATGCCCAGATCCCGGATCTCGCCGTTGAATGGGCGACCAGTACCATTCAGTCTCCCTGGGTATTCCTCCTGCTCCTCAATCTATTCCTTCTGATTGTCGGATGCCTGATGGACATCTTCTCGGCCATCATTGTGGTAGTTCCGCTGATTGTCCCCTTAGGGAACGCGTTCGGGATTGATCCGGTCCATCTGGGGATTATCTTTATGGCCAATCTCCAATTAGGATATTTAACGCCGCCGGTCGGGATGAACCTCTTTCTCGCCTCATACCGTTTTGGAGAACCGATGCCCACGGTAATCCGGGCCGCGATTCCGATGTTCCTGGTTCTATTGCTCGGAGTACTCCTGATAACCTATCTGCCATTTCTCACAACATTTCTCCCCCACATTTTTTCTCCATAGTAAGTTAGCGCCTTCGGCGCTAACTTAGTTCTGAAAAACGACTGGGATTTTTTTGTGGAAGCAATATAGCAGGAACTACTAATAATCCGATCTGTATTTCTGTAAAACCAAATTAAAATACTTGTGATTAAACCATATGTAATAGTAGTTTTATCAAAACATAGGAAGTCAGCCCCCCTGTCGGCGTGGTTAATTTTTAAAACTATAAGGAGCGGATTGTGACGGCTAAAGTTGAAACTTTTGAAAATAAATATCCGGCCCGTGAGTATACGGTTACCATCCGGAATCCTGAATATACCTCGGTCTGCCCGATGACCGGAAATCCTGATTTCGGAACTATCATCATTGAATATGTTCCGGACAAACTCTGCCTGGAGCTAAAATCTCTCAAGTTATACTTTCTTGGATTCAGGGATAAAGGAGTCTTTTACGAAAGCCTGGTTAATGAGATCCTGGACGATCTGGTTGAAGCATGCTCTCCGCGCCGGATGAAGGTAACCGGTGATTTTACTCCCCGGGGTGGAATTACCTCTACCATTGTGGCGGAATATAAATAAGCCGACATTAAAGGAAAATAAGAACGTAAGATGGAGACTATTCTCTATTCCCCATTCCCAATTCCCCAGATGCAAAATTTATTCAAAGAGGCAAAATCCCGGAGCAGGTGCGCCAATATTGCTATGGCCGCCATTATTGAGACCCCGGCGGGGGAATATGTTCTGGGCTGGAACGGTCCCCCTATAAGAGGGGGGGAGCACCCCTCATGCCTTCTGGGAGGACCGATTACTCCTGAGAATCTCCGGAACTGCCCCGGTGTCCACGCCGAGGTCCGTGCCATCTGCCGGGCGGCGGAGGAGGGGATATCGATTAAAGGCGGGACGATCTATCTCAGTGAGTGGTTCCCCTGTGCTCCCTGCGCCATGGCGATTATTGAGTCCGGTCTTGATAGACTGGTGGTTACCGAGGAGTTAAACTTCGCCAAGGACGACTGTTATAATTTCCACCTGGCCCTGGAATACCTGGAGGCAGCCGGTATTGTAATCGAGGTGAGAACCGATCTCTCTTTCCGGGCCTAAAGTCTTGACCGGGTCCGGATAATAAGCATATATTTATGGAACCGATTACTTCAATATCAATCTCCCTTTGATGGGAGGAAAGGAGGTTCGCGTGAAGACCGTAATCCTGATGACCGTAATTTCGGCAATTTTATTGGCTGCCGTCCCGGCTTTTGCCCAGAGAGTGGTTGATCCGAATGAACTGAAGATAAGCCCGGCCAAGTATAAGAACCAGACTATAAAGCTTAATGATAAATTCGTTCTCACTCGGGCCGGATTATCACCAGCCCTGACCGCGGCTGGGTATTCCCTCGACAAATACATCACCTTTGGAGTCACCGGAGCCGGGATGAGATGTTTCATCCGCCGGACCCCCGCACTGGAAAAACTGGTTGGTGAACTAAAGAAAGGAGACCGTATTACCATCATAGGAACCGTCAAGCAGCCTAAAGCTAAAGTAAAAAGAGCAGGAGGGAGGGTTACCGATAGATATAAGCTTGATATGTATATTATTGAAGCAAGAAATATTAGCAGAGGATGGGAGAGTTAGACCTTGTTCGAAAAGCCTTTTTAACCACGAAGAGCACGAAGAACACGAAGAATTTTAAAAAACCCCGGTAAAGTTTATAGTTTTCTTTATTCTCCTTCGTGTTCTTCGTGCTCTTCGTGGTAAATATTCAATTTTATTAGCACAAAAAGTTATAAATACCTTTTTGAGTAAGGTCGAGCTAATAATAACACTTACAGATCGGGATTCTGAGTTTACATATTCCTAAACATTAAAGTGTCGGAACAATAACTGTTAAAAATTAAACAATTTAGTGTCCCTCTCCGTTGACGAGGCGATCTTTTTAACTTTAGGCACTTTAGCGCACTTAAGTGCACTTTAGGCACTTAAGAACGTTGCCCGAACGAAGTGAGGGCTAAGTTCTCCATGAAGGTTCTAGTTACCAATCGAAAGGCCAGGCGGGACTACACGATCCTCAAGACCTATGAGGCGGGGATTGTTCTCCAGGGGACCGAGGTAAAGTCGCTCCGGAGGGGGCAGGGATCGCTGGCCGGCAGTTACGCGACTGTGGAAAACGGGGAGGTCTGGCTCCGCGGCCTCCATATCAACCCCTATGAATATGGCGGCATCTACAACCCGGAACCGAAGAGAAAGAGAAAGCTCCTCCTCCATCACCGAGAGATCAAGCGGTTGATCGGAGTAACGGCGGTCAAGGGGCACACCCTGATTCCGCTGCGGGTCTACCTGAAAGGACCCCTGATCAAGGTGGAGATCGGGGAGGGAAAAGGGAAGAGGATGTATGATAAGCGCCAGACCATCAAGAAACGGGATGCCGAACGGGACGCGGCTCAGGCGATGAAGGCATCGAGGGGAAGATAATCTTCTTATTTTTTCTTCCCCGATTAATGCTTCGGGGCGGGGCGTGGGCGGGGCGAAAAAAATAAGAAATGGGCAAGTATTGAATTAACATTGCAATTATAGATCAACGTTGTAGCCGCGGTCGCTGACCGCGGAAGATAAGGCCCGGGTCAATAAACTCGAATCCGAAACATTTAATTCCACATTTTAATTCCCATCATTTAATCCTTAAATATTTCGATTCACGCCTCACAATTCTCCTTCTCAATCCTCCCACAGACTTGCCGCCAGCTAGTAGATATGTTATTATCAAAGTATCTGAATTTCAATTCGCCACCAAAGGGAGCTAATTTATTATGAGAAAAGGAATCAGACTGGTGATTTTAGCTGCGGCAACGGTCATTCCGGCCGGGTCTGCCTTCTCTCAGGCGATCATAATCAACCATAATTGTACTAATCTCTCCCATATTCCAGAATCGTATATCAATTCCGCCCGGAGTATTTTTAAAATATCCTATGGTCATACGTCTCATGGGAGTCAGCTTGTCAGCGGGATGGAAAATATCGAAGATCAATATCCCACTCTTTACGTTTATAATGAGGATGGTTCTGGAGGAGCCCTCTCCCTCCATGATTATGAACCGGCCGGAGATCTCGGCAATCCGGATCGAACCACCTGGTATAGCAGGACCAGAACATTACTTAATACCCCGGGGAATGACCGCAATATGATTATGTGGTCCTGGTGCGGTCAGGTATCGGATGCTTCTCAGTCCGAGATTGCCGACAATTATCTGGACCTGATGAACAAGCTCGAAAATGAGTACCCTCCTTTTAAGTTCATCTATATAACCGGCCACCTTGACGGCACCGGGAGCAGTGGAAATCTCCATCAACGCAATGAGCAAATCAGGCAATATTGCCGTAATAACAGCAAGATCCTCTACGATTTCGCGGATATTGAACGCTATGGTCCGGATGGTACTGATTATCTGGATTTAGGGGGGGGAGATGGTGCTGACGGGTGTCAGTATGACTCCGGCAACTGGGGGACTCAGTGGTGCGTTTCCCATTCCGGGGATCCTCTCTGTGACGGCGATAATAGCTGCGTCGATTGCGGCTGCGCTCATTCAGTATATGTGAACTGCAATCTAAAAGGCCGGGCCTTCTGGTGGATGATGGCCAGGCTGGCAGGATGGGATGGGTCTTCGGCTGGTCCGACTCCCACAGCCCCGTCCCCGGGTCCCACACCCCCGATTTCATCTTCCGAGTCCGGGATCGACTCCGGCGACTATAACGGTGACGGCACCGATGACCTGGCGGTCTTCCGGTCCTCCTCCGGGCTCTGGGCGGTCCGGGGAGTAACCCGGTTATATTTCGGCGGATCTTCCGATATGCCGTCGCCCGGTGATTACAATGGCGATGGTACCACCGATGTTGGGCTCTACCGGCCCTCCTCCGGCCTCTGGGCAATATCAGAAGTAACCCGTATTTACTTCGGCGGTTCATCCGACCAGCCAATCCCATCCGATTATGATGGCGACGGCGCTTGTGACCCCGGTATCTTCCGCCCCTCTTCCGGGCTCTGGGCGGTAACCGGGATTACCCGAACTTACTTCGGGAGTTCATCAGATTCCGCTGTTCCCAGTGATTACAATGGTGACGGCACCTCAGATATCGGACTCTATCGCTCCTCCTCCGGACTCTGGGCGATTCAGGGAGTGACCAGGGTCTACTTCGGCGGCTCTTCCGACTCACCGGTCTCCGGCGATTACAGCGGCTGGGGATGGCGGCAGCTCGGGATTTACCGTGCTTCTTCCGGCCTCTGGGCGATCAGAGGTGTGACCAGAGTATATTTTGGAGGGAGTTTAGATTCCCCGATACCGGCGGATTATAACGGCGATGGGGCTGACAATACTGGTATCTTCCGGAGCGCTTCCGGTCTCTGGGCCATCCATGGCATTACCAGGGCTTACTTCGGCTCCAGCGGAGATATTCCGGTGACGAGGTGAGCAATCAGTCGAAAGCCCCCGTCCGACCAGTCCGACCCGTCCGACTTGTCCGATCTTAAATCAGACCCAGGCGACAACTTTAGGCACTTTCAACTTAAGGCACTTTAGGCACTTCTTTCAAAGAAGATATCTTAGCAAGAATAACCCTCCCACCAGGTACATAACCCAGCTGGCCTCCCGTCCCCGTCCGCTGAATAGCTTGATCAGCGGATAGGAGATAAATCCCCAGGCGATGCCGTCGGCGATACTGAAGCAGAGAGGAATTCCGACGATGGTCAGGAAGGCGGGGATAGCTTCAGTATAATCCTTCCAGTTAATCTTGAGGACATTCCCCATCATCATCGCCCCGACCAGTACCAGAGCGGGAGCGGTAATCGAAGGATAGTTTGCCACCATCTTAACCAGAGGGCTGAAGAAGATAGCGAGTATAAAACAGCCGGCGGTGATTACACTGGCAAAACCGGTCCTTCCCCCTTGAGATACTCCGGCCGTGCTCTCGATAAACGAAGTAACTGTACTGGTCCCCATCACCGCACCCGCTACTGTCCCGACCGCGTCGGAGATCAGGGCTTTCCCCGCCCGGGGCAGCTTGTTATCTTTGATAAAACCGGCCTGCTCGGCGACACCGATCAGAGTACCAATGGTGTCGAAGATATCCATGAAGAGGAAGATAATAATCAGCGGCCAGAGATCAACAGCTAGAGCGTGAATCAGATCGAATTTAAACAATGTCGGGGAGAGGGCTGGAGGAGATGATACTACTCCCGAGAAGGTTACTTCCTTAAGGAGCAGGGCCGTGGCCAATCCGGCTCCGATCCCCCAGAGAATAGCCCCCCTGATCTTCCGGCCATGTAATACTACCATGACCAGAAATCCGATTCCGAAGACCAATAGAGGTGGAGTAGCAATCGATCCGGTCATCTTTACCAGGGTCCCGGAACTGGCCACTACGATCCCCGCGTTCTTCAGACCGATGAAGGCTATAAAGATACCGATTCCGATCGCGATCCCATTCTTTAAGCTGGGGCTGATGGCGTCAATTAAATATTGACGGACTTTCAGGAGAGATAGAATCAGGAAGAGGATACCGGCGATCAGGACCACACCAAGCGCAATCTGCCAGGGCGAGGTATCCTGCCAACCCCGGGTGGCAATCAGAGCCGCGGCGGCGGGGATGACCGAGAAGACGAAGAAGAAGTTCTCTCCCATCCCCGGCGCCTGGGCGATCGGGTAGTTGGCGTAAACCCCCATGATAACAGTTGCCAGGGCCCCGGCCAGGCAGGTTGCTATCATCACCGCTCCGAAGTCCATCCCGGTATCCATACCGAACATCCGCCCGGATAAGACTGCAGGCTGGACGAAGATGATATAGGCCATGGTCAAGAATGTCGTGATCCCGGCGCCAATTTCAATCCGGGTGTTGGTTCCATTCTCTTTAAATTTAAAATATTGAGCCAGCATAAGGTTATGCTTTTATCAAGCCGAAGTTTTTCAGGCAAGCTCTATATAGACCACACTCGAAAAGGTATTTTCAACTTATTGTGTTCAAAAAATTTAATATTCACCACGAAGGTCACGAAGAACACGAAGAGAAACAAAGAAAACCAAGGAATTTTTTCTGTTATTTTCAAATTTCTTCATGACCTTCGTGTTCTTCGTGGTTAAAAAGGCTTTTCGAGCGAGGTCTATCTAATCATATAATCATCTCTTCTTGACTCCCATCCATGTTGGTGATATGGATAATTAAAAAGAACTTTGAATATAAGGATCTTAAACCATGCCTATGATGTTCTTCTCACAATTACAGATTAATATTTTTACGCCCCGCCCCGAAGCATTAATCGGGGGAGGGAAAATATAAATGAATGAAACCCAAATCAAAAAGACCCTCCGGTCCCAGATTATCCTGGTTACCTGTGGCGTGATCTGGCAGGGGAGGGAATTGCTGATAGCTCAGCGCAAACCAGATTCGCTCTTAGAACCCCTGAAATGGGAGTTCCCGGGGGGAAAGATTGAGTTTTCGGAAGATCCTCCCACCGCGCTGAAGCGGGAGATAATAGAAGAGCTCAACTTCGAGATAGAAGTCAGTGATATATTTTGCGTGAGTTCACATAATTACCGGCCAGCCCCGGACGAGGTAAAACACGTCCTGATGCTGGCCTATAGCTGTGCCTATAAGAAAGGTATACCTGAGATTCGTGACGTCCACGACTTCAAGTGGATCAGGGTAGAAAATCTGGACGAGTACGATTTCGCCGCGGCCGATCTGCCTATTATCGAGAGATTGAAGAGCCTCTACTCTCGCCCCGATCGGGTGCCCTCGAATCCGGACAGTCCCGAGGGGAGTCCTCTGGCTGATCAGGACTGCCTGGTATCCAAGCTCAAGGCAGAGGTTAACCAGTTTGTCGCGGAACGTGATTGGGAGCAGTTTCACTCCCCGAAGAACCTCAGTATGTCGATCGCGATCGAGGCCGCGGAACTGATGGAGCATTTCCAGTGGGTAACGGTCCCCGAAGCCCGGCTCTTGACCCGTGATCCGGAAAAATACGAACAGGTGATCCAGGAAGTCGCGGATATCGCTATCTATATTCTCAGTCTCTGCCATTCACTCAATATCGATCTCAGTGAGGCGATCGGCAAGAAACTTAAGCTCAACCGGAAGAAATATCCGATGGAGGAGTACTGGGGGAAGTTTACTAATTAAGGGGCGGTTGCCCCTTAAAGTTGAAAGTGCCTAAAGTGCGCTTAAGTGCCTAAAGTTGTCGCCTCACTCGGCTCTGCTCCTCTTCAGGAGTTTTATTTCATAAAATATTATTGTTTTGGAATTACAATAAACCACGGATAAAACAGATTGCTTATTATTTAATCAGCATAATTTGTATAATTCGCGTAATTCGTAGTTCAATTTAGTTGCCCGAGCAAAGTGAGGGCTAAGTTCTGCTTGCATCCCGATGACTATCGGGGCTGATTCGGAATTTAAATAAACCGCGGATTAAGCAGATTAGGCGGATTGCTTTTTCTTTTAATCAGCATAATCCGCTTAATCCGCGGTTAAAAAAGTTGCGAAGCTAAGTTCTAATGAAGCGGCGTCTCCAGATCCTTATATCGGGAAGAGTTCAAGGAGTATTCTTTCGATATAGCGCCAGGCAACGCGCGGAGGATCTGGAGTTAACCGGTTATGCCAGGAATCTCTATGACGGCCGGGTAGAGATTGTTGCCGAAGGGAAAGAGGCGGGATTGAAGGATCTCCTGGCCTGGGCGCGCCGGGGGCCCTCTGGAGCGAATGTAACCGGGGTCGAGATTAAGTGGGAATGCCTAAAAAATTCCTTTCCCTCTTTTACTATACGATGATACAATTACAGAATCAAGTTAGGTTGAAATAAGGACAATATAATTTTTCGGCATTGCAGCCCTGAAAATTTTATTGTTAACATTATTGTTCTGCAAATTCAGAATAATATAGAACTTAAAACATAATAATTTTTTTAGGAGAAAAAAATTAGTGCGAAGAGCTTAAAATTAGAGTCGGATGGCAAAGTACTTGCCTCCCGACTGATCAACCCCAAAAAACGGCAGCTCTGGAAGGAGATTGTCGCCTTTCCGCAATACCTCACCAATTTCCTCAGATTGGGTCATTGGCTGACCAGTGACGGCCAGTTTGAGGAGGCGGTAATTTTTTATAAATACTCCGTCCGCAAGCATCCTCACTCCTATCGCCTCTTGTTAAAGTTGGCTCTGGCTTATGAAAATGCCGGCGATGAAGTAGCCGCGATACGTACCTATGAGAGGATTATACGTCGCCACCCCGATCGATTTCAGGCATATATCCACCTGGAGAAAATCTATCGCCGTTCACTGAACTTTGATAAAGCTATCGCTCTATATCAGGGCATCCCGTCGGTAAATCCGATCAAGAAACTCAGTCTTCAACGGCTCTTCCATATCTACGCTGTAGAAGGAGATATGGATAACGCCGTCAAGACCCTTCAGACCGGAATTAAAAATTATGGGGAATCCTACGCACTCTGTCTTGAATTGGGAAAACTAAATCTGCGCCGGGGTGATTTTCTCGGAGCGGTTCAGAGGTTTTCCAGCGCGGTAGCTTTTCGCCCCCGTTCCATCGAGACCAGGACCTGGCTGGGGGTAGCGCTTAAGGAACTCGGGAACTTCCGTCTGGCTGAGTATGAGTTTGAAGAGATCTTAAAGATCAAGCCTAATTCATTCCAGGGGCTGATCCATCTGGCGGAATTAAAGATTCAGGAGATGAAGCTCGAAGAGGCCAGTGGCTGTTTAGAGGTTATTGAGAAGAAAATTACCGATAATGCCCGGGTAAATATTTGCCGGGGTTGGATTGCTTTGAAGGAAGAAGACCCGGAGAAGGCTATCGAGTATTGTAGCCGCGGGCTGAAAGAATCGAAATTTTATTTTGTCTGGGAGCAGGTCCTGGCCCACCGGATTATCTCCCGGGCTAATCGAGAACTGGATAACCAGGAAGAGGCTGAATTACATCGACTGATGGCCACCGCGATCGCGGGAAAAGACACGTATGAATCTTTAATAGGCCTGGCCGAGCAGTTGGTGAAACAGAAGGAATTGAAGCAGGCCACCGTGGTTTATCTCCGAATTATGGAACTATATCCGCGCAATACTCGGGCTCAGATCGGATTGGGAGATATCTATCTCAAGGGAGGCGAGACTGAGAAGGCTATACTCACCTGTCGCCGGGCATTGGAGAATATCCGTCCTATGTATATCCGGGAACGGATCCGGGCACATACGGTAATAAGTCTATCCTACAAGATACAGAAAAATACTTCTAATCACAAGTCGGAAGTGAAGATAATCCACACTCTACTCCGGCAGATATATCTTAAGCCTTCAGAGAAGTCTCAGATCAAGAAGGATATCTCCCGGGGGAAATAGTTTAACCAGCCTCGAAAAGTTCTTTTAACCACGAAGGACACGAAGATCACGAAGTAATTAAAACAATAAAAAATGATTCTAAAACTTTTTTGTGTTTTTCTTCGTGACCTTCGTGGTTAATATATAGTTTTCCAATCACTAATAATCATAGAGTACCTTTTCGAGAAAGGCCATGCTCCGGTCTAAACAGATTCTTCTCCTCTCTTCGCTACCGGTTATCTTTTTCATTCTTTTAACCCGGGTTGTTGCTTACGATAGTCCTCCGACTAAGAGCGCATCCATTCGACCCGACTCTCCGGCCAGGCGATCGAATGACGATAAGGTAAATATCTCCCGCCCCCACCTGATCTGGAAATTCAAGTCGAAAGGTTCGTTCTCATCCGCGCCGGCGGTATCGGGGGAGATGGTTATCGTTGGAGATGAGGAAGGAACCCTGAGTTGTCTCTCGGCTGATGACGGGCGTAAGATCTGGTCCAGAAGTTTCTCCGGCTACTTCGCCGCGTCACCGGTTATTGATGAGAAGAGAGTCTACATCACGCAATCCAAGAGGGAGGTTACATATTACCAGGAATCCGGAGGCGGAATATTTCAATCCGCGCCCCGGCTTACCCGGTTGGTAGAGGAAGATGGCGCGGTAAGATGCCTGGACCTTAAATACGGACGGCGCCGGTGGAAAAGGAGACTGCCCCGGCCAATTCATTCCTCGCCTGTCCTGGCCGGCGATCGATTGATTGTTGGATGTCTTGATTATAAGATCTATTGTCTGGAACGGGAAACTGGAACAATCGTCTGGGATTTCAAGACTGATGGTCCGGTGGATCAGTCCCCAGCCATCGACGATGGGATGGTTCTGGCTGGTTCAAGGGGGGGATCCATCTTCTGCCTTGATCTTAAAGATGGGAAAGAACACTGGAAGTTTGGGCTGGGAAAGAGAGTAGTCTCGAACCCAATCTGCAGGGATGGAATGCTCTATGTCGGAGCTGATAACGGGGAACTGTATTCTATCTCTATCAAGACCGGAAAGCCGGCCTGGAAGGCCGGGATTGACGGGGCTTTAGTCGCCACACCCATTGTAACCCGAAAATATATTTATGCGGGTACTACCGCCGGCAAAATCTACTGCATCAGGAGAAAGGATGGTAAGGAGAGATGGTCGCGGAAACTATCCCGTCGGATCACTTCTTCTCCACGGGAGATGATGGGGAAGATATTGGTCTCTACAGATACAGGCATTATCTATTGTCTTGATCCTGAAGATGGAACAGTCTGCTGGAAATATAATATCTTTAGTGGTTACACCGCCTGGCTGACTCCGTCCGAAGATCGGGTCTACCTGACATCATCGGATCGTAAAGTCTATTGCCTGGGGAAATAATTTTTTCTTAGAAAAAATTATAGCTTTATGAGCTCCGGCATTGTACAGTTTCTTACTACTTCTAAAATTATCCAATATCTATGAAAACATTAATTTTTCCGATAATTATTTCCTCCATGATCGTTGCAATGATCCCTCCCGTTGGTGTTACTGCGTCGGATCTTGATCAGGGATACACGGCATTAAATGAGGCATATCAAGCCCGGCGGGCGGGGAATCAAGAACTGGCCCGGGAGAAAATAGCCGTTGCCCTGGATATTTTCCGCGCCAGCGCGGCAGATAACGGACCGGGTCTGGTCAGATCGGAGACCGAGTATAATATTGAAGATACCCCCCAAAATATTTCTTTGATAGAGAATAAGACTCTCTTCAAGATAGAGTTCAGAATTGCTCCTCCTTCTCAAAGTCAGGATTCAAAGGATAAGGATGAGACCCTTCACCGGCAGCAGATGATCCTCCAGAAAATAATTCTCCTGAGCCGGGAGAATGCCGAACTGAAGAAGTCTATCTTCCGGGTGGAGGCCAATACCAAGGAGACAGAGAATATCAGTGATATGGTCTCCGACATCAGAGATGATACTGCGACTCTTGACGATTTAAATGATAGTATCGATGATGTCAAGGATGTCACCGAAGATACGAATGACGTGATTGACAAGTTTGAAGGTAGAGACGACAGTGGAGATAAAGTAGAAGATATTGCCGATGATCTCTCCGATCTTCGGGACGATATTGATATCTTGAAGGATATCCTTAGTATAGTTGAGGATATTAAGAATGATACCGATGATATTAAAGACCTTGAAGACAGTATCGATGAAGTAAAAGACGCGGTGCAGGCTCAGAGCAGTTCGGAATAGGGGAGGGGAAGGGAAGGGAAGTTTAAAGTGTCTAAAGTGCGCTAAAGTGCCTAAAGTTGTCGCTTCACCAGGCTTTACTCACTCCGTCTCCAATGCCATCAGAAGACTCTTGATCTTCCAGTTTTGCGGGTTCCGTTTCAATCCCTCCCGGAGCAGGGTTTGAGCCTCATCAAACTTTCCGGTAGTAATATATACCCTGGCCAATACCAGATATCCCTTTGGATGTTCAGGGTTCCTTTTAACCGCTGCCCGGCCGGTATCAATCGCCCGGCCAAAATCTTTCCGTTCATGGTAGAGAGCGGTTAAATTACGCAGGGGGACAATGTACTCGGGGTTAATTTTGGCCGCCTCCCTATAATGCGTCTCCGCCTCCCGGCTTAGACCTTTTTCTTCCAGGACAATCGCCAGTGCGTTATGCGCCTGAGAGAGGTAATTATTCTGCTCCAGAACCCCGCGCAGTATTGCCTCGGCTTCATCATACCGCCTCTGCTGCAGGTATATTTCAGCCAGGTGTAATGAGGCGGGGTAATAGGATGGATCGGACCGGAGACTTTCCTTGAACTCAAGGATTGCGTCTTCCTTCCGTCCCGCCAGGCTATGGAGTACCCCCATATTGCTATGGGACTCCTTATGTCGCGGACTGTAGCGCAATGCTTCCTTCAGTTCCAGGATCGCCCGGTCATCATCTCCTCTCCGGTGATAAACATTAGCCAGATTATTATAGGCCAGCGCCGAACGGGGAGAGAGGATAGTGACTCTGGTCCAGAGATCTAAATCACTCCGCCAGCTCGGGAGATATTCTCTGGTTAATCCGATAAAAAAAAGGCATATGACAGCTGCGGCCCCGCCGGTTATGATGGAGAAGATACGCCGTGGGCAGGTATTTTTTGAAGCTCCCATGTTACTTAAAAGGACCGCCCCCGCGATACAGAAGAAGATGGAAGGGAAATAGAGCCGCTGCTCCGCCACGACTCTGCCGATCTGACCGATCTTAGCCAGGGATGGGAGGATGCTGAGGAGGAGGCAGGAGAGAGCCCAGAAGAGAACACGGTTATTCTTAAAGAGCACATATATAATGACAAGAACTCCCGCGCCCGCCAGAAGGGGTAGGAACCAAGCCGGTCCGGCCCAACTGACCGGTTTGTTGAATGCGTAAAGAACTTTGAGCTGAACCGGGAGGATAAGCAGCCTGAGATAGATGCCGATCAGTCGTACCGCGCCGACAATGAAATTGGTGAATGATGGGTGATCCCGAAGGGAACCTCCGGTTGAGATTAGAATCTTGGCGGCTCCTCCTCCGGCGGCAATCAGCCAGAAAGGTATTAGCCGGAAAAGCCCTGCTCGACCAGTAGTTCTCCTCCTGAGTATCAATACGGTGACAGTAAGAACCGCGGGATATATTAACGCGCTCTCTTTGCAGAGGAGAGCCGCCAGAAAACAGAGAGAGGAGAAGCAGAGGGAGACTGCGCCGGCTTCTTTGAGATATAACAGGAGAGATACAATCAGCAGGGCGACCGTAATCAGTTCGGAGATATTCCGGGCGTTGACAACTGTCTCGACATGAACCGGATGGAAGGCGAAGAATGCCGCCGCGAATAGAGCTGTTCTTTTTCTGCATCCGATACGGAAAACCAGTTTCCAGAGAAACCAGGTTATCAGAAGATGAAGGAGGATATTTGCCGCCCGGAAGAAGAACGGTTCCCTGCCGCCCAGGCGAGAGATGGCGGAGAGAACGATCATCTGCAGGGGGCGATAGTCAAACCGGGAGATGGGGAGTCTATCCTTCCAGAATGACGGCTGAAAGAACAATCCGATCGATCCGGGAGAGCGGAGATAATGGTTATCTCGGATAACCGCCTTATCGTCCCAGACAAAAGGATAGCGAAGTGAAGGCGAATATAGAGCACCTGCCGCCAGGATGATTACCAGCAAAATAATATAGTAATGTGTACTCCTCAACATTTCCATGAATAATTCACTTTAACCTAATGGGACTATTTTCGGTGTTGCGCCAATCTAATTACGTTAGTCTTTTTCCAAAAATAAATTAGCGCTGCGCACTAATTTATTTCCACCATTATTTTATATTTTTTTTTGCTGTACAGAAAAAAATATAAAATATATATTGACCTGATTGTCAACTTTTCCTAATATACAATATATTTATCTAATCCGTCAATTTTCCATTAAGGAGGTCTCTTATGATCAGAGCCAGGATTTCTATCGTCTCGACTGCTTTATTCTTGGCCGTTACCGGGGTGATGTTGATCTCTGCCACCTGTTTCTCTCAGAATCTTCCGACCAATTGGGAAGTAAAATATGTCGACCTCAAAGATGACTTGAGAGCCCTCGCCATTGACCCTCTCGATCCCCAGGTCATCTACCTCGGAAGCGATATCGCGGTTATCAGCAGTTCCGATGGAGGTGAAACCTGGACCTCAGGCCAGAGTTTCAGGAATGACAAAGTCTCGATCTCCGCCGCTGGCAGCACTGAAGCCCAAGAAATACTCCTCCTGATTGAAGAGACCGGCGGAGATGACGGCCCGGTCAGCAAGGGGCAGGCTGGCGGAGAGAGCATTGAAGATCAGTTCCAGAAAGATGTTCTTGAAGAAGAGGTTTCCGACGCGAAAAGTGATCTGGGTGAGAAGGCTGATGCCGCTGCTGTGGCCGGTGAAGAAGAGAAAGATCAGGAAGCACAGGTTAAGGACGCCGAAGCAGCGGTTGCCGTTGCCGAGAAGAATCTGAAGCAGGCTGAAGCGGATCTCGCTCTCTGGACACCTGATACTCTTACCGCCGCCGATGTTGACGGTCTGACCTGGACCAGCAGCGATTATATGGATGAGGCTGACTACGCGCAGCTTGAAACTTGGCTCACCGAGCGTGGTCTGGCAGTACCATCCGACGGCCATGAGATGCAGAACATACTGAAGACCTATCTGGCCGATCATCTTGCCGAGGGCATTGCTTTGAAGGATGTCGTCTCCGAGAATAAAGACAGCCTTGATGAATCCAAGCGCCTGGAAAAGGATCTCCAGGATAAGGCTGCCGCCGCCCAGATCGCGGCCAAGGATGCCGAAGCGGACCAGGATTCCGCGAAGAAAGAACTGGAAAATTCAGAAGACAAACAGGATGAAGCCAGTTTTACAGCGGGCGTGGCCGGAGGATCGGATGGAGATACGGCAGCTGATGATACTACGATAACTCCCGATCTCCCGGATCCAAAAGGAGTGACTTACATAGAAGTTGATCCGTCCAGTTCGGATAAGATATTTCTGGCATCTCTCAACGGTATCTATAAGTCCAATGATAAGGGAGTGACCTGGAATAAAATCTATTCCGGAATAAACTCCAGTCAATCCGCTGGCCTCTGCCTGGCAATCGATCCCTCCAACCCGGACACAGTCTTTGCCGGGACTTTAAGCGGGATTGCTCGTTCCGCCGATGGAGGCACAACCTGGGACCGCCCGGTGGGAAGGGTCAATGACAAAGTAATCACCCGTATAGCTATCCACCCTTTTGATTCTCAGGTTGTTCTGGCCGGCGCGGCCGGTAAGGGCATCTTCAAGAGCAGCGATGGCGGAACTACCTGGACTCTCTGTTTCTCCAAGGCCAGCCAGTCAGCCAATGTAGTACTGGCGATTAACTTTGCCCCATCCCAACCCCAGATCATCTATGCCGGCACCAAGAGCGGTGTTTACAAGAGCATGGATGGAGGGGAGAGCTGGGAAACAGCCGGGGGAATGGGATTAGGAGCTACGGTTGAGGTTCATGATCTGATTGTCTCCCCCACCGATCCCGATGTTATTTATCTGGCAACCAAGCGGGGTGTATTCGGCACCAATAACGGCGGCAAGCAGTGGCAGAGACTTACCTTTGGTCTGACCTTTAAAGGGAGTAACTTCCTCGCCTTTGATCCCCTCAATGCTTCTACGGTCTGGTTGATCTCCGATAACCGGGCGTTCAAGAGTACGGCTCCCCGGTTCCTGGATCTCTCTTCCGGCGAAACAACGGTCCTGGTTGGCGGTGGAGAGATTACTACGGATGGGAGTGAACGACATAATATATCGATAGAATTGGTGGATGAAGATGGCGGAACCGCTACGATCATTATTCAGTCCGAACCCCAGACCCTGAAATTAAAAGTAGGGGAGAGCGCTGATGTTGATCTGACCGGCAACGGAGAAGATGACTTGGTCATAATCCTGGATAGTATCACCGATGGGGTTCCTAAATTCTCCGTCTCCAAAGCTGCTTCAGCAACCATCCCGGTGGAAGAGGATGTGGTCGAGAAGCCTTCTTCCGATGAGATTACCGGGCTGGAAGATCTGGATCCCTACTTCCGGGCGGAACCTACCTGGGTCGAGGTCCAGCAAGCCGCCGCCCGTTGGGCGGAGGTTCATCCGGATAAGATTGCCGCCTGGCGGAATGGCGCCTCATTGAGGGCATTCCTCCCGGAGGTGGATCTCGAGTTAGGGCAGCGGCGTAGGGAGAGAGAGGATTACGATACATCAACTTCCGTCTCCTACTCCACCAGTAATGATAGAAACCGTGGCTCCAGTCAGAATGATTCTCTCAATACCGGGACGGAATTTGAGACAGCCTATACGAATGATGAGGGCCAGGATATCTTTGAGTATGAACAGAATGATGACTATTTTACATCCAGCGATGCCGGGAGTACTGAAGACAGCGGGCACGGTTCCTCCTATGGCGAGGATTCTGGGACCTCTACCGGCTACAGTGATAGTGACGATGACTGGTGGGGGATATCGTTGGATTGGGAGTTGGGTGATTTTCTCTTCAATAATGAGCAGCTTCGGATCAGTCGGGAAGCAAGGGATCTGGTGGAACTGCGCCAGGATGTACTTGAACAGGTTACACTCTACTTCTTTGATCGCCGCACCGCCCGGATAGATATGATATTAAATCCTCCCGCCGACGCATTTTCCCGGGTTGAGATGCTCCTCCAGATCCAGCAGCTTGACGCCAGCCTTGACGCGATGACCGGCGGATACTTTACCAATACTATCAAAGAGCGAGAGAAATCTCTTAAACGCTAATTAAAAATAATACCTTAAATACAAAAAGGAGGCTGCCATGTCCGGAAAGAAGGCCTTACAGTTTACAATTGGAATGCTCTGTCTGTTCTTCCTCGTGACCATCGGTTCTACTCAGGAGGAAGCTACCGCGCCACCGCCGATAGAGACAATGGCCGATATGGAGGCTCTATTCGCTTTTGAGCCCAGCTATCAGGAGATCCAGCAGGTGGCAATGCGATACGCGGAAGTGCATCCCGATAAGATCGCGTCATGGCGGAGAGGAGCGTCACTGCGGGCCTTTCTCCCGGAGATAGACTTTGATTATGATTATCGGAAAACATTCGATATGGCTGTCGATGATGATTACTCCACCAGTTTTGATAGTTCGCATTCATCCGATTATGGGACCGAAGGAAGCCAGGAAGATAATTATACCCGGGAATACGGAGAGACGTCGGATTCGATAAATCCGGACGATATCGCTTGGTCATTGAGGGAGAAGTGGTCGACGGATCTCGAATCTTCCTGGTCAAGCTCGGATAGTAACGGGGAAGACCGGGGTGAGAGTACCGGCCACGATGAGGGGGAGAGAACTACCTATGATAAACGCTGGCGGGTTGTTCTTGCCTGGGACCTCCGTGATTTTCTCTACAATAAAGAACAGACTCGGATCAGCAAGGAAGCCCGGGATCTGGTGGAGCTCCGCCAGGATGTTCTGGAAGAAGTGAATACCTATTTCTTTGACCGTCGGCGGGCTCAGATTGAGATGCTATTCTCTCCACCTTCGGATGTTCGCTCCAAGATCGATCTTCAGCTTCAGATAGCCCGGGTAACAGCCAGTATCGACGCCCTGACCGGCGGCTACCTCAGTAACGCCTTGGCGGAAGCAAAGATAAAGAGATAATACAGACGCTTGAAAGAATTTGCGATTGTGATTTGAGATCTTGCAAATATTTCGAGTGAGCTCGAAATATGGGCACATTCGCCTCCAATGTTGTTATCTTAAATATTATTCTCCGTCTTCTCTCGCTTTCCAGCCTGGAAGGACTTCAGATAGAACGGTCGATCAGGGAGGGAGAATACTGGCGGGAGAAAGCTCTCGCCGCTCCCCGTGCTTCTTACCGGAAGATCCATTACTACGAACGGTCAATCAAGGCCGATTCCGGGTCAGCTATTGCCCACCTTGAACTGGCCGAAGTATATTTCGATCTGGCCATATCCTACGGCCACCACGACCTTTACGAGAATGCCGAGGATGGGCTGCAGAACGCGCTGAAAGAAGATCCATTACTGGTTCCGGCCCACTACCGGTTAGGAATGCTCTATTTTATGAGAGGGGACTTTCGGCAGAGCCGAATTGAACTGGAGGAAGCCCATCGTCTCGACCCGGACTATCTTCCGGCTGTGAATAGTCTGAGGATGCTTCGGGCGGAAGTGGGGAATAAAGATGAACATCGAACCAGCCTTCGCTGAAGCTACGGCGGGCAGGGCGTCGAACCAGCCTTCGCCAATGCTTCGGCGGGCAGGCGTCCAACTTCGAACATCGAACGTCGCAGAGCTCCGTTGTAGCCGCGGTTGCTGACCGCGGAAGACAAGGCAGAGATCGACAGGAAGTAAAGCTCTGTTGTAGCCGCAGGCTTTAGCCTGCGTAACCACTAACTATAGATGAAAGCTAAAACTATTCTCCAGCGGATTGCCTTAGTCTCCTTTATCGCGGCGATCTTCTTCGCCTCCGGCCCGGCAACAGGGGCGGATAAACTGGTCGATCTGAATATGGCCCCGGTCGAGGAGTTACAGACTCTGCCGGGAATCGGGCCGGTCCTGGCCCAGCGGATTGTTACCGACCGGGAAGCCAACGGTCCTTACCAGAGCCCGAGCGATATAACCCGGGTCTTTGGATTCGGGGAGAAGAAATTTCAGTCTATCAGAACCATGGTTACAGTCAGCCACCTGGATGGAGGGATTCCCCGAAGGAAGGAGATAAAAAAGATCAATCTCAATACCGCCACTCAGGTGGAATTGGAAACGCTCCCGGGGATAGGCCCAACCAAGGCCCGGCGGATTATTGAGTACCGGGAGAAGCAGGGTGGATTTCAGCGGGATGATGAATTGATGGAGGTCTGGGGGATTGGACAGAAGACCTATGAATCCATGCAAAATCTGATTACTGTCCGGGGAGCACTGCCGGTAACCACAAGCATTCAAAAAGCCCCTTCTACCGGGCCCAGAACATTAAAATGCTGGCGCTGTGGGGAGAAATTCACCGTAAAAGCCGGTGTAACCAGCGGAAAATGTTCCTCCTGCGGCGCGAAGTGGAAAGCTAAATAATTTGTAATATTTCAGTAATCCCCGTTGCTCCGTGCTCGTAGCGGCGACCTTTTTCGGCAGGGACCCCGCCGGAGGGAAGTCCCACCGGGACCGGGGCAGGTCGCCATTCTGTGGCAGCCTGAAGGCTGCCGCTACGAGAATACTGTGGGAGCGGCTTCCAGCCGCGATATTGTCTGCCATAGAAAGAGGAGTAAAAAAACTACCCCAGGTATATTAATAAAGATTATGGAATCCCCGGAAAAGTATCGGTCCCTGATTACAGCCACGGATCTCATCTCTACCAGGGTCAGAATTAAGGAGAGCGATCTTTTGATCAGGGCGGAGCGGGAATGTTCCGGCTCGGCCCGGGAGGCACTGGCCCGGTATCGGGAGGAGATCGAGGACTACCTGGCTATCCATCCGGGATTTAAAGAGAGCCTCCTCCCGATAGCCGCCACCCATAACGCTCCTCCAATCATTATCGCGATGACCCAGGCGGCTCTCCTCTGCGGTGTCGGCCCGATGGCCGCGGTGGCCGGGGCGCTGGCTTATTTTGTGGGAAGAGAACTAAAATCGATATCATCGGAAGTGATCGTTGAGAATGGCGGCGATATCTACCTGGACAGCCAACGAGAGAGGACCATCGCCGTATATTCCGGAAATAATGCCGGGCCGACCGGGAAGATTGGAATAAAAATTAAGCCGGGAGAGATGCCGGTCGGAGTAGCAGCATCCAGTGGAAGACTGGGCTGTTCTCTGAGCTGGGGCATCTCAGACGCCGCGGTTGTTCTGGCCTCCGAACCTATTCTGGCCGATGCCGCCGCCACCGCCCTGGCCAACCGGATCTACTCGGATGAACCGGCCGTCCTGAAATCTGCCGGGAATTTCGTCCTTAAGATTCCCGGAATAATCGGATATCTGATAATCTGCGGTAAATTAATTTCAGTTGGAGGAACCGTGGATATTGTAGCCGCGGTCGCTGACCGCGGAGAATAGGGCCGGGGTTAACGACCCCAGCTACAGAGCATTGTAGCCGCGGTCGCTGACCGCGGAAAAGAGCGTCAAGATTTACGCCTCGGGCTACTTAATTTCTGAACTAATGCATATAAATTTGTTATTAGAAAAAATGCCGGTATCGGTAAATTTTTCTAAAAAAAAAAGTGACAAAAAACAAAAAAGTGATATGCTTTATATACGGTAGTTTATAAATTTATCAGATATACTTTTAACATTCAACTAAGGAGCGCACCCATGTCGACATTACTGAGGGATCGTGGTATTATAAAGGGGGCCTTTCCGGCCGCTATCATCATCCTAACCATCTTCGCCATTCTCCCTGGAATCGGCTGGGGACAGCCGATAAACGAAGGCTTTAATAACTTCGATACCGGGACCCGTCCCGCCGGCTGGATTTTTAATGGCTGTAATGCAAATAGCGATACCTATACCACAGCCGTTGACTCCGGTGTTGCTCCCCCCTCGATCAAACTCGACGCGACCGGGGACTTCGTCCAGGTTACAGGCCTAAATCGTCCCGATGAGTTGAACTTCTGGGTCAAGGGAATGGCTACGGATGCCAGCAGCGCTCTCTTGGTGGAGGAGTATTATATTGTCGCAGGCTGGACACAGGTGACCAATATTCAGCCGCTCCCGACCTTTGCCACCGGCACGGATATCGGCCCCTTCTATCTGTACTTCCTCGCCACCGATGCCCGCTTTACCTACACCAAAAGCGTCGGCGATCTTGCCTTCGACGATGTGGATATCTCCGTCGCGGCGGCGACACCCACCGCCGCGCCTTCGGCGACGCCGACCGGCACCCCAACCCTGACACCACCGCCTACCGCCACGCCTACGCCCAATACGGACGTTTGCAACCCCAGTTTCGAGGAAATTCCGGACGACCCCATCCCCGGCTGGACTAAAGTCGCTGACCTGGAAAATTACGTTGCCGTATCGGTAGATCAGTTCAAACTGGGAATTCGTTCCTGCACATTAAGTGCCACCGGTACTGTGACTTATAAATATACCGACGCGGGAATACGCTCTTGCACTGTCCCGGTCATCGGTGGAGATGACTATATCATTTCAGGTTGGTTCTTTGTTGCTGATGAGGGCGGCGGGTTTCCGATTACTAATAATCAGTTTAAATTTAATATCGAGTGGCTGGATAGTCTTGGGGTTGTTATTTCTACCGACAGCGACGTTGATTGGTCCTTGACTGCCTTTGACAATTGGGAAAAAAGGGAGTATACCGAGACCGCTCCGGGCGCGGCCGTGAATGTCACGATCTATATTGCCGGCAAAGAGATTGTCAACGCTAACAATAATACTTACATCGATTTGTTTCGCGTGGCCAGCGCCCCGACTATCAAAGTGACAGCGCCGGTTACAGGCGATGCCTGGTATATTGGAGCTTCCGAGGATATTACCTGGACGTCGGTGGATATCTCCCCGAATATCGATATCCATTACTCGACCAATGGAACGGACTGGGCACCGGTGGCAACCAATATCGCGGATTCCGGCACTTATAACTGGAACCCCATCCCCAACGACCCCAGTTCCCAGGCCCAGGTCCGGGTCCGGGAGACGGGGGGAGGGGGAGTTTCCGATGAGTCCGGCCAGTTTAGCATCGCTGTGGGGGATAGCATCAATGTTGAAAAGCCCTCCACCGGAGATACATGGTATTATAGTTCGACCAATGAAATTGTCTGGAACTATGGTCCGCTCGTGCTGCCTGTTAATGATGTCGATCTTGAGTATTCGGACGATGGCGGAACCACCTGGACCACTATTGCCATCGGTGTCGGGTTGGACTCCAAGACTTATAACTGGACAATACCTGATGTTGTTAGCAGCAACTGCTTGGTCCGGGTGCGCCAGCAGACCACCCTCATCTGCGGAGAGTCCGGTGTTTTTACTATTTCTCCTCCCTCATTATCAGTCACCTCTCCATCAGGCGGGGAGACCTGGTATTTCGGAGACTCCGAGAATATCACCTGGACTTCTACCTCCGGGATTTCCGGAAATGTCGATATTGATTATTCCACCAACGGAGTCACCGGGCCCTGGGGCGAGATAATCGATAATCAGCCCAACTCGGGCTCCTACCCCTGGACCATCCCCAATGACGACAGCAGTAGTTGCCGGGTCCGGATCTCGGAGGTCGGCGGCGTCAGTGAACCCGGGATCTCTGCGGCTGATTTTACTATTGTCGGTATTGCCCCCCCGCCACTATATCTAAAGTTGGGCTGGAAAGAGATGGCTGCGCCGGATACTGTCTGCTCATTCGAATCGATAGAAGCTTTTGACCCTCAAAATGTCTGGGTGGGCTGCAGTTGCGGGTTAGTCTATCACTGGGACGGAATAGAATGGACGCTCCAGGATTACTGCTATGGTGGAAACAATATTGGGACCAATGTCAATGAATTTGTGGCCTTAAGCGCCGATAATGTCTATGGAGGTGGAAGCGGTGGTTACTTGGTCAGTTATGACGGATATTGCTGGACAAACTTTACGTGTATTGGAGGTACAGTATATTCCATTGATGCCCTGGACCCTGACCATATTATAGTCGGCGCTTCTTCTGGAAATGTTGCCTATAAGGAGTCGGGAGTTTGGTCTGTTTCTGATATCGGAAATGGATCGTTATACGGTTGCGTTTACTTGAAGCCGGACGAGGCCTATATTATGCGGGAGAAGTCTGGCGACGATAACACCACAATCTTCACTCCCGTGGATGGAAATTTCAGCGAATGGACAGAATTCGTAGATTTTGGCGGATGGGGGATTTCGGATCATCCTCTCGGCGGCTGTATCGACCAATATGGTAATACACTTCTCTGGGCAGTCGGTGACTGCGGAAATGTATTCCATTATAATGGTTCCTACTGGTTCCAACAAACAAAGTCTGAATTTAATAATTTTAAATGTGTTGAAGTTCTTGCTGAGAACAATGTCTGGGCCTTTGCGGAGGGTATGGTCTATCATTATAATGGTTCGGAATGGATTATCGAGGCTGAAAGCCTTAGCTCCATAAAACAATTTTCAGCAACCGATAACAGCCATGTTTACGGCCTCACTTCTTCCAAGATATATACCACCTATGTCCTTCCGACAACCACCCCCACACCGGAAGGGTATAAGACTCCTACCCCTACCCCAATTGCGTCGGCGACGCCAGTAGGATACAAGACCCCCACACCGACTCCGGTATCGCCTATCTGCAATAACAGCTTTGAAGAGAGCCCGGACCTGACCTGCTGGTGGAAATATGGAACCGCTGCTTCCATCGAGAAGAGCGGCGCCCAGCATTATGACGGTTCGTACTCCTGTCTATTTGAATCTCCTACCACCGCGTTTACGGGTCGGGGAGTTTATTCCGAAGAGATTTCGATTATTGGCGGGGAGCCGTATATCTTCTCCGGCTGGTATTTCGTTGATTTTCTGGCCGGCTCGATTGCTGATACGCAGATTCAGTTTGAGATCTGGTGGTCTGAAGGCGGAACCCGCTTATACTCCGACGATTTTACTGAATCATTTACTCTATCCGATTTTAATACCTGGGAAGAGAAAGTATTTAACGCTACCGCCCCCGACAACGCCGATGAGGTTGAGATCTATATCTCCTGTAAAGAGACGGCAAACAACGACAATGAAGTATTTATCGACCTCTTTAACCTTGACCGGCCCCCGGGGATCAAAGTTACCGCTCCGTCTGAGGGAGTGGTCTGGTATGTGGGGGAAAGTAATAACATCACCTGGGAGTCGGTCTCCATCTCCGGGAATGTCGATATCCACTACTCGGTTAATAACGGCGCCTCCTGGACTTCGATTGCCACCAATATCGCCAATACTGACTTTTATAACTGGCCTGTGCCTAATGATACCAGTTCCCAGTGTTTGGTTCGGGTTAGGGAGACCGTGGGAGTAGCTTCCGATGAATCCGGGCAGTTCATGATCGCCGACGCTGACACCATCAATGTTCTCTCGCCCCAGGGCGGAGAGACCTGGTATCAGACCGGTCTATATGATATAGAGTGGAGCGCGGGGCCGGCTGTGGGAGGCGGAACGGTCAATCTTGATTATTCCACCGATAACGGATCTTCCTGGACCACGATTGCTGCCGGTGTTACGGTGGATTCCAGTCCCTATTCCTGGACCATCCCCGCTGAGGATAGCGACAATTGTCTGGTCCGGGTTCTCCAGACCCCCAGTATTTACGGCCAGTCACCGGCGGTCTTCACCATAACGCCTCCCACCTTCATAGTAACTTCGCCCGCTGGCGGGGAATACTGGTATTACGGAGCTTCCTATACCATCACCTGGACTTCAACTCAAGGGATAACCGGGAATGTAAATATCGACTATTCAACTACCGGTCCATCCGGACCCTGGTCCCAGATCGCGTCTAATCAACCCAACTCGGGGAGTTATTTCTCCTGGACGGTTCCGAATATCAATAGCTCCAACTGCCGGGTTCGAATCTCGGCGGTTGCAGGTATCAGCGAACCGGGAATTTCCGCGACTAATTTCATCTTGAGGGGGACGTCTCCTCCGGCGGCATACCGTCCGCTGACCTGGACGGTTATGAATCAGATCGATACCAGTTGTTCGCTCTATACGATTGAAGCCTGGGATGAAAATAATATCTGGGTAGGAGGAAGTTGCGGAGTGATCTTTTTCTGGGACGGTTCCGTCTGGGTGAAGCAGGATGAACTGTCGAATATCGCCTCCTTCAAGGCTTTCGCGGCGGACGATGTCTGGGCCGGGGGTCTGGGCGGCGGGATATTTCATTACGATGGGGTTTGGAGCTATATATATTCCGCACCCAATGATATCAAGTCCATTGATGGATGCGATCCCAATTATGTCATGGCTAGTTCCTCCAAGAGTACGTCAATGTATATGTCCTCCTATACTTCTGCCGGGGGTTGGAGTTCTGAGAGGGGCAGCGGCAGCTCGGCGCATAATGTTGTCTACTTGAAGCCGGATCTGGCTTATGTATGTGTGGGCTCAAGTGGAGGAGTAATCTATAAATCCGTCGACCGGTTCACCTGGGATGCTGTAGGATATGCCGGATATGGAATGAACAAGAACCCATTCGCTGGCTGCCTGGATCAGAATGGCAATCCTCAACTCTGGGTGGTGGGAGACTGCGGATTTATAAATCATTATGATGGGGGTACCGATACCTGGAGTACTCAGACCAGAGTCGTAATAGGAGATGGTTGGCCTAACTTTGAGTCTGTTGCAGTTCTTGATGAGAACAATGTCTGGGCTTCGGGCGGGGGTAAGGTCTACCACTATAACGGATCGGAATGGATTGTCGAGAATAACGATATATCCACCTTCTATACTATTTCGGTGGTCAATAACGGTCTAGCCTATGCCGTAGGATCAACCGGGTCTCAGAAGATATATATCGGCCGGGCTGTTCCGACCCCGACCCCCTGGCATCCGACTACGCCGACACCGAATGACTTTAAGACTCCCTCGCCCACGCCGGTTCCGGTCCCGGGTCCGATCTCGGGTACAGTCTATGATCGGGTTACGGGGGTTGGAGTCAACAATCTCTATGTCAGGGCGCTCCCGGCCGAAAGCGGGCTGCTGCCGGGAGCGGCCAGGACGGACTCTAATGGAAATTATACCGCTACCAAACCCGATGGCTCTGGGCTCGAAACCGGCTTCTACTATATGTACGTCGACAGTAATGAAGGAAGCGGGGTCAAGACCTATCGTTCCCAGTATTATAATCAAAAGGATAGCCAGTCTAAGGCATCCGCAGTCGGATCAAATTCTATCGGGATCGACTTCCCGCTGTACAAAGTTGGCGTCTATCCCACCCCGGCACCAACAACAACACCGGACTTCCAAGCTGTCCGGGTAGCAAACGGCGACTATAGCGGAGACGGTCTCTCGGACATTGCCATCTTCCGGCAAAGTTCCGGTCTCTGGGCGGTCCGGGCTGTTACCCGCCTCTATTTCGGGACCAGCGGCGATATCCCGGTCTCGGGAGACTATGATGGAGATGGGACGGCTGATGTTGCCCTCTTCCGGGGTTCTGCCGGACTCTGGGCGATTCGGAATATATCCCGGACTTACTTCGGCGGTTCCTCCGATCTCCCGGTTCCGGGGGACTATGACGGAGACGGTTCATGTGATATAGGTATATTCCGGGATAGTTCCGGGCTCTGGGCGGTTAAGGATTTTACCCGTAACTACTTCGGGGCTGCTTCTGATCAGCCGGTGGCTGGAGATTATGACGGAGACGGGTTGGATGATTTCGCGATCTTCCGGGGAAGTACCAGCCTCTGGGCCTTGAAAGATGTTAGCCGGATTTATTATGGCAGTTCATCAGATAATCCGGTTCCCGGTGACTATAGCGGAACCGGTACTGCGTCGCCGGCTATCTATCGACCCACTTCCGGCCTCTGGGCGATCAGGAATATATCCCGGGTCTATTTCGGCAGCTACATCGATCAGCCGTCACCGGCTGGTTTTACCGGGGCTGACAATATCAGCATCTTCCGGCCGTCCGCCGGTCTCTGGGCGATAAGGGGAATAACCCGGGTCTATTACGGATCCATCGATGATCAGCCGGTCACTAGATAGCTCCCAAACAAATTAACTTAGTCTTAGGAAATTTCAGCCTGAGGCTCCCCGCTGTTGCGGGGTCCGCCTCTGGAGGAGATGCGCCTCTGGCGCACAATAATCGAATTTACCAAAGGAAAATACGATTCCTCAGGGTAGAAGTTATCTGGGTAATAATTGTTTGAATATTAACTCAATATAACAATGATGGTCTTGGTTCAAAACTAAATTAACGCCGAATGAGCTAATTTATTAAGGAGATATTCGCATGAAACGATTCTGTTCAATCTGGCTGGTCTTTATTTTCACGGTGGTAGTCATTCTGAATCTGACTTTATGCCTCCCGATTCTGTGGGCTGGAGATCTAAAGATCATGACTGCGAATGTAAGCAAGGTCCAGACCTATGCCCGGGAAGAGAGTGTCCGGATATTTCAAGGAATGAATCCGGATGTTGCCTTACTTCAGGAATGGAGAGTTACCGTGACCAACACCTATAAAAATTATGTAGATGAAGCGTTTGGAGTGGATTTTTATTATTATCTGGGAGATTCCAGTGGGAGTGGATGGGGATATATGCCTAATGGAATCGTCAGTCGCTGGGAGATCCAGACAGCGGGGAGCTGGGAAGATACTTCCATCCTCGGGGGGGGGGACAATGATTTCGCCTGGGCCAAGATCGACCTCCCCGGGGATAATGATCTTCTAGCGGTCAGTGTCCATCTGACACCGGATGCGGGCGAGGAAAGCCGCCGGTTAGCGCAGGCTCAGTTGATTAAAGATTACGTTGAAAATGCCCTGCTTTTAAATCCTTCCAGTAGTTATGTCGTCGTGGCGGGCGATCTGAACACTGAAAGTAAGAATGAATGGTGCATACAGACCTTCGCCACATTTCTCGAGCCGACCAACAATCGTCCGGAGGATCGGCTGGGAGATGAAAATACCAACCAGGTCCGGGACAAGCCTTATGACTGGATCATGCCCAACCAGCTATTGGACGATCTCAATACCATAGTTTATATCGGTGATGTAGATCCTCAATATGAATATGATGAGGGTATCGTCTTTGACAGTCATGTCTTCTCCCGCTGGTCGGATACCACTACCGCGGGTCCTGGCACCCCACTCTGGAATCTCTCTCCGGTTCTCTATGGAGACTCACATAGCAGTGAGATGGACCACATGGGGGTAATGAAGGCGTTTGATGTTTTTCCTTCCTCCACGCCGTCGCCCAGCACGACACTGACTCCGACCGCTTCCCCGACTCCGACCGCTTCCCCGACTCCGACCGCTTCCCCGACTCCGACTTTGGTCCCGACTCGGACTCCGACCCCACCTCCCACACCGGCTCCGACCGCGTTCCCGACCGCAACTTTGTCCCCATCACCGCCGCCCTCCGTTACCCCGCCCCCGACGCCTGCGCCGACTCCGACCGTGGTGATTGTAATGGGTCCGGTCTCCGGCCGTGTCTATGACAGGGTGACCGGAGAAGGTATCCCTGATGTCTATGTTCGAGCTCTGGATGGAGGAATCGCCAGCGCGGGTATCTCCAATGATGACGGATATTATGCCACCGGGACTTTGAATGCCGACACCTATCTGGTTTTCGCGGATACATTCGATCAGCGGCTCTATAAAGAACAATATTACAACCAGAAAGATACGGAGCTTGGAGCTACCGAGGTTCCTTCCAATTCATCGGGGATTGATTTCCCCCTCTATAAAAATGGATATTTTCCCACTCCCACTGTAACTCCCACCCCCCATTATCTTAATAGTTCGATCGATAGCGGGGATTACGATGGTGATGGCACCTCCGATGTCGCCGTCTTCCGTGCCTCTTCCGGCCTCTGGGCGATACAGGGAGTGACCCGGGTTTATTTCGGAGGGGGAAGCGATCAGCCGGCCTCTGGAGATTACGATGGCGACGGGACCAGCGATATCGCCATATTCAGGGACAGTTCCGGCCTCTGGGCGATCCGGGGGATTAGCCGAACCTATTTCGGAGCAGGATCCGATATCCCGGTGCCGGGTGATTACAATGGAGATGGTGTCTGTGATATAGGCATCTTTCGCGGCGCTACCGGCCTCTGGGCTATCAAAGACGAAACCAGGATGTATTTTGGAACAGCGGGCGATTGGCCGGTACCCTATAATGGTGCTCAGTTGGAGAAATACATCGCGATATATCGTCCCGCTTCCGGCCTCTGGGCGGTTAAGAACTCCACCCGGTGTTACTTTGGTATAGCAACCGATCAGCCGGTTCCCGCTAACTACGAGGGTCTCTATCCGGATACCGCCCAGTTGGGCATATTCCGGGGAACTAACGGCCTCTGGGCCGTTAGGGAAATTACCCGGGTTTACTATGGCGGCGCGAACGATAAGCCCGTCCCGGGAAATTACCGGGGTAACTGGGGAGCGGAGATTACTATCTTTCGCGATACTTCCGGTCTCTGGTCGGTTCGCGGCCTGACCAGGGTTTACTTCGGTCGGAGCGGTGACATTTCGGTTGCCGGCCTTGCCATCAACCCCTCAAGCGGGGGAACTCCCTGATTCAGGTTTAAAAGTAAAATTGGAAAGCCCCGTCAATGACGGGGCTTTTCTTTATATTCGTAAGCCCTGGCTCTGCCAGTCGAGTTTGTGATTTTCAGCCGTAGGCTGACCAGCCTCTGGCTGAGAAATTTGTGATTTGTGATTTATTTGTTATTTGGTTTTTGTGATTTGAAATTTAGTAATATCTATTCGTTTAAGTAAAGTTTATCCTCACAAAAAGACAGAGAAGCATAGATGATAATTATCGCACATAGAGGTGCTTCGGCTGTAGCGCCGGAGAACACCTTGGCTGCGTTTAAGGAAGCTATCCGAGTTGGGGCGGATATGATTGAACTGGATGTTCGCTTGAGCCGCGACGGGGAGGTGATGGTATTCCATGACCAGGACCTCTCCCGGACCACTGATGGCAACGGCCCGGTGGAGAAACGGATATTGGCGGAACTGAGAAAGCTAGACGCCGGATCTTGGTTCTCGGATGAGTTTATAGAGGAGGGTATCCCCACTCTGGAGGAAGTAATCAGAACTATCTTCCCCTCCCGGGTCGAGTTATGTATTGAGATAAAGATCGATCCGGGAAGAGAAGAGCTCCGGGATAAGCTGGTTACCGACACACTCAAGATTGTAGAGCAAACCCATTTTCAGGATCGGACAATCATAGTCTCCTTCGACCGTAAATCAATCAGGCTCTCTAAGGCCTCCTGCCCGGAGATACGGACCGGCTTAATCTTCAATCAGGAGAAAGTCTGGGCTGAGTGCGCGGAGGAAAAATACGCGGGAATTGACTCCCTCTCCGTATGCTGGAATATAGTAACCGCCCCCCGAGTGGCGGCAGCACATCTGGCGGGCAGAAAGGTTATCGCCTGGACAATAGACCGGGAAAAAGAACTGTACCAGGTTCTTCCGCTCACCATTGACGCACTGGCAAGTAATAATCCCGGGTGGCTTATTGGAGCATTAAAAAGCAGTAATTGGTGATCGGTAATCAGTGATCGGTCATCAGGGATCGGAAATCTGAACTTCGAACCAGCCTTCGCTAAAGCTACGGCGGGCACAGCTTCCAACTTCGAACATCGAACGTCACATTACAGTTTTCAAATTCGCGTAATTTCTCCGCCCCGAAGTTGTAATCGTGGCGAAATTAGTAGTTCTAAAAAGGGGGAGAGGCGGGGGAAGCAATTCGTGGAAATTCGTGTACCACGCAAAATGACCTTCGGTCATCGCGGGGTAAAATTCGTGGACTGCAAAAGGGGCCGAGGTCGGGGTGGTGCGACCAGAAAAAGTGACAACTTTAAATCAGGACATGACATACTTTGTAAGTATTCGATCGTTTACTGATAACTGTCATTTAGCCAGGGGGTATTTTTTACTGATCACCGGTTACTGATAACTGATTACTATCTTCTATATAATCCCATGAAAAAGATATCTCTAGCGATTATCTGCCTATTATTTTTTGCCTCCTCCGCCAACTCTCAGACCCGTTGGATGCGGCTGCACCCCGATGTCTCCTGGAAGTATCTCGCTCAATGGGAGTCTGAACATCAGTGGCTCACTCCCGCCCGAATCGGCAAACTCCACTTTCAGAAACATGAGGTGGGGAGGGCCCGCCAACAGCTGGAAGCAGCCGTGGCGGAGGGAGCGGAAGATGGGCGGCTTCTTTATGAACTGGGATATTGCTGTCGGGTACAGGAGGATAATGATCAGGCTCTTGATTATCTGCGCCGGGCCGCTGGAAAATTATCCCGAGAAGATCCCGATCACATCTACCATTTTAACTCCGAGTATCTGATCGGAAATATTTATGAAGAGAAAAATGATAGCGCGCGTGCCCTGTCTCATTATGAAAATGCTCTCCACCTCCGACCGGATACACCGGCTCTCTACTACCGAAGAGCGTATCTCCTCCATAAGCGGGGTAATCTTGATCAAAGCCTTGATGAAATAGAACAGGTCATTAAGCTCTCGCCAAATTCCGGACCGGCGTATTATCTAGCCGGGATCATCTCCCTGGAAAAAGATGATCTCTCCGGAGCCCGGATTTATCTCTCTCGGGCAGTTAAAGAGGGGGCTGATCCGGGTGCCGGGCACTACTGTCTGGGCTATATTTCTTCCCGGCAGGGGAGGGGGGAAGAAGCCGTGGAGAATTACCGGAAAGCTCTTGAGGCCGAACCCGGCCAAAGCGAAGCAACGCTTGCTCTCGCAAATCTATACTACGAACAAGAAAATCTTCCCCTGGCCCGGCAATACTATGAGGCTATGGTTAAAATGGAACCGGCCTCCGCCCGCCGGCATTATAATCTGGGTGTCATCTATCGTGGTCTGGAGATGGATGAAGCAGCAGGGAAGGAGTTGGCGGAAGCCCGGCGGCTTGATCCGGATCTGGTGTTTTTATCCAGGCCGGCGGGAGATGATGTCCCGGAGTTATTCGTCGCGGGAGCCCGGCTTCAGCAGGAAGGGAAGTACCAAGAAGCGATCGATCTTTACCGCCGGGCGCTGCTCTCCGACCCATTCTATCTCCCTACCCGTTACAACCTGGCAATAGCTTATAACTCCCGGGGTGAGAGAACCCGGGCAATCCGGCAGTACTCCCGCCTCCTCCGGATCGACCCTGATTTCGCCCCGGCCCACCTGAATCTTGGCATCCTGGCCTATAAGAAAAAACAACGCACAACAGCCGCGTTCCACCTCCGAAAATACCTATCCCTTGAACCGGAATCCCCCCAGACGGAACTGATCAAACGATATCTCCACGAACTGCGCGGCTGGTAGGGGAGGGGGGGGTAGAGACGGTAAGCGGTGATCAGTGAGCGGTAAACGGTGGCTTGTAGCCGCGGTCGATGACCGCGGAAACGAGGACCGGGGTCAACGACCCCGGCTACAGGGTTTACGGGAGCCAATTTCAAGGTGTGGGGCGTTGTATCCGCGGTCGCTGACCGCGGAAATGAGGACCGGGGTCGACGACCCCGGCTACAGGGCCTGCGGGAGCCAATTTCAAGGTGTGAGGCGTTGTAGCCGCGGTCGCTGACCGCGCGAAAATGAGGACCGGGGTCACGACCCCGGCTACAGGGCCTGCGGGAGCCAATTTCAAGGTGTGGGGTGTTGTAGCCGCGGTCGCTGACCGCGGAGGTATATTCAGTGGAACATAAGCATTTAAAACGATTAGATAGAATATGGAAAGACACCCCTATTTTTTTCATCACCAATTGTACGTCCAAAAGAAAGAATCTACTTGATCGCAAAGAAATCTCAGAGATATTGATTTCGGAATGGCGAGAAGCCAAAGATCGTCACGGATGGGCGATCGGCTCTTTTGTGATCATGCCCGATCACATCCATTTCTTCTGTTGTCCCACATCAAAAGCAATTTCTCTATCGAATTATATCGGGATCTGGAAGCAATGGACCAGCAAGCGAATATCTAGAGAACTGGGTGCTGTAGCCGCGGTCGTTGACCGCAGCCAGGATGAATACGGTGCGGCAGAACTTTCTACCCCATCCATATGGCAGAAGGGGTTTTTCGACCATCTCTTGCGTTCTGATGAAAGCTATGCCGAAAAAAGGGATTATGTTTTAAATAATCCGGTTCGAGTGGGGTTGGTTGAAAGACCCGAGGCTTGGAACTATTGGGGATATATTGATTTTTTATAGTATGTGGATGTGACTCCATATACCTCCTGCTTTCTCTTCCGCAGTCAGCGACCGCAGTTACAACGCTTCTTCGCAAAGGGCAATGGGCCTGTGCTGATCTTCCGCGGTCAGCGACTGCGGCTACAACGCTTCTTCGCAGATTGCAACGGGACTGGCTGATCTTCCGCGGTCAGCGACCGCGGCTACAACGCTTTTTCGTAGATTGCAACGAGACTGGCTGATCTTCCGCGGTCAGCGACCGTGGCTACAACGCTTCTTCGCAGAGGGCAACGGGCCTGGGCTGAGCGGCTACAATATCTCGTTAGTAAAGCCAGAGATCTGAGAAATAAGAACAAAACAGCTTGTTTTCCCGCAGGAAAAACAAGCTATTCGTACTCATCGGTCTGGAGAGCATCTTCTTCTCCATCGACATACTCCATCGTCCTGATTGAACTGTCCCCTGAAATCTCCGCTTTGAGAGGGCAGGTCTCAAGCAAGTCACAGTTCTTGCAGAACTTGTTCTTTTTGGGAGGGAAGTACGGACTATCTCCCTGGTCAGGATCGTAGTTCTCCTGGAATTTCTTGACATTCTCTTTCATCTCCGCAGCTACAGCGTCGATCGCCGCGACTACTTCGGGAAAATCTTCCGCCTTCCGGGTGGTGATCAGCTGCTCGTCGAAGTTAGTCATAAGCAGAGATAGCTGCTTGATCTTCATGTTGAAGAGGGTCTCACAGGCCCAGAAGTATATTGTCAGCTGGTCATCTTCATCGGCTACTTTCTGGCTCCGGCGGGTCGGCTCGGTCTTATAATCAAGGATCTCATACGTCCCGTCATCAAGTTTGTCTATCCGGTCGACAAAACCGTTCATCACCGCGTTCTTACCCAGCGGAACTTCGAAGTAATCCTCTATAGAGTAAGCCGGTCGATATTTCCCGTCGGCACAGTAGTGCTTATGATACTTGGTAATCTGTTCCACCCCTTTGTCATAATAGGTCTTCTTCTCTTTTTCGTCCCGGTAACCCTCAGGATAGTTATTAAAGGCTTCATCCCAGAGAATGAGGAGATGCTTGAGAGAAGATTTCCTGGAGCCATACGGATCATAATAATTCTCAAAGGCTTCATGGATGGCTTTCCCGAAGGAGAAGAATGGTTTCGGTTCCCGGCTGAACTTCCCATCCAGATAAGAACCCTTCCAGGCCCGCGGGCAACGCTTGTAGGAGCTGAGTTTTGAGTAGCTGAGCCTGATCCGTTCCCCGAATACTTCCGGCGTCTCTCCGGCAATTTCTCTTGGAGTTGTCGGCCAGGCGGGGCAGGCGTCCAGATATTCACAGGAATTACAGAGGGATCCTTTTTCGGCCAGAGCCATAGGCTCGCCGCTGCTCCCGGATAATTTTTTTGCCGCTGGCAGTGCCTTTTCCAGCAGACTCAAGACCATGCTCTTGCCTTTTGCCAGATTGGTTATATTGGAAGCAGTCTGGTCTATCAACCCGGTTACCGCCTGGATATCTTCTGGAGTGGGGGTGACACTGACCTTTCGATTAGATCGAAGGTAGTAGAAACTAACAATGGAGACATTTCCATCCAACCGCTTATGAGCATTCGCCCCCAGGTATAGCACCACCGCCTGCATATCCTGGGCCAGTTCGGACGGCTCCATTACATTCTTTCCGGTCTTATAGTTAATGACTTCATAGGTCCCGTCCGGTAAGAGGTCCACCCGATCTACCCGGGAAGAGATAAAGCATTTCTTGGTCTTTACTTTGACCATCAGGCTGAGATATTTTACATCATGTTTCTCGGCGGAGTATGTACTATAAAAATTCTTCAATATGCTCTCAGCCATGCCCCGGTATTGTCTTTCCTCGGCTTTATCTCTATAGCCGGACGGGTCCCAGTTGCGGGCCAATAGATTAAGGAGAAAGCCTTCAGACGGGAGGGGAGAAGTGCCTTCTTTGTGAAAATATTCCAGGGCGCTATGGAGGGCCTGGTAAAAACTAAGGCCGGGGCTGGCTTTGGCGGTGGGGGTGACCTGGTCGATATTCGCCAGTTTGTATTTTAACGGGCATTGAAGAAATGATCGCAGCTTTCCCAGAGACAATTTAACGGCATCCATTGTAACCTCCTAAGTTAGCGCCTGCGGCGCTAACTTAGCGGAAGTACACTGAAATTAGCGCCAGTTACTGAAATTTTCAACTGTTAAGCTACTACAATTGTCCTAGAGAAGTCAATGGAATATATATTGAACCACGCCGGGGTTATGGTAATATTTCGGTAAATTCTGTCACGCGAATATCTAAGAATGAAAAAAACCTCAAAAAAGAATCGGACAAATGCCTCCCGCCTGATTTTTCTCTCATTTCTGGGGACTATTCTCGCCGGAGCGTTCCTGCTTACTCTGCCGTTCGCGACCCAAACTCCCGGTTGTATGAATGTGGTGGACGCTCTCTTTACCGCCGCCTCGGCTACATGTGTTACCGGCTTGATTGTAGTGGATACCGGGAGTTATTTTACACCATTCGGAAAAACAGTTATCCTGGTGTTAATTCAGTTAGGCGGCCTGGGAATAATGACCATGTCCACGTTCTTCCTTATTATGTTGGGCAGACGCCTTACCATGAAAGATCGGATCACGATGAGGGATACTCTGGGAGAGAAGGAGATCAAAGGAGTAAAAGGGCTTATTCTGATGATTGTTGGGATGACCATCCTGCTGGAGGCAATCGGTGCCGCGCTGCTGACTTTAAGGTTCTTCAGGGTCTATCATTATCCAATCAACAAGGCTATAATTCATGGAATTTTTCATTCGGTCTCCGCTTTCTGTAATGCCGGATTTTCCTTATATCATGATAGCCTGATGAGGTTCGGAGGAGACTGGGCTATAACCGGAATAATGGGAGGATTGGTACTGCTCGGAGGAATCGGTTTTGTGGTCTGGTATAATCTTACTCATTGGTATTTCTGGCGCCGTGACCGTACCCGGAGAGGAAGGCTTAGACTCCAGACCAAGATCGCCCTGGCTATGAGCGGTATTCTTCTGGTGATAATGTTTCTCTTCCTTCTGGCGGTGGAATGGAACAATACTTTAGAAGGCTTGACAGTGGGAGAGAAGATCTGCCGTTCTATGTTCCAGGCTATCACTCCGAGGACGGCGGGCTTTAATACTATGCCGATAGATCGGTTAAATCCCGCTACTCTCTGGATTACTATTGTGATGATGTTTATCGGAGCCTCTCCAGGCAGCACCGGGGGAGGAATCAAGACCTGTACTTTTGCCGTTATCCTGGCCACGGTCTATCGAATGGTAACGGGTAGGCGGCAGGTAGTAATCCGAAAGAAGAGTATCGCCGAACATATATCAACCAAAGCTATCAGTATCGCGGTAATCTCCCTGGTGGTAATCTTCATCGCCTGTACACTTCTCCTGTTGGTTGAGTCAACAACCAGCAGGCAGTATTGCGGGAATAGCTACATGGGTTCTCTTATATTTGAGTCGGTCTCAGCGTTCGGCACTGTCGGTCTTTCCGTCGGAGTTACGCCGCATCTCTCGTATTTGGGGAAGATTGTAATTATCCTGACCATGTATGTAGGGAGAATAGGCCCCTTAACCCTTGCTCTATTAATAGGGAGGAAGGTCCAGCCTCCGGCAGTCATCCGATATCCCGAAGAGTCGGTTATGGTGGGATAGTCAGAAATAATCATGGATTATTCCTGATCTATGGTATTATTCAAATTCTGAAACAATTGGTAAGCTTGGACAATCAAAAAATAAGTGTTGATATAAAACCAATCTATTTTTTCCAAAGGAAAAAATATTATGAAACAATATGTTATTATAGGAGCCGGACGTTTTGGGAGTGCTGTAGCTGTTACTCTTTCTAAGAAGGGGAAACAGGTGATGGTGCTTGATAAGGATGAACAGGTGGTTCAGCGGTTAAGCGAAATCGTCACCCAGGCACTTCAAGTTGATGTCTCCGACGGAATAGCTCTGGCAAGCCTGGAACTGGGGGAGATGGATGTTGCTATTATCGGAATCGGTAATAGCCTGGAGGCTAGTATTCTGGCCACAATGCAGCTCAAAGAGATGGGAGTAAAGACGGTTGTAGCTAAGGCAACTACCCGATCTGATAAGAAGATATTGAGCCGGGTCGGAGCCGACCGGATTGTCTTCCCGGAAAGAGATATGGGGGAGAGGGTGGCCAACTCTCTGGTTTCACCCACTATCTTTGATTATATCCAGGTCTCTCCCGGTTTCGGGATCGTGGAGACGAAAGTGCCGGAGAATCTTCAGGGTCAGACCCTGGGAGAAGCCAATGTCCGCTCCAGGTTTGGAGTTGATATTGTCGCTTTACGGCGCCAGGCTCCCCGGCTCGATAAGAACGGCGAGTCTGAATTGAAAGATACTCTTACCATTGCCCCACCAGCTACTGAAATTTTAGGGAAAAATGATATCCTGATCGTAATCGGAGAAGAGAAAAATATTGATAACTTTAAAAATCCATAAAGGTTACTATTACTATGGCAGTCGCATTTTTTAAACGAAAAGAGACGAAGTTGATCGAAGCGCTCGATAAAGATCAACAGAATACGGAAAATTATCTTCGTCTGGGAAAACTATACTTCCTCAACGGGGAATATGAGAAAGCCGCGGATATTTATCGGCGCGGCTTGAAAGTTTCTCCCCGTGATATCTCTCTGCTCTTCAATTACGCGGTAGATCGTGAGGCGGAGAATGAGTCCGATAGCGCCAAGGAACTATATCTGGAGATTCTCTCTATCGATCCTAATAATAAACCGACCCTGGATCGTCTCGATAAGATCACCTCTTTCTAACCTAGATTATGCGGTTGGCGTGGATGAGATCGCCACGCCCAATTGCATAATCTGGGTTTAAATTGCTTTGCAATTTAAAAAGCTATAAATACAATTCCACCTTTAAGTGTTCCCTTCATCCCATTATCCGGTTTCTCATAAGTTGCCTCCGGCAGTCAAGGGGTTGCTGCTGGCTAATATTGTCGTCTTTATTCTTGCGCGATTAAGCGGTTCTACATCATTTGCCGAGATATTAGGGCTGACAGTTCCTTCGGTATTTTCACAGTTTCAATTCTTTCAATTTGTTACTTATCTATTTGTCCATGGGGACTGGATCCATCTTATTTTTAATATGCTGATCCTTTATATCTTCGGTAGTGAGCTGGAGAGATATTGGGGAACACCGTACTTTCTCCGTTACTATTTTATATCGGGGATTGGAGCCGGGATCTGTTCCATCCCATTTATCTGGGGAATCAACGCGCCGTTGATCGGAGCGTCCGGCGCCCTTTTTGCTCTGCTTGTTGCTTACGGACTGCTCTTCCCGGATCGAGTTATCACTCTGCTGGTCTTCTTTATCCTCCCGGTTCGGATGAAAGCCAGGCAGATGGTCCTGATATTTATCGGTCTTGAACTGTTCCTTCTCTTCAATAGCGGCGGGGGAGGGGGGATAGCTCACTTTGCCCATCTGGGAGGAGCGCTGGTAGGGTTCATCTATCTTAAATGGCCCGTATTAAGGGAAAAGATGATAGTATATATTTATTCCAAGCGCTCTATTGATAGAGAAGATACGTCGAAAGACTATTCGAATTCTCCTCTCAGGAAGAAAGAGGTAGATCTTCGATCTGAACTAAATCGGATTCTGGATAAATTGGCTCAGGTTGGATGGGAAGGGTTGAGTAATGCGGAGAAAGAATTTCTCCATGACGCGAAGAACCAACTACAATAAAACATAGCGCCTTCGGCGCAACGTTCTAAAGTGCCGAAAGTGCGCTTCTTCCGTCGCTAAAGCCCCGAATCAAGTTTGGGATGCCCCGAAATAATCGGGATGCGAGCACAAGCACTATGGCGGATGAAAAAGTTGAAAGAATCGCCTCGTCAAGGGAGCTGAGCATTAAATTTGGGTAAAGTGATCAGTGAATATGAAATACCATATTATATTAGTGTTGCTCTCCGTCATTTATCTCATTCTTCTCCCGGCGGATGGTTTGGCCGGGGATGACGCCTCCGGTCAGACATGGTGGAGATTGGTTGAGCAGGCCAATGCGAATGAAGACTATGTTAGCGCGCTCGATTATCTCAGCCGGATTGAACAGAGAGAACCGGATAATCATGATCTGGCTAAGGCCAGGGTATCTCTCTTGAATAATCTGGGGAATAAATACTACCGTGAACGGGAGATTACCCGGGCCCGGTATACATTTCTTGAAGCAATGGAGATCGATCCCGCCAATTTTGTAACCCTCCGAATGCTTGGTGAGATCGCATATTTCTCGCAGCGTCTTAACGATGCCAAACGATATTGGAATAAAGCGCTGGCTATCCGACCCGGAGATCGGTCATTGGCCTCTCTGCTCCGTAAATTAAAAAAAGAGAAGCTTGTGGAGGAAAAGCTGGACTCATCCTCTCTGGCAAATTTCGATATCCGATATCACGGGAGTGATTCCAGTTATAATATTTATGATATCCAGGGGGATCTTCTGGAAGCTTACCAGGAGATCGGGTATGACTTTAACTATTACCCGGTCCATTCCATTGTGGTACTTCTCTATACGGGGGATGAGTTTTCTAAGATCAGAAATACACCCAATTGGGTCGGCGCGCTCTATGATGGTAAGATTAGACTCCCAGGAAAGAGCAATCAACTGAACGCCGCCGAGATAAAAAATATCCTCTGGCACGAATACACCCACGCATTGATTAACGACGAGACCGGTAATAAATGTCCGAGGTGGCTCCATGAGGGACTTGCCCAGTATCAGCAGGCAAAGGTTCTTCCTGTCGATCAGAGAGCATTGGATTCCGTTGTTCATCACGATCTTTTGATCCCATTATCCCAGCTTGACCGGGCGTTTGGATTTAATCAATCCGCGGATAAAGCACGCCTGGCTTATGCTCAGGCATACTCTTTGACGAATTATTTGATAGAAAGATATGGTTTCTGGAAGATAAACGTTATACTTAGAGAACTGAAAAAGGGGAGGGGATGGAGAGATGTTTTTGAGGATGAATTTCTCATGCCGATCTCCGAACTGGAGCAGGAGTGGAAAAATACAATCTGAAAAAACGATAATCAGTAAACGGTAATCAGTGATCGGTTCGACGGTCCAAGTGATATACTGATTACCGATTACTTATTACCGATTACTATCCGTTCTGATGAAGGCCACCGTAATTGTCAATCCCATCTCCAGCCGGATTAATTATCCGGATTGCGTTAATCGGGTAAAGCGTGAACTGGGAAAGACGGGTAATCAGGTCGTTATCCGGCCGACCTCAGCCCCCCTGGAAGCAATCGAACTCTCCCGCCGGGCGGAGGGGGAGGGGAGTGAACTTATTATCTCGATCGGGGGTGACGGGACCCTCAATGAAGTAATCAATGGAATCTCCAGTCCGGTCACTAAACTGGGAATAATTCCCACTGGCCTGAGCAATGTCCTGGCAATGGAGTTGGGCATCCCCGCTGATCTTGACGGAGCTATCCGGGTTATCTCTGACGGTCATACTAGGCTGATCGATCTGGGGATTATAAATGGACGCTTATTCTCTACTATGGTTAGTATCGGACTGGATGCGGAGGCGGTGCGGGTAGTTAATCCCGGTATCAAGAAATTTCTGGGAAGATATGCCTACCACCTGGCTGGGGCGAAGGCGCTGATCTCCTTCCAGCCATCTCCATTTACAGTCCGGACTGAAGAAGGGCAAGAGTTCTTGGGTCAGTCGGTGGTAGTCTCTAACGCGAGTTTCTATGGCGGCCCCCATAAGATAAATCCCGACGCCCGGGTTGATGACGGATTGCTTCATTGTTGCCTATTCGAGAAAGGCACCCGGAGGGATTACGCGCGCTATTTTCTAGGGGTGATACGGAAAAAACATCATACCTTTGATGATGTCCACCTGATTAAAACCACCGGGATCCAGATAGACACTCCGGGGATGCCTATCCAGGCTGATGGTGATTATATCGGTCGGACTCCGGCCTGGATCAAAATCCTACCGGAGCGATTGACGGTATGTACAGCTAGACCTTTATAGAATAGACAGGACGATTAAAACAAAAAAAGGCAACAAGACAGGACGATTAAAAGCAAAAAAGGCATTAGACAGGATGATTGTAGACAGGACGACTGCAATAGGTCATGTCATCAAAAAGGGACTGGAGTAGGGGGGGGATAGTCCTGTCTGTAATGGTCCTGTCATAAAAAGGGGCCGAGGTAGGGGGAGATAGTCCTGACTGTAACTCTAAATCAGGACAGGACAGTGTTTCTGAATAAATTCACCCTATCCGCGTCTAATAGATAGAGTATGACTATGCCAAGGGAAGACTGTGAACTGGTCCGTAGTTGCCTGGAAGGAAAGACAGATGATTTCCGCGGGTTGGTGGAAAAATACCAGCAGCGGATATATGTGGTTGTCTATGGGATTATTCTGAACCGGGAACAGGCCAGAGATCTTACTCAGGAAGTATTTCTCAAGGCTTATCGCTCTCTGGAGAAGTTTAAAGGTAATTCACAGTTTTATACCTGGCTCTATCGGATTGCCTTTAACCTGGCTCTGGATGCGAAACGAAAGAGCGCTAACCGTGTACAGGTGGAGTATGATGATTCCCTCAGCATCGATAATAGCGAGAATCATTACCGTAGTCGATCCTTACGCCCGGATCGGGTGGCCTTGCGGAAAGAGTTAAATGAAGTTATCATAAAAGGCTTGGCTGCACTCTCTGATGAGCAGAGGACAGCGATAATTCTCCGGGAATGGGAAGGTAATTCATACGATGAAATCAGCAAGATAATGAACTGTTCCACTGGAACAGTTATGTCGCGCCTTCATTACGCCAGGGAGAAGCTTAAAAAAGAGATAATTCCGTATTTATGAAAAGACAGATCTGCCATGATAATGACACTTTAGTGGGCAAATATTACGACGGTGAACTCTCTCCGGAAGAACTCCGGAATTTTGAATCTCATCTTAATGAATGCTTGGAATGCGCACAAACCTTACGGGATTACAGATCGATAAGCGGATCTCTGGAGGAATTGTCCCGGCAAGAATTGCAGTTGGGGGAGGGGATATCCATCTGGCCGGAGATCCGCGCTCGGCTTGAAGAAGATGAAACTCATCTCAATCAAGTACAGCCAGTTAAGAGGAAATTATCCCTACTGCACCACCCTGCCTGGCTTGGATTCGGTCTTAGTGCCGCCGCTGCCCTGATAATTTTCTTCTCAGGAGCATTGCAATCAGATAAACTCCCGTCAAATTACTGCCGGATAGATAATATATCATCTCCCGAGCGTAATTATATGATCTACCAGGATAAAAATGACGGTTTGACAATCATCTGGATAATGGAGTAGATCCCAATGAGGATAATATTTTATACACTTGTATCAGTATTTACTTTAATTACCGGCCTTTATCAGGCCTATGGTCAGGATATGGAGGTTACAATCGATATCCTGGAGCCTTCCGATGAGCCGGGAAAGATGGGGCCTGGTATTCAGTACCTTGAGGAGAAGATAAGTCGATCACCGCTTAAGTATCAGAATTATATGGAACTTGCTTCAGCATTCCGATCCATCCCTCTGGGGGAGAAGGCAACGATTAACTTTAATCTCCGTCAGCGTTTGAAACTGGAGATCACACCGAAAGATATCGGAGATAGGTTAATCAAGTTCTCTCTCAAGATATGGTCAAATGGCAGCCCCATACTTGAAACAGACCTCTCCCTGGTCCGGCTTGGCACTGTAATGGTAGGTTCCCCCGGTAAACCCGACTTAATTATTTCCATCTCGGAAGGATTTTAGCCTGGATTATCAACTGATAATCCAGGCTACTGATTAATCAATTCTCTTTAATTATTTGTAAGCTTTCAATAAATTGCAGTATCGGTTGCCTTCAGGCTGCCTCACGATGGCGACCTGAAGGTCGCCCCTACGAAGTGCAACGGAGTTCACTGAAACCTTATAAATATTCTCCTATTACCACCCAGAGATTTCCCCACAAGATATCCACAAGATATCCACACGAGGGCATGTAACGACCGTATCATCCTCCGAAACAGCGCGTTATAGATATATGCTTAAATTAATACCCTATACTGTACTAGACATAAGGAACATTATCATGACCAGTGCGACATTTGGGTTCAAAAAAATATTAGAACCCCCGGAGTTTTATGAATTCATCAATGGCTTTTATTTTTTCTTCTTTAGGTAATGACTTTCCTTCCGCCCAGCGTTCAATCGTCCGCCTGCTCACGCCAACATATTTGGCAAGGTCGGAAGTACGGAAATCATATGGTGGTTTATTAAAGTATAGATACTGTCGATGAAGATCATTCCATTTTTTAATTACAGGATGCATCAGTATATAGTGATGTTTTTGAAACTAAATTAGCAGACGAAGTGAGCTAATTTATTGCTGTTGGGAGTGTAAATGTCATGGATGTCCCAGTACCTAATTTGCTGGTTACTTTGATAGAACAGCCATGGCGAGTGAGTATCTTATGAACCAGAGCTAAACCTAATCCTATGCCCTTGCGCTTTCCACCGCCTTTATCGGAAGCCTGCCAGAATTTTTCAAATATATTATCTTGGTCTTCCTTGGAGATTCCTTTCCCTGTATCCTGTATTACTACTTCAATTTTATTGCCATTTCTAACGCTATAAGCCCGCCGGGCAGTCAGGTTAATCTGACTCCCGCTAGGACTGAATTTTAGAGCATTATGAGTTAAATTTATGATCACCTGAATTATCTTATCTTCATCGGCTCGCACCAGCGGGAGATCATCTTCTACGGAGATCTTAAGTTCTATCTGTTTCTTGTATGCGACAGTCTTCAATGCACTCACACAGTGTTCAAGAAGATTATTGATAGGGAAATCGGAGAGTTCAAGTTCCGTCTCCTTCTGCTCGGAGGAGAAAGTGAGCATCTTCTGGATTAGATTAGTCAATCTCTGTAGGCTCTTTACAGAGACTTCCAGTCCTTCCTGCTGCAAGGGAGTAATCTTCCCCAGCTTCTCATCCAGCATCATATGAAGATATCCTGTCATTGATACCAGCGGAGTCCGTAATTCATGGCTTACGCTGGAGATAAACTCACTCTTCAGGTCATCTAGCCCTTTTAATTCCTGATGGGCGCTCTTCAGGTCGGCCAGGCTCAGACGCAGGTCATCAAATAGATAGATCCCTTCAATCGCCCGGGCCAGTTCATCGGCGATATTCTGACATATCTCCTGCAGTTCCGGGGAGCGACCGGATCTACCCTGAAATCCAGCATAGAGCATACCAAGGGCCTTGTTTTTTATCAGTAATGGTACTGCAATAGAAGATGATATATCCCGTTCTTTCAGATAGAGACTGAAACCGTCCTTGGAAGCGATTAAACTGGTGGGAAGGTCACGGACAATAGTCTCTTTTTTATGGTAGATGTTCTCAACCAGGGTATTTTTCAGAGCAAAGATAGAAGATGGATTTTCTTTGCTGTCGGTTCCAGGCATAATGTGATGGTAAATAAACTGGGCCCTGGGTGTCCCCTCCCCTCCTCTTCCGATTATGGCGATCCCCATTTCGTACCATGGCCAGATGGAGAATGAGAGCACTTCTTTCTTGATCTCTTCAATAGTTTCCTCGAGATCCAGTACCGCGTTAAAGTCATGCGCCAGGCGCCCCTGAAATGATATGGTCTGTATCTTCCGGTTGAGGTTTTCCCGCATCAGTTCGATACTACTTGACAGTCGACCAACTTCGTCCTTTCCGATGACTTTCAGTGGTTTATCCAGTATCCCCTTCCCCATCTCGGTAGTCTTTTCGGTGAGATTGCGGAGGGGGCGGGTAATTGAATGGATAATCACACCGAGGAGCAGAAGGAAGATGATGGTGATTGTGCCGGCAAAGATCACCTGGAACTTGATCAGCTTCTTCTCGATAGCGGAGATCTCTTTTTTAGATATGCCCAGATAGATGGTACCGATCTTTCCGATCGGCGAATCCATGATTATATCCTGCTTCTCCAGATGGATGGATTTCGGGGGGAATGGATTATCTCCGTTTAGTAGTATCTCTAATTGTTCCGGCGTAAGACCGGCCTGAACTATCTCGCCATCTTTTCTGGCTATCACGGCGTAGACCACGTTCTTCTGTCTAACTGTAAAATCGATATACTGCTCCTGGATCCGGTTATCCGCGTCAAAGAACCCCTGGTAAGCGGAAGCCAGTCCTACCACGCGTCCCATTGTCTCTGCCATCTCCTGAGACCCGGAGCTCAGGGCGTTCCGGAGATGGCGGATTGAAATGATAGTGGTGATAATAGTTATAAGGAGCAGGCTGCTCAATACCAGGATGGTAAGTTTAGCGCCCAGACCGAAGAACTTATCCTTCGCCGTTCCCGGAGAATCAGGAGTTAATAGGGAGTTCTCTTCTTGAGATTTTTTATCAAGTGGCATCATATTCACTGTCTGCGCAGACTGAAGTCTGCGGCTACCAAAATCCGCTTTCTCGGACAGCCTCTGAAGGTCGCCGCTACGAGTACGAGGCGGCGTTGTTCACTGAAAGCTTACTGCTATTCAGTAAATCCCCATCGTCGGGGAGGCCAGTACTTAAAAAAGACCTTTCCTACCAGATACTTTTCCGGAACGAATCCCCAATACCGGCTATCCCGGCTATTTGAGCTGTTATCACCAAGGACATAGTAGTAATTCTGCTCCACAGTATAACTGTGCCGGGGCGATCCATCGATGAGAACCAGGTCATTCTCTATCTTAAATACATGTCCGTCTCTCTCAATCAGCGGGCTCCAGTACCATCTGGTATCAGGTTCAAGCGGGATGACCATCCCCCGTTCCGGGATGGTAAACGGGAGATCGGTCTGCCCGTAGTAATGCTCCCGACTCCGGGAGTTGCCTATATTCTCATAGTAAACTTTTGCCATCTCGGCTGTGGTTACGTCTCTGCCGTCGGCCAGGATTCGGCCTCCTCTGATCTCAATCGTCTCCCCCGGCAGGCCTACCAGACGCTTGACATAGTCGAGCTCTAATTTTTCCGGGAAGTGGAATACTACAATATCTCCCCGTCGTGGTGACCGGATTGCCGGTAACTGGAGAAATGGCAGCAGGATCCCGGTAAAGGGGATCCGGTCCGGCGTCCGGGCGCCGTAGAGAAATTTGGTGACCAGGATCTTGTCACCGACATGTTCGATTTCTAAGGCAGTCCCATCTACAGAACAGGTATTTACATCATAACGATAGTTTCTCCCGCAGACCGGACAGACTTTCTTTACCCCTAATAATGTTGGAGTCATAGATCCGGTAGGGATCTTAAACGGCTCAACAATAAAGTTCCGGATGACGAAAACCATAATCAGAGCGAAGATGATCGATTCAGTCCATTCCCGGAATTTACTCTTCCGGGCACCGGATGCTTCACCTTCCAGTAATCCGTTCAGTTTCTTCAGGCTGCTTCTCCCTGCCTTCAGATCACCACTCCTGATCGCGTCCTGAAGTCTTAATACGGTCTCATTCAGGATCTTTATCGTGGAGGCGGAGAGCATCTTTCTTCTATGCTTGACAATCCAGCGCCCGGCTTTGACTGAACCGCGGGCGGATTTTCTTAACTTTTTTATATCTCTATTCATATATCTATTCCCAATCTCCTTCTTCATCAAGATAACTCTGAAGTATGATCTGAGCCGCCAGGCGGTCAATATTCTTTTTCCGCTTCTCTCTTCTCATATCAGCCTCGAGTAAGACCAGTTCCGCCTGCCGGGAGGTTAAACGTTCGTCCCGGAAGATAACCGGCAGACCCGATAATTCTTCTAATTTCTGACCCAGGTGATATGCCCGCTCTGCTTGCTCCCCCTCCGATCCATCCATGTTGAGTGGCAACCCGATAACTATTTTTTTAACTGTTTCCTCCCGCGCAATCCGGGAGATCTGTTCTGCCGCGTCACTGGGAGATTTTACCTGAATGGTAGGAAGCCCCTGGGCGGTTATACCCAGGGGATCACTCATCGCCAGACCAATCCGTTTCTCGCCTGGATCAATTCCCAGTATTCTGTTATAATCATGCATCTTTCGCTTATCTAAACCTTAATTATGATAATTATATTTCGGTTCAATTACTGGGAATAAATTCCAAATCCCAAGTTATCAGCACCTCAGCCAAAGGCTGATCAGCCTCCGGCTGAAAATCACAATCCAGCCGTCGCAACTACGCTGCTATGGCGAAGAAGCTAACCGAAATTCCAAACTTGCCTCGCTGAGTCGGGAAACTACTCATAGGAGCTTACGCCTACTCCAGCGGCGAGTCGTTTTTAACTTTTTTCATCCGCCATAGCTTTAGCGACGGCTGAAGGCATTTAAGGCACTTCTCCGCCGGAGGCGGATCAGCCTCTGGCTGAAAACCTTAGGCACTTAATAACTTTGCCTGAACGAAGTGAGGGCTAAGTTATTTTCTGGTATTTCTTCTTCGCCTTGAGTTTCTGGACCAGCTTCTTCACATCCTGTGCTTTCTCCCTCTGGCAGACCAGTACCGCGTCATCGGTCGCTACCACTATCAGGTTGGAGACTCCGACCAGTCCAACCACGGGTCCGGTGCTGAAACTGATGCAATCATCAGAATCAACTCCGATCATTTCTCCCCGAGCATAATTATCATCACCGTCTTTATTGAGATATCCCTCCAGCGATTCCCAGGATCCCACATCATCCCAGTTGAAAGATGCGGAGGTTACCAGAACATCGGAATGTTTCTCCATAATTCCGTAATCAATGGATACCTTTTTTAGAGATGGATAGACCTGGTCCAGGAATGCCTGGCGCTTCCTGATGCCTAATTTAAGCAGGGGCGAGAGAGCATCGGCAAGGTCGGGTAAATATTTTTCTATTGCTTCGATAATCGACTGAACCGACCAGATGAACATTCCACTGTTCCAGGTATATAGACCACTCTTCAAAAACCCCCGGGCTCGTCTCCGGTCCGGTTTTTCCACAAATCGGCTTACTCGATAGAAAGTCAATCCCCCGGTATTGGTAATCTCTTGCCCACTTTTGATATATCCGTATCCGGTGGAGGGGAAGGTAGGTTTTATCCCGATAGTAATCAGTGAACCGGATCGAGACGCAGTCTTGGAGGCCGCGCGGATTGTTCTTTGGAATTCCCTTTTCGGCGAGATAACGTGGTCGGCCGGCAGTACCACCATCACGGCTCCCGGTTCCTCCCTGGCAATCGCATAAGCCGCCAGAGCTATACAGGGGGCGGTATTGCGACCGATCGGTTCTTTCAGGATATGAGACACGGGAATCCCCGGCAGCAGTTCGTGAATTGCCGGAGCCTGGGCAACTGTGGTAACCACCCAGATCCGGGATTCATCCACCATCGGCTTAAGACGGGAGACGGTCTGCTCGATCATTGTCTCCCGTCCAATAATATTAAGTAACTGCTTGGGGGTGGCGCTCCGGCTCATAGGCCAGAACCGTTCTCCCACCCCTCCGGCCATTATGACGGCATGAATCATGATATGCATCCTTATAATATTTAATAATTGACCACGAAATCTCGTTGGTTATCTGGAAATATTCATTCGTCATTCCCTTGTCCGCCATAGCCCGAAGGGCGACGGCTGATCATTCGGATTTCGTCATTCCCTTTCCCATCACCCTCCCCTTCTCCACCCAGAGCCAATTTATAGATACCGAATATTGCCAGGGCGAAGAGTCCGATTTGAATACAGAATCCCAACCAGTTGCTGGCCGTCCATTGAGCCGGTCCCCGCGGCGTAGTATCCTGAGCAAAACCAGATGAGATTATTACCGCATACCCGATCAAAGTTATAATAGCGGATAGTATATTTTTCATAATCACTTATTGAATCAGCCCCGATAGTCATCGGGATACAAGCATAATTTAGCGCCTGTGACACTAACTAAAACTTTAAAGAAAATGGATGCTTAAGAAAAAGAGGTTAAAATATACCTATTATGCTGTTTCAATGGTTGCACAATATGATTTTTTCGGCCTCCCCCGAAGTATTAATCGGGGCAGAAAAATAATATATCAAATTCATATATCCATAACAAGGAGGCATTCCCGCATTATTCCAGGGGATGAAGCCCTCCCAGAATCATAATCTGATCATCAATCAATTCGATTGCTTCAACCGGATTCTTAATGATGTTATCCTCGGTGAGATGGATAACCTTCCAGCCGTGTCTCTTGAGCCATCGGTCTCTCTCCCGGTCTTTCTTCTTCCGGGCTGGTCTTTGATGCCATCTGCTGTGATCACACTCCAGGGCTATTTTCCCCTTGCGGCAGAATACAGCGAAGTCAATCCGGTATAGGCATTTCTTATTCCGCATAACGCAGAATTGAGGCGTCGGAGTGATTCCCGCCTTTATAAGAGATCTTCTCATAATCTCTTCCAGGGGAGGAATGCCAAAGAGTTCGCCGATTTCTTGGGCCTGGAGTAATTCTTTTCTGGTGGTATAGGCGAAAGTAATTCGTCGGCGGAGACGATTCTCTATCCGGTGCGGTAGATTCCTGATCGGTCCCAGTTGTAGCTTCCAATACCACTCTCCTGCCCGCGGATGCGACTCTTCTTCGGGGAGGATGTCAATCCGCCGGGTCCGGGTAATTTTCCGGATAGGGGAATAGAAGCTTATCCCCCCTCCCCCACTGCCGCACCGGGCAGTTGGATATACCGCTAGATAATGGGGAGATCTCCGGAAAGAGAGATTCCCGGGAATTCGATACCAGCGATCTTTCCTGAGATGCTCCAGGTCTTCCTTCCTCTTCACTACCCCAATCAAAACCAGATCCCTCTCGGTATTTTTCCCGGATGAAAAAATTGTCTTCTTATTGATGTTGGATTTCATCAGGACGGTATGCTCAGAATCTTAATTCGTGGGACACGATAACAATTAGATTGTGGCTGCGGAGCGGCCATAATCTAATTAATCCAGAGTTCACCTTTCCTTACAGCTTTATCCAGGGCTTCAGACGGGGTAGTTTTACCGAGGAGGGTCTCCTTAACCGCGTCTCCGATGTATTCTCTGATCCTGATCCATTGGGAGAATCGCGGCTCGAAGAAAGCGTGGTCAAGCTCTTGAATGGGAACCAGGCTGTCGGGATTCTCTCCTAATTCCTTAAGCATAACCGGCAATTTAAGAACTGATTTTCGGACCGGTACGTAGCCCGTATTTAGTGACCATCTAGCGGCGTTTAAGGGACTGGTAAACCACTTGATGAATTCCCAGGCAACGCGCTGCTTCTCGAGCGATGATCGAGAAAAGATAATAATATTAGTTCCATAGACCATCGCTCCCTGTTGCTTTTTCCGCAGAAGCGGTGCCAACCCCCAGTCGAATTTCAGCTGTTTCGCCATAAATGTCCGGGAGACGCAGGAAGCCACGATCATCGCCACTTTCTCGGCGGCAAAATCCACCTGATGTTGATATCCGGCCAGATAAAAATCTGCTGCCCGATCCTTCCTGACCAGATCTACCAGATATTGAAGAGCTTCCACCCCTTCCGGGGAGTTAAAGAGCATGGTCCGACTCTCCAGATCAAAGAGCTCTCCTCCATTTTGAATCAGGAGACATTCAAAGAGAGTCGCGTGATCGGTAAACTCGAATCCCCATAGATCCGGTTTCCCGTCACCATTTAAATCCCGGGTAAGCTGGCGGGCTACCCTAGCGAACTCTTCCCAGGTCTGGGGCGGTTCTTCAGGATCAAGACCAGCCCGGCGGAAGAGATCTTTGTTATAGTAGATGATGGGAACACTTTTATTAAACGGCAGCGACATCAATCTGCCGTCATAAAAACTATCCTTTATAAATACGGGGAAGAAATCATCCAGTTCGTTCTTAAATGATGGGTCTAGTTCCCCCAGATCTACCAGCGCGTCTCCTCCCAGGAGAGTTGAGATCCATGCTTCATAGGACTGGGCCATATCCGGCTGATTATGTGCCACAATGGATGCTAGGAGCTTCTGTTTTAAAGCGTCATAGCTCCCCATACTCTCAGACTTTATAAACCAGCCGGGATGTTCGGCGTTAAACTCATCAATCATCGAGTTCAGCACCTCTCCCAGAGGCCCCCCCATAGCATGCCAGAACCTTACTACTATCTTCCCTTCCTTTTCTTTTTTGGCTGTTTCTTCGGAACAGCCAAAAAAGCAGAAAAACAGCAATAATTGAATAATCACCCCTGATCTTAAATAATAAAATATACGTTTCATAACACTTGTGGTTTTACCAGATAAATTTTTCCGAAGTAAAAATTTATCCTTTCATACCGGATCTGGTGATCCCCTCGATAAACTGTTTCTGCGCGATAAAGAATATGATCATGAGCGGCAGAATAGAAAAGGTTGATGCCGCCATCAGTAGTTCCCAATCGGTTCCGCTCTCCTGATTAAAGACAGCCAGGCCGACCTGGAGCGGCCGCATCTCTGGGGTATTGGTCATAACCAGCGGCCAGAGGAGCGAGTTCCAGGTCATGATAAAGGTGAAGAGAGCTACCGTAAGGATGACGGGTCGGGATATGGGAAGAACCACCTGGAACAATATCCGCAGCCGTCCGCAGCCGTCGATACTGGCCGCGTCAAATAGATCCTGAGGGAGGGTTTCAAAATGCTGGCGCATAAAATAGATCCCGAATACTGCTGCTATAAATGGGACTATCAGTCCATAATAGGTATTTACCCATTCAAGCCACGAGATAATGGCGTAGTCTGGAATCAGAATCACCTGCTTGGGGATCATCATCGTGGCTAAAAGCAAGAGAAATAGCGGCTCCTTAAAGCGAAATTTCATCCGGGCGAAAGCGTAAGCCGCGAAAGCCGAGGTTATTACCTGCCCGATGGTTACCACTACCGAGATAAAGATACTGTTTAGAAAGTAGCGGGCAAATGGCGCCGCCTGCCAGGCTTTTACAAAGTTCTCCCAGAGAAAGCGCTTATAGATGATATCATCAAGCGGTACGATTATCTCTTCTCCCCGTCTCTCTCCGGCCAGGATTACCATCCGCGGATTGTCTTCATCTTGAACGGCAGCGGATATAATCCCATCCAGTTGATTTTCCAGGATGAGGAATTGGTCCCGATATTTATCTTTAAGCTCATCCGGCAGTTCTTTAAATGAATTAAGAAAATAGTTATGAACTATTTCCCTGGTCTCCGTCCGGGGATAGGTATGGAGAAAATATTCTTCCAGGTTCCCTCTAATCCGAGTGAAGACATTTAAGATGTCATTCTGGGATCCGGTATCCTCTGTAACTCCGCTATTTATCGCTTTCAGCATCTCGCCTTCTCTCACGGAAAGTTCTTTTTGGAGAGCCAGAGCAAGCGAGAAGTCAACCTGTTCGAGGTCCTCGCCCAGTTGAAGGTATTTCTTATTCTCCGGAATCAAAGAAACCTGAGAGGAGAGAACCTCCAGAGGGGATTTAAAAGATGTGCATACCATCCAGATAAAAGGAAAGACCATCGTAATCCCGCCGATGGTGAGCATCAGGTAGACTAAAAGACGAGGGGAGATAATAGTTTTATTATTTATTTTCACAATAGTAATACTGAAATCTAGTTTTTAAATGACGAAATCCGAATGAAAAATGACGAATGAATTCCTAATGAGCAAATGTCCAATTCGCTTGGCGCCACGGTTCGGCATTATTCGTCATTTGTCATTTAGCCTTCGTCATTCTTTCGTCATTCTTTTATCTTTATTCCTCATACGCTGCCTTCTTCCCCAGTAATTTCTTCTGGAGAATGGTTAATATCAGGATTATGAAAAAAAGGACATACGCGATGGCGCAGGCATAGCCGAATAAATTGTTTCCGAACGCGGTCTTATATAGATAAAATACCCCGGTTGTGGTGCTCTTCAACGGTCCCCCATCAGGGGTCAGGATGAAGACTGGGATAAACATCTGGAAAGAAAAGATGGTTGAGATGGTGAGGAGAAAGAGGGTAGTCGGCATCAGGAGCGGCCAGGTAATATATCGGAACTTGGCAAAGGTGCTGGCTCCGTCAATATCAGCGGCTTCATAATATGAGGGATTGATATCCAGCAGACGGGTTAGGAATATCAGGATATTAAATCCCATCGTTTTCCAGACCACAAATATGATAATGGCTGTCCGTGCCCATCCGGGTTGCTGGAGCCATCGTATATCAACAATATTTATATGAAGAAATGCGAATATCGGGTTAAGGATGGTGTTGAGCAACCCCCGGGGCTGCAATATCCATCGCCAGACTATGGCAATTGCCGTCATCGAGGCTATATAGGGGATGAAGTAAGCAGTGCGGAAAAATCCCAGACCCCGGATTTTTTTACTGAGCAGGACAGCAACTATCAAGGATAACCCCAGGCCGAATATAATCGAACCAAGAGAGAATATAACTGTATTTCCAAGCGAGAGCCAGAATTCACTATCCTGGAAGAGAATCAAGTAGTTCTTCATCCCGACAAATTGGCGGGGAGCGACCATATCCCAGCGGAAGAAGCTGAGATAGAGGGCATAAAACATCGGCAGGATCAGAAATATCAGGATGACCGCGAACGCCGGCAGAATGTAAAAGTATGGTCCGATCTTATTAAGAGTATTTCTCATAGCAACAAAATATGTCATACCCCCTACCCCGGCCATTTTCATGAACTACGAATTTCGCGAATTACGCGAATTTTATAAAAATGAAAAAAGTAAATTTAACTTGCCGGGGAGTTTTCCCCGCCAACCGTCAACTGACAACTTTCTCTTTCCCCCCTACCTTGCCCCTTTTTATGGCAGGACCATTACAGGCAGGGCGATTTACCTCACCTTGGGCCTTAATTGCGTTTGCTTTTTAATCGTCCTGCCTCAATTCTACTGTCTTTTAAAATTCGATATTCGAAGTTTGATGTTCAGGTTTTAAGCCCCCTTCTCTTCCTATCTGTCGGTTGCCGGTGTTCTCTGCCAATGCGTCGTTCGACGTTCGGTGTTCGACGCCTGCCCGCCGTAGCCTTGGCGAAGGCTGGTTGGATGTTTGATGTTCAATCTTTTTAATTGCTTCCAGTGATACTCCGCCATACCCGGGTCTCCCTCCCGGGCGTAATAGCGGGCAAGATTACTATGGTCTTTAACTGAATTGGGGTTGAGTGCTACCGCCTGTCGGGAGTGAGAAAGTTCGTTTTTTGAATCTCCCCGATAATAATAACTATCCGCTAATATAGAATATGCTTCCCAGGAGATGGGGTCAATGATTAAGACACTTCTCGCGGCTTTTCCCGCGGCATAATACTCCTCCTGAAGATTTAATATTTGAGATCTCCTGAGAAGAGGTTTTGGATTGAAAGGGTCTATCTCACTCTCTCTCTTAAAGTGATTTAAAGCCATCTGATTATCTCCTTCCTTAAAGAAGAGATCCCCCAGGAGGAGATGTGGTCCCGCCAGATTCGGGTTGATATCCAATGCCCGGTTGATTTGAATTCGGGCCGGATGGAGTTCATCTTCAGATAGCTCCTGCTGCGCCTGTGATAATAAAAGGTTAGTTGCTGAACGCATCTCAAATACCGGCTGAGATTTAGCCAGTAGAAATATCGTCAGGATTAGCAGTAACGATAAAACAAGTCGTTTATGCCGCTTCTGCCTGAGAGACAGATAGATATATTTGATACTCCCGGCTGCGAAGATAGCGCATACCGGAATAATCATAATTCGGGCCCGGGCCTGATAATAAAAGATCAGGATAGCGAGAATATGAGCGCCCAGGTAAAGATATAGTAAGACCAGTGACCGATCCCGTCGAGCGGTGAGAAGTATCCCCGCCAACGCGAACGGCGCGAGGAAAGCGAATGAGATGAGAGGGAAGCGATAGATGGTAAATGGACTCCCCCCCCTCCCCCACCTTCCTCCAACGTCTAAATACTCCCGGGGACTGATAATAAGAGAAAGTTTATTCAACCAGAGTTTTATGGCTCGACCGGGTGAACTGAAGAGAAACCTTCTCCCCTCTCGCCACCAGAATCGCGATGCTCCATCAGGGTTGAGTTTTCTGCCGGCCCATGATTCCGCTTCCCGGTGTGAGTCCCGGATAATTCCGGTCGCCGAGGGGGTGAGGAATGCCGGGATCAGAAATCCGCCATTTGCTTCCGAATTGTTACCGATAAAGAAATTGATTCCAGAGTGGGCGGTTAGGGCTATTGAGCCTCCGGAGAGGAGGTTGTTTCTCAGCATGAACGGAACGACCGCAACCAGTATCCCCGCTATCACCCCGACTATCTTCCAGCGGAGAAGGGGAAATTTATAGTTTGTCCAGGGGATCCAGAGAGAGATAAGGAAGAGACTGAAGAGCAGGTTGGCGGCGGAAAAGAGAATGGATAGGCCCAGGAGTACCCCTCCTATCAGCCAGGCCGTGAGACGCTTCGACCCGGGGAGATAGATCCACCAGGCTAGAGTCAGAAGGCTTGTCAGAAGAGCGGTAGCGGTTGGAATCAAAATAGCTTCATAGAAGATGGAGGGCCCATAAAATACCAGAAGAAAGGCGGCCAGCCATCCGGCCCGTTCTCCGACAATCTTCCGGGCAATGAGATAAGTTAATCCACAGCTGATTGCGCCCATCCCGGCCTGGAGTAACCAGATTAGATCGAGACTTCGACCCGCAATCAGATATATCAGATACAATAAAACCGGATAACCGGGGAGAGAGTAGATTACTCCGGGGAAAAAGGTGTTGTTATTGACCAGACTGAAGGCCAGTCGATCGTAGTTATATTGATCCATCCCGTAAGCAAGATCATACCGGGCTGGATCATAGCGCAGTTCCCGTTGATAAGCTATCCGCACGAAGAGCGCGATGAGGACGATAAGCAATAGCAGGGTTGCTGATTTTCTGCTGAACAGATCGGTCTCCTATTGTTACCGAAAGAAATTACCACGAAGAACACCCCCGTAGGTTAATCGTACGGGGGTGTTCTTCGTGGTTAAATAGGCTTTTGAGTAAGGTTTATCTACGCATTGGTGGCATCTTCGCCGGTGATCTCTATATCCTGCGCACCCAGCTTGTCCCGGATAGCGATCAGGTTTTCGGCGATCCGGAAGATAACAATGATCAGCTCGAGATAAATTCTTGATATGAGCATCATGATCAGGTAGAGCAGCGGCGAAAGGATCAGAACAATTATCCCTCCCAGCCAATCGGCCTTGAAAGCACTGACTATGAAAACGATGGTTAAGATAGCGTTGACAACCATTGCCAGACCAAGAATAAATTTTATTACCTTGGTGGTAATAAACTCACTGAACGAAAAATCGAACAATGTTCCGAGAAATCCTTTGTCCTGCATTACAGTACCTCCTTTATATTTTTGCGAGCAAAAATATAAATTTAACCTGAGTTGAACGATTCAGGTTTACATTAAAGTCAACACCCACTCTATGGGTTTATGTTGACAAGTTTTCCACTGTTGAAATCCAACTTTCTATAGTAACAGTCCCGGGGAGCGCCCTCAAGATTTTTTGTGTGGCATATCCCGCCCCGGGTCGGTCTGACCTGGTAAAGCAGAGAGTTTTGCTCACAGTTGACATAAGCGTCAATTAATTCAAAGGTTTCCCCCGAGGTCTTTCCCTTCTCCCAGAGTTCGTTGCGCGAGGTGGACCAGAGAACGACCGTCCGGGTTTCAAACGCCTTTTTCATCGCCTTCTCATTTGTATAGGCGATCAGAATAACTTCCCCGGTATCAATATTCTGCAGCGCGACCGGTATGACATCCGGACAGGCCGCTGAAACCTTCCGGATCTTAGCAAAATCCAGATTTAAAACGCTACCTTCCTCCAATTTATTCAAAAGATCATTCTCCTTTCGTATTTGAGGTTTCTTAATACTTTCGTTCTCACAAAATAATAAGTTGGACGAGGTCGCCTCGTTACGACGCTTTGCGTCGTAACGAAAGCAGTTGCGGTGCGTTCCCGCGCAGAGCGTGGGAACGAGGAAAATCTGTCACCTCGCCCTTGTAGCCGCGGTCGTTGACCGCGGAAATCGGGCAGAGATGTCGCCACATATTCTTGTATCCTAGATAATGCATTATTCCTTCATTATCTTGCAGTTCGGATAGCTTCAGGAAGACTGAGAGTCCTCTCATAGATAGCCTTTCCGGTAATAGCGCCGACCAGTCCTTTTCTCTCTAATCTCTTCAGGTTAGCAATATCATCCAGCCGGGAGACTCCCCCCGCCGCGATGGCCCTGAGTCCGGTCCGGTCTAAAAACTCTTCAATTACCGGAAGATTTGGGCCATTTAAAGTCCCGTCAACTGCCGTGTCAGTGTAAATTACCAGTTTAAAACCGATCTTCTTCAGAGTATTTCCCAGGTCAATAGCTTTAAGATCGGTTGATTCTTCCCAGCCTTTTACCAGGACAATGCCATCTCTGGCATCAATGGATGGAACGATCCGCTCTCTAAATTCCCGAAAAATTAATTCGAGAAAGTCAGGGGAATCTACCGCCCTGCTTCCGATAATTACCCGGTTTACTCCTCCGCTGAGGATCTTTTCAACCATCTCCGGTGAACGAATCCCTCCTCCCAGCTCGATAGGAATATTTACGGAACTGATTACTTTTTGGACCGTCTCCCAATTTTTTGGATACCCCTCAAAAGCCCCATCGAGGTCCACGACATGCAGAAACTCAGCCCCCTCCCCCACCCACTTCCGGGCCATTAAAGCCGGATCTTCTCCATAGACTGTCTCCTTATCTGCCAGGCCCTGGAAGAGACGCACACACCGGCCTCCCTTAATATCGACTGCTGGAATAACTAACATAAACTATTTCTCCGGAAAATTTGTAAACATTCGGTAAACCCGGTATTTCTCTTTTTAAATTGTCTGTAGGAGCGGCTTACAGCCGCGATTATCGGGGCAAGACCCGAAAAGCGATTCGATCACCTCGGGTTAAAATGTACCCTCCTACAATTTATCTATACGGGCTTACCGAATACTTACGATTTTTTTAGATCCATGTTTCTTACAATCTTCCCTTGGTCGACGGAATGCCTTTGACTCTAAGATCCGGTTCGGTGGCCTGACGCATCGCCCGGGCGAAAGCTTTGAAGATTGCTTCGATAGAATGATGTATATCTTCCCCGTAAAGAAGATTGATATGCAAGGTTAGATCAGCCTGATCGACAAATGCCCGGAAAAATTCTTTGACCAGTCCCACGTTAAAATTGCCGATCTTAATCCGTCTGATTTTTACATTATAGGCCAAGAAACTCCGCCCGCTCAAATCAACTGCAACTGTGGTCAGTGCCTCATCCATCGGGATGGTTGCTTCCCCATAGCGGCGGATGCCTCGCTTATCCCCGAGAGCTTTGGCAAAAGCCTGACCAAGGCAGATTCCAATATCTTCGACTGTGTGGTGGAAATCAACTTCCAGATCCCCTTTTGCCTTCAGTTTGAGATCAAAGAGACCATGCTTGGTAAATAGTTCCAGCATATGATTCAAAAATGGGATCCCGGTTGAGATTGTACTCCTCCCCTCCCCGTTCAGTGTCAATTTGAGGGTAATATCAGTCTCTTTCGTCTTTCTCACAATTTCGGCTGCTCTCTTTTTCATTGGTCTATTTCCTGTATTTTTCTTATTTTTGCTGCACAAAAATAAGAATGTGCAAGCATTGAAAATAAGGGGAATCTGACAAGGACGACTGATCCTACTGAAGGTGTGACCATGCCGCATCCTCCTCAGGACGTTCCCAGTCATTTGCAAGAGCCTGCTGACTGAGCAATGCAGTCTCAGAAATCTCAGGCCCTTCGATTATGGTTACGATCGCACGACATGAATGTGTTACATGAATGGGTTCGAGAAGATGGATCTTGCCGTTCGTCTCGATTGTAGCTTCAACTGTTTCAAACATAATATCACCTAAGGGAAAATATTAGGATATCGCAAAGCGATAGGTTTTTCTTGCGATCTTTAATGTTTTTGTTTTCCAACGTTAAGTTAACGCCGCAGGCGCTAACTTATTAATATTTCTTTTAAAGCAATGACTAAGGCTTCCATCTCCCGACTAGTTCCAATAGTGATTCTCAGGTAATCTTTAAGTGTAGGAGTATCGAAAAAACGGATCAGTATCTTCCTCTCCAATAACTCCTTGAATATCATCTCTGCATTGCTATCCGGGGGACGGCAGAAGAGGAAATTGGCTCCGGAGGGAAAGACCCTGAAGTTTAGTCCTTCCAGTTGCTCACGTAAATATTCCCTCCCAGCCTTGATCAACCCGACTTTCTCCTGAAGATATTGCTGATCATCCAGCGCGGCTTCGGCCAATAGAGCGCTGATAGTGTTCATGTTGTAAGAGTCTTTAATCTTCATCATCCCCTCGATAAGTTCAGGGGAACCGAACGCATAACCCACTCTCAAGCCCGCCAGACTGTAAGCCTTGGAGAAGGTCCGAAAAACCATGACATTCGGGAGATTTCCGGCCAGTCGCAGTGCCGTCTCCTCCGAGAAATCAGCGTAAGCCTCATCGACCACAATAACTCCATCTGTTTCATCCGCCAGGCGTTCTATCGTTCTCTCCGGATAGACAGTACCGGTGGGAGAATTGGGCCTGGCAATAAACTTCAGCCGCGCCGGAGCTTTAATAAACTCTTCGCTCAGACCGAAATCTTCATCAAGAGGCATCTCTGTCGGCTCTGCTCCCTGGATTCGCGACAGCACTCCGTAAAGACTGTATGACGGGGCAGGATAAAGAACCTGGTCTCCCTCCCCGGCAAAACAGCGCAGGGCCATCGCCAGAAGTTCATCTGATCCGTTGCCGACGATCACATTCTCCGGAGCAAAACCATAAGTCCCGGCAATCTTTCTCCGGAGACGTGAAGACATCGGATCAGGGTAGAGACGCAGAAGTTCCGGATTAAAATCACGCAGCGCTTTGAAGACCGAAGGTGCCGGGGGATAGGGGTTCTCATTGGTATTGAGCTTGATAAACCCTCCGCCCTTCGGCTGGAAACCGGGCACATACGGCTCCAGAGCATCAATATTGGAACGAAAATAACTCATTATTTTTACCGAAAATATTATTAATATTTATAGAAATATATTATCGTATTGCTATCACTACCGGCTCCGGCATTTTTCAAAACTAATCCGATGAAATCGGATTAACCCGAATAGTAGCGGAGAGGAGATGGCCGTCAAGACCTTCCAACTCCGCTATAGTTTTTAATGGTAGCAGATCATTCTTCAGTGATCGTGGAGTATAATTAATTATGCTGTTCTTCTTCTGAAAATCTGTGACGGAGAGCGGAGAAAAGAACCGCGCGCTTCCTCCGGTCGGGAGGACATGACTGGGCCCCGCGATATAGTCACCGGCGGCCACCGGACTGAATTCACCGAGGAAGATTGCCCCGGCATTCTTAATTCTGGAAACAACCCGTTCCGGATCAGCAGTCATTATCTCAAGATGCTCCGGAGCAATCTGATTGACCAGATCGATTCCTTCCCGGAGGCTTTTAACCTTGATCAGGAACGTGC
>Ga0307929_1000042_pt1 | contig 122404 bp, 94 predicted proteins | sample AceLakmetage1330_FD_203160 | JGI IMG/M metagenome (GOLD analysis project Ga0307929, IMG submission 203160) | Saline water microbial communities from Ace Lake, Antarctica - #1330 | ecosystem: Environmental > Aquatic > Non-marine Saline and Alkaline > Saline | place: Antarctica: Ace Lake...
CGGTAATTTCCTCGCTGAGTTATATGGTGGGCAGTATTGGATATAACTATTCTTGCCTGTCTTGGCATGCATTTATTTTATGCACCAATCGTGTTTGTGTCAAGAAAAAAGGTCGCTGTCCCCTTATTCCTATTCTTTTAAGTATATCTGGATTTTTAGTTTCTATGTATTCATTAAACCATTGAATTGATAATGCACCAGAAGGGCTTTCGTCTCTCCACTTAAAACCAAGGTAACTTGCGATATCCTTAATAGAGTAACTTGCTAAAGGCCAATCCGTTTTCTTAAATATAATGTCTGAATAAAGATCAATAACATTTGGGCTTTCAAAAAATTGTTCAATTTGTTCAATAGTTTTTACATCAGGATATAAAGCTGCCATTTGCTTATAAATAGTTTTCTCATATGGAGAATAGTAATAAACAGAAAAATCGCCTGAGGGTAGCTTATCGATATATTTCCAGAATTCTTTCCAGGCCGCCTTTTCAGCCTCAGGCGTTACACCATCAGCTAAAAAATGGATAAAGCTTTCACCTTTTGGTGTCCGCTCCCAGACACCGTGCAGGTAAACAAAATCCCGTGTAGGATCTGTTTCAATATCGAAAAAAAGTTCATATTTTACATTCGGAAGGTTTATTTGCTCATACAATACCGGTTTTTTCGTGCTAGCAATTATTTCCGCTCTTTTAGACAGTTTTATTAAGGTATTTTTACCAACCCCTTTTAAAAAACTTTTATCATCCTTTTTCTGCTTTAACGCATCCTCAATATCTACCTCTGCTAATTCCTCAACTTTTTCTATCCCTAAATCGCTATTCAGAACATCTCGCTTGCCTCTTCCAAGATAAAAAATATTAGTAAGGTCAGATGTAGCTCGGCACCAATCTTTACAGCTAGTAAACCAAGGGCACATTTTGCACACTCCACCAAATGCTGGCTTATTTTGCTTAGTGTTACTCAAAAGAAGCTCTACTTCCTTTTTTGTCCCTTCATAGAATTGCCACCAGCTCGAATTATTTACTTTACCCATAGGACCATCTAAGAAGTAATCAACTTCATTACGAAAGATATCTATAATAACTCCTTTATTTTCCTTAGCAAAACCATGTTGTTTTAGAATTTCAACATAAAGGCATAGCTGTACAGCATAATGTTTTTTTGGCTTCCTTTCGTTTTGATCTTCACCGCTGCCTTCCAATCCTTTACCTGATTTAATTTCAACCGGAATATAGTCATTGTTTGGGAGTCGCTTAAGCAAATCAGGAATACCAACAAGACTTTTATACTTAAGAACGCCTTGATAAATCAGAGGTGTTCCATTCTGCATCGCAACTGTAGTTGCGTTAGCGCGCTCATCAAACGTTCCCTGCCGTAAATCAACAAATTCTCCAATATCCTTAATAACTCTTTCTTCGTGTTGTATACCTTTATCCCACAATAATTGGACAAAAGGATTAATTTCCTTAATTTTCTCATCCTGCGGTCCATGCTTATCGCGCCAAACACGGTGAGGACATTGAGTATAATCATAAAGTATTGATGCAGTAATGTTCATATTGTACAAAATATTTTAGACATTCTAGAATCTCTAGAATTATAACCTGGTCTAGGATTTAAAAAGTTACCCTGTGTAATCGTAAAGCTTGTTATCTCAGATACTCGGAAAAGTCTCCAATCTGGTAAATTTCCAGATTCACTGTATCCTTCTAATTGATAGCCTGATAGAACTTCGTTGCCTGTATCTTTGTGAATACCATAAGTATGTGGTTCAAAAAGTCTAACCCACATACCTTTATAACGAAATTCAATAACATTTTTACTAGCGATTGCTTGGCAAATTTGTGTATTCATTTTTTTACCCCCCAAATTTTTACTATCTCACTATCTCTAGCTCCTCATCTCTACAAGTACCCCTAAAAATAAAAAATCCCTCAGCATTTTACCGCTGAAGGTTTTACTTTATTATAGTCCGGGATTTAGCCCTTTAACTCGGGACTTCTACCTAATTGTCATACATAGTTTAACTATGAGCAGATATTTTGTCAAGGAGTTTAATTAGATGTAAAAGGGTCTCTCAAGATACCTCCGAGGTGCACTTTGACTTCGCTCAGTACTTCCTTTGCCTCTTTTTTAAAAGTGTTCTGTCCTGGAATCTTAGAATCTTCAATGGTATAGAGTCTTATTTCTCACAAAAAGTTCTATCTCTTCAGCTTGTATTACTGGCGTAAGTTCCTTAATTTTAGTTTCATCAATTAACTTTTTAGAACGCACTATGGATTTTAATTCCTTGCAAGAAATCCAATCATTGTTCCAAATGTTTAATCGGCGTCCAGAAACTAATCTGCAAACCGGCTCTTTGAAAAGAAAATCTTTGTCAAAAACAAGCAGTATTCGTTGCAGCCAAATCTGCATATACCCTGCATTCGGAATTTTATTAAACCTCTTTTTGATCTTCGCTAAAAGACTATGTTTCTCTTTATTAGTGCTTAATAAACTGATAAATTTACTTATTATTGCAGATACAACAGGATAGACCTTAGGATTATGACAAGCAATATCGACAACGATACCAATAAGCTGTCTCAAATAATCAATTTTTTTCAGATCTAATACCCTTCTATGATATTCTGTTAAAGCCTGAACAAGAGTACCAGCATTAGGAAAAGTGGAAGCGTGATCATGGATTATCATTAAATGTTTCTGTATATTTTTATCAGCTTGTCTTCTGCAAATCCAACCCCATTTATCTTTTTTAATAGAGTTCCTCACAATACAATGTGTAGAATCTGTCTTTGCCGGATTTAATTTAAGGCCGAGTCCAATTAAAACTTCTGTCAATATTTTAATAATATCTTCTCCATCGTGGGTATTATTTACAAAAATACGATAATCATCTCTATATCGAAGAATATGGTAATCAGTAATATGCTGTTTTTTGAGCTCCTTGGTTAATAGCGAATCTGCATATCCAAATAAAATCTCCGCGATGAAGTCCATTACATTTGATCCCTGCGGAATACCATTGGTTTGCCCATAATTCATATCTTGAAGCAATTTATCTATAATATTTCCCAACAAATTTTTATTTTTTCTATTCTTTTTCCCTTTCATTCTCTTCTTACCATGTAAGGCCCACGCTACAGAGTGAGTATAAATTGAGCCATAGCAATCTGTAATATCAGTTTGTATTAAATATTCGTAATCTATAGATAAGGCTACGGACTCTTGCTCCACATCTTGCCACCATTGCTTAATTTGCTCAGCCTTATCCTTTTCTGAAGATAATGACTTCACCGGAATACTTAAGCATTTAATTTTTTTATTACTTGTAAATTTCTTAAAACAACTGCGAATGGCTGCCCAATTCTTTGGCGTAGTTAGTTTATGAATTAACGATACATATAATACAGGATGTATCAGCTGCAAGGGTCTCCAAGCATACATTCCATCTTTACTGTTATAAATAATGTGGTTAACCTTCTCGTAGAATCTAGGCCCATCTTTAGTTTGCAAGCTAGATAAATTCTTTCTTTTCAAAAAGGCATCCACTTCGTATAGCAATGGCTCAAAAACAATATATGGTGGTAATTCAAAATTACAATAGCTCGACCCTTTTAAAAAATATCGTCTCGCTTCCACGGGGATTAATTTAATAATTGAACGCCGCCTGGCTTTCTTTCTAGCCATCACCTTCTCCTCACTTCTCCATTCATCCGAATTCAGGGGACGGATCACTTATTAAGTGTTCTGTCCCTGGAATTTTATTTCGCGCCTTTTAAATTTTCAAAGCTTTTATATGTTTCTTTAGTGCTTTCTCTAATCTTATCATATTATCTATCATATCATCTTGCAGCTTACCCCATTTGTCTTTATCATTTAAACTAGTAGAATTAAATCTTTTACTTATCCTCGAGGCTCTTCTATCGTCTAACCGTTCCCATCGTAGCTTATCTCCAAAATCTTTTTCAATCTCTTGGCGTCGCTTTTGCAATTCATCAAAAATCTTCTTGTTTTCTTCCTCACTTTCTTTTCCTCTATCGATATATAACTCGACCTGTCCGTATTTATAAGTCACTGCATAATTAAAACCAAGGCCACGTACCCCAGAACCTGTTCCTATCCAACTATAAATGGTAGGAGATAAATTAGCATGTAGATTAGTTTTGCTTTTACTCTTTTCAAGCAGCGTTTTCCAAAATTCATAACGTTTCTTATGCCGCTCTGCTAACTCCTTTTTTTCTTCGCCCACAATCTCAGTTTTTTCGCTAGGTCCTGTTATTATCGTGAATTTGGCAGCTGGTTCAGAATTTCCAATGCGATAAGCCTCAATTTTAACTAAGTAAAATCGAACATCGCCCCCAGTTTCATTTAACCACTGGACAGCAGTTTCATGCTCAGGTCGTGGATTACTCGAAATCCATATCGCCGTTTTAGCTTCAAGATTTGATACGTAAGTAAGTATTTTTCCCAAATGATCGTGGTCCGTCTTTTCAAGCTGATTTTCAATAAGAACTTTTTGCCCTGATCCATCTTCTGCAGTTATGTCTGCAGAGAAAGAACCAACGTTTTTCTCCTTCTCATCGGCAGTTAAATCCATATCTAGCTCTTCACCCAAAACCTCAAGATTTTCAAAAAGCCATGTCGTAAAATCTTTGGCTTCTTTTTTCCACACTTCTCTTAATTTTACCCTTTCAATTCGTCCTACAAGCATGATATCCTCCTAATTTGATTAGCTTTTTATCATTCAACAAACTTGTTGTTTTAGGCCAGTTGGTGCTTCGTCAATTGAGTAAAAAATCAACTTGCCTAAGTCTTTTGCCATTTGCAATTCAAGATCAGCTCCTTTTGAGCTACTCAGATAGAGAAATGCGTCACAGGTTTCTAGCCATGGGGCATGCCAACGCATATAATCTTTCCATTCCATTGGAATTTTAGTTTCTTTAGCCCATTTATCAACCCAATGTGTAAGATGTGGAATATACGGAAAATGTCCTTTCTGAAACAATGTAAGTGCCGCATCGATAACGGCTTCAGTATTTTTTCTACGTTCCTCCTCTGTTTCAGCAGAATATGGGGCAGCTATATATATTTTCAAGGAATTATTATTCATGTTATCAAACGTTCAGACTAAATCATTTTATTCAAACTACTTACAAAAGATATTCTAAAAAAGAACTAACCATTTCTCATGCTTCTTTCTATGTTTAACCCCCAACAGTATCGTAATATGGCGATGGTACTGTAGGATATGCTCTGTAAACATGATAGAAAACCGCTTCAGTTTTTTTATCCACTTCTTTTTGCGTGTACTCTTCGGGCAAGCCGGTCAAATCATTCCAGAGAAAATTTTTGATTAAAACTTTTACAGCATCTCTTGTCGGCTCTCTATCTTGAAACCTATACATACCCCGCAGGCTTTCTTTCAGCGTATCGAGCAACTCTTTTGCTACCTTCTTTATTTTCTTGATTTCTTGCGAATTCAAATCCGGCTTTACCAAAAGATCATAAATAGCCAATATTTCCTCATCTAATCCTTCGCGTACTGCCCGGCTTCCTTCCACATCCAAATCTTGCACAAACTTCATTAAAGCCTCAAAGGTAGCCTCTATACTTTGGCGATCCTTTTCTTTATTATATTCGTCAATGATATTTTCATAATGTTCCTGAAAATCTGTACGAAGTGGATTCATTTGAATCAATCGTTCCAATTTCTTCTCAACCACGTTTTTGAGACTTTGCACGGTGGTATTTTTAGTTTTTGTATGTTCAAATTCTGCCCGCAATCGGTTAAAGTCAATTTTACTGATATCATACAGCTTGTTAGGTTCTTTGACTTTGCCCGGTGTGACGGTAATCAACCCATCAATCACTTCATGCAGTTGTTTAATGATGTCGCTAATGTCTGCCTTGTCTCGATCTTTTTGCAGGCTCTTGTAGATGATATTTATTGCGCCATATTGGTTGCGGTACGTATTTACTGCTGGGATCGTTAGACATGCTTTAAATTTAATGAATACTTCCCGACACATTACTTCGAACTTCTTTCTGGTTTCATCATTTTCATTTACGGCTTCTTTGGCCACTACAATCGCCTTGTTTCGCTCGAATCCGCTTGTATTGATAATGGCTTCAAGCGACGCTTTTCTTCCGCTCAAGAAATCTCTGACTAATTCAATCGTCTCTTTTAGATCTTCAAGTAATTTTTCTTTGGTTTTGGTTGGGTCCAATCCACCCGGCTCGGGCTCGCCCGGTCTGCCTGTATCGCCTGTACCTGTAAAGGTCGCGAGCGCTTTGCGTAAATTCTTGAGGATACCACAGTAGTCAATAATCAGACCATTGTTTTTATCACCATTTACTCGGTTGGCGCGGGCAATCGCCTGCATCAGAGTATGAGCCTTGAGCGGCTTGTCCAGATAGAGATTCGCCAGACTCGGCACATCAAATCCGGTTAACCACATCGCGCAGACAATCGCGATTCTAAAGGGGTGCTCCTCTTTCTTAAAAGCAGAATCCACATCAATTCGCGTACCATCAGAGAGTTCAAAGCCGTCTTTTATAAGTCGCCGATGTGGCGTGATGTCAAATCCCCATTTTCTAAACTTATCCACCTCGCCTTGCTCCTCACTCACAATCACCGCCATTTTTGTTTCTTTCATCCAAATAAGCTGATTAGAAAGCTGATCTTTTTCTTCACCGGCGGCCATTTTCCATGATTCTTTGATTTCCCCTGCTTTTTGATCCCAGTATTGCCCAATCAAACCATGCATTTTCACGCAGGTGAGTTTATCAATGCAGACAAACATCGCTTTGCCGGCCTCCCATGAAGTAGTGTAGTGGTCGACAAAATCCTTGGCGATTTGATTGATCCGCTTTTCTGCAGTGATGATGTGATAATCACGCTTTAGTTCTCTTTCTAGGCGCTGGCTCACATCTATATCGTCAATCTCAATTTCTTCTAATTTTTCAGCTATTCGTTCATTAATATCATTAGTGGCCACCCCCAAAGTATCACCACGCGAATCGTAATAGAGTGGAACAGTCGCCTTATCTTCAACTGCTCGTTGGAAATCATAAGTGGAAACATAATTGCCGAAGACCTTCTCGGTAATTTGATCATTTGTAAATAGTGGCGTGCCGGTAAACCCGATGAAGTTAGCATTTGGCAAAGCGTTACGCATATTCAAGGAAAGTGTCCCATATTGAGTGCGATGAGCCTCGTCAGTCATCACAATAATATCATCTCGTTTGGTATATCCTTCCTCTGGGTCTACTTCCTGATTAAATTTTTGAATGGTGGTAAAAACATAGGCTTTTTGTTGGCTCAGAAGTTCTCCCAGATTCCGCCCACTACTTGGACGGCATGGAGTTTTATCATTATCAGCCACACCACATCCGGCGAAGGTCTTATATATTTGAGTGTCTAAGTCCCCTCTATCTGTACAGATTAAAAAAGTATAATTCCCGCCGATTTTACGATGGACTTTGGTACTGAAAAATACCATAGAATAACTTTTACCTGCTCCCTGCGTATGCCAGAAAACGCCGAGTTTCCCCTTTGCTCTATTTGGATCAGTCAGAGATTTGATGACTTGATTAACGCCAAGATATTGTTGATTTTGAGCCAACACTTTTATTTGTTTACCACTAGAATCGTCAAAGATAACGAAACTTTCAAAAATATCCATAAAACATTTCTTGCTACAAACACCTTTCAAAAGTGTTTCCATATCTACCACCCCCAGGTCTTTTTCCGACAAGCGCTTCCATTCACGAAAATGCTTATAACCTGAAGTAATGGTGCCAATTTTGGCTTCATGACCATTGGCAAGCATCACAATTGCGTTGTGATGAAATAGGTGCGGGATTGTATCTTTATAGTCAGCAAAGTTTTTTTCGTAGGCGTTCTTGAGATCTTTGTGAATATTTTTGCACTCCACAAACAAAAGCGGGATGCCGTTTACAAACCCAGCAATATCAATTCTTCGGCGGTAAAGATCACCTTTCACCCACAATTCTCGAACTGCCAAAAAGTGATTGTTTGTCGCTTCGTTAAAATCAAATATTTTTAACCGTTCTTTTTTGATTTCGCCATGTTCACCTTGATAAGAAACCAACACGCCGTCTTTAAAAAGTTTGTATTTATCGTAGTTAGAAGAGAGCATTGATTGGCTCTGCGAGTAGCCCACTATTTGACGTACGGCCTCATCGTAAGCCATTTCAGGAAGATTGGGATTGATTTTTTTTAGGCCTTCTCGTAAATAGCGAGTGAGCACCACTTCACGATCGGAGTTTCTACCCAACAAACTATCTGGCCCAAAGGTTTCTTGATTATAGGCATACACCGAATCCCAACCGAGTTTGCTTTTCAGGTAATCGGCAGTTGTTTGTTGCACCAATGTGTTTTCGTTTAAATAAGGCATAGTTTTATGCTTCAATTGCGCCGCTCATCAGCCGTGGCAAAAGCAAATCTCGGGCTTGTGCGAGTTTTTGATTTTCTTCAAATAAAACAAGAATTTCGCTTAGCATTGGGTTGGCAATTTCATTAAATAAATCCATGATATTTTGCGGTGGCAATATAGGCTCCATATGCTTAACAGCCTCGCCTGCATGTTGGATTGTAGTCCCTTTTGCGTAAGCATTTACAATGCCTTGTAAATAGTGTGACTTCATTAAAAAATATAGATACACCCAATTTACTTTTTTGTCTTTAATAACTAATTTTCTAATACCAGTCGAGTAGCATCCCTCAAGACCGATACTAACAATCCCAACCGATCCGTCCAGGGAAATCACAAGGTCACTTTTTTTTATAAAGGCTTTTTTGGCGTATTGCTCATCCACAAAAATACTTGGGTTTCTAGAAATTAAGTCGCTTACGCGATAGAAAGGATAAGATCCGGATTCATAGGATTCTAAATAATTATCACTACCGGGTTCAACTCCACGCTTAAAAGTAACTAATTTATCTATCTTCTCTCTCTTCCACTCATCTGGCACACCATCAATTATCTTCACTTTTTCATGACCCGGGAATTTAAAATACACAAACCACTCGCGGAATAAGAGCCGTGCCGATTCTTCCAAAAGCTGCATTCGGCGATTGTTAGTATCAACAAGTTCGTCGTAGGCATATACAATATCAATTATGCTTCGCTGAGTGTCAACATCTGGCGAAGTAATTTTTAAATTGTCTAGTACCGGTTTTGTTAAATACTGCGTCGCGGCTCCTATTGAGGCACTTTTGAAATACTCTAAAACAGGGCGAAGAGAAAAATAAACAAATTTGTTTAATACTTTATTCCTATTTTTTGATTCTATAATGTAAGTCCTTTGATACGCATTGAACTTCCCTTGATAATATTTTAGTGGAAAAATTCCATTAGCGTTGTTTCCTCCAAGCAACACCGCTTCTGTATCGAATGCGAATTTATCTATGCTGAATGTTTCTTGAGCACAAGTAAAAAAGGGGTATTTGCCGCCTTCAACAGAGGCATTAGAATCAAGCTTACCTGTTCTAATTGTACAAATATCGCCTAATTTCGACCTTTGAGTTGTTTTCATATCTCTATCTTCTTAAAATTATCACTAATCTTTTTTGTTAAAACAGCAGATTGGGTGTTCAGACCATCCAGTTCGGTGTGAATTGTGTGTATGGTTTCACAAAAGTCAAAGTCAGGATCTTCTTCCTCCGGCGCGACGCCTACATATCTGCCCGGAGTGAGGCTATAGTTATTTTCTTTCAGTTCGACTTTATCCACCAGCTTCACCAATCCTTCCACATCACGGAGTTTCTCTTCCGGGAATTGTTCGGTAAGCCATTGCTCTTGATAATGAAAATAGCGGACAAGTTTTAGTTGATTAACGGTAATATCCCGCGCTGTTTCTACTTGTTTTTTGAGGCTGGCAATTTTTTTGGTATTCCATTTGTCGCTCTCTTTAGCGCTGTGAGCATTTAGGCACAAATCAATCAAGCGGTTAGCGAGTCGATATATTAATTCGGCTTCTTTAATAAGTTTATTGTTTTCTTCTGCCAAAGGATCTAATTCTTTAAGTGCATCAGTTAATTTCACGCTGTCCTTGTTTTGCTTTTTCCACCAAACGCTTCTTTCCTGCGTCAATTTAGCAAATGTCTGACTTCCACTGGTATATGCCTTCAAACAGTCAGATAATTCTTTAACTGTTTCTGCTTGCTTTTCATTTTTGGGAAGTGTGGACAGAAAGGGCTGAAGTTCCTCGTTCAATCTAGCAAAAACGGTGGCGTAATCTTGCGCAAGAGTAATGCTTTTCACTGCCTCATTGAGCGTGGCGTCAATATAATCCACCACCAAATCATGAAAGCGCTTGTTCTCACCCCGATAGAGCCAGATGATAGAGAGGATATTTTGCAATTGCTCCGGACTGAAATCATAAATCTTGCGTGTAACCTTGCGGAATACATTACGCGCGTCAATCATCAGCACTTTTTCTTTAAGTTCCTTTGATTTCGCTTTATTAAAAAACCACAATTCGCATGGAACCGTGCGGGTATAGAAAAAGTTGGAACGAATGGAGATCATAATATCAACATGACCTGTATCAATTAGCTTTTCTCGAACTTTGGCTTCGCCTCTTCCGGCGCTTGATGCCTGAGAAGACATCACAAATCCTGCGCGGCCTTGCTGGGTAAGATAGCTATAGAAATAACTAATCCAAACATAGTTTCCGTTACCGACCTTGCCTTTCTTGTTCACCCCAGGCAGACCAAATGGCAAGCGGGGGTCGTTTTTGATTTTGTCCGCATCGATTTCGTCCACGTTAAACGGCGGATTTGCCATCACAAAATCGGCTTTCTTTTCGTATAAATCTTTGGCTTCTTTGTCATAGTAAGTAATCGCCTTTTTTATATCACCAACCAGCCCATGCACCGCCAAGTTCATTTTGGCCAGCTCAATCGTCGTGCCGTTTTTCTCCAAACCATAAAAATTTAGCTTGTCGTTAGGGTTCTGATGCAAATTTTCCACAAAACGAGCGCTCTGTACAAACATTCCTCCACTACCACAAGCGGGGTCGATCACCGTGCCTTTTTTAGGCTCTAATACATTGGCTATAAGAGAGACTAAAGAAACCGGCGTGAAAAACTCACCGCCGTCGTGCGCTTTTTGATCAGCAAATTGAGTCAAAAAATACTCATAGATTCGCCCAAATACATCGCCCGTGACTTTTTTTAGTTCATCAGGATTCAATGCCTTGAGTAAATCCCCTAATATTTTGTTGTCTAATTCTCGGTATTCTTTTTTTGGTAAAACACCCTGAAGATTAGCATAATCTCCTTCGATTGATTCCATCGCATCAATAACTGCTTTGGCGCGATCATCACTGTCTTTCAAACCCACCAGATAATCAAACTGAGCTTTAGGTTGTAAATAAATCGCGGATTTTTCACTGAAGTCTTCTTTTGTTATGTCTCTTTTTTTACCGGCTCTTGTCGGCAAGCCAGCTTCGATTTTATCTTTTACTGCCAAATAGCGGCTATAGGCATGGCGCAAAAACACCAATCCCATCACCGGCATAAAATATTGATTGCTGGCAAAATTCGAATTAGCCCGCAGTGTATCCGCCGCGCTCCAGAGCCTTTTTTCGATTGCTTCAATATTTTCTAGTTGCGCCATAGAATTTCTCCTTAAAAAAGTAAACCTTTTTCTTTAAAGCTGATATACCCATCATCAGTAATAATGACGTGATCCAGCACTTCAATGTCAAGGATTACCCCTGATTGAATCAATCTTTCGGTAAGCTTAATATCTGCACCTGACACTTCCATATTTTTTGATGGATGGTTATGCGCCAATATGACGGCAGAAGCAAAATACCGAATTGCTGGCTCAAAAACCTCACGTGGATGTGCTAATGTTTCAGTTAAAGAACCGATAGAGATGATTTCTTTATGTATAAGCTGTTTTCGGGCATTAAGATAAAGCACTATAAAATATTCTTTTTGTTTACCTCTTAAGTCAACCAGCTGAGCAACTATCTCTTTAACAGAATCAAGGGTCGGAAGGGAATCGTTAAATGAACCAACCACCCGTCTGCCAAGCTCCAACGCCGCCTTAATGGTAATAACTTTTGTATTTTCTAAGCCTCTAATAGTAATTAATTCCTTTTGAGTAGCGTCTAAAAGTTTAGAAAGCGAATATTTTTTCAAGGTTTCTTTTGCAATATCTAATGCGCTTTTACCAGTACGTCCTGTACGGATTAAGATTGCAAGAAGTTCGGCATCGCTCAGGCTTTCTGCTCCTCGTTCAGTTAACTTTTCTCTCGGCCTTTTATGTTTTGGCAAGTCTTTAATTTTGGTCATATTTTATTTTTTATTCACGTACAAATTCCAAAAACGAATTACTCAATTGCCATCTCTAAAAAGTACCCTTTTTCAAAAAGTTGCCAACAGAAGCCTCTTTACTGCTTCCCCACCAACTCATCTATCTTAATTTTAAAAATATTGGCAAACTTGCTTAATGTTTCGAGTGTTGGATTCTTATTATTTCCTGACTCAATTTTAATAAGAGTACTGTAGGTAATTCCGGCTTTTTGGGCAAGTTGCTCCTGAGACAAATGATGTTTCTTCCTAAGTTTTTTGATATTTAATGAAAGCATAAAATCTCCTATTTTTTACTTGACCCTTCGATACGCTCATTGCATTCGCTTGCTCAGGATCTGCGAGAAATATATAAATATTCCTCTTGACAAACTATCAATATATTGCTATTATTGTATTAATAGATTACTATTACTTTATTGCTTTTAATTTAGTGCTATTTTAGCTCTTCTTTAAAAAAGAATCAAGTATTTAAATATGGTCTCTAAACTAATAACCAAACACGTCAAACCACCTAGTAAGCCAATAGATTTCAATTGGACAAATAACCCTAGTGTTAAAAATCTATTAGATGCTATATCCTCTATCCTCGCTGAGGAATATATAGAGATAGCCAAACAAAACCGAGATATATTTTCAAACAGAGGTGAAAAATGCGAGTAGCAATATATGCCCGGTATTCTTCTGAAAACCAGAGTGCAAAAAGCATTGATGACCAGATACGAGTTTGCAAAAGCTACATCAAAAACAATGACATGACCCATGATGAAAAACAAATCTACACCGACGAAGCTATTTCGGGATCAATCATTAACCGCCCTGGCTTACAAGCTTTAGAACAGGCTATGGAAAATAAAGAATTCGATGCTGTAGCTGTAGATGATTTATCGCGATTATCTCGTAGCAACCATCAGATGCTTACAATGGTACTTAAATTTGATTATCATCAGGTAAAAATCATTTCTGTATCTGATGGAATAATTACTGATGATGATAATTCTAAGTTAGGCATTCATATGCGAGGTTTAATAAATGAACTTTATCTTGATGATTTAAAGAAAAAAACCATGCGAGGGTTAGAAGGACAAAAATTGCGTGGTTTTAGTACCGGAGAAAATGTATACGGATACAAAACACACCCAGTTGGTGAATTAAAGTTTAATAAAAAGGGTAAAGCTAAGTACGATGGTATGGTCCATAAAATTAACCCTGAAGAAGCTGATATCATTAAAAGAATATATCGAGAATTCACTCAAGGCAAAAGTATCTGTAAAATAACCTCTGACCTTAATAAAAACAAAACTCCGACAAAAAGAGGCTATTCAGGAGGCTGGAATACATCTACTGTGAGTAGAATACTTAAAAACGCTAAATATACCGGATTATGGGTATGGCGTATATCAAAAAATGTCCGGGACCCGCTTACCGGTAAAAAGAAAAAGGTTATGCGTTTGGAAAAAGAACAAATATCTACATTTCGCAAAGAGCTAATCATTATCGACAAAGAAACCTGGAGTAAAGCTCAGCAAAGGTGGTCAAAGCTTCAAGGCACCTGGCCAGTAAAAAGAAACAGCAAAACAAAGCAGAAAAGCTATGTTCATACCTCCCCTACCCATTTACTTGCCGGATTAATGAAATGCTATGATTGCGGCGGCGCTATGGTACTTATTAGCGGCAAAGGCAGTGGATACTACGGTTGCTACAATGCTAAAAGAAAAACCTGCAACAATTCCTTGCTCCTCTCCCGCAAACGCGTAGAAAATACCATAATATCAGAATTAGGCGAAAAAATATTAACTTCTGAGAATATTGCCTATGTTTATAAGAATCTTGAAAAAATCGTAGCTCAAGGACTTAATCATGTTCCTGAAAGCATAAATAAGAAAAAGACTCAATTTGATAAGGTTATGCTGGAAATGCAAAACTATCTTAACTATATAAAAATCGGTAATTTCTCAAAAGCAGTCTCTGAGGCATTAAAAGAAGCCGAAACAAAAAGCGAAAGCCTAAACAGTGAAATAAAATCATTGAAATTTCAAAAACAAAATACCTTTAAATCTCCACCTAAAGAATGGATTGATCATCGCTTAGAAAGACTACGCGAGACTTTAAACAAAAATACGGTCTCCTCTGCTCTAGCTTTAAAGGAAATGCTTGGAACTATTCGGCTTGAGCCAATATCGGATAAGAAATCTGACTTTTACTATCTTTTAAAAGATGGAAGGCAAGTATTTAAACCCTACTATGTGGCCCATATGAAAGCACAAACCCTTGCGCTACTCGATGAGCAACACAAGGGTTCGAATTGGTATCACTGGCGGAGAGGCAGGGATTCGAACCCTGGAGACCAAAAAGGCCTACGTGTACTCCAAACACGCGCACTCGACCGGGCTATGCGACCTCTCCATTTTTCTGGCACACAAATTATCAGGAAAAATGGATTTCTCACCCAACAAAGTTGGGTGAGAAATCTTAGCACATCTTATCTATCAAAGCTAATTTCTTTTTCCTGCCAAACTTCTTTACTTCAAGCTCTCTTTTTCTCGCAAGTCGATAATCAGAGCAAAGTTCTTTATACTTCAACACAACAGGCCTTCGGAATCTAGTATACCGACAACGGCTAGTATTATTATGCGCATTAATCCGTTTATCTACATCCTTGGCAATGCCTACATATAGCGTAGTATCCTGGCATTCTACAATATACAAAAACCATGGTTCTGAATAAATAATCTTATCCATAAACCTTAGATCTCTCACTTAACTTAGTTAAGATTCGAGAACATCTCACTCCCGCTCGATGTCCGGGCTATGCGACCTCTCCATTTTTCTGGCACACAAATTATCAGGAAAAATGGATTTCGAACCCAACAAAGTTGGGTGAGAAATCTTAGCACATCTTATCTATCAAAGCTAATTTCTTTTTCCTGCCAAACTTCTTTACTTCAAGCTCTCTTTTTCTCGCAAGTCGATAATCAGAGCAAAGTTCTTTATACTTCAACACAACAGGCCTTCGGAATCTAGTATACCGACAACGGCTAGTATTATTATGCGCATTAATCCGTTTATCTACATCCTTGGCAATGCCTACATATAGCGTAGTATCCTGGCATTCTACAATATACAAAAACCATGGTTCTGAATAAATAATCTTATCCATAAACCTTAGATCTCTCACTTAACTTAGTTAAGATTCGAGAACATCTCACTCCCGCTCGATGTCCGGGCTATGCGACCTCTCCATTTTTCTGGCACACAAATTATCAGGAAAAATGGATTTCGAACCCAACAAAGTTGGGTGAGAAATCTTTTGCGCCTTTCGCTTCACAGCTATCAATATCTAAAACTTAAGACCCTGAACTTAGGACCTTCTATCAAATATCCAGTAACTTGCGAGCATCCCGTTTTCCCAATGATTTTTTAAAATCATCAAAGTCAATAAACACAATTTCTGGATTATTTGCTCTTACATCTAATAAATAAGCCGGCCTTAAATTTCGGCGAAAACCCATGTATTTAAAAGTAACTTTACAATCAGGACAAGATTTTGTCTTAGAATTCAACCCTATGCAACGACAAGAAAAACATTCTGCTTTTAACTCCCCGACCACAATTAAGCACTTTTCAATGTCCTGTAAGTCAAACTCTCTCCATGTTCGCAAATAATGCTTCATATTTTATTGGCTTAAGTTAATTATGTTTTTTGCTTTGAATAGAATTTTTTAATAATCGGATAGATACTTTTCGGATCATCAACAATCTTAAATAACTCCAGGTCTTTCTTGGATATTTTTTTATTTTTCAGTAATTGTTCTTTAAGCCAGTCTACCAACCCCTTCCAATATCCTTTGCCCACTAAAATAATAGGTACCGGCTCAATCCGATAGTTTTGTACCAATGCCAAAGTTTCAAATAGCTCATCTAAAGTGCCAAATCCGCCTGGAAATACCACAGAAGCGTAAGAATGCTTAGAAAACATCACCTTCCGAACAAAAAAATAGCGAAATTCCACAAGACAATTAACATAAGGATTCGGTATCTGCTTTTGCGGTATTAGAATGTTTAAACCTACCGAAGTTCCTCCGACAGAATAAGCTCCTTTGTTAGCAGCTTCCATTATTCCACCACCAGCTCCAGTAATTATGCTGTAACCTTTTTTAGCTAAAATCTGTGCCGCACTAAATGCAGTATTATAGTAAGGATGATCGTTGGGAGTGTTTTTTGAACCAAAAAAACAAACTCCTCGCTTAACAGAAGAAAGTTCTTCAAATCCGTCAACAAATTCACTCATAATTCGAAATACGCGCCAGGTATCTGTGCAGATAAATTCATCCTTAAACGTTGTTCTCGGCTTGTTATCTGCGGTCTTCTTGTTCTTGATTTTCGCCACGATCCCTCCTCTTTATTGAAGCTCTTAAGCTGGTAACTGGTAGCTCTTGAGTATAGTTAACGCTGATAAAACATTACTATTATATCGCTTTTAGAGTTAATGACAACAACATTTACATAATCATCCAACAACTACCACCTTCCACCTTCAAGGTGGAAGGTGGTAAGACATTGCAAAATAAATAAAGCGAGGGATAAAAATAAGAAACCCCGCACCAATTGGTGCGGGGTTATGTAGCCTGTAAATTATCTAATTAACAATTAAGTGTTAATTAGAAGTCGACGCTTAAGCCAGCTCTTACTGAGTAAGCAGTGTTGTCATTGTCTTTCGCAAACACATCACCAGGAATAAAGAAAGCACCGACAAGCTTTATCTGCACATCTTCGGTGTAATCATATACTCCATAAAGATCAACTTCATCACCAAATTGTTTTTCGTCAGTCTTCACTGTGTAGTTATAACCCGAGCTTACGCCAAGATTAGTTAATGGGCTATACGAAGTTGAGTTTAATGTTTTGTCAAGCATTGCATGACAATAAACCATACCTAAAGTAACATCTTCTCTGGGCATCATTGAACCGGTTATACGAATATAATGCGCGTTGCTATTTTCCATTAGCACATTAATAATTTCAGCCGGTGTTTCATCTTCCCACATCGGATTCCAACCACTATGTCTCTCGCCCCTAGTTGTTGAATCGCCTTGCAAATAAGTATAATCTGTACCAATTTTAACATTATACTTATTCAAGAAACGATATTCAGCATTAGCTTTTCCAGCCCAAGCCCGAATATGATCATTGTCGCTACTACTTACTCGACGATCGCCAAACTGATATGCGCCTTCTGCGCCTAAGGTTATTTTATCAGTAGGGTCAAATTGAGTCCGAGCACCCACAACATAAACATGGTCTTTATCGTTATTCTCCTTTGTCGACCTAGGAGTATTATTGGCAGCAAAGAAATAAAGTTCTGTTAGACCATTGTAGCTAGACCAGTCATAAGCTGCATTCATCCCCGCTAAAACCTCATCAAGATGTTTATCATTTGTAGCATTCTCGTCAACCTGAGCAAACACAAAATCTAATGTCCACGGAGCAAAATCTAAAATTGCTCTGGCTGCGTCAAATGACTTTCTTAAAGAAAGGTCAGTTGCAATTGTCGGAAGACCAGAATCATTATCGGCCGTATTTATGCCTTGATTAGTATCCGGATCACCAACAATTAAACCACTGCCATATCTTAAGTTCTGACGTCCAACAATAAGTGTTAGTGGTTGATAAAGGAACTCTTTTAATTCAATATATCCTAAATCAAGTTCGATCGCATCGCTGCTATCACTAGTAACGCTGTTATCCTCGCCCCATGTTCTTTCAGAAATTAAGCGAACTACAGCGGAAACGCCTTCAGTTAAATCAGCGTCAAATCTTAAACGAATTTGCGAAATCAAGAATTGATGGCTATCCTCATTAGATCCTGCACCTAAAGAAAAATCCCTGTTGATATTTTCAAGATTCATGTCTCCACTAACCTTGATGTTCTCCACCGCGGCAAAACTCATCCCCACAAACATAAAGGATGCTGCCAGCAAAGCTACAATCAGTTTTCTGCTCATTATTTATCCTCCTTTTACCTACTCGTTGAAACATTCCTAGGACAGCCGGCAATAAAGTACTTATCCGCTAAGCACTGCCGCTTTTGCCATCCTGTTATTTATTTCCCCAAGGCTCTTAATAATCCTTGCAAATTTTCAAAATCTATAGTTATATCATTCATCCTTTGCGATAATCTTAGGCGAACCTTTTCCCCACCTCCTTTTTGGCCTAGTTTAAGACTACCAGTGAATGTATAACCAAATATATTATATATTTTGTAAACGCTTTCAAAGAACAACTATTACTCTTTTTTAGCAAAATTTACCTAAATTGTCAAGTACTTTATTTAATATATATATAAGGAAAGAGAATGTGAAGAGAAAAAAGAAAAATCAACTCAGACTAAATAGATGTCAATCCTGTAAACCCGTTGGTTTCTGACTAATAAACTAAACGGCGCAGGGATAACTCCAGAGTTAAATGAATATTTTTGGCCTTGAGCGTCGATAGTTATTTTTTCCACCCGACACTTCTTAGAAAAAGTATCTTTTCGCGTAGGATTATGATACACAACTAACGTCTGAGAAAACAATTTAAAAGAAAACGTATCTTTAGGTAGCTTTACTGTTTGGCCATTAAAATCTATTTTTTCCACATTAGTGGTAAACAACTCCCCCTTTAACACCGGAGAAAACTTTAAGCAAAGATTACCTTGCTTATTTAGAAAGAACGGCCGCTTTCCTAAGCAAAGAACGACCCAGATATTTAATAATTCGGCTGTCGCACCACTGAGCCGAGCCACAAACCCTTTGCCCCAGAGATGTTTATCGGGATGAGCGCTGGAAACAATGAATGATGAATTCTCCAATGTACTTCGGCCATACGTCTTTGGATCTAAAAAGCACACACCACAATTATGAAAATCTGTAAAAAACTCCTTATAGAATCCTTTCTTAAGCAATTCCAAAAGATACTTATACTCCATATGTAGCCAAATCGACTCATTTTCCAGCCACCCGGGAACAAACACACGGCTACGCCCAATTTCTAATGGCTGATCGGCCAAGGAAGAGTTGAGGCGATACATTTTCAACTTTTTATCAAAAAGCACTGAACTTTTTAAGGCAGAAACCAATTCCTTTTTGCCTTCTACCCGAAGGGCATGGACCGCTCCTTCCAAAAATAAAGGCAATTGTTTTCTCTCAAACGAACAGAGAACAAGATGCTTATTTACCGCACGATATTTTTTTACCCGATAGGTAAAATAAGTAAAATAAAGTTTGCTCTTCTTATCCTTAGCCTTAATTAAGCCTTGATTAAGTTTTAGAATTAGATTGTTTAAAAAACCAGATAAATGTTCAAAACTTATCTTCTCTTCGGCTCCGTCAACGGACATTTGTGTTTTTTGGCGAAAATCCTCCTTTAAGGAATTTGCTTTATCCCACCAAAGAAAGTCTTTGTTGGGAATTTTCAAGCTAAGATATTTAACTAGCAACCTGTCTAATTGTTTAAAGAATAAAAATCCTTCCCTGACGATAGACACCTGCTGCTTCGTTGAGGAAAGCTGGTTTACTACCTCAAGCAACATTTTTGCCGCCCGTTTAAGCTCTAATGTTTCACACAGCGAAGAACCAAATAACGCCGGCAACCCATTCAACGAGTCACACCACCCAGGCTTGTCTGCCTCCATCTCAATGCCAATCCCGTCAGGATCTAAAGTCGCAGCTTTATTCAAAATTATAATTAACATTTTAGAAACAAGCGTTGTCGAGTAAATCCGATTATTTTTAGTCCTCAAGAGGTTCTTCTGCTCTTTGCGCTCTTTTATTATCGCTTTTTTTTCTTTGGTCACCTCAATGCTTTCCCCCTGATAAACTTCATGGGAGCGTAAACGATAACGCTGGCTTCTTTTTTTTACGCTATATTCATCATCCCAAAATAAAAAACGCTGTTTTAGAAACAAGTCTTCAAGACAATCGGGATAAACAGAAAGGAAATTCTCAATTAAATCCAGATTATACCGCCAGTGATCAATCCAGCACCCTTCGGCAAATACTGCCTGCGGCAGGCGCTGAGCGAGATTTAACAAATCCTTAACCAATAATTTACGATTGTTCATTTTAATATTTTCTTCACCAAACAGGCTAAATAACTCTCCGAGATAAAATCCTTTAGTCATTAGATGAGCGGTTTTTACACTTTTTATTTTAAAGCTCTTGAGAATCTTCGCTGCTTGTTGCTTATCAAGATGCAACTTCTCGCCTTTGACTATTAAGGGGTTATACCCGTCCATCTTCAAAAGATTTATGAAATAGACAATATTACTATTTCCAATTTCCGGCTGAAAAAACAAATCCATTCTTCGGTTTTGATTAATATCGCGATAGTTAGCTTCTCCTTCGGAAAAATAAGACGGCGTAAGCTGAAAGTGATTATAGTCGCGCTCTAAATCACCGTGCTTACGAGAAAATATATAGTACGGCTTCTGGCCTTTGATAATTTCATCTTTATTTATTTCATTTTTTTCTTTTTCAGTCTCAGAAAAATATGGATACCCCCCTCTTAAAACATTATCCAGATAAGTAGACTGAACATAGTGATTTAATTTTTTCGAATTAGACACACAAAGGGCATGATTCTTTATTGACTCAACTATTTTCCGGTTTTCAATTTCTTTTTGCTTTAAGAATCCACCATTTACTTTTTTTACAAACTGCTTAGCAGAACCCGCATTAAACGTTGAACCGAATAAACTGTAGAATACCTTTTCTTGCCCTGCAGCTAAATTCCAGCTCAGATAACTAAATGCACAAGGCGTACGGCCAGAGGTAATTTGAGAAAACGGCGCTTTGAAATCCTTTTGTAAAAAATTTATCGGAGAAGAAAAAGATGTATCTTGACTAAAAATAACAACCGGATCAACTATTATTTCCGGAAAAACTTTTTTCCCATCCTGCTCGTAAAAAGAATGGTTAAAATTTGCTCCTTCGATGTATTTTGTCTGACTAACATCCCGCGGATCAACCAGCAAGCGAAACATTGCCAAATCCTTCTGAACGAAAGAATACATCCATGCTTCTAGAGTGCGAGAAATATCTTTAAGGAAGGGATAAGTGGCACCAAACGGAATTATCCGGGGAAGACCATCTAATATCTCTATATCTAGCTTACGTTTAGATATATTTTTAATTTTAACTTCTCTTACCAAACCCCCCACAGAAGTGTTTGGCAGTGTAAAGTAATTTACGGATACGCATAAACCCGCTGATAAATTGACGCAACTTAAGTTCAGTGAAGCGCTTTTGATCGACATTTGTTCCTGGGCGCAACTCCGAGGACAAGAACTAAACGGCTCATAATATGTTTTTTGATTAACCTTTAAAAAAGTACGAAATCCCAAAGAAGGCGCCAAAGAATAAGCTTTGTTAGCAGGAAAAAATTCTAAAATGGAGTGGTTTTTATCTTGGATACCAAAACTGATAATTCCTTGCGCACGATTTACATAAAATACCCATAATGGCACCCCCCATTCACCAGCAATTCCGGGAAGAAAATTAGAAAACGGATCAAGCGAATTGTAATCGTTGATCAAAAAACTGCCGTCTTTCTTAAATGAATATTGTTCCATTGTGCAGGTAATCTTAAGGATTTAGAAGTCCGCCAGAAACAACCAGTCTTATTGCATCTTCAACGCTCAAATCAAGAGTAACCAAGTCTGCCTCATCAACAATAATTGTAAACCCGGTTAACGGAGAAGGCGAAGAAGGAATAAATACATTATAAAATTTTCGATCTCCTTTCTCTTTAAACTCCACCAAGTTATCATTGGTGACAAATCCTACAGAATAAATTCCCATTCGGGGATATTCAATTAGTACAGCACTTTTAAAATTTTTCCGGGGCGGAAAGAATAAAAAATCAACTATTCGCCGAATCGGAAAATAAATTCTATTTACCAAAGGTAATCGAAAAAAAATCTTTTCCATAAACCGAAAGAATCTCATCCGGGAAAGCCGGATAATTACCCCTAGCAAAAAAATTATTAAAATCGCAATTAGAATTCCTAACCCGGGAATTTCCCAACCAATATACTGGCTAAAAAATCGATTTATATATTTTCCAGCAATTCCATCAGCAAAATAAAAAAGACCGGTAATAACATAAATGGTAATCACCACAGGAATTACTGCTGTTAGACCGGTAATGAATATACGTTTTATCATTTAATTAATACTCCTTATTGTTAAAGCTATAGAGCTAACTGCCCAAACAATAAAGTTTGCTACTTACATCTTGCCGCAAAACCTGAAGCAATCACAATCTTGACAATCGCACCCGGGATGAATGGATAAAACCCGCTTAACAAAGCTACAGAAATAGATAGCCGGTGGAAAAACACAAGATGCACCAAACCAAAAAGATAGATTACTGCAGAAGCTAAGGTAAAAAAAGCTAGACTGCTAATAAATGATTTTTTGGTTGGATAAAGATACGGAAAAACAACAGCAACAAATAAAAAACCTAAAAGATATCCACCGGTTGGGCCAAACAAATATATAAGCCCGGCTCCCCCATTTGCAAACACAGATAAACCGCCGGACCCTAAAGCCAAATAGATTAATTGAGAAAAAAAAGCTTTTTTACGCAAAACAATAATACTTGCATAAAGTATCAACGTTTGTAAAGTAAACGGAACCGGAGTAAAAAAAAGCGGAATACGAATGCAAGCAGAAAGAACCATCAGCCCACTAAAAACAAAAATAAGACTAATATCATTAACTAGGGAATTCTTGCGCACCAAACTAGTTGCCTGCATTTTTCCTCCTTACTTTAGGTGATATCTATTAAAAATTTTACGTAGCCTTATAAAATCAATGATCTTAATCACTAAAAAACATTCAAGGTACTGATTGTACCATATCTATAGGGAAAATGAAGAAAAAAAATCGAACAATTCAACTACACTTTTATCCGCTTCGCTGTAAAAGCATTTAATCTTATTAAAAAAAGGCAGGGTATATAAAATATCCTGCCTTCTTTAAAAACAAAATTAAAAATTACTCTTTAGCAATTGCAATAGTAATCGCCCCAGCAGCAACAAGTACTAACCCAATTCCGCCTTTGATCAGCGTTAACAAGTCGGATCTCCATCCAACTATAGCCAAAATTCCTAGAATAACCAATACAACACCAACAATAATTTTTACCCCTGTCTTCAAGGCTTCCCCTACTTTCTTTTCCTTAACTTCTTCGGCCATAGCTTACCTCCTTGTATTAATACTCCCACTAAAGTTATTATAAGATAATATATAATTTTCGCTTGCTTGTCAACAAAAATTTGTTTTTTCTCCAGTTTTTATTACGCACAACAAGATTGAAAATAAATCCACCGATTATTATTCTTTATCTTTATACGGCTGATACTCATAGCTTACCAGCTTAAAGTTGTCATCAAAATAAACATACACCTTATCCGTATCAAAATAATAAGTAGGATAACGATAGACAGCAACTAGCCCTCCTTTGAGAGAACTCTCTTCCTCAGTTAACACCGGAGAACCGTAAGTTGCCATAAATTCTTCCTTGGTTGCACCCGGTTTCACTCTGCCATCTTTGACGTCTCTAACCAATTTATCAAAGAATTCTTCTGTTTTTTTTATATAACGTTTGGTCTGGTCCTGATTGTCTCCGTAATGTTTTAACACTAGCAATTTATCAATTGTGCTACATCCGAAACCAGAAGCACAAACTAACAAAACTATTATTAAGCTTATCTTGCTCATCCTAATAGCAATTATTTTTCTTCATAGCTATTCTGTAGTTTTATTTTCTTTAACGAAGACAGCTTTTTAAAGCACATCTTAGGAATTATCTTCAACAAAAAAAACAGAAGAAGGGATTATTCGCTTTTTTTGTTGGTTTCACAAATAGCAAGCAATTTATTGAGTGTACTGGTAATATCCCGAAGATAGTCTTTTTTACGCACGCTAATTCGCAAAGAATAATCTCCGTTGATAAATTTATTAAGTATTCCGTTAATGCGCTTAATTCCTCCAATACTACGGCTTAAGGAGCGAAGCATAAGAACTAAAAACACACTTCCGACAGAAAGCAAGACTAAGGCAACAACGATTATATTGTCCCACATAGAAGAAAAATCAATTGTTCTGTTTAAAACATCTATAGCAACCATAAGAATTAATAAATTCAACACCACAACCAACACTAAAAAACAATCAATTATTCTTATATTTGTTTTCTTCTTAAGAGATCTACAGCTATCCTTCTCTTCCCCCATAACTCCTCCCTTGTTATTTCATTATTTGTATTCTTACAAATATTCGCTATTTTTTTTACAATAGCACTTCCACACAACAAAGTCAATATCTTTTTGCAACCAAAGAATCAAAAAAATAATCAAACAGCTGTCGGCAAACTCTTCAAAAAAAGAAAAAATCTTCTTCGATAAGACACCTGGTTTCGAATGGCATTCATCAGAGAATTAGCAGACTTTAAAAATGTTATCGCATCTTTACTTGTAACTTTATGGCTGCTGTACTTTACTTCAGAAAATTTTCTGCTTAATATTAAAAATGAATCTCTCGAAAAATCAAAGCGCTCACCCACCATTAACGCATATCTTAGGTAAGGAATTGCCTTGTTATATTTTACGCCAAAAACAGTTAAAACGCTGAGCATATTCTCATAAACAGCAATTATTAGCTTGGAATGATCCTTCGAAATTAGCCCTCTTAACTGAGCGGATTTTATTCTTATTTTAATGTAAACCAGGCTTAAAATTAAAATAATTAAACTCAAAAAAAACAATAATCCCGTTTTTACAACTACCCAAACCGGAATAAAAATATTAACTTGCACCGAATTACTTTGAATGTCTTGATCTTCCGCATAAATTTGAGCTTTCCCCACCTTATCTCCAATGAAAGTTCCTTTGCCCTGCTCAAATGTAGAAACATTACCACTTATTTGCCATTCAACAGAACCAGTAATATCTTTACGAGAACCATTAGTGTAGTAACCATTTGCAATAAGCGAGAACGGCTCTCCACGAGGAAAATTAATAAACAATGGTTTAACAGATATTGCCGTAAGTTTTGGCGCAGTAATTGCAACGTAAGCAGGATTGCTTTCCTTTTTGTTCCAGTAGGCGCTAACAGTAGTCTCTCCTTCGCGAAAAGTAACCAACCGTCCTTTATCGACATCTCCCTTGTCAAGGGCAGAACTCTCCCAGTCAGCCTCAGTAGTCACATCTAAGTATGACTCATCAGAAAAATAAGCAGTAGCCTCAAATTGAAAACTATTACCTAGGCTGACTTCAGCAGATTTTGGTTTGACTTTGACATATTTTAATTCTACCTCGTCCGGAAGCATACTATTAACATCAAAACTCTGGTCATTGTTTAAGCTAGAATCGTCTGGCGTAGATTCTTCTTCATTGTTTGCGCTGGGTAACTTCTCAGATTCTTCAATTAATAGAATATCCATTTTGCCATTAACCATGTTTTCCAGCTCACTCTGAGAATCATCTTTTACTCCGCTATCGCTATCATCTAAATTTTCTACTTCTTTTGAGACTTCCATCAATTCAGAAATACCCTCCGATTTTTCAATATCCCTACGCAAATTCTCCACCTCATGATCTGCTGAGTGATCGTCTTCTAATAATTCCTGCATCTTTGACAACAACTCAGGCTCTAGATTACTCCGAGAATTATCATATACTGAATAAATTGACCACTTTTCAAGCCTATCAGCTAGCTCTGTGAGTTTCTCTTCTTTTTGCTTCTCTGGAGTGTATTCGGAAATAGTTTCCTTTAAAGAGTTAGCATTATCCTCTACATCCTGAAGGTTCTTGCTACGATATAATGAGTTCGTTTTTAAAGAAACAGAAAACTTTCCCTTGGAAGAGACAGAAGAGTTACTTACTTCTTCAATTAATTCACTGGCTATTTTTGCCTTTTTCATCTCAATTTTAGCGGTAGTATACTCTTTCAGCAATCTAAACAATACCTGCCTTTTGCTTTCCTCAATGCCCGGGCCAGGGCGCTGCAATAGGCTAACTAATCCGCTACGCGCTTTTTCTACCTCCATTATCCAAGGACTCTCCTTAAACATTTTAGGGAGAAAAATAAAAATATCCCTGCGCCGATCATTACTAATATTCACCCCCATCCCTTCCGCAAGAAAGGAATCCTGCAATAAATATAATTTATCCTCGGCAGCAAAGCGTTGTGTAAGGATGAATGAATAATTATAGTGTATCTTGGGAAAAACTATATTCTTACCAAAGAAATCAGTTAGGAATAAACTCAGAATCAAAAAAACAAAACAAGAAAAAACAGCAATAAAAGTTTGTCCCCGGTTTCCTATTGAAAAATTTTGACAGCTAAAACGTAAAAATAAAATCCAAAAAAATATATAGAGCCCAATGCTCAGTTTAAAAAATACTTGCAAACCAGTAAAAAGTACCGGATAAGACATAACAATGAGTAATGTTAATATTGTAATATAAGCAAAAATATTTTTTCCACGGCAGCTAAAACTCATGCCGGCAATTATCATGAATATTCCCTTCGTAAACATTAGAACTAGTTTCTCAAAGACAAAAGGAGTATTAAAAATAAAAATTCCCATTTTCAATACAATAATGAAAACAGCAATATCTGATATAATATTTAAGACATTAATCAGTGATTTCATGCTTTTCTTTACAGCAACATATGTCACGGTTAACCCAACAAGTGAAAAAAGCAAGGAAAGCAATACAAAGTTAAGCCCTATAATATTTTTACCACTTAAAAACGCAGTAAAAATAAGTCCGGACACTAAACATCGGTGAGTAATTTCTTGGCGCTCTTTACTAATCATTTTATTTGACTAAACACCTCGGATAAATTATCACTTTTACTAAAAAACAACACGCGAATATTTGAGTTTGCAAATTGCGCTAAAATATTACTTTTCTTACTTTCAGTATCTTGGCGCGAAAACCTCCCTGATGAAAAAGTAGAAGACATAAGCACCAATGCAACAATAGATATATTACGCTCTTTTAGTTGCAAAATGCTTAGTAAATTATCTACTTCATTTTCCGTCAATAAGATAAATAGAGTTGAGTGAGAAGGAATAAAGGTCGAATATTCTTGAAAGAATTCTTCTAATGTTAAATGGCTTTCCGGTTGGGCCTCAGCATAAAATTTAAAAATTTCATCCAAATACTCTTTCCCTTTGTTCAAGGAAAAATATGCAATTCGACCAGCATGTGCCAACACTTCGATACAAATATCATTTTCAATAAAATGTTTGGTTAATGATGCGGCTATTTTAATAGTAAGTTCACAAACAGTCTCAGGACTTCTTCCAATATTCTGTTCTTTATTCAGTAAAAACATTATTGTTGCCTGATGGAAGCTACAACGCTGAAATTCTTTTACAATTAAGGTATTTTTTCGAGCGGCCGAAAACCAATGGATTCTTTTTAAAGGATCACCTGGCTTGTACTCACGTAATCCAAAAAATTCATCCTCCCCTCCGCCAGCAGAAACAGTCTGCAGCCCAAACCAAGGAAGCGGCCCAGAAACTAAAAATGGTGCCGCTTCGATATTAAACGTCCGAGGATAAACATAAACATTTTTTAAAGAACCAATAAAACGTTCTGTATATAAAAAACCAAGGAAACCAAAAGATCGCAAAAACACCGGCCCCAAAACATACTTACCTCTCTTGAAACAAATACACCCATACTTAAAGCTTAGTTGACCTTTAGGTTTGACGCTGGGAATGAAAAATTTTTTTTGTTTGTTGAGTTTGGCTGGCTCCAAAAAATCACTTATTTCAATGTTAACCACCGGGGAAAAATTTAAATTACGAAACAATAACTCTACCGGTAAGAAATCTCCTTCGACCACATCATCTAAGCTTTTTCGAATAATCTCTATACGCCCTATAGTTAAAAAACTAAATACTAACCAAATACTATCTAAGCAAAAAAATACTATAGCTAAAAGAAAAAGGAAAAAAAATATTCCCAGATTAGTTTTATTTCCCAAAATAAACAAAAGTATTTCTAGGATAATAAAAGCTATTATTTTTGAAGATATTTTGATCCTAAAAGAAGACATTAAAAATTAATTAATCGGAACTTTTTCCAGCAAACGAGCAATTACATTCTCAGGGGTCAAGCCAGATACCGAGGCTTTAGGTTTAAGACTTAATCGATGGCCTAAAATTGAAGGAGCAAGCTGATAAACATCATCGGGGATGACGTAATCTCTACCTTCCAACAAGGCCCAAGCTCGCGCAGAATTCATAAATGAAATTGATGCACGTGGAGACGCCCCCACCTTTACAGTATCAATCTTGCGAGTTTGCGCAACTATCCGGACAATATAATCAAGTATTTTTTCAGAGACTTCAACTTTTTTCACCAATTCTTGAAGACTAACTACTTCTTCGAGCGTTAACACCGAACCAATGCTATCAACCGGATGGGCCATCTTTTGGTTCTTAATTACCTCCACCTCTTCTTTTACAGACAGATACCCTAACCTTATTTTAATTAAAAACCTATCAATTTGAGCCTCCGGTAAGGAATATGTTCCTTGAAACTCTATCGGATTTTGTGTAGCGATAACCATGAACGGTTTTGCCAAGGAAAAAGTTTTACCATCTAAGGTTACCCGATACTCCTGCATACATTCCAACAAGCTCGACTGGGTTCTCGGCGTAGTTCGATTAAGCTCATCCGCAAGGAGAATATTTGTGAACACCGGACCTTTGCGAAACTCAAATTCTCCTTCTTTAGGATTGTAGACATACCCGCCGGTAATGTCTGAGGGAAGCAAATCCGGAGTAAGCTGGATACGCTTAAAATCACCGCCAATAGACCTTGCCAGTGCTAAGGCAAACATTGTTTTCCCCATTCCGGGAACATCTTCAATCAAAACATGCCCATTGGTCAATAACCCAACAATCATAAATTTTACTGCTTTGCGTTTACCAATAATTACCTTCTCAATATTATCAATTAGAATGCGTAATTTATCACTAACTCCTTCCATAAAACCTCCTTGTTAGAATTATATTTTCATGATATCGATAAACATACTTTTTGTCAAGAAAACGAACTCTAAGCATAATCCCTGCATTGCTTTTATACTGAAAGTTTAAGATGACTTCAGTTGCAATAGAGGAAAGAATTTTGACAATTTACAAAATATCAATTATACTTTGTAAAGAATGCACCAATACCATTAAATATTTTCAGCTAACAATGAGTAAACTACAAAATATAAGTTGGAAAATAATTTTAGGGTATTTCTTTCTCCGTCCATTCGTTTCTAGTGCCACTTTTGGATATTTTGAATTTTCTCTAAATATAATTTTACTTATCTCTGCTTTACTTTACTTCCACAAAAAAAGAATACCCTATACACTAATAGACAAAGTAATTGGGATATTTTATATAACTATGATCATTACGACCTTGGTAAATAAAAACACTTTAATAGGTTTACACCAAGTGCACCAACTACTAATTTTAATGGTCCTGTTTTACATTGGCAAAACATTAAACAAACAACAACAAAAACAACTCTTTTTTGCGCTTATACTAGGCGCCACAATACTTTTCTGTTGTAGCTTGCGTTACTACTTCATTGTCTCTCAATATGCCCTAGAATATCTTTCAAAAAATAACATCCATTATCCCTTTGCAGAAGAATTTATTTTACGAAAAAGGGCTTTTGCACCATTCATAACCCCCAGCATTCTTGCTGGCTATACATCAATAATCTTGCTATTGTCTACAGGAATAACAATTCAACATGTCCGAGAAAACAGGAAAAACTTATCTCTTTTCTTTTCGATCCTATGTTTTGTCTTAGGACTAACAACCCTATTTCTTACCAGATCTATCGGAGCCTACATTTTATTTGTTATCTCATTGGCTATAATGCTTATTGCTACTAAAACACTTCCTAAAAAAATATTTATAGTCATTCTCGTCTTATTGCCTCTATTTAGTGTAATAGCAAACGTTCGAACCATAAATACAAGACGATTCACAAACCCATCATTTTCCTTCGAAAGGAGACTTGTCTACTGGGAAAAAACATGGGATATAATTTGCCAAAATCCGATATTCGGTGTAGGAAGGAATAATTTATCACTTCCTGAGGCACGAAGCACACATAATTCATACTTACAAATATGGGCAGAAAATGGAATAATCGGAATCCTCTCTTGGCTGTTGATTGTACTATTATTCATAAAGAAAGGATTAAAGAACGCCCGATCGCCAGCAAAGTCATACATTAAAGCCGGATGTTTTGCCGGAGGAATATTTTTCTTAACTCATAATATAATTAATTTTGATTTCTTTGTATCTCAAGAAGCATTTTTGTGGTGGGTATTGCTGGGAATGAATGAAAATTAATACCATCTATTGACGACGCACAGTAAAAATTAATTGCAATGTAGAAAATACCGCAAAAGCTAAGACAATAATTGCAAATAAATTTAGCTGCAAAAAAACAAGTATACCTGCCCCGGCCCATAAAAACGTTACTAAATAGACCGCCAGTAATGCTTGCCAGTTAGTGCATTGCAAAGCAAGCAAGCGTAAAAATACATGGTCATCACTCTTCTTGAGCGGCACAATCCCCTTCTTAAAGCGCATAATTATCAACAAAAAAGTATCAATAATTGGGAACGCTAGGATCAATAAAGGAAAAATTAAGACGTAACGGTTAGCAACTCCGGCATAATCGCCATACATCACCAAAGCAGCAAACAAAAATCCGATAAAATGACTTCCGGAATTACCCAGGTAAATCTTTGCTGGAGGCAAATTAAACGCTAAGAAAGCAACGATTGCCCCAGAAAGAGTTAGAAATAACACTGTCAGTAGAATATCACCCCCAATAACAAAAACCAGCAGAAATGATAAACAGACTATTAGCGAAACCCCGGCGCAAAGCCCATCAGAAATATCTAAAAGATTAAAAGCGTTGGTAATACCCGCAATCCAAAAAAAAGATAAAAGATAATTAGCCCAAATTGGCAAGAAATAAATATTTATTTTTTTCCCACAAAGAAGAAACAGAATAATAAAGATTATTTGCGTAATAATTCTTGCCCTTAAAGATAAATTCTTAAGATCATCCACATATTCTATGCCTAAAAGAATAAAAGAAAAGATACACAACCAGACAAGTTGAAACGGTAAAGATATTTTATATAAAAAGCAGAAGATAAGAAAGGAAACAATAAACGAAAAGAATAACCCTATGCCTCCAAAACAGGGTACATCATTTTTATGCGCATTAAATCCAAATTTTGAAAGCAGCTTTTGTAATCCGATAAGCAAAATATAACAAATACCAAATGAAATTCCAAAAAAATAAAGATAGTTCAGATTCATAACTCTCGGTAAATATTTTCTACTTCTTTGATCATTCTTTCTCTATCCCAATAACTCAAATCTATCCTTGGTCTACCATTATTTATAATTGTACTCCATTCTTCATAATTTTTCAATATATTCCAGCAAGTATCTACAATTTTTCCAATTGCCCTACAATCAAGGATAACCCCCTGCTTTCCATTATTTACAATATCCAGAACGCCACCAGTATTAGTCGCCACTACTGGGACCCCCGAAAGAACTGCTTCTATTAACGCTACAGGAAGACCCTCCCAAAGAGAAGTTAGCAAGAAAATTCCTGCTTCTTGGTATGCATTTGACAATTCACAAGACCACCCTTTTAGCTCCACTTTTCCCGTTAAATTAAGTGCACCTATTTTTTTTTCTATTGTCTCCCTTAAGGGTCCATCACCAAAAATTACAAAATTCAACGTAGGACTTTTTTTTAATAACTTATCAGCAACGCTTAAAAAATCAAAAATCCCTTTTTGTTTTTTTAAGGCAGAAACTGTAACAATAGACAATGGATAACTCACCTTCCGCTGAAAATAAACTTTTTCATAGATAAAAGTATTTACTCCATAGTGGACAAGTACTATTTTCTCTTTAGGCGCTATACGTTGTTTTATACCTATATTAAAATCCGCATTAGACACTACTATTATTTTATCAGTAATCCGAGCACTAGCCTTCTCCAATAAAAGATAAGAATAATAAACAAAACGATTCATAAAACGATGGAATGGCCACCCATGAACAGTATAAACAATCTTTTGAGCACCGGCTAAATACGCTGCCCACCTACCGACAACCGAAGCCTTCGGTGAATGCACATGAACAATATCAAAATGTTCTCTTCGGATATAAGAATATAATTTTAAAAACGCAATTAAATCATTGACCAAGCTAATCTGTCTAACCAGTTGCGGAATGAATTTTATGCGTAATGATTTAACCCTGAAGAATTCTTTCTTAAGGCATCCATTAGCCCCCGCACATAAATGCATTGAATATTTTTGAGGATTTAATCTGTTGATAATCGAAAGTAACTGTTTTTGTGCACCACCCAACTCTAAATATGTGATAACAAATAAAATCTTTTTCTTCATAAATTAAAAACCCCTTTTATCTGGTTTTTATAATTATCAACAGATAAAATTTTAGGTATCTCAAGTTTTTTTTGCTTATCACTAGAATTAGTTTTTAGATTCTCTATTACTTCAGTCACCTCCTTGATGTCATATTCTTTTCCACGATTAAAAATATTAAAGATTTCCTTAAGGCCTCCAGTTCGCGGGAAAAATACAATACCACCAAAAATAAGAGATTCAGCAACAGCAATACCAAATGGCTCTTCACGCTGAAATGGAAATACACATACATCGCTAGCTGAAAAGATCTTATCCACATCCTCCCGGAACCCCAACAACATAACTCTTTTGAGATTATTATTATTTATCAGCTCTCTAATTTTTCTTTTATACAAATAACTTCGTAAATTTCGGATTGAAGAATCTCCGACAATAAGTAAAAATAACTGCTTATCTCTCAGCAAAACCTCTTTTATCCCCTCGATAAACTTAAATTGACCTTTAGAAGGATGAATGCGAGATACAATTGACATAATTATTGAATCATGAGAAATTTTCAGTTCATCTCTTAACACCTGCCGGCTATACATTCTATAATTTGCAAAATCAATTGGTTCGTAAACTACCTTTGCTCTATCCGATAGAAATAACTTATTTTTTATAGCCTTAGACTGGCAGATAATAATATCAGAGAAGCAATTAACAATCCTACCAAATATTTTATCAATAAACGTAACATTAAAAAATTCTCGAATAAACCATACGTGCTTTTTCCCTAATAGCTTGCTTAATAACCCAGGGAAAACTAGCAGAAGGCTATTGCTACAAATAATATCAACATCCTTCTCCTTGATATAAAATAGAAAATAAATGCAGTTTATTAACAAAAAAAGGAAAAATTTTAAATAATACAAAGGAGACAAAGAAAAAATAATTACAGGCATAGGAAATATTTTTACTTTTATTTCCGGAAAACAACTCTTTATTTTTTCAGATAACACCCCTTTCTGCGGCACAACTACAATAATTTCATATTTACCCACCAAGACATTAATAAGATTAAGCAAGCCTTTTTCTGCCCCATAGAGAAAAGAAGAAGCATTAAAAATAATTATTTTTTTCATACTTGTTTGATAAATTTACTTTTTCTGTAAATTTCTCCCAAAGCTCTCAAAAAATACCGATTGCTTAACATAAAATACACTGTTCGAAGGAAATCATAAAGGAAACTCTTTGCAAGAAACACTATCAACCCCCAACCCCTATTATATTTTAAAACCATATACCACCGATTGCGGAAACAAAGAAATTGTCTGAACTGTTTAGAAGTATTGGAGCTGTTACCTTGATGATAGCAAATAAGCCCGGGTAAAAATACCGATTGATAGCCATTCTTTTTAAGACGAAAAACTAAGTCAACATCTTCAAAAAGAAAAAAAAAGTCTTCATCAAAATAACTTTTTTCTTTGATTTTCTCTAAATACTCTTTCCTAAATATCGCACAGCAACTATTCGGACCATCTATTCGACATATTTCACCAAATGTATCCGGTAGTTTATCTTTGCCTAAATCGTAAGCGCGGTATATAGAAGAAATATTGATGCCGCATGAAAATATTTTTTTTGTTTGAACGTTAATTATCTTTGGAGAAATAGCTGCCACACTTAAAGGCAGCTGTTTCAATTTATCATTCAGCTTTCGAAAAAAACTATTCTCCAGCTCTGTGTCGCTATCTAAAAAAATTATATACTTTCCTTGAGCTAAATTAATCCCTTGATTCCTGGCGTATGCCGCCCCTAAATTATTACAATTATGTACAATTTTGACCAAAGGATACTTCTCTCTTACAAACTCCCAAGTTTTGTCCGAGGACCCATTATCAACCACAATAACCTCAGTTCGTAATAAATCCTGAATAAATATCGAATCAAGACACTTTCTGAGAGTTGCTTGACTATTAAAGACAGGGATTATAATCGAAAAATAAACTTCAGATTTAACTTTTCCGGACATTAACAAACACCTATTCGCAAATAGAGCATAGTACTTTAGCTAATAAAATAATTTTAAGCATTACCAAGCTTATTTTTATTGTACCAAATAATTGAACAAATTTCTAAATAAATTAAATAAACGCGTAAATAAACAGATTCTTTTCTAACTTGACGTAAATATACTTTTCGATTATGATAAGATTCAAATATAAATTCATACTACCTAGCCAATCGTGAACCGGTAAAAAAGGAGGTTTAGTAATGAAAAAATTAATCGTCAGTATTTTTTGCATACTTAGCATACCGCTTCTCTGTAATCTTCCTGTATTCCGAAACATGGATATAGCAAGAGCGCAAAACAAAAGCACACTTACGGCAAACGACGTTAAACAAATCAAAAATACAACGAAAAAAATCATAAAAGTTGCTCTTTCCTTAAATCAAAAAGCGTTTGTGCAATATATTTCTCCCAATTATTCTTCAAAAGCCAATGAAACAATTATTGATTATACAGAGTTTAAATCTAAAATAGAAAAATCATTCAACAAGTTTACTAAGCAAGGTTTTGTTTTTTCACTTAAAGGGAACATTACCGTAGAAATAATAGAAGAAACTAATAAAGAAGTTACTGTTAAAACTGCTTATTCTACCAACACATACAATAAAAAAACTAAAAAACGAACTATACTACCCAGAATAAGAAAAATAACATTTGCTAAAGAAAATAACAAATGGAAAGTAACTAACTGGATACTTTTGGAATAAAATAAAAATTAGTATTACTTAAAACCAGATGAATAACTCAAAAGTTCTCTTAAGTTTAGTATAAATATTCATTTCTGGTTAACCTAATAGCTTCCAAATAAATCTTAAGAGTGAATGATCTTAAAAAATCTATCCGCTAAAAGATACTATATTTTGATTATCGCCTTTATTATTTGTATAGGAGGCGCCCTAAGAATCTATAAGATCGCGCAGAATGATCTATGGTTTGATGAAGCTATAAGCATTTTACAAATAGAAAACACAATAAAAGCTCATTCTTCTCCAGATAAAGAGATACCCTACGGAAACCCGGCTACCGAGCTTCAAGCTCCGCCCTACAAGGGTTTAGACCCTCAGCCTTTTTTTTACTCCTGTCTATTGAATATATGGATACATATTTTCGATAAAAGTGAACTGGCTACAAGATCACTTTCAGCGTTATTCAGCATTTTTACTATATGGTTAATATATAAACTCGGGGGGATCTTATTAAATAAAAAAATAGGCCTGGTGAGTGCTTTTTTACTCTCTATATCTCCTCTTCATATATGGTATGCCCAAGAAACACGGGCCTATGCATTATCGGTTTTCCTGGTTCTCTTGGGAGCGTATTCATTCTTTAATGCTTTAGAAAAGAATAGCTTGAGCGCATGGATAAAATTTATTATCGTTACACTCATTGCCATATTTACAAATTACTTTACAGCTTATATCCTTCTGGCAGGGTGGCCCATATTTTTATTACATAAATACCGGCCATTAACAAAAAAATGGTTACTTTCGAATGTTATTATACTAATATTTTTATTGCCTTGGTCTCATGCATTTTGGCAGCATTTTTTGTTTGTCAAAAATGTTTTCTGGACGATAAAACCATCCTTGCTGTCATTGGTTATTACTCTGGGAAGTTTTAATACCGGTTACACCGGATACAGCATAACATTTTGGCTATCATTTGTGATTCTTTTCAGTTTATTTCTTTTCGGTATTTTCTGCCTGAAAAAAGAGAAAAAAATATTCTTGTTATCATTCTTATTTGTGCCTCTTGTAGTAACTTTTATTGTTTCTCAAAAAATACCAATTTATATTACTCGGCACATGATGCTGTTTTCCCCTTTTTATTATTTAATCGTCGCCGCAGGCATAATAAATATAAAAACTAAGGTCGCTAAGGTGGCTATAATTATTTTTATTACTTCGCTCACCGCGCCTTCGCTGATTAATTATTTCTCTGGCTACATGCCAATAAAAAATTCTGCTTACCATCAAGGAGTATATCTTAAAAAATCATTCAAGCCGGCAATAAGCTACATCGAAGAAAACTGGAAGAATGGTGATCTTTTAATCTATGGACATATCAGCGCAAAACCGTCATTTAAATACTATCAAAATAGGTATAGCTTAAAGCAAAACGACAAAAATACGCTCAATCACAAAAGAATATGGCTTGTTTCTTCTATATGGTCAAGTGAGGAAAAATTAGGATACCATAACGCCTTATTAAAAAATGCATTAAGCTTGCGATATGAAAACCCATTAACTAAAAAATTCAAAGGAATTACCGTAGATCTTTATATAACAGGAGCTTTAAATGATATTCAATCCGAAACAAATAGAAAAAATAGGATAATCATTCCGGAAGCTACATTGATATCGCCTAATAACACAAAAAAAATAAGTACTTATCAAGCAAATAAAAAACTATTAGACAATAATGACACAAGAGCAATTAAAGAGTTGATCGAAAGTATGGTCGAAGACTTTTTATGGAATGATCAAAATTCAATGCTTGAATACCTATCAAAAAATTACTTTTCTCTCTCTGCTAAAAGTATCATAGATTCCGATCAAAAAGCATTAGTCCTAAATAGCATGTTCGACAAAGCTTTTGGCAATAACATTGTTTGTTTAGTCAATAGTATAAATATCAAAGTAAATAAGCTGGATATACGGGATAATCAGGAATTTGTCTACGCCGACTATGCCTGCTGCTGCACTTTCTTCGATATAAAAAGAGTGCATTCTTGGCGCCATACAATAAAACGAAAAGCAATATTTTCCAAAGAACAAGGAATATGGAAATTAAATAAATTAGTGCAATAATAAAAACAATTTATAGCCTGCTCTTAAGTGAGTACTTTCCAGAGCAAAAACCCTTTGAATCTGCATCTATCGGAATTAGCGCCTATTCTTTCAATATAAATTCTGTATAAACCTTTCTTGGAAGGAAAAACATTCTCTTTACCTTTTCTTGTTGCCATATATTGTTGACCATTGACGTCATAAAATAATTTTGGATAATTCATGCTGAACTTAACAACGGTAAAAATATTCTTACTTGCATTAAACTGCAAATTCCAAGTTATAATTCTATCTGCACCAGCCACAAAACCAATAGACAATGGAGAGTAGACAACATAAACAGCCATGTTGAATACTTCACTTTTTTTATGTTGTTTTACTCTAAGACAAAATTTTTTACTTCTTGTCGAGGAATTTAAAGGGAAAAAACTATATTTTATTTTTCTCTGGATAAATAAACTTTCCGCCCCGCCAATAATAAATCGTTGACTAGCAGTATGTCTACTAATGTAAGCTACGTCGTTAACCAAGGAATGCTCCAACATTTTAATAATAAAAATCCTATTTCTTTGCCATTTTATTTCAAACCTGGTAAGCAAAATAAGATAGTATTTCGATAAAAGAAATAAAACATACGGATACTTTCTGAAAAAATTATTTTTCTTGCACAATCTTACCCAATGTTTAGAAAACTTCCTGTTTACAGACATCGCAATAATACAATTCCAAAACAGATTATATTTATCTTTAAATAATGGTATTTGTAGATGAAAATTATTAAGCGCCTTAAAAGTATATTGCTCGAGGTCTTTTTCAGAAATCACATTATTTAAAATAGCCCTTTTGGTCAAAGGAGTTTTAGGAAACCAGCACAAAGAATAAATTTGTATCTGGAAAGGTGTTGGTAATTTTAATAATAATTCTACAGCGATGTTGTGATCTGATTCATTTTCATAGGGATTATCTACAATTAAATCAAATCTCAGCCTTATGCCTTGTTGTTTTACAAAATAAGAAAAATCTAAAATGTCTTGATTAGATTGGTTCCGGGAAAAGAACTGACTAGCCACTTCTTCACTTCCAGTCTGAATTCCGATAATTGCACGATTTAAACCAACTTCTTTTAATCTGCATAGCATATTTCTACTTGTAGACTTAGGATGCACATAACAATTAAAAGGCTTACCAATTTCATGAAGATAACGGGGACAGAACTCTTCAATCCACTGTGAATCATATGTAAAAATATCATCCCAAAATCTTATCGTGCGAATACGCCATCCACTCATAATCGCTAACTTCAACTCAGTAATAACATTGCCAACACTACGCCTCCTTAAGTAAGGGCCCTTTCCTTGATATCGTTTTCTAATTACACTATTGCAACAAAAAGAACAGCTAAACATGCACCCACGAGAAGTCATTATTGGATAGACATCCTTTTCGCTAGCTGAATTAACAATAACCTCTCTTCCCAATCTACCGCGGTCTATCAAGAATTTATTGTTTTCGTCAATAAAATCGGGAAACGGTAAAATGTCAAGATTCACCATTAAATCATTCATTCTGTTTTTTTCTATAAATCCATCTCTTTTTATCCATAGATTATTGATTCCAGTTATTAAATGTCGATGTTTAACTTTTTTCGCCAATTCCAACATCGGAAATTCGCCTTCACCAACACAAACAATATCTGCATGCTGAATGCATTCTTCTGGCGCAATAATAGCATGGATGCCTCCCCACACGATTATGGTGTCAAAATGTTCTTTTATTCTGCAAGTAATACGTTTAGCCGCCTGCATTGTAACAGAGCTAACACTAATACCGATGATTGATGGTTTTATTTTTTTTAATAGAAAGATTAATAAATCTAGATCATCCTTAGAGCACATTTCATGATTCAATAAGCGAGGAGTAAAATAATCATTACCCAAAAACTCTGCCGAATAACTGTGTTTATTAAAAAAGATTAGGCTCGAACAGTATCCATTTTTTTTAAGCAGAGAGCTGATAGAGCGCAGACCAAAATCCAAACCAAATAGCGAAATTAAAGCAACTTGTAAATTGCCCGCTCCAAATACATTGTCTGTCAAATTTTCTTCTAATAAATTGTTTTTGTCTTGATACATAAATATTTTAAAAAACTTTTACCTACTATCACAATACATATTGAAAATATTTATTTTTTTAAAATAATATTGGATAGTTTCCTCTTAAAAACCAACCTATCCGCTTCCCGTTTTACTTCTTTGTAATGCCTTTTCTTTTGCTTCACCTTTTCTTTCCACTGTAACCCACCAATTTCATCATATCCAAATACCCCTGGGCCCAATTTGGCAGCCAACGGAAATATATTTTTGATACCATATTGTCGAGGATTTAAGAATATAGGCGTACCAAACACTAGCTGAAAGTCAAAAACATAAATACAGCTTATATACAATGCATTCTTTCGTATAAAATTTACAGTATCCTCTAAATCTTCATCTGACTCATGCGCAAATCCGGTAAGAATATTAATTTTATTTTCTATTCCTAGTTTATGCGCGATTTTTAATACAGCTTCTGCTTGCTGAACAGAAAAAGGTTTATTCATCAAACGCAACATGCGCTCGCTTCCCGTTTCGATTCCCCAAATCGCACTAGTGCACCCCGATTCTCTTATTTTCTCTAATAACCTTCTGTCTAAATTAGCCACACTCATATTTGAGCCCCAATTAATATTTAGTTTTTGCTCACACAATCTCTTACAAAATCTCATCGAATAATCGTATGAAATGTTCAATAAGCATTCACAAAAGTAAAAATGATTGGAATTATACATTTCTTGCATTCTAGCTAATTCCTTTACCACCTTCTCTAATGATTTTATTTGGTTTTTTGATTCCATAGGGTTGACACGGCAGAAACTACATTTATAAAGACAACATTTTGCTATTACATAAGGCAATATTAATCCACTACCTGATGAACATTTAGAAAAATAACGTTTAAAATTCAATCCGCCAAAATCAGGAATGGGCATATCTTCAATATCAAAAACTTTATTGAAAGTTCTCAAAATATTATTGTCGATTCGATAAATAAGATTAGGAACTTTCTCGATTGCCCCATTTCCTTGAAAAAATCTTGCTAAGCTCAATAGGGGAACCTCTCCTGGACCAACAATAAGATAATCAACAAAAGGATAAGAAACCAATAAATTTCCCCCATATTGTTCATAATCAGCAATAACGCTCCCCCCTAGTACGATAGGAATGCCTATTTTTTCTTTAATTTTTTTAGCTATCAGCATAGCCGGAAGAATATTACGGATACTAAAGATAGAAATGCCCACTAAATTAACCCCATCAAACGAAATGTTTTTTATCAATCTTTCTGCAACCGCATCTATTTTTCGCCAAAAATATTTGCCTTGAAGATGTTCCTTTATCAACCAAGGTGTTTTCATTGTCTTCTTGATAAAAAATGAAGAGAATAGATTTACTTCTTTATCTATATCTACCAATGAAGCATTGATGCCGTTCTTTCTAAGATATGAAACCACCACGGCAGCTCCATACAAGGGAACCAACGAAAGGTTTCTACTGTAATAATGGACTCTTGTAATAATCTGAGGGGGAACTATGATTTTAATCATTACTTCTCAAATATCTCTTTTTAACTATTGTGAACCCTGCCAGCCAAGACATTTTAGAGCCAAAATGCACCCGAGAAAAATGGTTATGGCATTTTGGTAAATTTTCTATCCAACTAAGCAATCCATAAACCTTCTTTTTCAGCAAGATATATCAATTTTAATATATCCGTTTTTCCTATTTTTTATCTTTCACCGCAATCCCATAACAAAAAGGATATATTTTTCCGTCAATATCATTAAAATAAGCTGAAGGACATCTTCGAAATTCATCGACATCCATAGTATACTTATCATGCCACAGTCGAGCATGGATAAACAAACGAGACGAAAATTTCCTTTTTTTTCTTATTAAATCCAGAAATAAATTAAACCCGTTAAATAATCCTATCTTAGGCATTAGGCTAAAGACAATAATTCTTATTTTTTTGAATGGATTTTTTGTTTGCCTGAACCCTTTTACTTTTAATAACAACCGTAAAAGGTCTATGGTCACACCACAACAAGGACGCTGAAATCTTTTTGGCAAGGAAAGCGCATGGTCAATAATATCCTCTTTACCAATTTTAATAACCCTGCCAATTATATTAATCAAATCAGATATATAAATTTTTTGAAAACCTTCTCGATATTTCCCAATAGAAACAACCGTCCTCAACCTTAGCTGATGAATAAAACGAGTATTCTTAAGACAAAAATGATAAATTTTTTCTACCTCTTTCTCATTAACCCCTTTTTCAAGCATCATTGACATAACAACTTGCATATTTTCCTTCTTTAAATTCCTTAATGCCTTTAATTTAACTTTGGTCAAAGGCTGTCCGCTAATCCGTGTAGACACATCATTTGTAAAACCGTTGAAGGAAAAATGAACTACTCTTAAACCAGCATCCTTAAGTTTTCTTAAATATTTCCTATCTGCCAACTTTAACCCATTAGTAAGAATAAACGGTTTTTTACCAATATCACATATAAATTTTATTATCGCCGGTAAATCTTCTCTTATTGTTGGCTCGCCACCAGAAATCCTAATTTCCGGACCGCTAAATTGAGATATAATTTGTTTAATTTTTTCTAACGGCATATTGGGTTGTTTTCTATTCGGCAAATAGCATATCGCACAATTAAGATTACAAGCATGGGTTACATTTATTGCAATGCTTTTAAAGAGTACCTTTTCAGTTGAATGCTCCTGGTCCATAAGCCGTTTATACACATAGGAATCCTTTTCGATTAGACAGTTAAATTTTCCATGTTTAGAGCACTTTTTGTCCATATATACTTTCCCATCAACCTCATAAATTTGTGCAGAAATTATTTGGTAGCACTCAGGACACATACTCTTTGTGTTTTCTTTTAAGATAATCCTATTTGAATATTGATTCATAAAATAAAAATTTCTAAAGCAAAAGCGTAGTATTGTTTAATATTAATCCATAGCAGAAAGGAATAACTTCTCCGGTTGCACTAACTAAATGAGAAGAAGGACACCTTTCTATCTCGCCTAAATCTATTCTGTATTTATCAGGCCAAGCTCTTAGGAGTATCTGAAAATTAAACAGAGGAAGCCCTGTTCCTATCTTCCCTCCTGAAAAATTAAGAAATGCGCGTAATCCAACTTTTGGCAATAAATGAAAAATAACCTTTATCTTTCTGAATAATAAATTTTTTGTTTTTCTAACGCATGAATCTTTTAATAAAAATCGAGCAAGATGAATATTCAACCCACAAGGAAGATGATCCTTGCAAGGCAAAGATAGAGAATGTTCAATTAACTCTTTTTCGTCTACTCCAATAATTTTAGACATTGCTGTAATCATATCCGATAAATAGATTTGTTCTCCAGGTTCACATCCCCTTCCCACATCAACAACTGTTCTAATCCTTAATCGGCTGACAAAATGGCTATTTTTAAGACAATAACGATATATTTTTTGCAATTCATTTTCGTTTACACCTTTAACAAGCATTACCGAAAGTGCGATATTCATATTTTCTCGCTTTAGATTATTTAAAGCCTTTAATTTAATTTTAAGCAGACTACATCCGTTTATTCTTTGATACACTTGATCATTAAATCCGTTAAAAGAAAAATTGACATATTTTAATCCAGATTTTTTTAACAATTTTACATACCTTCTATCCGCTAACCTTAAACCATTAGTTATAATGCTGCAACGTTTACCTAATTTACACACAAATTCAATTATCTGGGGTAGATCCTCCCTTAATGTCGGCTCGCCTCCTGAAAGTCGGATCTCCGGACCATCAAAATTAAGAATAGCTTCTTTCATATTTTCTAATGAAATATCCGGTGTATCCTTATTTGGTAAGTAGCAAATGGGACAGTCAGAATTGCACCGATGAGTTACAGCAATCATCACATTATTAAATGATCTTCTTTGCTCTAGGTTGCTTCGGTTCATCAATCTTTTGTAAACCTGCACATTTTTTTCAAGCAAAAAATTAAAGTTCCCGTGCTGAACGCAACTCTTACAAATATACACTTTACCGTTGTCTTCAACAACTTGAGCGTCAATCTCCTGCAAACAAACCGGACAAAGACTCTTTGTATTTTCCTTTAGAATGTTCATAAACTCAATTCTAGTGCAATTTTATTTCCAAACTCCATGGCTTTAAGACAAACCCCTAAATCACCACTACTTACAACTTCTTCCGCTGCCTGCTTAATATTTACTGAACTTACAGGAAGAATGCCTAATGCATCAAGTACACCAAGCATAACAAAACTACTTTTACTAATATCTCTGGATTCTTTAGCCATCAAAACACTATCAAATTTAATAACTTTTTCGGTTAATTGACAAAATAACCGAATAGCTTCCTTAGATAAATTAATATCCGGCAACAAAGACTTAGTATTGACGATTATCGTTCCTTTAGGGACTAAATACTTAACCACTAAATCTAAAGCTAAGAGTGGTTCAAAGCAAATCAAAAGATCAGCATTACCTTCCAAGATTAAAGGACTTTCTACGCACTGCCCTATTCTTACATGAGCAACTTCAGTTGTCATTAGCGGTTCATTGGTGAATTCTGCCGTTTTGGCATCTAAGCCTTGAGCAATCGCAGCTTGGGATAATATCTGACTAATTCTTAGAATATTGTGTACCCTTAACCCGACAATTAGTAACTCCATAGTACAATTCATAATTAATCTTAGCAAGAGATTGCGTTAAACGGACAAACCTGGGAGCATAGTCCACACCCTGAACAAAGAAATCTATCTATATAAACTCTATTATTTCGGAACAATATAGCCGGACATCTTAGCACATTGATACATATCTTACACTGCTTACACTTATAATTATTTATTGTATAATGTTTAGTCCGTATCTTCTTTTCTTTCGCTCTCTTATTCGATAGCTGAGCACATTCATGCCGAAGAATCACCACTCTTTGCCCTCTCATCTTAAGGGCACCCAATAAGACTTCTCCTGCCTTTTTAGTTTTAAAAGGATCAACCACTTTTACATAATTAATCCCACAGGCCCTAACCATATCTTCAAGCTTAATAGCTTTGTTCTTTTTTCCTTCTACAGTTACACCTGTTCCAGGATATGGCTGCAATCCAGTCATTGCAATAGTTCTGTTGTCTAATATACAAATAAGTATATCAACATTTGAATAAGAACAATTAATTAAAGCAGGAATACCAGCATGTAAAAATGTAGAATCACCAATAGTAGCAATAACTCTCTCTCCAGATTCTACTTGCGATAACCCACATCCTATGCCAATGCTCGCCCCCATGCAAAAAACAGTATGCTCCAATAAAAAAGGAGAACGCCTACCTAAAAGATAGCACCCAATATCTCCGGTAACAATAAATTCTTGCTTAGATTTTTTAATTGCACGCTTTAAACCATAAAAAGATGCTCGATGAGGACAGCCTGGACAAAAGGTAAGGTAGCCATAAGGAATTGTCTTCTTAATATCATCTACGTCTTTAATCGCTTTTAGTTTGCGAGAATCATTCTGTAAAAAGCTAACCGTTTTAAGCGAATACGTTTGGGCAATAACATCTCTCACAATCCCCGGAGAAAGAGCGCCGACATGTGAAAAATGTCGACTTAATTTTCCGTAAATCTCCACTTTCTTATCAGATCTAACTGCAACAGCCTTAATTTTTTCTTCTATTAATGGCTCCAGCTCTTCAACAACCAATACCTTTCCAAGGCTATTTAAAAATTGCTTTATTAAATTCTCCGGCAATGGATTAAAACAACCGATTTTTAAAATAGAAATACAATCCTGGAGAGATAAATAATTTATTGCCTCTTTCGCATAATAATACCCTACCCCTGTCGTAATTATTCCGTATTCTTTTTGAACTGCCGGCTCAATCTTATTAAACGAAAAAGCTTCACTGATATTTTTTAATTGCCCCTGCTGTTCATGCAACCACTCATGTTGCTTAACTGAATTCCTTCCAGCAATAAACCATCTTAAACTTTTCTTTTCAAATTGTAAGCCAGGCTTGATGTCTTGTATCCTTCCTACAGTAACCTTCCCTCGGCCATAAAGAATCCTATTGGTCGTCCTGATAAAAACCGGAAGCTGCGTTTTCTCTGAAAACTCCAAAGCACTTACCACCATGTCTTTTGCTTCCTGCTGGTTGGAAGGCTCTATACCAATAATTTCCGCCATCCTGGCATAAAAACGTGTATCTTGCTCTATGGGGGAATCGAAAGCACCAGGATCATCAACAGAGATAATCACCATCCCCGCATTAACCCCCGCATAACATATATGCATCAACGCATCTGCAGCGACATTCATGCCCACATGTTTTGTTATGAAAGCTGAACGCGATCCAGATATAGCAGCTGCAAATGCTACCTCAAGAGCAACCTTCTCATTGACCGACCATTCAACATGAAACTTATATTCTTCCGAAAAAGGTACTAGACTTTCAATTACCTCAGCACAAGGAGTACCTGGGTAACTAGTGATCATTTTTGCAGAGCCCTCAATAAGACCACGAGCGATAGCAGTATTTCCGGAAATACTAATATTTTCTCCTTCTTTTTTATTTCGCATAAGCTGACAATCTAGCTCAATCATATTTTTTACCTAAATTTCACAAATTTATAAATCGAAGGCACCAATTATTTTTTCCAACTATCTTAAATGCCCTGAATCCACCCCCGCTAGAATCTGCATCTTCACAACAAGACAGTTTATCCTAATAATGTGACAACCCTGCTATTTTTTTTGCCTTTCTTAAGCAGCATTTAAAAATAAAGATACTTAATGGCCACAAAATTACAGAAAAGATTAAAAGAATTATTATTTCAGAAGCTACCCCCATTAAACCATCGCCCTTAAATAAAATTTGCCTAAAAGCTTTCATGCTGTAACTTATTGGCAAAAAACACGAAAATACTTTTATGCACTTTGGAAAAATGACAACCGGAAGATAAATATTTCCTAAAATCCTAAAAACACTATTTACTAAAATTGTCACAGATCTACCTTTTTTAAAAACAATAATAAAGGCCGATAGCATTATGGCAATAGCACCAAAAATAATAATGGACAACGCAAAGATGACCAGAATTGCAATAATCATTGCACCAGTAAATTTAATATTCAAAACATACACGCCAAACAATAAGACAGGAATAGTATATACAAAAACAATAACAAAGCTCCAGACATACATTGAAATAATTATAGTAATGAAACGAGTAGGGGTCATTAATAAAGCTTCCAATGTTCCCATTCTTCGCTCCTCTTCCATTTGTTGAGAAAAAATTGAAAGGGTTGCCAATAAATACCGGGCAAGAATCATTCCGGTAAGCACAAAAGCAAAATATGTTATTTGATACCCTTCAAGATGGACAATAGAAGGTTTTTTAACAAAAGAATGGTAAACGAAATAAAAGACTATTACCACTAAAAAAGAGTTAAAAAGCCGCATAAAACTGGGAAGCTTATAACTTAATGAATTTAAAAAATCTTTTTTAAGACAAGCAAACACAATTTTTTTCAAAAACGTTCCTCCATTAACATTCAAATAATAAATATCCTTTACGCTTTAACCTCACAGAACTCTTTCTATCTCTCCTAATTCATTTGGGATTCCACAAGCCCTGACTTCCCCCTTATTTAGTATTGCTAATCTATCCGCAAAGACTACTGCTTCATCGTAGTCGTGAGTAACAAATAGAACAGTTTTGCCTTGCTTATGCACAAATTTTTCTTTTATAAATCTTCTTAGGTTCTGAGCAGTATTCGTGTCTAGGTTTTTAGCGGGTTCATCCAAAAATAAAATTTGGGGATCATTAATAAGACTTCTGGCAATAGAAAACCTTTGTTTTATTCCGGAAGAATATTTATAAAAAATGTCATCCAAATACTCCTCTATTTCTAAAAAAGCCGCTAATTCATTTATTTTCTTGTGAACTTTTTCAGAAGAAAGCTTATACAGGGCAGCAAAAAATTCTAAATTTTGCCTACCGGTTAATCTCCAGTAAAAACTACGCTGATTGCTTAAAACTAAACCTACAGAACACCTCACGTTTACCGCCTCAGAAACAACATCATAACCATTTACGTAAACTGCACCTTCAGTAGGTAAAACAAGTGTGGTTAATATCTTTATTAAAGTAGTTTTACCGGAACCATTCGGTCCAAATATACCGAAACACTCACCCTTTTTAATCCGCAGATTAACATCCTTAAGAACCGTGACATTTCTATTCCGCCTCAAAGAAAATCCAGCTAAACCCTTATTAGATGGAAATTCCTTTCTCAAACTAATTATTTCTATTGAGCAACACATATGATAAGAATCCTTCTCATACTCTCCAAGATACTAATAAATTCTGAAAATAACTATTTATTATTGCAGCGCAAACTAACCATATTCCTAAAATATTTTCCAAAATAACCTAGACCACAGATATTTTAATTTTCGGTAATAAAATATTTTATTTGTCTCCCTCTGTGCTCGTCGATAGGCTTTTCGTTTTTGCCTAAGTTTATCATTCCATCGTAAACCGCCAGCCTCATCCCAACCAATAACCGATGCTCCAAGCAACGATAAACGATCAGGATAAATAGCTTCAATGCCAAATTTATCTGGATGATCAAAAACAAAAGTCGCAGGGTTAAGTCCAAAATCAAAAAGCGTAATCCGATCTATGTACCTTGAATTATCTTTAATAAACGCCAGAGTCCTGCAAACATCTTTATCGGTTTCGCCCACAAAACCGGTCATAAAGCTGGTAGCATTTTTTATCCCTGCATTGTGAGAATCCTTTAAAGTTTTTGCCGCCTGCTTTACTGAAAATCCCTTATTCATTGCTCTTAAAATATTGTCGCTTCCTGACTCAATTCCCCAAGAAATCGCATAGCATCCTGCCTTTTTCATTTTTAAAAGCAATTTTCTATCCATATTGTTAATACCTGCATATAGCCGCCAATGAATGCTAAGTTTTTCTTTTATAAAAATATCACAAATATTTTCAGCATATTGGTAAGAAATATTGAATTTTGTTTCGCAAAAATAAAAATAACTAGTCTTGTATTTATCTTTCAAATAAATTAACTCGGAAATAATTTTTTCTTGACTTTTAAACTCTACCTTCGGACTTACCAGATAAAAATTACAAAAACTACAATTTTGTGTGCAGCCGCAAGTCATTTGATATGGTAACTGCAAAACACGGTTATTTTTTGCCAACCGACGATTAGAAAAAAATAAAAGACGTTTATACCTGCTCAATGGCAGAGAGTCAAAATCCGGAACAGGCATTTTTTCAATATCAAACGACTCACTCCGATTTATAACTACTTTACCGGTCTTTCTATATACCAAATTTGGAACACCATCTAAGTCCACCTCGCCTTTAAGAAATCTTAAGAGTTTAAGGAATGCTTCTTCGCCTCTACCAACAACCAGGTAATCGATAAACTTAAAAAAGTTGACAAAATCATACTTGTTTACCCGCTGCATAATTTGGATGCGCTTAGTTATGAGCGGCCCGCCAAAAACAATAATTGCCCCGGTTTGCTCTTTAATCTTTTTAGCCAACAATAATGATGCCGGAAGATTCAATATGCTAAAAACAGAAAAGCCAATAACGTCAAACTTATCGATTCCTGCCGTCTGAAACATTTTCTTGATAAAATAATCTATCCTTTTGTTTGGAACATTCCTAACTAAATAATCCTCTATTTGCTTAAACACGCTTAGCGTATCCAAAGCAATAAACCACGGCCAAGCTTTGTGTGCTAAAAAAGACATATCCTTTATCGTTACATCGTAACCGTATCTTTTTAAAAAAGCTGCCAAACACCCCGCTCCATAAGGAAGACGCCGTACATCCACGCTGGCCATCCGCCTTACTTGCCAAGGTTGTTTTATTTCGGGAGCTATCAATATCTGAACTTTCATAATCTATCCCTATTTGAAATATCTTGGAATTCATCTTTCAGGACATTATCTATCCTGACCCGCACATCCTGAAAGAATGAATCACGTACAACATCACGGGGAAATGGTTTGTTAATCGTTATCCAATCAAGCTCTTTAGCCGGTTGACGGCTTAATACCAAAATCTTGTGGCCAAGAATAAGCGCTTCGTCAATACTATGGGTAACAAAAACAATCGTCGGTTTTTTTACCCCCCAGATTTCCAATAATGATTGCTGTAAAAAACCTCTTGCCTGTGCATCTAAAGAACCAAACGGCTCATCCATTAAAAGAACTTCCGGATTTACCGCAAGCGCCCTTGCTAAGGCTACACGCTGTTTCATCCCTCCCGACAACTGATAAGGATAAAAATCGGCAAATTGTTCTAAACCGACTAAACGCAATAATTCAGACGATATTTGCCGTCTTTGTTGCCTCGGGATTTTCTTAGGCACTAAACCGAATTCAATATTATTGCGAACCGAATACCAGGGAAAAAGAACATACTCCTGAAAAATCATTGTCCTTTCTGCTCCAGGCCCGGTAATCGGCCGGCTATTAAATAATACTTTGCCTTCTGTAGATTGAATAAAACCAGCAATCAGATTTAAAATCGTAGTCTTACCGCAGCCGGACGGACCAATTAGCACTATTATCTCTCCCGAATTCGCTAAAAAAGAAATGTCCTCCAACGCCAATATCCGGCGATCGTCTTTTGCATTCTGATAAATTTTAGATACATTCTTAAACTCTATCATAGCCTTATTTAACGAATAAAAGCAATCTTTTTCCAGGGAGCAATCCAATTTTCAAGCTTAGTTAAAAAATAATAAAAGATAAGATTAATTATCCCAATAGTTATCATTCCCACAAAAATCCGTTCTGTTACAAGAGCATTCCTACCTTCAAGAATAAGATATCCCAAACCATTGGGTGCGGAAACAAATTCGGCAGCGACAATAATAAACCAGGCATATCCAAACCCGGAACGCAAGCCAAGCATTATTCTAGGAAGAGCTGCCGGTAATACTACACGCTTTACAAGAGATAATCCTTTAACACCTAATGCTTGAGCCGCATATTTATAATGAGCAGATACCCCGTAGACACCTTCTGATGTATTAAATAAAACTGGAAACAAAACACCGATAAAAATAATAAAATACTGCTGTTTTTCAGTAATTCCAAACCAAAGCAGACTGATTGGTATCCAGGCTATTGGCGGAATAGGCCTGAAAATATTGCATATTATCCGTAACTGCTCATGCGCTCTACGGGAAAGCCCGATAATAAATCCAAAAATTACCCCAAACAATGAAGCCAAGAAGAAACCGAATAATACCCTTTTAAAGCTAGCTGCGATATGGTGAAAAAGAATATTGCTGGATAAAAGCTGCCAATATTCTTTCAAAATAAATGACGGTGGTGGCAAAAAAATTTTCGCTTGCGGCTCAATTCCAGGATAAATCCATCGGGAAAAAACCTCCCAAATAATTAACAAAAGAACAATAACATCAAGCTTCTTTATCTCGGAAATAATTTTTTTACATTTTGCCACTATCTATACTCCAAGGCACAAGCCTTCTTTTAACCATCATCAATATATGGTCCATGCCAAACCCCGCTAAACCAATCAACACCATGCCCAAAACAGCCATTTGTGGTAAACCGCGATTACGCGAGTCGAGGATTAAATAACCTAACCCGGAAACTGAGCCAACCATTTCCGCTCCCACTAATACTACCCAACAAAAACCTAAAGCCAGCCTTGATCCGGAAAACAACTCCGGTAGCATTCCGGGAATAATTACTTTGCGTAATAATACCCACCGCCTAGCCCCTAAGCTTACAGCAGCCTGTCTTAATTTTAAGTCAATTTTTTCTATTCCGTAAAGTGTATGTAACGCCATCGGAAACACACCGCTTATCGTAATCACCATAATGATCTCCGCTGAGCCTATCCCCAACCAAATTAGCCCTAAAGGAATCCAAGCAAAAGGAGGTACCGGCCTCAATAACACAATAATAATCTTAATTCGGTCTCTAACTGCCTGATGCAAACCCATCAAAACTCCAAGAAAGATACCAATAATAACCGACAATGAAAATCCGGCCAATACTCGCCAAACACTATCCCAAATAGACACAAGCAACTCTCCTCTCTTTAATAAGTCAACACCCATACAAGCTACTTTTATCGGAGAAGGAAATATATTACCAGCCATCGGATTAAAGCGCGGATAGACATATCCGGCAAATATTTGCCATAAAAGAACAAAAATAAATATTGATGTATACTTTGACAGCTTTTTTAACCGAGGCAACAAAAAGCTTTTAAATTTTTCTGCTGTTATTCTTTTGTCAAAATTATGATTACTATTTTGATTGTAATTCATCAAAAATTAATAAATGCTGTATTTACGAGCAAGTTTCAGTTTTTCATCCAAATCGGGAGTTTCATAACGATAGTAATCAGTAAAAATATGAGGATTATTTTCTATTGTATCCCGGCAAAGATCGGCAATACGTGAAGCAGCAACCACAAAGCGAATACTAGTAACATCAGGAGGAATACGCGACACATCCTGCTCAGAATTATAGAAATCTTTTCCTTTGGATATCGCTGATTGAATAGCTTTCGGTTGAAATATTGCGCTGTATTTTTTAGGAAGGAATAGTTTGTGTTTATAATCTCGGTATAATACCGTCGCCGGATAAGGCTCAAGCCAACGTAACTGAACACCACAGCCAAACCTATTTTCCAGCTTATCCCGCACTTTAAGCGTTTCTTTAAAATCATTTAGGGTTTCAAAAGGAAATCCCCACATCAATCCGGTTTCCACAATATTAAAATAATTAATGGACTTCTTAATCACTCCTAAAACTTGGCTCACCGTAAACCCTCTCTTGATTTTTTTAAGCACATCATCGCTACCCGTATCTAGGCCATAAAAGATAGTCTCGCACCCGCTTCTTGCCATTTGTTCCATTAGCTGCTCATCCATGCATTCTGCCCTAGTCATACAAAACCACTTCATCTTTAAGTTTTCCTTTTCAATCCTCCGACAAAGCGCAAGAGTCCTTTTTTTATTCACGGTAAATGTAGGATCAACAAAAAATAAATATTTCGGATTGTACTTATCCTTCAACAATTTCAATCCCTTTATCACATTATCAATTGAATCATAACGTACGCTTCTCCCGTCAAATTTGGTTAAGCTGCAAAATTGACAAGCAAACGGACACCCCCGAGAAGTAATCACTGTTGGAATTTCATATTGGCTCTTAAAATCCACCACATGATAAGCAGGAAGTGGTATTTTGCTTAAATCTTCTATGTGCGGCCGAGGAGCATTAATTTGCACCCGTCCGTTATCTCTGTATAGCAAACCCTTAACACCAGCAAATCCTCTGGCCTTATTTTTTACCACTTCAACTATTGTTTCTTCCGCTTCGCCGACAACAACCGCATCAATAAAACTAAATTCCTCCAGCAACTCTTTAGCTACTCCTGAAGGACCAATCCCACCAAGGATAATTTTTTTTTCGGGAAATCGTTTTTTTAATTCTTCTGCCACAGCAACTGCAAACGGCAGATGAACCAGATGACACCCAATACCAATAATCGATGGCGTCGTATCAACAGAAAATATTAACTGATCTATTTCTTCGGTAAGCATCGATTTACAACCAATACAGTATTCACTAAAACTCACCTTAAAGCCGGCTCTCTCTAAGCTGGCAATCAGTAAAAAAATACCAACGCTATTATGCTTATACAAAACTTTTTTGCCAAATTCCTGCGCAATAGCTAAATTAATGAGGGTAATATCGTTCATTAAACTATCCTTTAAATCCAAAAAGCATAATCAAACATTAACTATTCCCCGGAATTTTCTACACCACCAGGAACCAAATACTCAGGATAAGGCGGATTAGCTACCTTACCATCCCAACCTTCCGGTAAAAAAACCGGCTGTTCAGGCACTTGCCACCCTAGTTTATGAAAAGTATTTGCCATGTATTCCGATTCCATAATATCTTTCATCTTGGGAACATTCCAATCATTAACCACTCTACCCTGATCACGTAATACTTTGATGATCCGAGAATCTTCAGCCGCCCAAAAATCTTCATGTATGTACCGAAATGTAGGCGGATAAAAAGTTAAATATCTCACAATCTGCTCTTTGATAAGTTCCCGGGGATAAGCCGCAATCCGAGAGTCTTTACGGTAAAAATCAACAGCAGCATCCGGATTATAACGAGTAAATAATAGCGCCTCAACAGCAACGTCAGCTAAAGCTTGGACAACATCAGGGGCATTCTCGTGAATTTCTTCACGGATAAAATCAAAACCGGTATTAAAAAAATACGGATAACCGGTATCTATTTTTCTCCCTAATTTTTTCTGTTCAGAAAATGTTATGTGCGGATCCCAAAGAACTACTGCGTCAACACCTTTAGGTAAAAGCTGAGCATCGCGCATGCTCAAGCCGGCAACCTTAAAGTCTTGACCACGAACTAAACCTTTGTGCTCAATCATAGCAGTAAGATAAAATTCTGCATACGACCCCAATGTCGTACCAATCACTGCCTGCTTATCTTTCTGTTTAAGGTCTTCGGGAGATTGTATAGAAGAACGAGGTTTAACTAGCATGGCTATCTCATTATTAACACCGGTCAACGCATAAGCTTTAACCGGAGCACCTTTATCTACGGTAAGCCAAAAAGGAAAATCACCATAATGGGTAACTTGAGTTTGCCCACTCAAAAAAGCTTCAACAATCGTCGGCCCGCTAAGAAAGCTTATGAATTTTACAGTAATACCTCTTTTTTCCAATAGCTTTAACTCTTTGATAATCGCATAACACGCTGAATACCCGGGAAGATCAGCAAAGTAACCAATAGTTAGCGGCAGCCACCCTTTTGATTTTAGCCATTCTAACGACTCCTTACTTACTTGAGTGTACGGTAACGGCCAATTCCACTCAGTACTATCCTGTTTTGCAGGAATAGATTCAATTTGGTTGCCTTCCAATGCAGCTGTTGCTTCAACAGCATATCCGAGAATAATAGCAAAGACCAAATAAAAAATAATTCTTTTAGCCATAGTTTGCGCTCCTCTTTATAAGTCTAGCCAAGACTCATGTTCGACACAACACATCAAACATTACTCAAATACGATAACCAAAGCACCCTCCCTGGCAAACAGTCTTGTCGCCAAGATTGGAAGATTTATTTTTTAATTGACGCTTATAGTTACTAAAATACTTACAAGTTTTACAGTCCTCCATAAGAGGCTGCAAACATAGCTGTTCTATAGGCGCCTTAAACTGCCGATCCATTTCTTGACGGGTAGTATCAGGTGTAATCTTCTTCCCTTTAATATGAACAACAGGACAAGGATAACAAGTTAAGTCTGGATTTACGGTTATCAAATTAGCATAGTCACCATTAACGTCAAAACAATCACACCGATAATCAAATAAAAACGGAGATATGGAATTTAGAAATTTGATTTCTTCTTTATTGAACATGCACAAGAATAAAGGCCGATAAAAGAAAAATAAAATATTATTCACATAGGCATAAGAAGAAATATCCATAATTTGCTTAGCTAGTTTTCTCATATTCTGTCTTAATTTCTGAGGAGTTAAAGTATTCTGATTCCTGGGCAAAGCTGTACTAAAACGCAAAACTATCTGATCGGAACACTGCTTAATCGTATCAATGAACCCTTGCCAATTATCATCTTCACACTGAATAACCCATGACGCTACTAGAGGAATACCTTTATCGAGAGCCTCTGTAATATTTCGATAGAAAATGCTTTTCTTCTCTTGCGATAAATTATTCTGAGGATAACTAAAATTTATAGACTCTATTAAACACCTATCCAGTAGAGAGCTTGTTTCACGGTTATATAAACCATTAGTAGAAAGAGAAATGCTAAGCTTGTGCCGACGGGCTATCTCCAATACACTTTTAAATTCAGGGTATACGGTAGGCTCTCCCCCTAAAAGCCGAAAACTTTCCCATCCTTGAGACTTTGCCCAATGAGCTAAAAACTCAAAATCAGCTAAAGACATATGCTGTTTAAACTCTTCTCGAGGAATCTGCGCATAACAAAAAGAACAATTTACATTGCAATAGTAAGTTACACAAACACGCAAAATCTTCTTATGTGTTTTGCTACTTTTATTCACCTGAATGCTTCTATCCAAAAGAAGTCTTTGTTTGTAACGTATGTGTACTTTATTTAACCACAGCAGAGAAGGAAACATAAGCCTTACCAACCTAATAATAATTATACACAGCAACGAGATAACTACCTGAAAACGATAAGCAGGCAGGTTAAATAATTCTTTAATTCTCGTAAATTCTGTTTTATAGATTATCATTGCATTACCCAATAATTTTTTTCTCTAGCCTATGGCTTCAACGATAACCAAAACATCCGCCTTGGCAAACTGTTTTATCCGCTAAATCAAAAGATTTTTGTTTTATTTGCCTTTGATACTTAGCAAAAAAATCGCAAGTTTTACATGAATCCATTAACGGCTGCGCAGACATTGTGCTTACCACATGTTTAAAGCGATGTTCAATGTCACTTAAGTTAACCTTCGGGCCGATTTTTACACCACCAGTACGCACAACAGGACAGGGATAGCAACTTAAATCCGGATTAACAGTCAGCCTTAGCCCAGCATAGTTATCGCCTAAATTAAGAGGACAACGAGTATAGTACACGAAGGGACTTATTGAATCTAAGTAATCAAAATCGGCGTCAGACAGCATGCAGCGCAAAAAAGGCCGGTAAAAATGGAATGTCACATGGTTTTTAAGAGCATAATTGGCAATATCTAAGGCTTGCCTTGACATTTTTTTAAAATTCTCCCTTACGCGTTCAAAGCTAGAACATTTCTCATTATTCGGCAGAACCATGCTAAAGCGTACCACAATATTAGGCCGGTACTTACTGGCTAAATCAATCACCTGGCGCCAATCTTCTTTGTCGGGATATATAACGCACGACATAATTAATTCCGTTTCTTTATCCATAGCATTCTTAAGATTTTGATGAAAAAGTTTCTTCTCATCCCGGTTATTTTCATCTTGAGGATAACTAAAATTTATTGACCGCACTACTTTATCACCAAGGAAAAGACTTATTTCAGAATTAAATAAACCATTAGTCGAAAGATCAATATAAAATCCTTTTTTTTCTGTCATACTTAATATGCTTTTAAATTCAGGATGCACAGTCGGTTCACCACCCAAAAACCTGATCGCTTTCCACCCCTGGAGTTTTGCCCAATTAAGCAAAAAATCAAAATCACTCAAAACCATATGGTGTTTAAATTCTTCTTGAAAGCTCCTAGAATAACAAAAAGAACATTCCTTATTGCAACTATAAGTAATACAAACTCGTAAAGTTTCTAAATTAGCCAGTATTTTCGGAGCCCTAATTAACTTTTGCTTGTGTCGCGCATATGCTATCTTTAAAGGTTCTGTAGAAATTTTACATTTTCTTAATACGGAGATTAAATAAGTTATTCCCACTGACAAAATAATGCGCGAGAAAGGCACACGCCTAGATTCAGCCATTATTTTTATGAAAATAATTTTACTTATCAAATTCTCCCAATACTTTTTAAAAATACCTTTCATTGCTCTCTAAAAAATGAAGTGCTTAGCAAAACTTTGAACTTTCAAATTATTTACTCCTACTCTTACTGTAAAATTTTATAAAGGTAGGTTTAAAAAACTAACTGTACCTGAAGAGCGACTTTATTCCTAGGCTTTGAGCCGTAATTCTCTTCCGCACTGCGAATAATGTAATTTAACTTTATATTATTTAAGGTTCCTTCTTTCAAAAACCAAGTTAGACCAACAGTAACCGTTTCGATGCCTGTATTGCTAATCTCTGAGTCCTTCTCGTACCAAGCGTAACGTACCGGAATTTCAATCCAGGATAAGGGTTTAAAACCAACCATCGCATACCACCCTCGAGGTTTCTGGGTGGGAAATTGAAACCTTTCTACACCGTTTACTTCTGAAAACCCTTCGTGCAACGCCTGCAAGTACTCATAAACAACTCTAAATTTCCCGCTATTATATGCAATATCCACACCATAAGCATGTTCCGGCAAATTTCGCTCTTCGTTCCGACCTAAATCCGAAACAACATCTACCTGAGAATATCCGTGGAATCCGGAAACACCAAGTTCTAATCCCTCTAAAGGGCTAAGCCATAGCCGGCCGGTAAAATCTTTTTTCTCGTTATCGTCAAAATGATCCAACCCGGCTCCAGTAGTAACAGAAAAAATATACCCCCAAGGAAATTTAGTTTCCAAAAAATTGCCCCATAACCATACTCCCTTATCATAACCATAATTACCATTTCTACCCATACTCAACCATATTCCGTCAATGACTTCCGGTCGGAGAATAAACGGAATCTTCGGTAATATTTCTGTTCCAGAGCGAGAAAATCTGTACCACGATTGTCCTACCTTGATATTAACAGCAGAATTAACTTTTAGATTAAACCAAGCATCCAAAAGAGTCGCAGGGTCATTGTAAGTCAACCTTCCCCACTCTGACAAAAACATATAATCAATCCGGGAATTTAAATTACCCCTAACCCCCAATCTTACCCTAGCTATTTTTAAATCTTCGCCATGAGTTTTTCCGGCAGTATTATCATACTGGGCCCATAAATGGGTGAACCCGAAGGCATTAATCGTAAATTCATCTTCATTTTGATCTACTTCTTCAGAAAAACAAAAATTAGTGCTCGCCAAAATAAAAACAAAAACAACAGTTAATATTAAACTTGCACCGCGTTTTAAATTCATCTCACTTATTTATATTCCCAATAGATAATTACCCGATTAACTATCACTCACGAAAAACAAGAACTCTGATTGTGCCATCTAAGATTCAAGCACCCCCCCTGACAAACTCTTTGGCTAAAAAAATCCTTACTTTTTTGAGAATTCTTATCATTTAAACTATTCATAAAAAGATCATGCGCCAGGCACTCATTACATGATTCAATCAAACAATTAGAAATTAGCTGTGCTGTATTTTTCTTTAAAAAAGCATTTAACTCTTTCCTATTTTTGAATTTCAATATATTCTCGTTCTTCATAAAAACTGAATAACAAAATGAAAAACTTAAATCAGGATTTACAGTAAGCATATACGTATACCGGCCTTTATACCCTATCGGACACCTAGTGTATGCCACATAAGGAGAAATTTCCTTAAGCTTCTTCCACTCTTTATCCGAGAACATGCACACAGGAATGGGGCGGTAGTTATAAAACGGTATCCTCAACCTTACACATTCCTTCTGAATCTGCATTATTTGACGAAAGAAATGTTGACTATAATCAAATATATTGCACCCAAGATTTTGCTTCGATGAATCCGGCAATGCCAAACTTGTCCTCACAAACGTTGGTTTGTAATATTCTACATCGAAAAACAATTTTCTCAAGTCTTCTTTGTCCTTACCTATTATATAAGAGAATCCAAAACTTATATTTCTTGCTTTCCACTCCTTAAGATTCCGATCAAAAAATCGCTGCTGGCTAGAATTTGCAACCTGGCGGGCATTATAATTTACAATAACATTTTCATGCCAAAAACTTTTTACATTTGAAATAATCCGGCTGGGAAAAACATTATTTGTTGCTATTGTTATAAACATTTTATGTTTATAACACAATTTAAGCATATCACTAAAATCTGGATGAAGCGTCGGTTCTCCTCCCAAAAAAACCATTCTATTCCATTTGTTTTTCTTAGCCCAAATTAATAGGCGATAGAAATCATTTAGTGTCATATCATTTGGTATTTTTTCCTTAAAATCTCGTGCATAGCAATATTTGCAAGATAAATTACATTTATACGTTGTGCATACTTTCAATAAGGAATCTTGCATCCGAGGCAACCAGTCAGGTTTTCTTGTGTGCACATGGTAATGTAGTTGGCTCCAAGCGTCCCTTCTTGACCATCTTTTACTCGAAAAGATTAGCAATTGATAGAAAACAGTCAAATAAGATTTAAAATAAAAAAAAGAATAACCTAGCAATCTTCCAGATAACCATAACCTCCTGACTTTATTAATAATTCTGTGAATTATTTTCTTTTGGGAATTTATTGTAATAACGGCTATTTCAATCGTTCTTTGACGAATACGTTTAAAATTCAATTTGAATGATACAATAAATAGATACAAATGATGCCATACTGAATGCAACACCATAAACTTATACTTATCAAGATGCCTGATTGGTTTTTTACATATTGCTTTTATGCGAATAGCTTTCATTTTCTTAACGATCTTCTTTCTTAGCTTGTCATTATTCTGACCAAATAAAAATCCAGGAACAGAGTAGTTGTTATTTTCAAACTTAAAATCATTATTAAATTTATCCTTGTATATTTCAGAAAGCGTGCTACCCGGCAAAAAGTTTGCAAACAAAAACCATGCTCTATCCAATCCTAAACTTTCCGCAAAAGATAATGTTTCATTAATCTCTGCTTCCGTTTCCCCCGGAAACCCCAAAATAAAAAAGCTATTGGTATCTATACCAATTTTCCTTGCTACTTTGACTATTTCTTTTACCTGTATTAGGTTCACAGGCTTTCCAATAAAGGTCTCAAGTATCCGTTTGTTGGCGCTTTCGATACCTAAAGTTAACTCATAGCAACCACTTTCTTTCATTAATTCCAATAATTTTTCATCCAGTGTCCAAGCTGCAACTCCGTTAGGCATATTCCAATGTATATTAAATTTCCGTTTAATCATGCCTTCAAACAACTCCACTGTTCTTTTTTTATCTTGTGTTAGATTATCATCAATAAATTGTACTTCTCTTATCGAAAACTTTTTAATTAATTCTTCAATCTCGTTTAATACATTTTCTGTTGTCCGAACCCGGTATCTTCTTCCCCAATAATTACTTGATGAACAAAATTGGCAATCCTCTAAACAACCTCGTGAGGTTATCAAGGTTGTATTGCGTTTAGTTTTAGAAATGTGCCCGGGAGGCCTGTTGATGCTATAATATTCTTCCATTGGTATTAACTGGCGAGCAGGAAAAGAAATATCATCTAAACACCGAATAAAATTATTCTTTTTATTTACAATAATTTCTTTTCCGTTCCGCCAAGCTATTCCATCTAAATCGTAAACCGAACGGCTTAAATTGAGCCGAGATAACAGTTCTTTGAAAGAACTTTCTCCTTCACCAAGCACAATGAAATCTATATCAGTATCCCGCATGCATTCTCGAGCAAGAAAAGTAGGATGGCTGCCGCCGATAACAGTAACAATCTCTTTATTAAGAAATTTTACCTCTTTGCAAATACTTTGAGCAGCTATGAATTGGCTTGAAAATAAGCAGCTAATACCGACTACATCCGGAGTGAATATTCTAATTTCTTCTTTAATCTTTCCCATCTTTAAACCATGACGATAACGTTTCTCTCCTGCTAAAACTCGATGTTTAAATCCTTCAACTACACAATCTAAGATTTTTACATTAAAATCATCTTTAATCGCGCTGGCAATATAAGCTAGTCCTAGGGGAGGAGTAACAACTTCGTAACTTCCTGTCGGCAATAAGAATGGTGGAAAAATCAAAAGTACATTTTTTATTTTTTTACTCATTTAAAAATAATTTATTACTTGGCTTGTGCCGATTACCATACCTGATTCCGAGTCACATCAAATAGAGTCTCTTTCTTTCTGATTAATTCCACTTTTTTTGATGAATTTAAAAAATAAACAGCACTTCTCGGCCGAGAAAATTGATTAGCATACGGGATAGAATAAGCTCCAACACCAAAAATTACCAAGATATCCCCCCTTTCTATGCTAGGACTCCAAACATTCAGAAAAAGCTTATCGAAAGAATTAACTGACGCACTATAAATATTTACCTTCTCCATCGGGCTTTGCTTTACTTTATTCGCAATTAAAAATCCTCTATTTTTAAAAAGCGGACGGTATCCAAGATCATTCATTAAAATATCCGTATACACATTTCTTCCTTTCTTCTCAACAATTTTTCCAACCAAAATAGCACTATTACCCATTATCGACCTTCCTGGCTCAAGAGAAATATTTAGATTTAATCTTGTTTTTCTGAAATTAGCATCATAACCCCTCTCAATCGCTTTAATAAAATGCTCCAGACTTACAGGAAATTTAGAAAAAAACGGAAAAGCATGTTGTATTCCTTGGGAAGGAAATCCTCCGCCAAGATTTATTTCTCTAATGTCAACACCCCGAACTTTGAATTGCTTGGCTAAACTAAATAGGTTTTTTAATGATTTTTGGTAATAGGCCGGCTTAACAAAAGAAAAAGTAAGATGTGCCAATAGCCCCTTAATGTCAACAAAAGAGTACTTATCGAAATTATTTAAAAGATATCTTACTTCCTGTGAACCTAGCCCATAGCTCCTTTGGCCCGTAGTTAGAAAAATATTTCTTAAATCATACGAACTTACCTGAGGATCTATACGTAAACCAATGTTAACTTTTAGCAATTGCCCTTTGGCAATCTTATTCAAACGGTTCAATTCATCTATTGAATCAATATTAATCAATTGGATATTTTTTTCTACACATTTTTTTAAGAAAGCATCGGATTTATTCGTACCGTCTACAATAATATCAAAGTGGGGAAATTGTGCTTTTTCCGCTAAAAACATATCTAAGTCTCCAGAAACCTCAGCCCCTAAGCCCATCTTTCTTATAGTCTGGAGCACTCTTGATTCGTAATTTGTTTTAAGGGAATAATAAATCTTAGTATTAGGTTTACTTTTCGTAAGACGAAGCAGAATGCTACAATTCTTCGTAATTATGTTTTCGGAAATTACAAAAAATGGTGTAGCGGTTCTTTTTGAAAAATCAACAATATCCAAACCTTCGAAATAATACATTTTTTATTTTAAAACCGGCTTTCTCTTGTTGCTAAATTTCATCTAAGGTTAACTACTAAAATGCTCCCACCATGAATAAAATCCTACACTCACAATATGTTTGGCTTCGACGCTAATGTACCTTTAAATAGCATTATCAATGTACCGCTTTCGAAACTGCTGATTTCTCATAACACAATCAGAAGAATCGATTACTTTATATAGTAGATGACCATTCATCTTCCGCCAAAGAATAACTAACGAATTTTCCCGGACATTACCAAAACGAAGCGGAACAAAATTACACGGTTGAATATCACCATAAGGTGAAACATAAAACAGCTTCTTTAGAACCGCATTGCATCGTGAATAATAACTACAGATTGCTTCCAGATGAACGTAACAAGGATCAAGAAGACCATTGATATACTTTTTTTCCTGCTGCGACAACATCATCTCGCAACTATTTAGCCACTTTCCTCCAGGAATAGCAAAAAGCAACACCACCCCTTTCGCTTTTAATTCTCTTGCCAGCTTAATGATCGATGGTATTTCATCTTTCCTGCAGATATTTTCTTTTGAAACGCACACAGAAACAAAAACAGTAATATTTTCTTCAACACACATCGAAATTGCTTTTTTTGCTTTTTCAAACAAGCCAATACGCTTTCGGAATTTATCGTGAATTTTCGGATATGAACTATCAATACTGATATTTATAAATGTAAGACCCCGATTTTTTAATTGCCGGATCTTTTCCCGCGTTAATAATAACGCATTAGTGCTAACAGCAGTAATCAGCCCTTTTTTTGCCGTATACTCAACTAACTCACTTATGTCTTCCCTTAATAACGGTTCGCCACCGGTAAAATTAACAAAATAAACACCTAATTTATAAGCTTGAAAAATCACCTTTATTACTTCTTCTGTGCTTAATTCTTTCTTGCTACTATTCAAACTCCTTTCAATCCCGCAGTGCACACAGTCCAATTGGCATCTATCAGTAACCCCTAAAATAAGCGTATTCGGAGCACTCATCCATGGTAGATTATTCATGAGTTTACGCAATATAATATTGGTTTTTCTAAAAAAAGAGAACGGTCTCAAAAATACATCATACTGATACTTTTTTTGATTTAACCAATTAGCAATATTCATAAAATGCTATTATCCAAATTCTTCTTTAAATTTTAGAGGTAACCCGATATTATTTAAATATGCTAATTTTGCTTAACAGATTTTACGACAATAAACCATCCTGTTAAGTCCTTGCTTTTTTTTTGCCTTCCCAACCACTTAAAGAACAAAACACACCTTTGAGCAATCCTGTCTACAATATCATCACTTATGAATTTTCTTAATAAACACAATATGCTGTTAACTGGGCTAACTATATGAACAATCACTTCTACCTCCTGAATATCCAACCCGACTTCCTTAAATATTCTTCTAATTGAATTCAAATGATAAAAACGACTCAAATATGGCTTAAATTTAAAAATCTCTTGTAACTTAAGCATTGAATAAAAATTAATGTTACTCTTATTGTTAAGAGCGATTATCATACACCCATCAGGGCTAAGTACTCGTTTTAATTCCCAGAGCGATTTTTTTAAATCATCGGAAACTACAAAATGATCCAAGGTAGAAGTAGATAGAATAAGACTGAATGCATCTTCTTTAAAAGGCAAGTTTCTTACATCAGCAGTTAAATAGCGATGCTTGAATCCTTTACCATCCATTTTATTATTTGCAATTTTGGTTATATCTTCAGAAACGTCTAAAGCAAAAATTTCCATTTCTCTGTTTTTTAAGGAAAATAACACTTGATCCGCACCAAATGCTTCCTCACAAAGATCAGTTTTAAGCAATCTTACCTGTTTTAAATTACTGCTCCATTTTTTGACTAAGCATATGAATTCGTTTGATTTATACTCTCCTAGCACGGGATAAATACCCAGACACTTTGACTTATTCTCAGCAAGCTTATCCCAAAACTTCTTTGTACTAATTTGTTTTCCAGACATATCTAAAAATTACCAACATTCCTATTTATCGGCCAAAAACAATACTTGAATTGCAAAAAACATTTACTGCTGCACAACAGAGTAAGCCCCTCACGCACTGCAAAGTGCATTCTTTACCTTATTAAACATTTCTCGATAGCCCTCTTTGTAGCACCCTCTAAATATTAAACAATCCACCATTTTACACCGCCGCATTTCTCTAAATGTTTGAGCTGCCCTCTCTGATTTCCAAATATCCTTTAATGAATCGTTAGCTAGGTTACCAATGGGTTCCCGAAATAGACAAACGCGAAGATTGCCATCCTGTTTTATGAATATGTGGCTGGCAATAATTTCACAATATTTTTTCTTAAGCTGCGCCGAGAAATGATAATAAGCTTTGAGGCGCGCAAACTGTTGTCTAGAGTTAACTATTCCCTTGTTGTATTTTTTTCTTCTTACTACCTCACTGATAACATAATCTAGTTTTTTTAAATCCTGGGGGAACAAATAATGTTCCTTGGGAAAACTGAGTTTTTCCGTACCACCTGTCATGTTGATGAGCCCCTGAAAGGAAATCTGTATTTTATGCCTATAAGCAAAATTACAGAGATCTAAAATTTCATCTAAATTGTCATCCATAATTGTGGTATTGATTTGAATCGGAACTTTTCCTTTCAAATGGTCTATCGTCTCCATCACTTTATGGTATGTTCCCTTTATCCCCCTTAGTTTATCGTGCGTCTGAGGCTGAAAACCATCAAGAGAAATGTTTATCAATGCCGGGTTATTCTTCCTTAATTCCTTGGCTAAACTCTCGGTCATTATTGTTCCATTCGTGGTTATTAACGGGCTGATATCATTTTGTGAACAAAAATTGATTAATTCCAAAAGGTCTCCTCTACAAAACGGCTCACCTCCATAAAAACGTAAAAAATAGGGACCAATGTAGCTTTTTATATCTAAAATAATATTCTTCCATTGCTCAGTTGAAAGTTCTTTGAAGCCAGACATTTTCCATTCCGGACACTGCTGACATTTTAAATTACATTTTAGAGTCAACCTTAAATCTATTAAATTAGGCGGCAAATAAAGATTTTTGCCGGATAACGATGAAATTTTTCGAAAAAATTCATTTTTTAAAAATCTTACCCCAGAATTAAAAATGATTGTTGACTTTATTCTCATACCCATATAGCAATTTACTTTTAAGCTACATATTTAACAATTGAAAAAGCACAAAAAATATCTCAAAATACACTAGGCATATTACCAAAAGGATAAAAAATTATCTTTTAACGAGTAAGTAGAGTAAAACCCCCAAAGCTCTATCCGCTTAGTGCTATAGACTCGATCTTCATTAAAAAATTTTAGCTTTCTTCCGATAAACGGAAGACCTAATAGAAATCGATTTAAGAAACCAGGAATATTTAACGGTGGACCAACATTGAGCGCTTTGCTAAAAACATTAAAAAGCTCATAAGCCGTAAACACTTCTTTATCGGCAATAAAAAACGAACCTTTAAGAAATTCTTTTTTACTTAAAGAAAAAATCATTGCTTCAACAACATTTTTCACAAAAATCATGTGAAGTTTTCTTTTTCCGTTATCAACTAATGGTAAAATTCGATGTTTTAGGCCAAACAATATTCGTCCTGCCATATGTGAAGCACCTTTTCCGTAGACCATGCAAGGACGGAGAATAACAGCTCTTAAACCTTTTTTGCGATATTCACAGACTTTTTTCTCGCCTTCTATTTTGGACTCACCATAAATACTTGTCGCTCGGAATGGTAAATCTTCTGTTAGCGGAATTTGAGAGTTTCCACTTACTACAGCTACCGAGCTTAAATAAACTACTCTTTCAACACCTAATCTTAAAGCCAACAAACAAATATTTTCGGTTCCCAGCACATTTACACAATAAAACGAAGAATGTTTTCTACTATCCACACAACCCGCACAATGAAATATAACATCAATCTTATAATTCAAAACTTGGCTAAGGGTATCATTTCGGGTAATATCCGCATAGATAAGTTCTACCCCAAATTTCTTTATATTCTTTGCTTTATTAGAATTCCGTACCAAACAAAAAAGAGAATGTTTACGGCACTCAGTTAGTCTTTCTACTAAATGCCGACCAATAAATCCGCTAGCCCCGGTAATTAAAATATTCATTTTGCCCTAATTTCTTTGCACTAACTAACTGCATAGACATTATTTTTATTACTCACTCAGGCAAAACATATTTTAAAAATATATACTCCTCAAAGTACTTTTCTGCCTATTAACTAATAACCAATTCGTAAACTTTTCTTGTTTTTTCAGCCTCAAATTGGGAATCAAACTTTTTTACACTGAAAAACGCATTATTCCCAAGATATTCCCTGAGTTGCTTATTACATATTAACTTGCTTATTGCACTAGCTAAGGAATCTACATCCGCAAGTTTGGTTAGCAAGCCATTTTCACCATCTTTAACTAATTCTTTTGCGCAAGAAAGATTAGTAAAAACAACCGCTTTCCCAGCAGCCATTGCTTCTAAGAGCACTAGGGGTAACCCTTCGTATAAAGATGGCAAAACAAAAATATCACAAATATTTAAAAAATCTTTTATATGCGCCGGAGCAACTGGGCCAATAATTACCACTTTATCCTCAAGCTTTAATAATTTTATTTGGATCCTTATATTTTTTAACTCACCACAATCCGGACCAACAATAAACAGCTTTATATTACTGTGTTTGCCTTGATCAATAACTTTCTTAAAAGCATAAATAAGATATGTGATGCCTTTTCTGGGCAATATACGAATTACGGTCAATATTTTCACCTCATCACCTAGACCATGCATTCTCTTAAAGCAATCATTTAATTCTAAATTTTGATAATCTCTAACCCTAATACAATTCTCTTGGATTGTTGTCTTATTCTCAATATTCTTATTTCGCATAATCTTCAGGATCTCTTCCTGCTGAACATTTGATGGACAAAATATCTGGCTAGCCCTTTTAATTATCCGTCTTCCCACAAAATAATCATAAAACATCTTCAAAAATTTCAAAACCGGATTTCTAAACTGATAGCCATACACTGTTAATAAAAAAGGAATCCCTGTCCTCTTTGAATACAAATAAACAATATCTGTACTATAAGAGCCATACTCGAAGGCATGAATTAAATCAGGATTTTCTTTCTTTAAAACGGAAAAAAACTTAGGGATAATTCGGTAAATCTGTAAGGGATTACTAGAAACCTTGAGTGAAATTGTTGGCAAAGTTAGTAATGTGTACCCTTTTAGGCTGCGTCGTTGTATTTCTTTCCCTTTCCCCCCGGCAATTACTACTACATCATCAGTTTCTGAAAGTGCCGATGCTAGATTATGGACATGTTTCTCTCGACCACCAATAAAATCCGGATAAGCTGTGTGAGTTGTAAGCGCTATTTTCATAGTTATTAAAATAAATAATTTTGACTTATTTTATAAACGCACTCTTAGGAAATAATGTTCGCCTTTTCAAGGCCAAGGATACCACCCGAAAAAAAGCTTCAATGATTATCCCTGAGGACATTTTGGATTTTTCCTTTTTTCTCCCGCAAAAAACAATAGGCTGCTCAATTATTATGAATCCCTTCAAAAAAGCTCTATAAACCATCTCTATTTGGAAAGCATACCCCTTAGAGAGTATCGTATTAAAATTAATGTTTTCTAGCACTTTTCTCTTTACACACTTAAAACCACTGGTTAAATCATTTAGCGGAATAGCCAGCAAAATTTTAGAAAAAATATTTGCGCTTTTGCTCAATAACACTCGACTTAATGGCCAGCCCAAAACACCCCCTCCATGAATATACCGACTACCAATAACCAAATCGTATTTTTCCATCAGAGTAACCATTTCAATAATTTTTTCCGGAGAATGAGACAAATCAGCATCAATTTGGATTATAACATCAAATCCTCTAGATAACGCATAGCCAAAACCCTCAATGTACGCAGTGCCTAATCCCTGCTGACAGTCTCTGGTAATTAAATGTAGGCTATGATGTTTTTCCTGCAGTTTTTTAACTTTTTGATATGTTTTGTCTGGAGAATTATCATCAACAACTAAGACTGATAATTGAATATTTAAGGAGTATATTCTCTGGACAAGAAAACATATATTCTCAGCTTCATTGTACGTGGGTACAATAACTATTGTCTTTCCCGTCATCATCTAACCAATCACTTTTTTTTAATAACCGACCCTTAGCGCTTATTGAGATATGGCCTACCTATAAAAAACCAGAAATTTTTTTGCTTTCAATAATTACATCTTCCATTGATAAATAACGCCAGCCACCAAATCGGCCGCAGACAATAATGTTATTTTTTAAGAAAAATTGTAAAATTTTCTTCCGAGCCTCAGTATACTGTTTATCATAGATTACATATGCATACTTCAAATCATTCACGTTACAACAGCAAATTTTATTGCTGCTTTTTAGAATTCCTGTTCTTCGTAATGCTAACTCAACTTCTGATAAGATTGTTTTTTGATCAAAATCTTTTTGTCCTAGATAAGTTAGTTCAATATATAATGAGCTACTATTCTTCGGAGTTAAAGCTAAAGAAAAATTATGAAAAAATCCTACACGAAAAAATGGTATATTCTTTTGCGGAAAATAGACCCAATGAGATTTTGGCCAAACACTGCCGGTTACCCCCAGGTTAATGTTGTACACCGAAAGCCAATTAAGTTTATCCAGAGAAGACAATATACCCTTTGGCAATTCTTCGGTAATTCGCCCTAGCTCTGGCAATGGCATAGTAGATACGAGGGTATCAAACTTCTCTTTTCGCCCACTTTCAAACTCGATGCTCTTTCCTGTTAAATTAATCCTTGTTAACCGCTGGTTTAATTCTATTTTTTCTGTTTTTCGAGAAAATGCACCCACCAGCTCTTCTATACCTCCTTGTTTAGGATACCAAAAAAAATGGTTATACCCATAATTCTTCTGCCTGCAATCGTTAGATTGATGCTTAAAGTCATCAGGAGAAGGAACAACAACAAACCTTTCCGCCCAGTCAGCCATGATATCCTGTAAAGGAAACCTCCAAAACTTTTGATTATAAGGAATCATGAAATATCGAGCAATCCCTGCACCAAATTTTTTATTTATCCATTCTAGTAAATTTTTTGCAGCAAACTTACTCTTCTTAGCCCGTGACACTTTCATGAAGTTAGATAGGCAATCTTGGGCGATCTTTTTAGAAAGATAGTTAAAATGCACCTGAAAAGGATAGGGAATATATTTTTTAGATACTCTCACATATGCATTTCTTTTGTGTTTAACAAGGTTTCCTCCAATTATTTTTTTCACTAAAGCTAAAATTTTTGGATTACGGAAATGTAAGATATGCCCACTATAATCAAAAATAAACCCACGCTTATGAATAGACCTACATAATCCTCCTGGCTCTTTTTCTTTTTCAAAGATATAAGCTTTTTTCCTTTTTTTATGCAGAAAATAATTTAATGATAATCCGGATAATCCTGCTCCAATAATTATATTTTTTTTCTTACTCATTAGAAATTACCAATAATTATATTTTTTTTAAAAAGAGTGGCATAACTAAAATAGCCAGAAACTATTTCTTCAAATCTAAATGTTTTTCAATTTCTTCTAAAAAAGCGGTTAATTTGTGTAAGTTTTGGTTAACATCCTGAGAATCGCAATTGATTTGTTGTAAAGTTTGATCAACTATCTGTGTATTGTTAATAATCTTTCCTAATAAATCAACTACTTCTAAAAACCTTTCCTTAAGTAACCCTAAATCACTAGTCGTTATCTCTTTCGCCTCTAAAAAATTATCATTCAATGATCTTAATTCACTATTAACGGTCTCATGTTTTATAGATAACTCCTGAAATAGACGAATGATCTCAAAAGAATTACCATTAATAGTTCTTACATCCTCATGGAAAAGCCCTAAAAGCTGTTTTAATTCTTCATTCTTGTTTGCAAAAACATGCAATAAATTATTTATTTCGACAAAGGCCTCTTTAAAGGACTTTAAATCAGCTTCCACAGACTCTTGGAACGCCTTATCTTGTTTAACCGTTTGGTCTAAAAAGTTGTTCGTACTCAACGATACGTCATTTAGAGACTTTAAACCAGCTCCCACAGACTCTTGGAATATTTTGTCCTGTTCAACTGTCTGGCTTAAGGAGTTATCTACGCTTAGGGATACGTCATTTAGAGACTTTAAACCAGCTCCCACAGACTCTTGGAATATCTTATCCTGTTCAACTGTCTGGCTTAAGGAGTTATCTACGCTTAGGGATACGTCATTTAGAGACTTTAAATTGGCTCCCACAGACTTTTGGAATATTTTGTCCTGTTCAGCTGTCTGGCTTAAGGAGTTATTTACGCTTAGGGATACGTCATTTAGAGACTTTAAACCAGCCCCCACAGACTCTTGGAATATCTTATCCTGTTTATTCATTTGATTTAAGGAGCTAACTACTATGCTTAAACTTTTCACAATTGAAACATTGTATATTTTTATATTAAAAATAAAATCACCGATATTAGCTAAAAATCTAAACACAACAGCAACAACCGCCCCAGTTAATAAAACAACACTATACTTCTCCCAAGAGCCGGCACACCAGATTCCTCCAAGTATAGCGCCAATAAATAATGCACTCCAAGAAAAAGCTATCAACGCCCAACCTATGAATGTACGTTGCATACTACCCCCTTATTTACTAACAATTTTTTTTGTGAATCAAGCAATAAATTAAAAATGCCTGGAATTTCTGCGTTTAAGCCATTGAGCCACTTGTCAAAATTAAGCGTGAACGCTTTTATTAATCTTTGATTTACAATAGGATGCTTCTTAATAAGAAAATCCTCCCAATTATTATGTAAATCCAACATTAATAGCAACCTTTTAGAAAATAGCGATAGGCTGGTATCCCTGCCCCCTAATATATTTTCCAGTAAAATATTCAGAGTTCCGCCAATAAATACAGAATCTACTAATCTTTTTTTTAAAAGATTACCGGTTAAAAGAGCAAATACTAAAAAATTTTGAAAAAAACCAGAACGCTTATTTAATAATGTTCGTAATGAACTACTTTTTGAATCTAAATGATAAAAAAAAGTCAAATCTACCATACTAAAGTATAAAACAGAAAAAGGGATATTTCTTATATCTTGTATTGAATTTTTTTTCTGATAAATGAACAAAAAATCCTGGAAAAAAAGATACATGCAAAGTAAAAAATCAATATACATTAACTTTAATCTTTTATGTAAAAAGTCATCGGTCATAAATCTATTGGCTAAACCAATATTCTCCTTTATCTTCACCGACAATTTTTGATAATCACGATAGTACCCTTTTCCCTGATGATACATGAAATTCCAATTCCAATACGCACTAAACAAAGAAGAAAGGCTGTCCTTTTTTGTATGGTAGACTAGGGCTTCAGGCACATAGACTAAACTGTATCCCAACCTTTTAACTTTCTTTGATATATCCACATCCTCATAGTTAGTCGCATATTTTTCATTATAGCCACCTGAGTTTAAAATACATTTTTTCCGAAAAACTGTGTTAGATCCAAATAAAAACCGAATCGAACTTGTTTTTTTCTCTCCCCACTCCTGTTTCATATGAACCGCACGCCAAGAATCAATGATGTGCTTTGTCTTTCTTTCCAGCATTCTCCCCCCCACACCCCCTACTTTTGGTGAAATAAAACTATTCATTAAATTTTCAAGCCATTTTTCATCAACTACACAATCTGCATCTACAGCTGCTATAAACTCACCATTGGAACTTTTAACTGCTGTATTTCTTACTGCCGCTAACCCTTTGTTGGTTTTGTGTTTGATTAATTTAACTGGAAATTTTAAGGCTAATTTGCTGGTTTCATCTACGGAGCCATCGTCAATAACCAATATTTCTTCTATCGGATAAGACTGTTTTAAAACCGCCTTTAGGCAACGTTCAATATACTCTGCCGCATTAAAGCATGGTATATAAACAGTAACTTTAAACTTTGCAGTATTTCTTTTTTTACTCATCTCAACGTTTTGAGCTTTTCTTCTAATATTTTTTCTGTTTCGTCTAGTTCTGCCAATAAGGAATTTATTCTTTCCTTACTAATTTCTTTATCTATCTTAAGTTGAGACATTTTGTTTCTTTTTCCCAAATAACCTTTAAATCGCCTCAATAAAGCAAATAATGGTTCTCGACACAAAAGATAAAATCTTAATCTTTTTAACCACCTTTCGCATAGCTTAACGAAATAAACAGATAACCCATTTTTTTTAACTAATACAGCATTAAAACTCAGCCTGCTCTTTAAGTTGTCCTGTTTAAACGATTCATCGTAGCAGCTCATCATGCAACCCACACAGCCTTTACTCTTTATTTTTTCGCGTATCCGATTATGATGTGCAGAATCCCATAAATCAAACAACTGTCGCTCTTTAATATTACCAATAAGTTGTTTTTTATCTTTAATAACCCAGCATGGATAGATGTCCCCGTTTGAAGTTATCGGGCATGAAGCCCATAACGCACCACAAGCACTCCCATTAATAGATTGTTTGCTTAAATAGAGTGGTATCTTTTGCAAGTAAGCCTGTGGATTGGTAGCAATCCCAGTTTTTTGACAAAATATTATAATTTTTTCCATTATCTGTTTTAAAGCATGCGCTTGCTGAATAGAAATAAAAAAATCCGACTCCCGCGTTCGATCGTTCATGAATAATGCATTAAACGGCTGAAATTTTAACGTAGTAACTTTATGCTGAAGAGCTATTTCGGCAATTGTATACAAATGCCGAAAATTATACTGAGAAACTGTTGAAGCAATTGTTGCTTCGATCTTATTCTTGTTTAGATTACATAAAGCAGAGATTGCTTTTTGGAAAGAGCCTGGCCCTCTTAATGAATCATTAACTTCTTGCGGCCCCTCTATTGAAATATTAACAACATCTGTCCCAACTTCAGCTAAAGCAAAAGCAATCTTTTCATTTATTAAGCTTCCATTCGAAGTAATACATACTCGCATATGTTTTTTTTTAGTGAATAAAATCAAATCAAATATATCATCCCTTAATAACGGTTCGCCACCAGAAAAAACTACTGTCGGAGCGCCAATTCTAAACGCATCCTCAATAATTTGCTTGCATTGCACATTAGGAATATCCTGAGGTTTGTTTTTAGGAACTTCACACATCTTGCAGGAGGAATTACAGCGATTAGTTATCGAAATAATAACTTCTTTTGGACTATGCATAGTTCTCTATGATTTTTCGATATTCCTGTAATGCTTTTATGGCCTTTTTAATTATTTTACTTTTATTACATCCGGAATCAGCATCCATTTTGGAGAAAAAAGTACTTATAATTTTTCCCAGAGAATCAGATTCAGGGTTAGCCCAACACGTTTGCAAACATGGTTTTTGGCAAATCTTCATTAGCGCTCTTGCTTTATCAGCCTCTTCTGTATGCAAACAGAAATCCAACCCTGCCTCAGCAATGTTACCAAAAGAAGATCCACAACTTCTTACCTCTCCGTCCGGACCAATATTAATAAACACAAAAGGATTACACTTCCACATATCACAACTTAAAGATCCTTTAAAGTAATCTACCCATAAGTATGGATCATGCAAAAAAACTACTAAACCATTAGCCATCTGATAGCCAACAATCTTGCCTATCTGTTCCTTTAATTTATCGATACCGCTGCCCGTAATCCAGAATGGAGCATCGGCAGAAGTGTTTTGCATGTCATTTTGAGCAACAATTACCGGATGATAAACCAAACACTCAACACCTAGCTCTTTTACAATATCAATAATATTAAAAAGCTCCGATACATTTTCCTTCATTATGGTCGTCCATACTGAAATCTGCGGACCACTACCGATTTGCCTTTTAGCATCCACTAAATTGCTTATTGCCTTTAATGCATTATTAAAACTTCCTTTTTCCCGAATAAAATCATGAGTAAATTCTGTTGCACCATCCAAGGAAATAGCTATATTCTTTAGCCCCGAATTTACTATTCGCTTGGCTAGCGCCTTATCAATTAATGAACCATTGGAAACTATTTCTATTTTTACTTTATTCATTACAGCATGATCGATTATCGAAAATATATCTCTTCTTAAAAAAGGTTCTCCACCTGTAAGAGTTACAACTGTATCCCATCCCCAACCAGCAATATTTTCCAACGCAGCATTAACCGTTGATTGAGGTAATTCCTGCCCCTTCAATATTTTAACAACACCACACATTTTGCAGCTATATGTGCATTTATGGCTTAAGCTAACATATACCCAGCACGGTTTAGCAAACGGATAATTTAACACTTCTGAAAAGTAATAGGCTAAATTAGCTTCAAATTGACGTAAATAACTCGAATTGGTCATTTATTTTTTAATACAGTTAAAATTTTTTAAAAAACACAAAGTATCATTTAAAACATCTGACGGAAAATATACACAATCCTGCAAACAATGTTCCTTGCATTTTCTAGCCTTTATCCGCATTTTCGCAGCAGAAATTGAATACCAAATTGATTTGAGACTTTTTTCTTTTAAATCACCATAAATACCCGAACAACTCCAAAGTTTCCCATCAGAAGTAATCACTATCCGTTTAATACCCTCATAGCACTTAAAAGAAGACTGGGGGCGCTTGCCTCTAAAATAAGCAGGCAAGGATTTCAATATGGCATCATCCGTATATACACAAGGATTACTATCGGTATGCTTAATCCTAATTATTTTTGGTATAATTTCTTCAAGCTGGCCAATCATTTCTAGTGATGGCCAAAGAGGGCTATTCACTTTCTCGTACATTTTTGTATTGCTAAAAAGTAAAGGCTGAAAAACAATGATATTACATTTCTTTAATCGAGCAAACTCAACCATCGGAAGCATATCGCCAATATTACTGTTCATTATTGTAAAATTTATGCCTAATGAAGGAAAATATGAATTTTTCTTGGCTTTATAATAATTTAATTTATCAATATTTCTTTCAGCACAAGCAAACATTCCTTCACTACGAATAAAATCATTGCACTCTTTAAGTCCATCTAAAGAAACAGTAATATGGCTTAAAGGAATTTTAATTAACCGCTGGATAATATCATCACTAAGTAGCACTCCATTAGTAATAATATCTACCATTTTAATGCCGCTGCTCTTGGCAAACTCCACCATATCCAATAATTTACTTTTTAAGAATGGTTCTCCGCCAGAAAAAATAAGATGCCGAACGCCTAATTGTTTTATCTGAAGAATAATATCCTTCACCTCCGCAAACGTAAGCTCATGCTCACATTCCCTATCTTCCGGATCTTTAGAAATATCACACATTTTACAATTTAAGTTGCAGCGATTGGTTAAAGAAAAATAAACATGTTCAGGGGGAACTAGCGGAAAAGAAAGCAAACGACTAAAAGAAAATCCTATTTTTTCCTGAAGAGTAATCCACTCTTCCTTTGAATTATTTACCATAGCTTTTAATTATTTTTACCAAATTTTCTGATTCTTGCCGAGAGTAACAACTTTGTAAACAGAAATTTTTACACTTTTCTGAATGTAACCTTAGCCTCCAAGCTGCTTTTGATTTCCAGGCTTTTTTTAGAGCAATTTCGTTGAGGTTTCCACAAACCCCATGACAAGAATAAACCAACGGTTGGCGCCTATTATAACATATAAATACAGTTTTAAAACCACCAAAGCAAACCCAATCTCTTTCCAAAACCTCTTGCTGATAATACTTGACCAACAATTTGAGCGATGGTTCTTCATAAACAGTAATATGAACAGGTTTGTATTCTTCTATTTTTAAAATTTCTTGTTTTAAGCAGTCAATGTTCTCCTTCTTCACCCAAAATTCAGGCAATTGTTTATTCATGAAATTTGCGTTATCATTAATCAACGGCTGAAAATTAATAGAATCAACTCCTAGCTCATCAGCAAAACGCACCAAGTCAAATAATTCATTGATGTTATTATCCATAACAGTACAAGCAATACCTATAGAAAAACAACTTACTTTCTTTTTCAAACAATTAATCCGTTTAATGTTTTTTACTATTTTTTTAAATACTCCCTCTCCGCGAAAAAAATCATTAGTTTTTTCTAATCCGTCAAGAGAAACGTGAATATGCCCGGCTTTAGCTCCAATTAAAGCGTCAACTGTCCTCTCATCAAGCAATAGACCATTAGTGGTAACAATACTTTGTAGCCTGTTCTTGTCAGCATAACGACAAAGTTCGTAAATATCTTTGCGTAACAAAGGCTCTCCGCCAGTAAATAACACTTTTTTTATTCCGTACGCTTTTGCCTCGTCGATAATATGAAAAATCTGGACAGTAGACAGCTCTTCTTCTTGAGGTAATAAATTAACAATACTGCACATTTTACAATTTAAATTGCACCGATAAGTAAGTGAAATCTGAATAACTTCCGGAGAGACTAAGGGGTAATTAATTTTCCGAGAAAGCCAAAATAAAATATTTTTTATTAAATGTGCCCTATTCATTTATTTTTAATATATTTTTTTAAATAAGACAATTACCAAAACCACGCGCTTCACCGTCATAGCGATTCTCTAGTACTGAAGAATAGTTTTCATTAAAACATCCAATTATCTTAGAATCAATACCGGGACCATCAAAAAATACAGTAAAAAAAGATTCTGGATTTTCCATATAAAATATCTCCCGAACCTTATCTATATTCTCAACTGTGTAAATAGTGAATATTTTTTTGGTAAAAAAATAAACCGGAATAAGCGAAAGAGCGCTAAAAAATACCGGTAATAACCGTAAAATAAAATCGGATTTCTTCGCAACCACCATCCAATAATGTAAAACAAAAATAAACAACGGCTGGTGGTCAAAAGACCCTAGATTGTGGATAATGCCCTTTAAATTTTTCTGGGCAATTTCAATGAATGCCAAATCATACACCCCAAGGCTACCTCTAGTTGCGAAAAACAAACGTAACCCAAAAGCTAAAGCCATAATACTTGTAAAAATAAGCGCTACTTTGTTATTCCTCATCTTTTAAATCTGGTAAACAGATAATATCTTTATAATATAAAATCTCTTGCTTCTCGGAAATATTCTCTGCTTCATGAATATTCTTCCAAGCATTTTGCGAATCACCCAAAGCATCATAAACCAAAGCCTTTCCAATATACAGCCGATAATCTTGAGGATCTTCATCAAGATTAATTGATTTATTAAAGTACTCTAAAGACTCAGGATACATTCCTAATCGACGATATGTTTCTCCTATATAATAAAAAACCAAAGACCAATTAAAATCAACTAAATACCCTCCCAACCAATCATCATTTAATAAATTATTTTCCGTACGCTCTCTGATATTTTGGATATTCCAAAGCGCATCAGGATTCATTAAATAAACTGTTTCAAAATATTCTACCGCCCGTTCTAATATTCCACCTGGTAAACGTAAGGATTCAAAAGCCGCCCGCTTGATTGCTCCCTCTATCTCATCGCTTCGAGTCCCTCGCTTTTCTAGTGAAGGAAAATCGGAAACTACTATTGAAAAATCAGCTTGCTCATCGCTGATGTTAGCTACTTTACTTTTTAAAAAAGTTTGAATAATAACCTTAACCGCTAAATAGTTGCACTCCCGATACCAATGGCAATTATCACTAAACTGCTCTCGGCCCAAAAGCCCCTCACTAGCCTGGCTGATGAACTCCTTCTCGATATCTGCCAGCAACACCGACTCTTCATCACAAACAGAACGAACAATCTTATTACTTTCAATACTTGCCCGGCCACTTCCGAATGACAAATCCAATGCTTTATGATAACACACCCTAGCTTTATCGTATTCTGCTAACTGTCTGTAGCAATTCGCTAATAGATATAATCCAAAAGTATTTTCCGGATTGTTGTCCAAAAAACTATTTATAGCCCCAATCGCACCTTTATAACCTTTCTGATCAAATAAATAATGGGCTAAAAGATACTCCTTATCTACTGGTCTTATTCCAAACGGCGCACAATCTGCAAAATTAACCGGCAAGGTACACAAAATCACCGGTATCTTTTTGTTCTTCGCTGCTTGCGTAATTAAGTGTAAATTTTTTTCATAGTCTACTAACCTTTGTTTTCTGCTGCGATATTGAGAACCGGATTCTCCAGTAAATTTAAGAAATTGTTCTTGCAACTTCTGATAGACCCAAGATTTTTTAAATATTTTATCAAGCCGATACTTTAAAACATCAACTTTAACTACATTGTAGAATTCATTATTGCCAGAAAATACAATAATTAAATCCGGATTGTAAGCTAATATTTCTTTTTCTACTAAATAAGCTCTATAACTATCATATGCTCCCATTGCACAAGGAACAACCTTGATATCTCCATCGGGAAGTATTCTCTTAAGCTCATTTTTAAAAAAAGGATTTCCTCCGAAATTGTGTCCGACTGAACCACCAATAATAAAAATTCGTAACTCATTCAGCGGCTTATCCATCAGAAATTCTTCAGAATTATTAAACGCCCTCTGTGGTACATAAAAAATTCCTTCTTTTCTACGCTCTTTTTTAAAAAAATCCTTATAAATATCTATGTATTGGTATTGGAATTGGGGTAGATCCTTGTTAGATGGTGCAACACCATAACGAATAATCATTACACATTCAAAAAATACCAAAACCAGAATTACGATAGCCATAAAAATAACTATAAATTTTTTCATTTTTGAAATGTCTTATGCGCGGGCACATCTCCAAGCGCAGAGATCAATTCGATAAACTTTTCGTAACGCTTTTTTCTAATTTCTGTTGTATGATTACCGTTCTGAGAGTGCCAATTCCTTTGATCGTCGGCAACAATTCCAAATCTTTGCTTATGTCTGAATAATAAACTAGAAGATTTAAGGATAAAGGAATTAACCATTATATTATTCTTGAGATACATCATATTTTCAGACACAAACTCAAGCGTCTGGTTAAAATCTTTTTCCGTCTCTGTAGGAAAACCGACAATCCAATTAGTACAAACAGCAATTCCCGCTCGATATGTATCCTTTATTATTTTTTTTGCTTCTTCAATCATAAAGTTTTTATTCATTTGGCGTAAAACACGAGGTGAAGCACTTTCAATGCCATAATTCAAATAACAACAACCAGATTGTTTCATCTTCCTAAACAACTTATAATCCATTTGCTTATCTACCGTAGCGCTAGCTCCCCACGAAATATTAATATTTTCTTTTATCAACAGATCACACAAACCTGACAATTGACTAAGATTTCCATTAATTAACAAATCATTAAACTCTAAAAATTCAATACCATTGTCTTTACGTAATCTTATTTCCGCTAAAATATTTTTTGCACTCCTATATCTATAACGCCTCCACATAAGAGTATCATCACAAAATACACACCTATTTACGCACCCTCTGCTTCCTAGAATAGGTAGTCTGTCTTTAAATTTATACTTTTCAGGGAAATCGTTAAATTCCGGGAAAGGTATTGAGTCGATATCTTCTATTAGTCTCCTTTCTCCATTATTAAACATCCGATTGTTTTCTCTAATAATAGTTCCTGGGCAACCTATAAGCGAATTCTTGCTTTCAATGCGTTGCACCACATCAATAATAGTTGATTCTCCTTCCCCAAGCACAACAACATCGATAGTTTTAACGCCCAAAAGGTTCTCTATTCCCAGCAAATAATATGAATGATCCAAGCTATAGCTTAAGTGCAAGGGCCCGCCAAAAACAATCTTTTGCTCCGGACATATACTCTTTATTTCACCAGCTAAACTAATACTTGCTGTCAAAGAAGAGCTTTGCACTGAAAAACCAATTAAATCTGGATTACTACTTAATATTCTTTGCGCCCATTTTTTAAAATAACAACTAGGAAGTATTTTTTGCTTAATAATATGATTGTTTTCCATCCATTCAAAAACATACTGAAACTCCCAAAATTTTTTGTCCTCTTCTTTTGTTCTCGAATACAACTCTACGTTCAAATCAAAAACTGTAGCTTGGTGTTTATATCTTCTTAAAAACGCAACCAGATAAGCCAAACCTAAAGGAGGCCGATCAATTCCAAAAGCCGGACATTGTACAAGAGTAATTTTCATTTTAATACTAACAGCTAATAAGATAGCTTTTATGAGACTATTTACTGTCAAAAATGTTTTCTATAAACATTTTAGTAATACCCTACCTAGACTCAACAATTTCTTGAGATAAGTTCCGTAGCAGCACTTTAACGTGCTCAAGGCGAATGTTAATGTCCTCATTTAGCTGTTTTAACCCATTATTATTAAGAACTATTTCGCTGTTAACATTATCTAGTGTAAAAGATACACTCCTTCTCTGGGCTGCTGAATCTTCGCTTGCTGAAGACAATAAGCTACTTAATGATTGAACCGAATTATCAAGTCTATCTATCTCTTGTTTTACATTTAAAGAAGAAAGAGATTCGGGTAATAGCTGTAAGGTTTCATTAATTTTTTCAAATGCTGAAGACAGTAAGCTACTTAATGATTGAACCGAATTATCAATTTTTTCAAATTTATCTTTTAAAGTACAATCAATACGCTCTTCAAAAACATCTATCTTGGCTAGCACCTGTCTCATCTCCAAAGATAAACCACTGCTTAAAGAGTTTATCGAGTTATTCATTCCGCTTAGCTCTTTTGAAATAGCCAATATTTGAGAATAAAGGAATGAAGAAATATTAAAAAATATTTGGGATATATTTCCAAGCACCCTAACAATTGTTCCCAAAAGAATGCTTACTAGAACAACCATCAACCCACTAAAAAATAATTTTGGATTAGTAAATCTAGCAAGCATCAAGTAACTGCCTCCTAAAAAGCCAAAGACCACAATCAGCCAAGAAAGAACCATCAAAATAACAGTGGTGGGAATATTTTTTGTCTTCACAACCATAGCATAACCTCCTTCTTTATTACATTTTTTTGTTGCCAATCAATAAAAGACTTTTATCTTACCCGAATAATATCGGTATCTTCCTTTAGAAAAAATATTATCATCATCACTAAAACTTTTCCTGTAAATTATTCCTCTTGCCTGGAGCTGTTTATTAGTATTGTGAATCGCTAGCAAATCACTTGCTACCAATAATTTATCTGGCTCAAAAACGACTGAAGGAAAACCTTTAATGACTCTCATTAATCTATTACGCTGGGTCTTCAACTTTCCTTGAGAAAACCTAACTAGCTCTACCCAAGAATCATTAAATTTATTAGACAACTTGGACGTTAAGCCATCAATATCCAACAATTGATATTTATCAGACAGCATAAGATTTGTATCATAACGATCAATTTGTATTCTCTGCTCCAAAAACATACTTATTTCAATTATTAAACAATGAGGATCGTTTAACTTGACTTTCCAAACCTGACACATCGGAAACCTAGTATATTCCCCTTTGGCAATTATAGTATCATTGACACACCTCACTTTCCATGATGCCTGCAGAGAATCAATCCAATGGCCCAAAGAAAAAACAGAGGTATATAAGCCAAAATGTTTGGTTAATTCAACGCCATTATAAAAAATTCTCCCCTTCCCTTGGTCAAATAAAAACTCTAAAGCTCTTTTTTTTATAGATATCTTCTGCTTTTTATACCCTTCATTTGCTAATATTTTTTGTGTTATTTTTTTATTAATATCAGACATTCCTTTGCTGTCTAAATACCCTCCCACTCGATTAGTGTAAAATTTTCTGCCACACTTTTCCCAAAAAATATCCATTCTTCTTAATCGTTCACCGTAATTATTTGAAAGATCTTGAGTTTGCCAATCATAAATATTGTTGCTCTGTATATTATACAAGTTAAGATTATTATGAATATACGAATGCGGCTTTATTGTAAATACTGATGAATCTAACCCGGAAATATATCTTCTGTTATTTTCAATAAAGTGCAATGTTTTTTCAAAGTCCTTAATCGTCTCGGTTGGAAAACCAACAATCCAGTTAGTAAAGACAGCAATGCCGGAAGAATACGCATCTACAATATTTTGACGCGCAGCATCAACTGTAAATGGCTTTTTCATGCTGCGCAGAACATCATTTGATGCGCTTTCAATTCCAAAATTAAGATACTCACAGCCTGATTGTCGCATTTGCTCAAAAAGCTTTCGATTCATGTCCAGTCTTACAGAAATACTCGCCCCCCATCTTGTAATTATATTATTTTTAATGATCAGTTTACACATTCTAAGTAAGGAATCTAAATCTGCATTGATTAACTCATCGTTAAAATGAAAAAACTCAACCTGGTAATTATTTCGCTGCACATTCATCTCCTCAACGACAGATTCTGGACTTCTCTTACGAAAGACATAGTTAAAAAAATAAGGATCATTACAAAATGCACAATGGTTAATGCACCCTCTACTTGTTAAAATCGGCAAAAATTTCAAATCAGTATAAGCGTTTAAGGAATAACCAGAAAAGTCCGGATAAGGCAATTTATCTATATTCTTGCTCAAAGGGCGCACTTTATTGATTAGCAATGAATAGCCCTCTTTAGCGATTATCCCCTCGCATCCTTTTAAACTTTTTCCACTATTTACCCTTTCGACAATTTCCGGAAAGACATCCTCCCCTTCTCCCACAACGACAATGTCAATAATTCTCATAATATTCTTAATTCTCACGCCAGGGTTTATTGCACCATCAAAGATATTTACATTTTCAATAATAAATGGTCCGCCAAAAATTATTTTGGCGTTTTTACTAAACTCTTTAATTTTTTTTGCTAAAAGAACACTTACATTGACCGATGTGTTATACACTGTAAACCCTATTAAATCAGGAGTAGTATTCAAAATACTTTTAGCCCAGAGATCTAGTACCTTTCCACCCAAAAAATTAATATTTCTGATAGTACGTTCATCTTCCCATTCATGCTCAAGAGTATTCTGTGTCCAGAATGATTCAGACTTATAATCCCAATTTCTTTTTTCAATATCATTCACCTTATTGTAAAGGCTGATATTAAAATCAAACTGAAGCACATTATTTCCACGCTTTTCTAAGACTGATTTTAAGTAAGCCGGACCTATTTGCGGCATCCGAGGATTAAACATTGGACATTGTATAAGGGCGATATTCATTGATGTCTCCGCTTCCACTCTTCGGCAAAATTAATATTTTCCGGCCGAACGAGCCTTGAGAATTCATAATATATAACAAACCCTTGGGCAGTTATTCTCTTTTTATGCCTGATATCATGCTCACTTAAATACTCATCCATTATATCAATATGCCCAAACTTATGATTACCAGTAAATACATAAGCATACCTATTAGCTCTATCTACAGCCTGTTCATAATAATCATATCTCTCGCCAAAGTGGCAATCATCATATATTACATCCCCAGTACTTGAACAACTCCAAATGCCCCTGCACGATGCAATGATTTTCTCCTTGCTTTCAAAAACTAGCGGCCACTTAGCATCATAATACGTATAGACGTAATGAATATCTTTTTCCAGTAACTCACTAATAAGCTGCCTTAGCCCCGACATCGACCAACGATCACCATTAATGTAGAAATTTATATTTCCAAATAAACTAATTAAAATAATGCTTACAGCTAAAACAACTGAAATGATCTTACCTAGAAAATTAAACTCAAAGAGCTTTATTATAAACAAGGAAATAAAAATATAAAAAAAAGGATACAAAACCATTGCATAATGATCCCTCCACACATAATCACTACTATACTGGCTGAAAGAATAAAGAAGCGAATAGAACAGAGGAAAAACAAGTAACAACGATTCCGGATTAATTTTTTCGGGAATAACATTGTGCTTGGTTGAAGGTATGACTCCTTTTATGACATTCTTTAAAGATTCTCTATTCAACCAAATAAGAAAACAAACGGAAATAACCACCACGAAATAATATAAATAATTAATAAATGATGCGTTAAAGAAAGGAATTAATTCAAAGTTAAACGAATCAGGAATGCGATAAAAAAATAAATCCTTAATACGGATAAATCTCTCAGCAATATAAGAAGAAGTAAATAAGAACTTATCAACTTCCAGCCCCATCAACGGACTACTGTATCCACTGAAAATAGCATACAATAAAGGACTAATTCCAACAGTAAAAGATACAACAAAAATAAGAAACTGAACCCGCAAAAAAAATAACTTGTCAAAAAGATACCAATAAAACATGATAACCAAAACAAAAATAAATGCAGAAACATGATACGCAATAGCTAAGCCGGATAACACGCCTAAAATTATCCAATAGCCATACCTATCTAATGGTAGCGCCTTGCGCTTTGAATTAAAAAAAATGCTAAAAAAAACAAAAAATATTAAAATATCAAAAAACAATATATCATGATGATTAGCCACACAGTATAAGCTATAGCGAAAATACGAAGGAATAGAAAAAATATACAGTAGACTAGTTAGTAGTGCAACCTTTCGACTAAAAAATTTATTTGTAAATGTAAATAAAATAACCAGTATTCCTATACTAAATATTAACGGAACCAGTCTCAAGGAAATTGTGGAAACACCAAACAATAAAAATAGGGGAACCGCCATAAACGAGGACACCACGGAGCCCAACCCATAAAGATGAATATATGAAAGGTGTGCCTGCGTATTATTTCCTTCTAATATATGTTTTGCTAAAATCCCTCTTACTCCTTCCTCAGACATAACTACATTACAAGCAGAATATAAAACCAATAAACGTAATCCTACCAATGTTATTATCAACAAACTAATAACAAAAAACTTATTCTTCAATATACCTAATTTCATTTTTACCAAGAGTAAATATAACTTTAGTGATCATCCAATATTTAATTAATACTAACACTCTTTTCAACTATTTTTTAAAAAACCACTTAATGCCTTGGCCCCTCGAAAAAATCGTTTAACATCAATTATACTTCTGATGGTCCTTAGATTTTGCCACCAGATCTTTGGCGAAGAGTAATAATCCCAAAATGCTTTACGGTATAAATTTTGCATACGTTTCAAGCCAATTAGCGGATTAATAAAAACTGGATGCTCGTCTTTGAACATCGAATAGTCACTCCAATGAATATCTTCCGGTAATCCTCCAGATTCTTTACATAAGCGATATAACTCTGTCTCCGGATAAGGAAAAGGGAAATAGAATAACGAAATCTGTGCTGCAAGTTTTTTTGCATAAAAGATAGTATTAGAAACCATGTCCTCGGTTTCACCAGGAATACACAAAATAAAATTATTAATCACTAAGATTCCAGCTTCTTGAGTCCATTTAACCCCCTTAGTTTGTTGATTAACAGTAACCCCTTTTCTAAGAATATCCAAGGATTTCTGGTTACCAGACTCAATTCCAAATACAATCTGCCGACAGCCAGCATTTCGCATTTGAGCAAGCAAAACAGGATCAACCTTGTCTGCACGCGTATTGCAAGACCATAACAAACCTAACTTGGCTTGAATTATCTTGTCCATTAAGTCTAATGTATGGCCTCGGTTTATAGTAAATGTCGAGTCTTGAAAGTATACGCCTTGCGCTTTTTTTTGATATTTTAGAATTTTTAATTCTTCAATAATCCGGCTGATACTATAGCGCCTTATCTTTTTCCCCAAAATTACTGGTGCGCAACAAAAAGCACAAGAATAAGGGCATCCTCGCTGCGTAATTAACGGATAATTAGGAAGAGCAACATACTGTGTAGGATGAGGAATATATTTTGAGATATCTAACTCTCCGTATACTCCACTCGGTAAAATATCAAGATTCTCAATAAACGGACGCATCGGATTGATAATTATTTGACTGCTATTTCGCCAAACCAAGCCTGGAACTTTTGAAAAATCTCCATTATTCTCTATAGTGCCAACTAGATCAAGAAGAGTTACTTCTCCCTCATTTTGAACAATAAAATCACACTCTTTGCACTCCTTCATTGTTTCTTTGGGCATTATTGATACATGTGCTCCACCAAATACAATCTTAGTTTTCGGAAAAATACTCTTATAAATTCTTGCCGCACGAAAAGAATACTCAGCTGTCGGCGTATAGACAGGAATACCAATTAATGTATACTCTTCTTGAGGCATTTCCGCTAAAAACGCATCTTCACTGGTATCGTCAAATTGAAAATCTTTGAATGTAACGTCATAGCCCTTCTGTTCAAGGTATCGGCAAAGAGAGATTAATCCTATTGGCGGTAAAAACCCCTGTGCTTTGCGAAAATTACCCCAAACAATACTAGAAGGAAGAGAAGGCTGTAATAATAAGATCTTCATCTTGAATCTTTTCCGATATTTTTTAAGGATTTTATCCAGTTTTCAAACACTACCAGCGGCCAAATTAATTGGCGATGATTATTCTGCCCCGAAAAATGTTCGTTTAGAATCTTTTTCACATATTTATGGTCAAAAAATCCTTCTTTTTTGATTGCTTGTTCAGAAAGAGTATCCGATACAAATTCCTTAAAGTCACCTTTAATCCACTGGCCTAAAGGAATATCAAACCCCCTTTTGTTGTAAATGCGTGGAGTATTCGGCGGCCAATACTTTTTAATTGCCTTACGAAAAGTGTGCTTTAATCTCAGCCCCTTAATCTTTAATCCACTCGGAATAGAAGCAGAAAAATTAACAAGGTTGGGATTTAAATAAGGAAAACGGGATTCAACAGAATTCACAATACAAGCTCTTTCAGTCTTTCTCAAAGAACCATCGATCAAGTTAAATTTTAAATCTAAATAAAAAATTTTATCCAAATTACTTTTATAACCGGAGCAATCCACTAGATAGCTATTAACTGGGCGGAAAACATCATATCCATGCAATTTTTCCCTTAATCCTTCGTTTAGGAGTTTTTGTTTTTCAAGGTGATTATATGCCCCATACCAAATAAAATAGCCAATTGCTGGAGGATAATCAATGCCCCGTAAAAATTTTTTTGCCTTAAACTCTAAACTCCGATAACTAGACGATATTCTCATCTTGTCAACCTTTAACTTAATAAATCTTTTAATAAATTCTGGAAATTTACGATAATGCTCGGCTAAAATATACGCTTGATGAACCGGATAGCCACCAAATAATTCATCTCCACCATCACCAGAAAGACAAACATTTAACTTGCTGCCAATAAATTCAGCAAGTACACAGCTGGGTAAATATGAAGCATCAGCTAGTGGTTCATCTAAACTGTTTAAAATGTTAGTCAATTTGCTTTTTACTAATTGGCTAGTAACTAGAACCTTGTGGGCTTCTGTATTAAAGTAATTGCAAATTAAATCAATATCCTTTGATTCACTAAACGCAATATCGTCAAATATCGAAGAAAAAGTGCTAATCTTATCCTCATTAATCCCACTTCTTAAACAAACTAAAGAACCAGTATCTTTTCCGCCACTTAAAAAATTCCCCACCTTTCCAAAAGCGTTTATGTTGCCCTTGATTGAGCTAGTTAAACGCTTAATGATTTGCTCGCAAACCCATTCCTTGTTTTGAAAAAAATTTACATTAGGTGAAAAAGAGAAGTTCCAATACTGTGTGCTTTTAATCTTACCATTTTCCCAATCTATTCTATAACCGGGCAAAACTTTATGTATCTTTTTTAAAATAGTTTTAGGGCCCGGCACGTATTCAAATGTAAGATATTCTGATAAAGCTTCGGTATCTATTTGCCAGTCTCGTAATCCGGGATACTCTAAAATCGGTTTTAATTCTGAACAAAAAATTAGATTTCTATTATGTGTCCCGTAATATAAAGGCTTTATCCCCATATGATCTCGAACCAAAAATAAACAACGCTTTTTTTTATCCCATAAAGCAAATGCAAAGATACCATCTAGTTTTCTTATGCCCTCTATGCCTTCGGTTTCATACAGATGAACTATCACCTCAACATCTAAGGAGCTCCGAAATTGATGATTACTCGTCTGAAGCTGTTTTCTTAATTCTCCAGCATTATGAATAGCACCATCGCAAACCAACCGAATATTTTTGTCTTCATTACAAACAATGGTATCTGCCTGCTGAAAGCCTGTTGGCCCAAGATAACAATTGCCCAGTCCTAAATTATTTTCGACAAAAAAACCTGTACTATCTGGCCCTCGATAAACCATATCTTTGCACATGCGAATTAAAATACTCTTGTTTACTGGTTCATTACTATTAAAATTTATGATCCCGCAAATGCCACTCATTTTCCCTCTCTAGCTATATTCTTTTTCAATCCTGTATATCTTTCTTTTACCCGTATGATGATAAATACGCGCACTTATTTCCATGGAAAGTCCAATTGCAATTAATTGAAATCCCAACATAATCATCATCAGCGAAAAAATAAGATTTCCCAGATTTTCATTTATTTGTAAATCAAAAAAATAATACCCAATTGCAACTAAACCAGCCACTAAAAACCCGATACTAAAAAACATCATACCTACAGCTCCAAAAAAATATAGAGGCCTAGTGATGTAGCTACACAGAAACTTAACAGTTACTAAATCTAAAATCACCCTGAGTGTTCGTGAAATTCCATAACTGCTTTTACCACTCTTTCTTGAAGCACTTTCTATGGCTACCTCCGCAACTTTGACCCCTTGCCAGCTAATTAACACTGGGATGAAACGATGTAACTCTCCAAATAATTCAAGATCATTTAAAACTTCTCTTTTACACACTCTTAAGGTGGTACCAAAATCATGTAAATTCACATTAAACATGAAACGGATTATTTTATTAGCAATTAACGACGGTAATCTCCTAAATAAAAAGTTATCCTTTCTTTTTCTTCGCCACCCGCTAACCATTCCATAACCTTCTTTTAGCTTTTCCAATAAACATGGTATATCTTTAGGATGATGCTGCAAGTCTCCGTCCAACGTTGCAACAATCTTACCGCAAGAGTTATCAAACCCAGCGGCTAATGCTGCTGACTGTCCGAAATTTCTACTTAATTTAATTACTTTTACTTTTTGATCAACAACGCAAATAGATTTAATTTGCTTGAAAGTATTGTCATTACTACCATCATCAACGAAAACAATCTCGTAACTAACTCCTTGCTTAACCAATGTCTCGCTTAATAGTGAATACAGAGTCGTAACATTATCTTGCTCATTGTAAACCGGAATTACCACTGAAATTTCGATCATATTTTTTTTAAATTAGAATTGAGAATAATTTATCAATCTCACTCCAGATGCTTTAATTATTTCTTTAGTTTTATAACTCATCAATAAACCTGTTTGATCCCAATGATTAATAATGTTAAATTTTCTAAATTCGCGGCTACAATGCCTTAGCCCATCATGGATATACCCGGGATGACAAATTATTTCTGAGACACCTGATCTTATTTTATGAATAACCCGCTGGAAAACCATTAGAAGCTGTTTTTTCCTCAAACGTGAAGAAACCAGATTAAAAAAATCAGGATATTTAATATTGTTTGCACTTAAATAACCATAATTGGTTGATGACACAGAAGACAAAAATTTTTCACGGCAACTCAAAATTAATTCTTCTAAGCATTGCCCGTTCGCAAACAAATTTAAACCCTGCCGAAAGAACCTTATTCTATTAATGTCAAACTCAACAGCTAATTCAATAATAACCTTTAAAATAGAAGGAAAAATATGTAAATGTTTTTCTGTATCTAGATGAGTAACACGGACATTTTGTTTTAACACTTTATTTATCTGCGCCCGAAATTCTTTTTTCACTTCCTTTAAATTAATATCTCCTAATAACAGCTTTACTACATTTTGATGTACCCCTCTAAACAGCCCCTGATGATCAACCAAGCTTTTTACTTGGTCAATCGGCAAAATCGGCTGACCCCGTAAAATATTTAGATGAACCCCAACTCCCAACCCAGAAACTTTCTCTAAGCATTCCATCGCATTCTTAAATGCTGATCCATTGGCCATAACAGAAGTGCTCGTGAGGACACCTTCCTTAAACAAATCAATCACTGACAAATTTATTCCTTCTGTTAAACCAAAATCATCAGCACTAATTATTAAATACTTTTTAATTTTCATTAACATTAATCAACATCAAAAAATACATTTATTAATTTTCTGACCTACTTGCTATAAAATCACCGATCACTAAATAATCCATCTCACTGTTTAAAAAAGTACCCACCGCATCATTAGGAGTGCAAACAATTGGTTCCCCCCGTAAGTTAAAAGATGTGTTCAACAAAATTGGAATACCGGTAAGCGTCTCAAATGCCTTGATTAACCGCCAAAATTTAGGATTTACCTGCTTAGAAACAGTCTGTACTCGTGCAGTTTTATCGACATGCATAACCCCCGGAATTAGTTCTCTCTTTTCAGCAATTACTTCTCCGGCCAACAACATAAACGGTGAATGCTGAGTGAGATTAAAATACTCACTCATTTTTTCTTCTAAAATTGCCGGCGCATACGGACGAAAAGATTCACGTTTCTTCACTTTTTTATTTATTAGATCCTTAATCCCCGAAAACATCGGATTAGCCAAAATAGAACGATTTCCCAAGGCCCGAGGGCCGTATTCGCTTCTTCCCTGGAACCAACCGACTATTTTATTATCTAAAATACGTTTAGCAACAAACTCTAATAGCTCATCTTCGTTAAATTCGGTAAATTTAAAATTTCTAGTTATTAAACACCTTTTTATCTCTATCGGAGAAAACTCTGGACCAAGATAAGCAGAATCCATAATAAACTTTCGAGGACGTTTTAAGATTAGATTTTCAATACAACATGCCACCCCTAATGCTCCTCCACTATCTCCGGCGGCCGGCTGAATATACACTTTACTAAACGGCGTATTCTCAATAATTTTATTATTAGCTACACAATTTAAAAATACTCCTCCGGCTAAACAAAGATTATCCATTTTGGTATTTAAATAGAGACTATTTGCAATATTAATTAAAGTATCTTCTGTTACTTTTTGAAGACTTGCCGCTATATCACAATGACACTGCTTTATTCCTTCGTTAGCTTTTCTGTTTTTTCCAAAAAGATTTATAAACTGACGGCTATACATCCTTGCCCCTTTATTAAATCCAAAAAATTTTTGATTAATTCTAAAACTACCATCGGGCTTAGGCTGAATAATCTTATAGAACTTATCAAGATACCTTGGCTGACCGTAAGCAGCCAACCCCATGACTTTTCCCTCTCCTTGATGCGCTAAAAACCCTAAATAACTTGTCACCGCAGTATAAAGTAAACCTAATGAATCAGGATAAGTAATTTCCTGAATAATTTTAATGTCATTTCCTCTGCCTATTCCACAAGTTGTAGTTGTCCACTCACCTACCCCATCCGCAGTTATTATCGCTGCTTCTTTAAACGGAGAAACTAAGAATGCACTGGCCGCATGCGATAAATGATGTTTAACAAAAAATACTTTTTTATCAAACCCTAATTCTTTTTTCAATATTAATGGCAATACTAGCCTATCTTTAAGCCAATTTGGAATCCTTTCTAAGAAACTCCGCAGAGAGAATGGATAAGCTCGAATATGATCAATAATCACTCGTGAAAACTTTAAAAACGGTTTTTCGTAAAATCCAATATAATCTAAATCACCAAATGCTATTCCTCCGGCCTGAATACAATAGTTAATCGCATTAATCGGAAATACCTCTGAGTTTTTTATCCGGTTAAATCTTTCTTCAGAGACAGCAGCAACCACTTTACCATCTTGTAACAAACAAGCAGCGGAGTCATGATAGTAGCAAGATATTCCCAATATATTCATTATTGCCGATTACCTTTTAGGAAAATTAGTGTTTAATTTTTTATAGATATCCTCAATGGCTTGATTATTAAAATTAATTTTCAAGCACTCTAAAGCTTCTTCACGCGTTAACATCCCCTCTCTTATCAATTTGCTCATTTCTACATGATAATGCGTATATCCATAATGTTTTAAAGACTGCTCTACTGATACAAAGTTTAACCGACAATTAGTTGAATTTTTTGGATAGCTACAAGAAGAAAGCTTCCATTTTAATTCCTTTTTTATTACGTCAGTATACACATCAGAACTAAATGGTAAAAACCAATGCGGCGATAAAATTATATACTTTTGCTTTTTCCGTGCTTTAGCCAAAACCTCTTCCATACTTCGCGGAAAATCTTTATACTTATCATTTTTAAAAACATAACTATTGATAAATTCTTTTGTAGCCTTAGCCATTGAATAAAACTCGGGTTGTTTTTGAATATAGTTAGAATGACCAGCACCCGACGATTGTCCTTTTGTCCACCCGGCAATAACTAATGGTGTTTTGTACCGTAATGCAATATCCAAGGTAACCTGCATATACCAAATAGAGCAAACATGGCAAATAACCGCTTTAGAATTAGTCTTAATAACCTCCGAAAACATATCCTTCATATAAACGCTTTTAAAGAACAACGAATCTACTCCTAATATTTCCACTGCATTCTCAATATTATTCAACGCGTCTTGATTTTCAAACCCATGATCAAAAGTAAATACTAACGGATTTAAACTATACCGCTTTTTTAAGTAATATAAAGCAGATATACTATCTTTTCCACCGCTACACATCAAAAGACAATCATATTTTTGTTTACCTCTATATCGATTAACCGTCCTAATGAAATCTGTTTCTAGCAATTTTGTTTGTTTATTAGATTTGCTGTTTACTGCATACTCAACGCATATGTTACATACACCTTTGTCATTAAGCCATATGTCCGGTTTCCTTTCTGGCAGCACACACCTTATGCATTTCTTTTTTGAATAACTATTATCCATCATTTCAAATTTATACCTACCATATATATATTATTTTCTCTATAAATAAAAATGGTACCCTGGAATTAACTATTACAACAGACTCTTAAACTCCGGCGTAGATAAATGTTATCATCGCTGCAGGACCAATATAATACACTAAAAATGCTAAAAGAATAAGCACAATTAAAATTGGCGCTAAAAAATACATCTTATGCAGCCTAATCATATGAAACATCTCTTTAAGCATATATAAGATTTTTTTCATAGTATCCTCCTATGATTGTCTTAAGCTATTAATAGTATCGACTCCATATCCTTTTGCTTTAACCCAGGATGTATTATTTTTCTTATGTTTTTTGCGCAAAAATCGCCGACCGCAAACAAACAAAAAGATTGTGCTAGCGCCTATGCCTAAAATATAGACAACCGTCAACAATACAGGAATCAATACCTTTTGTACTGTCTGGATATAGCTTTGAATTATTTTTTTTATTTTACTCATAACTATTTTTCGCTATTGATTCCTTATAAGAATTATCATCTACAATCTAATCAATTTTCAAAAAAATTATTCCTGACTACCACATCGTAAATATTTTGAGCCATGACTCCATACCCTTGAGCATTAGGATGTCCCCTGTCTTCTGATAAATATTCTTCTTTGTCTTTCCAAATTTCATTGAATCTTTTTTCATTGTCAATATAGGTAGCTCCATTATTTTCTGCAACTTCTTGCAAAATATAATTCATATCTTTGGAAGACCAGGCATCCTCACATTTTGGATAATTTTGGATTATTACGGGAATCTCTTTGTCTTTACAAATATTGATCATCCTTGTAATATCCGAATTAACCCACCCTTGTAGCGTCTTCAAGTACAATATTAAATCCTTTTCTCTTTTAATAAAATCTCTGACTATTTCACTTTCTTCTTCAAATTGCGATAAAAACTTAATATTCTCATTCCTTATTTCTGGTTTTTGAGAAAGAAAATTTGAAATAAAAAATCCTAACGGCTGATATTCATTAGGATTAATTTCTATTGCTTTCTTTGCGTATTCATACGCAATTTCATCATCATGAAGCATAAGAGCATATATTCTTGCAATTTGCCAATAAGATTCACAATACTCAGGCTCTAATTCCATTGCTATTTTATACCACCTTATCCCTTCCTCCCATTCTCCTTCATTTTCACAATTCCGTGCTTTATTCCAAGCATTATTAAACTCTTCTGATAAATGAATTTGTCTGTCTTTTTTTTGATCACTCTTAATCTGCTTTTGTATGTTTTTGGATAATAATTTTACCAATTTGTACACCTTAATCGACTGGATAGAATCATAAATTCTGGCACTTAATGTTTTCTCTTTTGTATATTTAATATATCCTTGTGCATACCAAATATTTGCACCTCCAGCTAGAATAACTACTAAGTCCGGATTAAATTCTGCTATCCATCCATCAAATTTCGATAAAATTGAAAATGTATTGTACCCGCCTACCCCTCGGTTGATAACCTGACAATTTATCTTATTATTATCTGCATTTAACAATTTCTCTAATTGCCGGGGGTAACTTTTATCAGAAGGAGCACCGCTACCATGAGTAAATGAATCCCCTACACATAGAATGATATAGCTATTAGCTTCTTTTTGATTGACTTTATCTCTAGCGGCATTTTTTAGACAAACATACCCTGTCAATCTCAAACCACCTTCAAGTGCTACCAAACAAACAACAATTCCTAGTAAAAAAACAATAAATTTACGTCTTAATAAAAACATTTATGCTGATAGTTCTAGGAATAAAATATATTCTATTAAAGGCCTGGACAAACTTTATTTTTCTAAATCGGAATTTAGCTTTTTTATATGTTTACAAATATTTTGAGCCATGGCTCCATACCCTTGAGCATTAGGATGCCCCCTGTCTATCGATAAATATTCTTCTTTGTCTTTCCAAATTTCATTGAATCTTTTTTCATTGTCAATGTAGGTAGCTCCATTATTTTCTGCAACTTCTTGCAAAATATAATTCATATCCTTGAAGGACCAAATATCCTCACATTTTGGATAATTTTGGATTATTACGGGAATCTCTTTGTCTTTGCAAATATTGATCATCCTTGTAATATCCGAATTAACCCACCCTTGTAGCGTCTTCAAGTACAATATTAAATCCTTTTCTCTTTTAATAAAATCTCTGACTATTTCACTTTCTTCTTCAAATTGCGATAAAAACTTAATATTCTCATTCCTTATTTCTGGTTTTTGAGAAAGAAAATTTGAAATAAAAAATCCTAACGGCTGATATTCATTAGGATTAATTTCTATTGCTTTCTTTGCGTATTCATACGCAATTTCATCATCATGAAGCATAAGAGCATATATTCTTGCAATTTGCCAATAAGATTCACAATACTCAGGCTCTAATTCCATTGCTATTTTATACCACCTTATCCCTTCCTCCCATTCTCCTTCATTTTCACAATTCCGTGCTTTATTCCAAGCATTATTAAACTCTTCTGATAAATGAATTTGTCTGTCTTTTTTTTGATCACTCTTAATCTGCTTTTGTATGTTTTTGGATAATAATTTTACCAATTTGTACACCTTAATCGACTGGATAGAATTATAAATTCTGGCACTTAATGTTTTCTCTTTTGTATATTTAATATATCCTTGTGCATACCAAATATTATTTCCTCCAGCTAAAATAACTACTAAGTCCGGATTAAATTCTGTTATCCATCCACCAAGTTTTGATAAAATTGAAAATGTATTGTATCCGCCTACCCCTCGGTTGATAACCTGATAAGTTACCTTACTATTATCTGCATTTAACAATTTCTCTAATTGCCGGGGGTAACTTTTATCAGAAGGAGCACCACTACCATAAGTAAATGAATCCCCTACGCATAGAATGATATAGCTATTAGCTTCTTTTTGATTAACTTTATCTCTAGCGGCATTTTTTAGACAAAAATACCCTGTCAATCTCAAGCCACCTTCAAGTGCTACTAAACAAACAACAATTCCTAGTAAAAAAACAATAAATTTACGTCTTAATAAAAACATTTATTTTAGTAATTTTACAAACAGAATTAATTCTAATAACAATCCGAATAAAACTTACCCTGTTGATTATTTCTGCTTCTCTCCTAAAATTTAAAAAACTGACACAGCCTTTTATACTATGCTTTAACTAACTTATAGCCTTCCATATTTAACATTAAACATCAACAATAAGTCTAACGAGAAAATATCTGCGGCACTCTTATTATTTCCCTAATTTATTTATGCTTCTAACTAAGATAACCTAACATTACTTTATTACTTCTATCTGAGCTTTGGTTTCACTGATTACTCTTTCACAATCTTTATACTTCTTAAGAATAGTATTGAAAGTTTTTTTAGCTTTTTTTACTTTTCCTTGTTGCTGGTATACATTACCAGTTCCCAACAACGCCCAAGCACATACTTCAGGCTGATCAGAATATTTTCGCAAAACAACACTATACGCAGCTAAAGCTTCGTCAAACTTGCCCATTGATGTATATGTATCTCCTATCCCTTTTTGCCCAGCTGAACAAGCCCACAAATCGTTAGGATATTTAACTAAAGCAGCCTCGTATGCACTTAATGCTTCTTCTTGTTTTCCTATGCGCAGATAAGCATTTGCCATTCCTATTTGCGCTCTTGCACAAAATACTGAATCATTTGGATGCTCAGCTAAAATAGTTTTATAGATATCTAGAGCTTCTTGATTCTTTCCTTCATTAAAATATTCGTCAGCTTCAGACACCTTTCCCTCAACTCCGCTTGTCTGTGCTAATGACATATTCTGTTGCCCATTTTGTATCCCAAATATTACAATTGTTGCCACACACCATGAAATTAACCACAGGGAAATTTTTTTTCCTTTACACATTTGTCCCTCCCAATTACATTGCTCCAAATTTTTCTAAATCCAAAACAAAAAACCTCACTCTCGTATCTTACCACCTCCTTTTTAGTTTTTAATGATATTCTTACCTTTAATTACCAAAATACCAATACTTCATTTAAAAGACTCAAGCGCAAATATTTGCCTCCAGTATCATTCTCCGGCATTAAGCATTCTTTTTTTAATCTCTTCAATTTCGTCTAAAACGCATATGCTACATTTTTTACAATTTGAAATACAATACTCTCCAATAAATTGTTTTGTAAAATCTACAAAATCCTTGTTTTTAAAAAACTTCTTCAGAGATACAAGAGAAAAATAATTTCTCTTATAAAATTCATCCCGCATGGAAAAACATTTAGGCATCCTTCCATCTGCCCAAATCGCAAAGGTAATCAAAGGATAATAGCAGCCTATCTTGGAATTTTTGTTAAATAATAATTTATTCTTAACCACCGATTTATGGTCTCTGGAATCTTCGATAAAGTCTCTGTTTATTTTAAAATTATTTATGTTAGATCTTATGTGTTTATCGTAAAAAACTTTTTCTACTTCTGGGATCATCATCAAGAACTCCTCTTTTTGCTGATTAGTCAGCTGTAGCTTCAAGCAATCCTCGTGATCAATCCTTAACGGCTGTATAAAAAAGTATTCAATATCCATATCATTTAGTATCGATGCAATCTTAGGAATCTGATTATAATTTTCATTGCATAAAACAAACATTATATGCACCAAAGGGTATCTTTGTTTATACATTTTTTTATATTTAGAAATGCTCTCTAATACAGAAACTGTATTTTTATGCCTTTCCTTATTAAAATATAACTTATCTGCTACTGATTCGTTGTCTTCATTTAACGTTATATTCAACTGGCTAACAAACTTGCTTTTGACAATATTTCGTATATCCATATCAGTAAGATTGGCACCATTGGTTATTATTCTTAGAAAAGAATCGACTGCTAACATTTTTTCCAGAAAATAAAACATATTATCTTTATAAAAGAACGGCTCTCCACCACCGAACAAGTGTATATCTTTAAAACCGACATCCTCTATATCTATTACAAGTTTATCGATATAATCTTTATTATTAAAAAAGTCCTTTTTAATGCTCACTTTAGTATGTTCCGCGCAATACTTACAACGATCATTACACTTGTTGGAAGGAAAAACAAATAAACGAACTGGATTGATACCCTGGTAAGAACTCAACTGATATAAATAGCTACTCATATAATTAGCTACTTTTTCTTCATCAAACTTAAATTTAAATTCTGATAAATTCTGCTTATTCATAACAAATAATGTTTATCAACAAAACAAGCCATCCTAATCATAATGACAAAACTGCAAACAAGAATTTTTACATTGTTTAGTAATTAACCTCATTTCAGCCGCTTTTTGAGAATACCAAGCATCTTTCAAAGACATATCATAGATATTACCACAGCTACCTTGGCAAAAAAATACTTCCGAGCTAGCTTTGCCATTCTTCCAGCAAGGTGCCGTAATAATAATACTTTTATGCCCGGCACAGCATGGTTTATCTATAGTCCTCTGTGAATAATAATCAAGTAAAAGGTCAAAACTAGGATTTGAATCGACTTTTAGATAAGAATAGCGATGCTCTTTTATTCTTTGAAAGTTATCACTTAAACATTTTAGTCCATAATTATCGGGCCATAACAAACTGTGCTTACATCCTTTTTTTGAGTATTGAGGATTAGTATTATTAACCAGATAAGGAATAAAATTGATTGAATTTACTTTGAGAGCATCAGCTATTTGAGTTAATTTAAATAAATCATTACAATTTTTGCTGAATATTACTGTCCCAATGCCTATAGATTTTTTTTTGTTTAATAAACGAAGATGCTTTATTGCTTCCATTGCATGGTCATAGCTACCTTTTCCCCTTATAAAGTCATTGCTTTCCTTTAATCCATCTAAGGAGAAATGAATATGGTCTATGTGCGATTTAGAAATCATTTCAACCATCTGTTTATTATAAAAACCATTTGTTGTTACTGAAATATTAAGGCCCAGGCTATTAATATAGCTGGCAATTTCAAATATTTCTGCTACTAAAAACGGCTCACCTCCACTTAACACAACAGTTTTGATATTCATCATTCTTGCTTGTCTGGCTATATCAAATATCTTATTCTTATCTACCTTTATATTATTCTGGTTTATGTCTTTTTTTATACTGCAAATGCTACACTTTAAATTACAAGATTCCGTAAGCGATATAATTATCATCTCTGGCGGAACAATAGGAACATTCAAAATTCGCGACATGCTGTATTTTCCATTAAGGCTTTTAGAAGCATACTGATTAAAGTTAGTTGTTTCACTACGCAACGGCCCACAACAATTACTACACGCCGGATCAATCATCTTTCCCGCTAATATTTTTTTCCGTAATGCATTTAACGCTTTGCTATCCCATACCTTCAACAAACTATCGTCTATCTTTTCTATTTTATTCTTGATAAGCGAGCAAGGTGAAATGTATCCGTCTTCGGAAATAACTAATGTTTTCCATAAATGGATACAATACAATTCCTTTTCATTAAAAATTGCAGACACTGTTGACGATTTTCTTTGAAAATTTTTATAAAGAGAAATTATAAAATCAATATTGTGTTGTATCCTTGTTTCAAATCTTTTTTTTGATAAAATATCTATCAACTCTTTTTGCTGTTCATCAGAAAGAGACATGCCCCTTGCCCCTTCATGTACTTCCAGCAAAGGCATAAAATGTATCTCATCAACTCCCTGGTTAATACAATATTCCATAAATAGATCTAGATGGCCATAGTTCTCATTAGAAATTACCGGGCAAACTCTGATTAATGTATAACTTATATGATTATTCTTTTTAGCCATTTGAATAAACTTAAAAATTTTATTTACTTTAGCAAAACATCCATTTACCCCACGTATCTTATCGTGAACTTTTTCTAAATGTGAATCAAGACTTATTCGTAGAATATCCCACCCAACAGCCACTAATCGTTGGGCAATTTCGGCATTAAGAAGCAAGCCGTTAGTTATCAAAATACCCTTCATATTACAAGCCTTGATCATTTCTAAAATATCAATTAGCTGCGGATACAGAAAAGGTTCGCCTCCTCTACCTCCAATATTCCAAGCTAAAGAACCATTTCTGCTAGATTGTTCAACTAGCGAAAGCATCCTTTTTTGTGGTATTATTCCTTCAAAGCTATCAACTGTTTTTTGATCATACCCTCCACAATAAGCACAATGTGAATTACAATTGTAGGTAGGGAACCACTCAATCATCTCTGGCCCTTGTAAGTTGTAATAGATTGATTTTGCTAACCTATCTAAAGGTGTTAAAAGTGTTTTATTTATTAGATTTTGATATTTCACCATTTCTTGTCCCATCTAACATCATGTCTAATTAATAGTTATCTGGATTAATATGCAACCCCTGCAAACACGGTTCTTTACAATTTTTTATTCTCTCTAGTTCTTTTTGATAATCGCTTGAGTTAAAAACATCTTTGAACCTCAATTTATATAATGGCATATTTATTTCTGTTCCACACAAATACGGCTTACCTTCAAAAGTAATATTTAATGATTCAAATCCGGTTAAGCAACGATTTGATTTTTTAAGCTTATTATCAAAATAGTCAATATATCGTTCAACAACCGAAACCGGACGAGCACTTATATCAGGGTTATTCTTTACATACTCAATAATATCCTTCAACTTATTTTTTTCCAACTCTGTTATCAAAAAATTCCCTTTAACATGGCATAGTTCATTGTTTGGAATAACTGGCTGGATGTCAACCCTTACCCCCTTATACTGTTTAAGCAACATTAAAAATGCAATATAATGCATGAAATTCTCCGGCATCAATATCGAACTTACTGTTAAAAAATTAATCCTCTGCAATTTATAATAATTATGATAAATTGCTTTAAAATTAAAAAACGACTTTTGAAAAGCGCCACTTCCACGAATAAAATCATGAGTATATTCCAGCCCATCGATTGAAAAAATTATTCCTATTTTCTTTAATTCTTCTTTTGAAAAATTATTCAAAAATTCCTCATTAAATAGAATCCCATTAGATATAATATTGACTGTAGCAATATCTGTTGCGCAAACAAATTTAATTATTTCCGGTAAATCTTTACGTAACAGCGGCTCTCCCCCACCAAATGTGATTCTTTCAATATTGCAATCATTATTTAAATTAAGAATCAGCCTCTTCCACTCTTCCTTAGTAATTTCATCTTGGATATCAAATTTACCCTTACCAGTAGTGCACATAATGCATTTAAGATTACAGCGATTAGTAATCGCAATATAAAACTCTGTGATATTGAACTCCTTTCTATCCATTATTACTTTCTTGCTGCTACTTTCTTCGTCTAAGCAACGTTTTAGCTCTTGATTAATTGCTTTAATTGGACTACAACAGCTATCCCAGCAAAGAGTGCTATCGTAATAGTGCTTATATTGTTCGATTAGTTTATAGTAAATATCACCTAAGTCCTCATCGTAAACATTAAATGGTGTTTTTTGAGGATCACCGTTACACTTTAATACTTGCCCCTGACAATCAATTAAAATTTTATATAAGTAGAAAAAACATTTATTTTTTGCAATACTTGATATTTCCGAATTAATTTTTTGGATATCAGCGCAAGATTCATTGTCTAACCATTCTGCTCGGTTAAAATTAACAGGAGTATCCATATTTTTTAATCTATATTTAAAATCTATTATCTGTTTGTCTGCAGGCAATAGCTCATTAAACTTTTGTGTCATTTTGACTAATTTGATTAAAGTTACATTCTTTATTCTATAAAGCTCTGATTTTAAAAAATAATTTTCCACGTTATCATAGTTAATATTTGTCACTACCATATTAAGATTTAAATTAAGAGTTGGATTATTTTTAACGGTAAATTCTAAGAACCCTATTATTCTCTGTAAATAATCATCACCACCACAAGCCGGTTTTAATTTATACTGAATAGCTGGAACAAATGAATCTAAAGATATAGTCACTACATCCCAACCTATTTTTTTTATAAATTGCGCAAATTCTAAATCAAGTTTGCTACCGTTAGTCAATAAAGTACCAATGAGTTTTCTCTTTTTAATCTCTTCCATTAAAAATTTAATATCCTCGACTATTGTTGGTTCGCCAATTAAAGATGTTAACGAAATTTCCTGAGTTCCCATCTTTTTTGCAGCATTAAGAATTTTTATTAAAACATCTCTGGATAAATATTTATGCTCATTATGTTTTACACTTCCGGAGCAATACAAACAATTTAGATTACAAAAATTATTAATAACTAAATCAATGCAATAAGGTCCTTTTTCCACGCCTTTCAACCTTTTCTTAAACCAAGAATAAAACTCTTTTGAAATCATTGATTAAATATTGAAAATATCAGATTTAAGGTAAATTTATAAATACAATAATAAGTTACAACAGCCACTCAATCACCAACAAAACCTTTATCAATCAATTACAAAGCACTTTAATTGCTTCCCTGATTCTTTCCTTTTGGCTATGCGCCTTTGAAGGAGAAAAAAAAGCATATCCGTCAGCTTTTGTTAAATAATTTAAAAGCAACCGTAAGTCATTGATTAAATATTGTTTTCCGCCACCAAGGCAATTGATTTTCAAATTATTGCTAGATCTTAATAATACTTCCATATTTTCGATTATCAGAGAATAACTATTATTCATTAATTCCTGTAACGGTAACATCGGATACAATGATACATATTTTTCTAAGAAACGTAATTCTTGAAATATCAAAAATAAATTTCTTTTGCTACACAGCCGGCTGTGTATCTCTTCTGCCGAATCGGAAGACGGCCGTATAGAACAAAATTGAACACAATTATTTCGACAGTTTCTTATTGTGTTTCTGAAATGTTCGGCATCTTTTGAAAACCATACAGTATCCCAAGAATCCTTGTCACCCTCTCCAAAATGCTGTAATTTTCTATCATTTGGCCCATTACACACAAAGCATAATTTCTTTCCCACAAGTATTGCACGAGTAAAGCCAGCATAACATTTATCTACATATACAGCTTTTGAAAAATAAGTATATATTTTTTCACAAGGAATTTCTACATGTATTGGCATCCGTTTCTTTTTTTCTTCAATCTTTCTTAAAGCATCATCTAAATCCGGAAGTCGCTGTTCAGGTATCCAAAATTCGCTGCTTCTCATTCCTTTTAAGTCAGTATTGCACACGTAAGGTTGGACACAAATGCCACAAAGATCATACTCAAGACAAAAGTCTAGCATATCATACATAGTATCAAGCGTTTGGTTCATTAAAATAGATAGAGTATTTACCCGCGGAAAAATCTTTTTTCTCCTTTTTTTCTCTACATTAATATAATTAATCGCTTCTATTGCTTGTTCAAAAACTCCTTCACCCCGCAATGAATTATGAATATCAGCATTTGGTGAATCTATAGAAATACCTAAGGTATCAAGCTCTACGTCTATCAATCTATCTATAATCTTTCTGCTTAAAATTGTTCCGTTAGTGTTAAGATGGACTATTATTCCAGGATAATAATCTTTTACATATTTTACAAGATTAAATATGTCTGGCCGCATTAATGCTTCTCCGCCAGTAAAATATACTTGCTTGAGATTACCTAGCTTATACACATCATCAATGCTCTTTTTAACATAAAACATATCTAGTTCATCTTCGTTAGCATTCCAAACTCCGCACATTTTACAACGCAAATTACATTTTGTAGTAAGCAACAATTGATACATAAACGGCCCCACTAAAGGTTTATTTAGATAAAGCGAAAAATTATACAGATAATCTTCCTGAATATTTTTAAGAAAATCTAATTGTCCCTTGTCATCTTCTATTGAATAATTAAAGATATTTACATCTTCCTCTAACATCAAACAACCTTTTGCCGAATCAATCTTGCTATCAATAATTTTGTCCTTTACTCCGTTATCGTTAGCATCTTTAGCTTTTATATAATAGGCTAAGGCTTGCTTGTGCTCATTATTCTCAATGCGCTTATCTCCTAGAAATAGATAATATTCAGATGGAGAGTAAAAACTATCTTCTTCCCGGCCAATATAATTATTGCAAAATTCTAGAATCTCTATTCTCTTTTGTAATGTATTCTCCCCATCTCTAGAGTGCCATCGCACAGAATTAAAATTATCTTCAAGCTCAATGCCAAAATCTCTTCTATTTTCATAGATATACGTTCCTTTAGCTATTACTAATAAATGAAAAAGAACCTTACCAATAAATCGTCTGTTACGCTTAATAAATTCTGCTGTAAGGATAATATCCACATCTTCTTCTCCGGGAAGCCCTATTATCAACGTAACATCTGCTGTTATTCCTGCTGTATGAGTATTCTGTAGCACCAACTCTACCAATTCAGGCGTAAAACGTTTACCAATAGTCTTTAATGTTTTCGGGCTTAAACTTTCTAATCCGTAAGTAATGTGTGAGCAACCTGCCATTTTCATTTTACTTAATAGATCTAAATTCATTTCTTCTCGTATACTAGCCTGCCCTCCCCAGTTAAGCTTTATTTTACTATCAACCAAACGATCACAAAGACCATTCAATACTTTTAAATCTCCATTAATAAGAGAATCATTTAAAAATAGTGAACTAATACAAGGATGCTTATTGATTTGGTACATAATTTCATCAAATATATTTCCTGCACTCCGTGTCCTGTATTTTTTCCAGTTTCTTGACTCACTGCAGAATATACATTTATTAATGCAGCCTCTACTAGTTGATATTGCTAACTTATGACTGTGAAACTCATCTAAATGATATTTATCAAAATTAAAATCAGAATAATCAGCAAAAGGCAATTCATCTAAATTCTCTATTAATTCTTCTTCCGGACAGCTTATGATATCATTGTTAATGTCTCGAAAAGCTATTCCATTTAAACCGCTAACCTTACCACATCTTTCTACTATAGCTACTATCTGAGGAAGAACTTTTTCTCCTTCAAGATAACAAATAGCATCTACAAACTGATTAGTATGTAATAAAGATGCCCCCATCTCAGACTTAGTACAATGCGGTCCGCCAAAAATAATAATTTTATCGCTATTCTCCTCTTTAACCCTCCGAGCTATTTCTTCAGAAAAAAGACGATTTAATCCCGTAATGGTAAACCCGATTGTTTTATAACCAATACTAATAATTGACTTTACACATTCTTCTATAAACTCCCCGTATAAATTGATTATTTTTTTAACAAAATCATCATTATACCAATCTGTGGGCCTATCATATAAGGAGTTTTTCCTCAGCCCAACTAAATAATTATAAAATTCAATATTAAAATCTAAGCATTTTACCTTATAGCCTTCTGCCTGGCATGCTGCCTTAAGCAAGGCTAGACTATAGGGTGGTGAATGTATCGACCAACAAGGAGCTTGAACAATGACCAGGCTCATAATCCTTTCTTATTATTACTCAATAAATAAAAATTCATTTATCTGTTATCAAAAGGAAACTAACTAAATTCAATAGCTTTTTTAACATTTTTAAAAAATAACCCATGCAAAGCAACGCAAGGAATATTAGTTATACATCGTCACAGAAGCATGGTAACAAACATGGCCATGCGCATCTTTTTACCTGATTTCTTGCCTGAATTATTTCCTTGCTCATAAGGACATCTTTTAATAACGTGTTTTTTAAACTTCCATACACAGAAAAACACGTTCGACATTTTCCATCATTAGCCACCAGAATTGTTCTGTCCGCAGACAAACATTTAGCATTTTCCGGCAATAATCTGTTGCAGTAATAGTCTCTCATTAACAACAAGTTGGTAATTGAATTCTTTATAAAATCCGGTTTTTCTTTTTTTAACTCTATCAGTTTACTTAAGGAATCATCCAGTATATTTAGCCGATCTTTAAGAACCCAAAATTCAGATTTCTTTCGTTCATTCATCCTTAGATTATTGGGAAGCAGCGCTTGAAATTGTAATGAATCTGCACCTAAAGATTCAACAAAAGCAGCAATGTCCGCTAATTCTTCTAAATTATGATTCAAAATTATAGTAATTACGTTAAATTTTACCTGCGAATTACTTTTCTTCAAGCAAGAAAGAACACCAAGCCCTTCTACTGTTTTCTTCCAAGCATTATCATAGTTGCGGATATAATTATGGGTATCTGCTTTTAATGAGTCTAAAGAAAAGACCAACGAAATAGTATTATCCAGGATATAGGGCTCTAATCTGTTAATATTTTCCGCAATCATTATCCCATTTGTCAAAACACCTAAATTTTTAATATTTATATTTCTTGCGTAATCAAATATTTCATATATATCTTTTCTTATTAGTGGCTCACCTCCAGAAAGAGCAATTTCATTTATCCCCAGTTTTTTAGCTTGATCAAGCACCCGCTGGACATGATAAATATCTATATCTTTTTCGGAAATACCAGTTTTCCATATATCACAAATACGACACTTTAGATTGCAGGAATGTGTAATATCTAAGATGATAAGCCGAGGCAGATAAAGATTATTAACTTTGTTTAACATTGCCAGACTGAATTCGGAAATATTCATGAATATTTCCAAAAATATAAAAAATTTTATGAAGAGCAAAATAAATATAAACAGTTATTCGTCGAGCCCCTGTCCCCTTACTCTGATGTTTAAGAAATTGTTTACCTAATATACAGCTAAATCGTGGAATTTTAATAAGATTGCCTAATGTCGATAGCCAAAAAGAACTTCTTCCTATTTTTAGTTCTTTTAATAAAACATGACTATTGTTTTTATATTTTGTTAATAGGTTACCTCTTCCGTAAATATAAGCTTGTTCAAGAAAGCTTATGAATGTATCCTCGCGATAATGAATAACTCTTATTTTTTTATCCCAGATAAATCTATGGCCATCCTTGAACAGACGCCAAAAAAAATCTAAATCTTCGCCTCCCGGCAAAGGAAAATCTTTATCAAATTTATATTTCTCAAAAATTTCTCTCTTAAGAGAAACATTGCAAGTAGGAAAAAATATTATTTCTTCTTTGCCATCAATATTGGTATTAATACTACACGTACTTAAGAATTGACTAACCAATACAGCAATCTTAGGCGATCGAGAATAAGTACCTCCACCTACAGCCGAGACATCGGGGTTATCCTTATGTATTTTAACCATCAATTCCACCCAATTTTTCTCAGCAACACAATCATCATCAGTGAATAAAACTATTTTTCCTTGGGCAGCTTCTACTCCTAAATTTCTTGCTACAGCTGGACCCCTAGAAAGTTGAGAAACATAAACTAAATTACCAAAGTTAAATTTTATTTGAAAAATTAACTTCTTTATCTCTTTATTTGCTCGATCATCAACAACTATAACCTCAAACTTATTTAGAGGATAGTTCTGCTTAGCTAAAGAACTCAAGCAATCAATTAATTTTTTCTTTCTGCCACACGTAGGTACTACTACCGAAACTTCCATTTTTTTACTCTCCGTTAACCATTATTTCACCTTTTGAATATATATACTCTCCAGGCATTAAACTAATCGGAACATCATCTAAATATTGTAAAACTCTACCACGAAAATTAAGATCTGTGTTTACTATGTTAAGCTTGTCCTGCTGACTTCTAAAAAAGGGGGTAAATATTATTTCGGGAAAATAACTTTCCTTTTTTCTAATCCTCTTTACCCCAGCATAGAACTTATTATCCTCCGACAAACAACATGAAGAAATAACTCCCCAATCATCGTCAACATTTCCATCAAAAAGAGGAAATGTCCCTTCATTTTTATTGAATGCCCATTGTTTATATTCTTCAGAAAGCATAATATTTGTCTGCTGGCGATCAATTCCAATTTCTTTATTAACTCTCATTTTAATTGAAAACGCAATAACACCCTCCCGTACTAATCTTAAATTCCAATATTGTTCTATTGGCAAATGCATCCATCTGCCAATAGAATTAATTTCGGAATCATTACCCTGAACACTCCATACAGCATGCGTACAAGAATCGTACCATCTGCCTTGCGACCGCAAAGAGGTATAAAAACCAAGCTGCTTTGTTAATTTTTTATCATTCCAAAATATTTCTCCTCTCCCATTTGTTAAATTATACTTTAATTTTTTTTTCGCCACCATCCAAGAATCATTGGTAGTATTTTGTTGTTTAGCGTCATATTTTAAGGAAATTCTTACCTCAAAACACCTATGCCTACCTTGCGCAAACTTTCTTTTATCCTCCGGTTCAACACTTTGGATAGACAATACTCTTGTCCGGCAAGACATAGCTGAATTAAAAATTTTAGCAAAATTATGCGGTTTTTTAGAGAAATCTAATAAAATATCCGGCAAATGTTTATCTAAACTAGACAAAATAATACTTTCATCGGGAATACATCTTTGCAACATATCCTCTTCGCGCTCTGAAAAAATATCCGAAAATGCACCCTTACCATACTTACTAAAATAATATTTGTATCTTTCTGATAACTCAATCCTGATAAACTTTTCCTCAATCTCTAATTCATCTTTTATCTCGATATCTAAAGTAAAAATAAAATAATCTTCACTAATAATTTCTATTTCCCAGATACAAATAACAGGTAAATACGCACTCTCACACCTGGCAATTATTTTTTTATTGCCTTCTTTTTTTATCTCCCAGAAACTAGATTCAAAATTATACACCCGGCCTGCACAACGTAAAAAAAAGCTTACACAATTACCTTTGACTAAAGATAAATCATTAAAGAACGGAATGACTTTCCCATTATTAAATGTTAACCTTAACCTCTCTTGTGATATTGTTGTTTCGTCTTGAATATTCTTAAGATAAGCAGGCACATCTTTGATTCCAATAATGATTTTTCCGCTAAAAAATGTTAACCGTTTCCCTTTATTTTTAGAATAATTTTGTACATTCGCTATTTGAAATTGCAAAATTCGCGAGGAAATGAAACAATCTGAATTTAATATTTGCCCATAGACAGGTAAAGCAGATAATGATTGTTCAACAATAAAAGAAGGCATACTCTCAGCAAGGCTATTCTCGGTTATTACTCCGATACATCTTCTAGAAATATTATCTTCCAATAAAGGCATCCATTGGTTATTACCTTCAATTATGGAGGGAAAATTATCTTTTTCGCCTAGAGAAGTAAACCATTGCTGATATTTATCAACTAAAATAAAATCAACACATCCCTGTTCAATTTCCATCATTTGTTCACTCTCAATCCCAATATCTATCTTTATCTCGCCGGAATCCATCAATTCTATTTTCCAAACAACAATAAGCTCTATTTGATATATCCGCCCCTTAGCTGTAATCCGCTTATCACTTTCTTCTTCAATCTCCCAGTAGGCTTGAAAAGAATTGTACCGTTTATCTCGCGTAAAGAAATTAATATGTATTCCGGAAGAATTAGTAATAGGCTGATCGGCCCAATTAATAAATAAGCGGCCATTATTAAATACAATACTTAAATTATCTTTTTTTAGGATCCCGACACCCTCCTTTGCCCCGACTACTTGTGTATAAAGAGCGATGGTCTTTTTCACCTCAGAATCCTTAATGAGCCTACCCTCTTTAAGCAAAATAGCTCTCTTGCAAAGCCTCTGCAGCATCCCCATTTCATGGGTAACGTAAACAATTGTTGCACCTTTTTCTCTGATTTCAAATATTTTCTTTATGCATTTTTTTTGAAAAGACTCATCTCCCACCGCTAAAGTATCATCGATTAATAATATTTCCGGATCCAGACAAATAGCAATCGAAAACGCCAAACGGACAAACATTCCTTGAGAGTAATACTTAACCGGAGCATTAATAAATTTCCCAATTGCGGCAAAATTTTCAATATCTTCGTATTTCTGATCAATTTCCTGTCGTGTAAATCCAAAAAAAGTGCTGTTTAAGAAAATATTATCTTTTCCGCTTAATTCCTGCTGAAAACCAGCTCCCAAATCTAAAAGCCCGGTTACTCTCCCAGAAACACTCACCTCGCCTCGATCAGGGACGAGTATTCCGGCAATTAACTTTAAAATAGTAGATTTTCCTGCCCCGTTTTCTCCGATTATTCCCAGACTTTGCCCCTTCTCAACATCAAATGTTATATCCTTTAATGCCCAAAAATTATCCCAAGAAAGTTTACCATCAATAATAAACTTTATTCGAAATATTTCCCAAACATCTTTAAACGTGATCATACTATTTTACAATTTTTTAAATAATTCCTTCTCAAAATACGAAAAAACTTTAAATCCAAGAATTAAACTGACAATAGCCCACAAGAATGTACCTGCAAATATAGAAATGCTAGGCAAATTTCCATTAAAAATAACATCACGATAATATTGAATATAGCAACTCATAGGATTTATACTTATTACCCACCTAAGCTGTTCGGGAAGCATCTCCGAAGAATAGAATATCGGAGTTATCCAGAACCAAAGCATAAGCATAACCCCTAGAAAATGTGTTATGTCACGATAAACTACATTAAGAACAGAAAGCATAAGCGAAATACCGCAAATAAACAAAAAATGCAAAAATAAAACGATAAACAAAAAAGGGACCAAACTAATTATTTTAAAATTAAAAAATAAAAATACAAAATATAGTGTGCAAAACCCAGCAATAAATTCCAAAAAATTTGCCAGAACAACAGATATCGGAAATATTTCTTTAGGTATATTGAACTGTTGCAAAAGCCCTCGCTGATTTATAATCGACCCTGCAGCATCAAACAGAGAACTAGAAAAAAACATCCAAGGGATAATACCAGCAAGAACGAAAAGAGGAAAATTTTTGATTTCCGCCTTAAAAATAAAAGTGAACACAAAAGTTATTACAAGCATTAATAATAAAGGATTAACTACTGCCCAAAATACCCCTAAAAAGGCATTCGAATATTTTGCCTTCACCCTAGAAAAGGCAATTTTCCATAAATTGCCACGATAAGAATATATTTTAGTTATTCTTTCCCTTAACATAATACTAAAACGCATATTTTAACATAAACCACTTTATGCTTCAATATTTTCCGCCACATAAACAAAACCCAGTCTCATGTATCATCATTATCGCATCAATTCAGAAATATTGTCTGCAATTATACTGTAAAGTTTATCGCCCGCTAAATTTAAGGAATATTTTTTACGCACAACCTCTAATCCGTTTATTCCAATGGTTTTGGCCAGGTTACGATCAGAAATCATTAATTCCATATTAGATAAAAATTCTTCTTTATTATAACTTAACAACCCGGAATATCCACTTTGAATTATAAAATTTGCCTCACCTACCGCAGAAGCAATTACCGGTTTCCCTTTTGCCATATATTCAAACAACTTGACTGGACTCTTGGATAGATTAAATTTTGTTGTATCGAATAATGGCACAAGGCCTACATCAACTTCATCTAAATACTCAGAAATATTTTCTGGTTTTATCCATCTTTGATAAACTATGCCGTTACATCTATATTTTTCAATCATCATTGCTAATTGCCCATCGAAAGTGCCCTCCCCGGCAATAAATAATTTAATAAACGGATACTTCCGGTAAAGCACCAAAAAACAATCAATAATAAATTTTATATAATCTAATATTTCGATCCTATTTAACGTTCCGTGCCATGAAAATACCATCTTTTTCTTCTCTTCAGCAGAAAAAGATGGATAAAACTCCTTAATATCTACCCCACTAGGTAGATAATAAACCTTTTTATTTTGCTTCGACAAATAATCTTTAAGGTAATTGCTCGCAGCAATACAGCAAATACTTTCGGAAGCTAATTTCCTTGTTAAATATTCAGCTTTGGAGCGTGGAAACACCCCAAAATAGTTACTGATATCCTCTCGTGCCTCCCAGTCATCCATATCAAAAATAAACGGAATTTTTTTTATTTTCGATAAAATCCATACTGGAATCGTATGATAATTGAAACGATTTATTATAAATATAGGATTGTTAGCCTTTTTTAAAAGGAATTTATACCCCTTAAATGCATAGATTATCTTTTCCAGCAATGTAAAGTTAGCGTCTTCTCCCCCTGATTTTGCTCCTAAATTTTCCACGAAAGACACTACAGAAGAACGAAAGCCTTTTTCGTTAAGCTGTTCAGAAAATCCCCATGAACGTGCTCTTGCTCCTGGATCTTTACGACCTTCCCTAGTTATAAAAATAAAATTTTTATCCAATAATATCTTGCTCATAAATTCTATACTTGTTCATTAAATTCACTCTGGCACCTTGAAACAGCACAAACTAAATACACCTGTCAACGATTCCCTCATCCAAGAAAAAATCAATTATAATACGAACACCAAAGCAATCATCACCAAAAAAATAACAAATTAGACAATCCTATCGATTAATTCAATATTGCAAAATATATTTTTTGCAAGATTTTAAAAAATACTGCATATTTATTAAACACACAGCATTATCGCCAGCCACTTCTCTTCGCCTTATTAATACCTAGTTTTATCATATTTCACTGCCTTAATCAGCAGCTCAAACTCAATAAATATTCTACCACTATAGAAAAGCTACCACTAAACCTAAATTACCTTTTTAATCGTGTCTACTACATGCTTAATCTGTTTCCCAGTAAGCAATGGATATATCGGTACTGATACTGCTGAACGCATAATATATTCTGTATTAGGAAAATTTTTTGCTGATAAATTTAAATATCTATGCAATGGGTGAGGTTTTACTGGTTGCTTTACCTTTACTCCTTTTTTATAACATTTCTTCATAAAAGAATAGATATCTTTGTTTATCCTGATCATATATCTTTGATATATGTCTATACTTTCTGGACAACCTTTTAGTAATTGCATATCGCAATCAGCAAAAGCCATATTGTAAATGTTTGCCACTAACTTTCTTTTTCTTATAAACTCGCCCAATCTTGATAATTGCACCCTGCCCACTGCAGCTTGAAGATTTGTCATCCGATACGTATATTTTATTTTAAACTCCGAAGAATCAGGCTCCTTGAGCTTCTTTAATCTGTTTAATAAGTAATTAGAATTCGACAATACCATTCCTCCTTCACCAGTAGTTATATATTTGGTCCCTTCAAAAGAAAATATAGACAAATCGCCCCAACTGCCCACCTTTCTATTTTTATATTCTGCTCCTATCGAGTGAGCACAATCTTCAATAATATAAACTCCTAATTCCTTAAATTCATCAATCTTCGCGGGACACCCGTACATATGAGGAATAATTATAGCTTTTGTTCTTCTAGTAATCTTTTTTTCGGCTTCACGCGAAGACATATTGTAGTCTTCTACGCTAACATCACATAATACTGGTTTTGCTCTAGAATATAGTACAGAATTTAATAGTGAACGACACGCATAGCTTGGAATTATAATTTCGTCGCCACTATTAATATCCAGACACATCAACGCTAAATGCAATGCCAACGTTCCCGTGCAAGTAGCTACACCACCTTTACTATTTATATACTGTGCGAGTTCTTTTTCAAATTTACTTACAATTTTGCCCTCAGCAAGATAATTAGTCTTCATAGTAGCACTAATAGCTTTTTGCTCTTGTCTCCCCATTGTTGGCTTAGAATGTTCAATCATGCTTTAATCTTTTTTCATGTCGACTTTATTTTCACTTTGTCGCTATCGGTATTTTTTGCTTAAATGAAAATAGACTTTTTCTAAATATATATATAAAACCACCTACAATGCTAGTACATACGAGCGAAGTAAGGACCAACACAGATACAGCAAGCGCTTTTTCTGAAGATATGTAAGGTCCTAAAAAATACACTAACGCTCCTTCTCTTATTCCTAAGCCATTCAATGAAGGCAATAATGTCACAAAAAATACTATTGGAACTACCAAAAAAAATACACCGATTCTAACATCAAAAACATGTAGCGCTTTTGCGAATATATATATTGCAAATATGTACAAAATCTGGACTATAGCTGATAAAAACAAACCCCAGAGAAGAATCATCTTATGACTTAAATACATATTGAAAAAGACAAATTCATTTATTAAGTTTTTACACCAAAGTCTATTTCTAAAGGGCTTAAGTATCAGCATAAGATACTTAGTTGTGTTTTTATGCAAAAGTATCCAAATAAATGCCATGCCCATTAAAAAAGCACTGTACACAAGCACAACAATTAATCTGTTTGATATTTGATGACCAAAAAAAACTACTATAACAACAGGAATAATTATAAATGATATTACATAGAGTATTCTATCCATGAATACTCCGGCGAATAAACCTTTCTTCTCTCTATGTGTTTTCCCCATACAAGAAACTTTTAAAATATCCTCCCCTAAAGAAGTTATTGGAAAATTACTAAAAAAATACCCCATAAATGTAAAGAAAATAGATTCTTTTAGACTCATCCTTATATTTTGCACAGATATAATTTTTTTAAGCCTTAATGCTAGGAAATATGTAGCACCAACAATTAAAAAAAATCCAAGAATTACAAACTTTCTGTCAGCATTCACAACCGTATTAAACATTATTGATAACTTATTACGCATAATCCAACAAAGTAGCGATATCAAAGATACACTGATAAATGCTTTCAATGTAATTAAAATTTTATTTTTCATAAACAACAACATGAACAAAATCGATTTCGGGATTAATCATATTTTTGTAAATTTTTTGAGTTTTACTTTTGAGAAAACTTTTATTTTTCATAGGAAGATAGGTTTGCTTTAATGCTAAAGTCTAGCCTTGCAATGTGTTTTATTGTCACTTATTCGTTTTTCAACTACACTATTTGAAGAATATCATATTCTGCTTCCTTAAAATAAAGGGATACGCCAAACTTTAGACAAATATCATTTATTTTAAGAATTATTGCATCCTTAATCACCTTACAAAAACGCATTGGGCTCCCATATTTTGAAAAACCATGATTTCTTATCCGATGAGAAACAATAACTTCCCCAATTAATAAGTTATTGTTTTTAGCTAAAACGGGAATAAACCGGTGCCCCCCGTTGAATATTACAATACCCTTAATAGACCTATTTTTATAAGCTCTAAGCGTAGTGCTAAAATCATGCACGCCTAGATTAAACATGACGCGACCTAATTTATTTGCTAAAACAGAAGGCATCCTCCTGAATAATATATTATCAGAGCGTACTTTTCTGTAGCCGCAAACCAAATCATAACCTTTATCTATTTCCTTAAGCAATGATGGAATATCTTTAGGGTCATGTTGAAGATCCCCGTCCATAGATACAATTAAATCCCCTATAGCATGCTTAAATCCTGCCAATAATGCTGAACTTAACCCAAAATTTTTTACAAAAGTTATGAGCCTCACAACATTGTCTTTTTTTATAAGTTCAATAATTTTCTCTTCTGTTGAATCTACGCTTCCATCATTAATAAATATAATTTCATAAGTCTTATTCAAAAATCCTAATACACTCTTAAGCTCTTTATAAAGAGTATTTATTGATAACTCTTCATTGTAAACAGGAATAATAATACTTAAATCCATATCATTCTACTTGGTTATTTTAGATTTCTGTAGGATATCAAAGTAATATTATTTTTCTTAGCTATATTACTCATTGCAAAATTCATTAAAAAATTATAGTCTTTAATTCCAAATTTTTTAACATTGAAATGTCCCAATCACTTGGATAATCACTTGTTTCCAAGGATGGACTATCAATTCAATTGTACCATCTTTAATACTGTTGATAGAATAAATAAATTGTTTCTCTCTGTATACTTTTTTAGAATGAAAGCAACAAATAAAGTCCGGATGTATCAAATTAGATAATTCTACTAATTTTTATTTATCTGTGACCAACCAATAACCCTCTTGAAATAATTAAAAGCTTTACACATTACACTCTTTGGCCAAAACATAAACTTATTAGCATATCGAATCCTCTTTATACCAAAACGCTTAGCAAGCCTTATTAATACATCTAATATCAAAGTTAGCTGGTGAAGATGCTTTTCCGTATCTAAATGTGTTATAGTTATCCCTCTATCCGATACCTTTTTAATCTGTGCATATCCCTCTTTATAGAGATCATCCGCATTTATGATAAGTTTGTCATTATTAATTCTTGATTTTATAACACCTTAGCTCAGCCCCATTATAAGAAGCATACATAGAATAAATTAGATTATAGTATTTATTTAAATATGAATAAAATGATTCAGAAAAAACACCTGGCCAATCAGGTGACATTATCAGCCAAACATTTCGATTTTGATTAACTATCGGAAGTGCTTTATCTCTATTGATAAAATCTTTAACTTTAAAAAGATCAACTCCGATAAATAAATTATTATTTATTTTAAATTCCTTTACAGACCTTTTATTTATAACCTTACCGGTAACATCTATATTCTTAAGAGAATCTTGTTCATTATAATTAAAGTAATAAAAGAATGCGGGCATTTGATCTGTTGGAATAAAAATAACTGCGTCTGCAGGCTTTATATTCTTTCGCAAATATAAACCTATCTCCCTCCAAGATAGCCTATTTTTGCTTAAATTATAGTAATTATAAAGAGCAAAAGACATCAAGAACATTATAATACAAACAATAAGAATCATTAATCTTTTACTTCTCAATAGAGATACTCCATATGCAATAATCAAATAATACGCCGGTAGAGATATTATGGTATGTCTTAACAAATAAAAGGAAACATAAAAGACACTTGAAAGATATGGTATTATAACTGGAATCAGTAGCCACAAAAGCAAAAAGAATAACCTACCTCTAATACTGTTGACACCACCCTTAATATCCTTTATTTTTTTAAAATATAAGGGCTTTAGCGCTATTATAAAAATTACAGCAAACAAAACATTTAGTATTCTTGGAACTATCAATTTTTTGTTTACAATAACAAAGCCATCTTGTCCGTGAGCCTGTATTGGCCCGCCATAATTAAATGTTTCGATTACTGGAAATAAATAACTAGGAGTCAACCTCTGGTTAAACCGAATAAAAGTATGGCTTCCAACTGTAGCTAAACAGATTCCTATTAATACGGCTAAAAAAATAAATATTATTGCCCACCACTTTAACCATTTTTTTAATCTTTTTCTGCTTAAGCTAAAAAAAGCAAATATATGCTGAACCGGAATTAAATACAAAGTCATCGGATGTGAATAAATTAGTATTATAGTAACAAAAGTATACGCTATGTAATCACGTTTTCTGTCAAACTTTAAAAGTCTAATAAAATAAAACATATTGATAATTGCCAAAAATATTACAAATGTATAATTACGCACTTCTTGAGACCAATAAATATGAAATGGTGACAATGCCAAAAGAAAAGCTGCCCACAATGCTACCTTTTTATTAAAAATTAGTCTTCCCAACTTATATATTGCCCAAACTGAAATAACCCCAAAAAGCACTGAGGGTAATCTTAGAAAAAACTCTCCCGTCCCAAAAAAAATACTCCATAGTTTAAGAAATACAAAATAAATAGGACGATTCAAATAACGATGATAAAACAAGTCTGTTATGGGATAGAAAGTAAAACTCACACTATAAGACTCATCTGTCCAGAGTGCTCTATTCTCCAGGCCATAGAGCCTAAGAACCAAAGCCAAAAGCAATATTGACCAAAGACAAGCATTGTTTGATTTCATATAACTTCTATTCATCTGAATTACCCAATAGCCTTCTTGTATCTACAATGTACACCGCCCCACGATCTATCTCTTGTTTAAAATTATAATTTTCTTTAATAAATCCCGAAAGAAAATAATTTTTTGAAATATCATTAGCAATTATACTATAGCCTTCTTCCATCCTCGGGAACGATGGTCTTTTATAAGAATTAATTACGCCATCTTTATACATATAGTCTTCTATCACAAAATAATCTATACTATACTGACAAACAAAATCTTTTATTTTCTTCAACGAGCTTGCGTATAGTGCCAATATTAAATCCTTGCGTCTTGTTTTAAATCCTGTTCCACCATAAGTCATTATTGATATGTCATCCATCCCATCTGCATGAAAGATCTGCCGTTTTGAAAATAACGGTATTGACTCGATAAACTGGCTGTTTGGAAAACCAGCGATTACAACACTTTTTGGCAAATGATCAATATAATCATACAGTGGCTTATATTTTTTATAATTAAGATTAGCATTATTATAAAAAGGGTGCAAAACAACAAATATAAGCACAATGGGCATTAATAGTAAAAATGATTTTATTTTAAATCTTTCAATAATACTGCTAATATTTATAGTAACAAAAAAAACCAAAAACAATGGCAAAGTAAACATAAATTGTCGTGAAGCGAGCACAGAATTCACTGGATACACCATAATGAATCCAAGTATCGAACCTAATAGCATAAGCCAGATTGCCTTAGGCATACGCAAAGAAGCAGCCTTCCTAAAGAAAACTATAAATAAACTTGCAATAATGAAAAAATTAGTAAAAATTATATACAATCTGCTGTGCTCGTTAAAATTTAAAATAAAGTACCTTAAAATATCTATAGGGTTATGCATATTCACAGTATTAGCGATGTCGACCACATATTTATAACTCCTTAATAATGATAGATTTTCTAAAACTATGCTATTTTCTCTGTCAACCAACAAAAACAAAATAGATATTGCTAAATTAATAATTAGAATCAACAAATACCACTTGATTTTAATTTTTCTGTTATAAAAAAATGGCACCAATAGACAAATTATCGTGACTAAAAATAATATCTGTGGATAAAAAAATGATATCACAGTAAGTACAAATGGTAGATACATAAACTTTTCTTTTACGAGAAAAAACATAAATATTAAAAAAATAAAAGCACCAAAAGACCTGTCTTGACCTCCATAAAATGTATCCATAGAAAGAAAATAAATAAGAAACACCCCAGATGTTACATATGAAAAGCTTTTCGAATATAAATACCTTACTGTCTTAAAAATTAAAATTACAGAAAACACACACAAAATCATTGATGCTAATTTTAAAACAAAAGACAAAGGAAAAAAAAGCATTAAAAAAAGATAGATTTTTAACCTAATAAATACTCTTGTTAGTGTTATGTTGTTAATATGCTCCAAAATGAGAATGGTAAATGGATCATCAGCCAATAAAGTGGAATCAAATAAATTATGATAGACATATTGTTCTCCAGCATCAGGATATTGAAAATATACGGGCTCAAATGTAAACGAATCTGTACAAAAATTAGCATAGCCTACTACCGCTATCAATAAAATTAAATAAAAAATTTCAGTTTTTCTTAATACCTTCACGTACGTAACCCCACTTGTTGCACCATTATTGATTTATTGTAAAAAGCTGTTTAGAATAGAATAATATATTCTATTTTCCGCCTAGAATTGCTTATCTACCACCTTTTATATCTTTTCCCAGATTTGTAAATATCATCGCTTATTTAACAAAATATTAAGGCTATCTGGTCCATATTGAAGCAACAGATCGATTATGCACATATAGGGCATAAAGGGTTTATACATCTGTTCATAAACAGGATGACTATAATCTTGAAACTCTACCCGAATATTCTCCTTTTGAAATTTATTGGCATTAAGGAATGTAGATGCTGCCTTACTATCATACAGTTCTTGCGCGCCAAGCTTCTTGCAAATATTAATAATCTTAATCTCTTTTGTGCCATCTATGTTTAGCAGTGATGATTTGAAAACAGGAATTTTGATGCCTAATTTTTCCTTTAAAAAAATAATTAGCTCAACATTAAAATCAACAAGATAGCGCCAATCACAATAATATTTTTTTTCTAAATACGGAAAATATTTACTAAAATACCTAGCTCTACTATAGTTTATCTCTATTGCTCTCAGATGCTTCTTTCGCCAACTAATAGAATTATTAATCTCTACCTCATTTATCAATTGAAATCGTTTATTCTTTGTATACACGGGAACTGTCAGCCATGCACATCCATCTTTTGTCCTGATCCGATTTCTGCTTCTCCAATCTTTTTTTGTATGTTGCACATCATCCAGCAAAACAAAACACTCGCAATTAGCCATGAGCTCAAAAAAACCTAACCATGGCAAGTATCCCGGTTGCATTATTGCTATTCTCAATAGTATTCCCTTTTTTAATGTCTACAACGTAAAATTACCCAGATAAACCAAAATCTTACAATCTCATAGATTGTTTGTCCTATCACTGTAAAATTACCACATTTAGAACTACCTAATATTCGTGGATGAAAATCTGTAAGGTACTCCTCCATTTTAAATCCCATGCTTAAGGCTTTAATGATAATCTCCGGCGGAACAAATGTTCCTTTCGACTGGACCTTAACTGCATCCAGAACTTTCTTTTTATAAACCTGCACAAATTGAAAATCATTTACCCGCACATTAAAGAACAACCTTATTAGCCAATAATTTGCTAATGACGTTATCTTTCTATAGATTGAATTCGCTTTTCTATCCTTTCTGGAAACAACTACAAAATCAGCTCCACTTTCTTTAAATAGGTGTAATATGTTCTGTAGTTCTCTGATATCAAATGGCATATCAGCAAAATTACTGACCAAAAATTCACCACGTGCGTTTTTAAACCCAATAAACAAACTTTTTCCTGAGCCTTCATTCCGAATGTTATGGATAGGCTTCACATGGAAGCAAGTATTCGCGCACTCATCTATAATCTTTCCTGTTTTATCATCGCTACCATCATCAACAACTATTATTTCATAATTTTTTGTTATATTTCGCAAATATTCATCTGAAATCCTAATTGTTGCGTCAATTGATTCTTCCTCATTGTAAACAGGAATTACAAGAGATATAAAATTTTCTATTTTCATAATAATTTTTAAAATCTGGCTAAAATTAGCAGTTTCTAACTAATTCCTTGAATATATACAAATAACGCATAAACACTGACCTGCGAACAATGCGATCGTTGAATGAGGATGAAAGCAAACTTGTACACATCGCTAATATTGCCGGAGGAATGAAAATTGGGAACCACAAATAAATTTTTCTTTCAATAATCCATTTAATAACAAACGGAGACAAAAAGGGCATAACAAAAAACAAAAACTGCATTTTAACTAAGTTTTTTCCTGCCATACTCCCCCCTCTTGAAAAAGGTTTACAATGTTGGCCTTCTAATGCTTCTTCAAGCTGCAAATTGGTAATTAAGCCTTTTTCTTTTACTTTTTTTATTATACCTATGTTTGGATAAAGTCTGAGCCAAAAAATATAAATCCTATTAACCCTTCTGGTATTATAAAACCTGGCCAACTCGATAATATCATCCTGGACTTGCTCTGGTATACCCACAATATTATCTGTTACTATGTTTATTTTTTTAATTTTTATTAAATCTATTGCCTGCTCAATGGTTTGATTTGACATATTCCTGCATAATACATTCCTCCGAATTTTTTCTGCTATACTTTGAATCCCAATCTCAACCTCACAACATCCCGCATCTTTTAAATAACTTACTGATTCCTGGGAAACATGACACGGATGCATATAGCACAAAAAAGGCAAAGCTATACTAGCTTTATACTGTATGGAAAATTCCCGCAACCATCCTATGTCCGTTCCTATACTTTCATCAAAAAATCTTATGTATCGCGGATGATATCTTTCTTTTGCGATCTTTAGCTCCTGAATCACATTTTTAACACTGCGCCTTCTAAAATATGTGCCTTTATTTTTATAAATTTCTCTTAAGTGTGAGTGGCAACAGTAGCTGC
>Ga0307929_1000045_pt1 | contig 117684 bp, 109 predicted proteins | sample AceLakmetage1330_FD_203160 | JGI IMG/M metagenome (GOLD analysis project Ga0307929, IMG submission 203160) | Saline water microbial communities from Ace Lake, Antarctica - #1330 | ecosystem: Environmental > Aquatic > Non-marine Saline and Alkaline > Saline | place: Antarctica: Ace Lake...
TTCTTCTTGTTCATGATTATTTTGTTTAATATTTTTATTTTCTTCTTATTTTATTTTTATTTATGTTTCTTCACCATTTTCTTCTTTCTAAAACAATTCTTTTCCTTTTTTCTTTCTCTTCTTATTTCTCTTTTTCACATTTTTATTTTATTAATATTTATTTTCTTCTTCTTTCTTATTATTTTATTTATCTTTATTTATCATTATTTATTCTCTTCTTCTTTTTTCTTTATTATTATTATATAATATATATATATATATTATTTCTATATAGAAAATATATATATAATATATATAATGAAAAAAAGTTGAATAAAAATATATGTTGGAAAATATAGTTTGAAAACACATAATTAATTTGTCGAGAATAAAATGAAGAAAAAAGGAATAAAAAAATAAAAATAAACAAACAACTTGAATTTTATTGAACATATCTCCAAGAGAAATGAGGGTGTGTGTGTAGTATATGATTAATAATATATTTAGTGGTGACATAAGATTTATAAACCTATGTTTCATTTGGAGATAAATGTCAAAAAATAAATTAGGAAAATTCTTTGAAACATACCTTGAGAAAGATTCATTATTCTTAGATAAAGGCGCATTACAAGCTTCATACATGCCAGGAGAAATTCAACATAGAGATGATCAAATTGAACAAATTGCAGGAATTTTAGCTCCAGTATTGAAATTAGATGTACCTTCAAATTTATTTATTTATGGGAAGACAGGAACTGGTAAAACTTTAACAGTAAAATATATTTCAGATCAAATGTTAAGTTTAGCAAAAGAAAAAAAATTACCTGTAGAAATATTATATTTAAATTGTAAATTAAAAAAAATTGCAGATACAGAATACAGGTTAATTGCAGAACTTGCAAGACATTTTGGAAAGGCAATACCTGCAACAGGACTTCCAACAGATGAAGTATACAACATATTCTATAAAGCAGTAGATGAAAAAAAAAGAAATATTATTATTGTTTTAGATGAAATAGATGAATTAATTCGAAAAACAGGAAATGATTTAATATATAATTTAACAAGAATAAATACTTCACTTGTAAATTCAAAAGTTTCTCTAATTGGAATAAGTAATGTGTTGACATTTGTGAATGTATTAGATCCAAGAGTGAAATCTTCTTTAAGTGAAGAAGAAATAGTATTTCCACCATATAATGCAATACAAATTCAAAATATATTACGTTCAAGAGTTGAAAATGCGTTTGTAGAAAATGTAGTTGAATCAGGAGTTGTTGAAAAATGTGCTGCTTATGCTGCAAGAGATCATGGTGATGCACGAAGAGCGCTTGAACTAATGAGAGTTGCAGGAGAACTTGCTGAAAGAAAGAATCAAAAAACTGTGATGATAGAAAATATTGATGATGCAGAAGATAAAATCGAAAAAGACAGAGTATTAGAAATAATCAAAAGTCAACCTAAACAATTTCAAATAACATTATATGCTATTATGAAACATAAACCTAAAAATTCTAAAGATAAAATTTTCACAGGAGATATTTATGATAAGTATAAAGATATATGTTCAAGAGTTGGACTTAGACCTTTAACTCAAAGAAGAGTATCTGATATAATTGCAGAATTTGATATGCTTGGAATAATAAATTGTAGAGTATTATCAAAAGGAAGATATGGTAGAACAAGAGAAATAACACCATCAATACCTGAAAGTATGGAAATAAAAGCTTTAGAAATACTTGAAGAAGATTTGGAAATTAAAGGAAAAAATGAGTTATTCTGAAAAAATAGCTGCATTACTTGAGCAAGGAATTTTACCTGATGAAAAATTGCTTAAGGAAGCAGAAGAAGAAATGAATAAAACCACTTCTAATGAAGTGCAAACTTCAAACAATAAGGTAGATTTATCTACAACCCAAAATGAATCTGAATCTAAAGAAACTGAAGCAAACAATAGTAAAAGTGTTGATACGACAGAATCAAATGATTCTGAAGCTCAGAAAGAAAATTTTTCTGAAGCGCCAGAACCTGAAGGTCATGTTTCAGGAAAAGTTAAAATAGTGTATAACTATGATAAAAAGCCAAAAAAAAGAACATATGCTGACTTTGTAAAATATTTTAATAATAGATTTAAATCGTTAGAAAAACTGATTAAATTAAGACCTGAATTACAAGGTTTAATGTCAATAAATAAATTAAAATTTAAATCAGATAATGAACAAGTTTCAATAATTGGAATGATTAAATCAAAAGCTGAAACTAAGAATGGACACATAATATTAACTGTTGAAGATTTAACAGGAGAAGTAAATGTTTTGATAAGTAAAAATAATGATGAATTATTACCTATTGGAAAAGATTTAGTGTTAGATGAAGTGGTTGGATTTGCTGGTTCTGCAGGAAATAATATAATTTTTGCAAGAGATTTAGTTTTTCCAGATGTTCCTTTAAGTAAAGAATTAAAAAAAGCTCCTGAAGAAGTTTATGCAGTGTTTATTAGTGATTTACATTTTGGTTCTAAAGAATTTTTACAAGGTGATTTTGAAAAATTTATTTCTTGGATGCAAGGATCATTAGGCTCTGAAGAACAAAAAAACATTATTAAAAAAACCAAATATTTATTTTTAGCAGGAGATTTAGTTGAAGGAGTTGGAGTTTATCCAGGTCAAGAAAATGATTTAATTTTAACTGATATAAAAGATCAATATAAAGAATTAGTTAAATATCTTAAAAAAATTCCTAATCATATAAAAATAATTATCAGTCCTGGAAATCATGATGCAGGAAGAATTGCAGAACCACAAGCAGCATTATGTAATGATTTTACTGAGTCTTTATCTGAATTAGATAATGCGATTTTAGTAAGTAATCCAGCAACATTAAATATTGAAAGTTCTAAAATTTTTTCAGGTTTAGATGTGTTAGTATATCATGGTTATTCTTTAATTTATTATGCAGATAATGTTCCAACTTTAAGAAATGCGGGCGGTCAAAAAAGAGTTGATTTAATTATGAAATTTCTTTTACAAAAAAGACATTTAGCACCAACTCATGAAGCTATAATGTATGTTCCAGATGATGAAGAAGATCCTTTAGTAATAAATAAAATTCCTGATATTTTTGTAACAGGACATATACATAGAGCAATGGCTTCTCAATACAGAAATATTTCATTGTTAAACACTTCTTGTTGGGGTGACATAACTGAAGATCAAGAGAAACGTGGATTAGAACCTCAACCTGCAAGAGCTTTAGCTTTAAATTTACAAACAAGAAAAGTAAAAATAGTTAATTTTTATTCAAGAAACATTGAACGAAAAGATGATTTAGAAGAGGAAAAATTAGATGGTTAGTTGTTCAAAAGACATGCAAAAATATTTTGACAGTCTAAAAAATGGTTGTATGAAAGAGTTTAAAGTAGCTACTGAAGCCAGGAAAAAAAATTATGATCCACAACCTTTTGTAGAAACAACTCTTGCTGCAACAATGGCTGAAAGAGTTATTGGTCTTATTAGTGTTGTAGCTCCTCAAATAAAAAATACTGGCGCAGAAGCTAGAATTGAAGAACTAGAAAATAAATATGGGGTTTTAGATATACGAGTTGCAATGTATATAGCTGAAGATGTAGCAAAACAAAAATTCTGTAAATTCAAAGATGAAAAAGAAGCAATAGAAGTTGGAATAAGAACAGGATTTACATATGTAACATTAGGTGTTGTAAGTAGTCCATTAGAAGGATTCACACATCTTGATTTTAAAGATAGAAATGATGGTCAAGGAAAATATATGTGTATTTATTATTCTGGTCCAATAAGAAATGCTGGCGGAACAGCAGCTGCATGGTCTGTTGTAATTGCAGATTATTTAAGAGTTAAATTTGGCTATAAACCTTATGATCCAAATGAAAAGGAAATAAAAAGATGTCATGCAGAATTAGAAGATTATCATGAATGGATTACAAATTTACAATACTTTCCATCAAAAGAAGAATCAGAATTTATGATGAAAAATATTCCGATAGAAATATCAGGCGATCCATCAGAAAAATATGAAGTTTCAAATGTTAATTATAAAGATCTACCAAGAGTAAATACTAATAAATTAAGAAGTGGTTTTTGTTTACTTCATTCTAGTTGTTTGCCATTAAAAGCTCCAAAAGTATGGGCTAAAGTTAGTAATTGGAAAGAAGAAATGGGAATGGAACACTGGGGTTTTTTAGAAGAGTTTGTTAAACTTCAGAAAAAGATGAAATCTAAAGGTAAAAAATCAAGTGATGATGGAAAAGTAGCACCTGATTTCACTTATATTAAAGATTTGGTGGCAGGAAGACCTGTATATGCTCATCCTATGGCTAAAGGTGGTTTTAGGCTACGTTATGGACGATCAAGAGTTTCAGGTTACTCAGGACAATCAGTACATCCTGCAACAATGCAAATATTAAATGGATATTTGGCAACAGGAACACAATTAAAAGTTGAAAGACCTGGAAAAGCTGCAGCATATACAGTATGTAATGATTTAGATGGTCCTATTGTAAAATTAAAAAGTGGAGAAGTAATCTTTTTAGAAACAGAAGAACTAGCAATTAAACATAGAAAAGAAATTGAAACAATATTATTTTTAGGTGATTTCTTAATTTGTTATGGGGATTTTTTTGATAGAGCACACCCATTAGTTCCTGCAGGATATTGTCCTGAATGGTGGATACTCGAACTTGAAAAATCTATTGTTAATATGTTTGGAACATTTGATTATGAAAAAGTTTCAGAAATAATAAATATTTCAGAAGCAAATATGAAAAAATTATTTGATTATCCAATGAGGGCAAAATTATCATTTAATGCATCAAAATCTTTATCTGAAACATTCAATATACCTTTACATCCAAGATATATATATTATTGGGATTGTACAGAAAAAGAAGATTTTAAACTATTTTTAGAATGGTTTAAATTAGCTGAAATTAAAGAAAATAAAATAGTAATTAAAAATTCTGAATCAAAGAAAGTTTTAGAAGAAATAGGTATTCCACACACTTTAGTAAATAAAGAATTTGTTGTAATTGAAGGTGATGTTGCAAAAGCTGTAGAATACCAACTTTGTTTAGATGATAAATCTAAATTAGATATTGCTCTTGTAGAATTACAAAAAGAAGAATCAACAATTTTAGATTCTATAAATTTAATCAGTAAATTAAAACTTAGAGATAAAGGTGGAACTTTTGTTGGAGCTAGAATGGGCAGACCTGAAAAAGCAAAGATGAGAGAAATGACTGGCGGTCCTCATGGATTATTTCCAACAGGATTAGAAGGCGGAAGACTAAAATCATTTCAATCATGTTTAGATGCAGGAAAAGTAACTGCTGATTTTGGAATTTATTATTGTGAATCTTGCAAAGAAGAATCATTATTTCCAAATTGTGATTGTGGTAAAAAAGCTAAAAAAATGAATTTTAGTAAATCACAAGGATATACTGAAGAAGATTTACCTGATGCTACAAGTTTCAAAAATAAAACAATAGAAATCAAACCATTATTTGATAAATGTCTTAAACATCTTAAAACAAATATTTATCCAGATTTAATCAAAGGACCAAAAGGAACATTTAATCCACAACATGTTACAGAACATTTAATGAAAGCAATTCTTAGAGCAAAACATGGAATAAAAGTAAACAAAGATGGAACAACAAGATATGATGCATCAGAACTTCCAATAACACATTTCAAACCAAGAGAATTATTTGTAAGTGTAGAAAAATTAAAAGAATTAGGTTATGAAAAAGATATTCATAATAAAGAATTAGTTAATGATAATCAAGTATTAGAAATAAAACCACAAGATGTAATTTTACCATGTTCTCATGTTTCACCAAATGAAAAAGCAGATGAAATATTATTTCGAACAACAAAGTTTATTGATGAAATGTTAACTAAAATGTATGGTTTAAAACCATTTTATAATCTTAAAACAAAAGCAGATTTAGTAGGACAATTCATAGTGGGTTTGGCACCACATACTTCAGCAGGAATACTTGGTAGAATAATTGGATTTTCAAAAACACAAGCATTTTTTGCACATCCATTATATCATGCAGCAATGAGAAGGGATGTGGATGGGGATGAATCGTGCATGTTTTTATTAATGGATTGTTTCTTGAATTTCTCAAATAAATTTTTACCATCATCAAGAGGAAGTACTATGGATGCACCATTGGTATTAACTTACATATTAAATCCTACAGAAGTGGATGATATGGCATTTAACGTGGATATTGTGTTCAAGTATCCTTTAGAATTATATGAAGGAGCTCAAAAACATATTATGCCATGGGATGTAAAAATTAAACAAGTAGGACAATTTTTGAATACTCCACTTCAATATGAAGGATATGGATATACACACGAAACAACAAATCTTAACAAAGGAGTATTATGTTCTGCGTATAAATTATTACCAAGTATGAGGGAAAAGTTAGAAGGACAAATGGATCTTGCTGTTAAGATAAGAGCAGTTGATCAATCAGATGTTGCAAGACTTGTGATTGAAAAACATTTTATTAGAGATATCAAAGGAAATTTAAGAAAATTTTCCAGTCAAAAATTTAGATGTGTGGAATGTAATGAGAAATTTAGAAGACCACCACTCATAGGAAAATGTACTGCTTGCGGAGGAAAAATAATATTTACGATTTCAGAAGGATCAGTTGTTAAATACTTAGAACCAAGTATTAGTCTTGCAGAAAAATATCAACCTGGAAAATATTTAATTCAAACATTAGAATTAACTAAACGAAGGATTGAAGATATGTTTGGAAGAGATGCAGAAAGACAAGAAGGTCTTGGTAAATGGTTTGATGGATAATTTTTTTAATAAGAATTAATTGTTTAATATAATTTGAGCAAAAGGAACATTTGCAATTTTCATTGTTTCTTCAACATAACCAATTTTTTTAAGTAAAGTAACAATTTTTTCTCCTACAACATTTAAGTGACTTGCTTTTTTAATAAAATTTAATGTTGTTTCTTCATCCATTTCTTCACCTTTATAAAAATCAGAAGTTAAATCTAAAATTTTATTTCCTTCAACAATCTCTTTATTGATTATTTCTTTATCTACAACAGAAATAATGTTTCCAGAGTTTTCAGAATCATGTATTTTAACGATAAACATTTTTAAAATTTTGAATAGAAACTTGCTTTTGCACCACATGCTTGACATTTAAGAATATAAGTTGTACCTTCTTTACTAAGTTTTGAATCAGGTTTACCACATTCTTTACAAATAACAAATGTTTCAGCATACTCGTTAATTTTTTCATTAATTTTTGAAGCAGAAATTTTAGCACCAAAAATAATTGAATCTTTTCTTAATTCTCCAGGTGTTGCTAATTCCTTAAGAACAAATCTTAGAATATGTTGAGGTTTTCTACGAAGAGTTTTTGAAATTTCTCCAAAGTTATTAACAACAGTTTTGTTACCTTCAATATGTCCTTTAACTTTCGGGATGTTAAACCTTTCAGTTTCTATAGATACATCAGGCATCTGTTCTTTTCCTCTTTTAAGCATTTCCTCATAATTCATAATATTTAGGAAAGGATGTCGTTATTTAAATCTTTTCTAAGAAATTATTTTAAAATAGGTAAAATAACTATTTTCTTTCAGAAAAGTTTTTAAAATGTGCAAGTCAAAAATAAGTAAATGGTAGTAGAAGCAATACTTAATCCTTTCAAAGCGGAAAAAACTCCTTGGAAAATGATTTTATTAGGTTTCTTTTACTGTTCTATATCTATATTAATTGCATTAACAATTTTTAGAAGTCAATCCAGTATGATAATGGTTTTTCTTACAGTCATGGCATGTTTTCCATTAGTATATAATACTATAAAGATGGAAGAAAAAAAAGATTTAGGAGATTTAAAGGAAAAAACTCTTTTAAAAGAACATTCAAAAGCGTTAATGGTATTCATGGCTTTATTTTTAGGTGTTGCACTTGCTTGTACTTTATGGTATGTTGTTTTACCAACAGACACAGTTTCAATATTATTTCAAACACAATCAGATACAATATCAAGCATTAATTCAAAAGTAACAGGACATCAAATCGCGCTTGGAAGTCATTTTTTATCTATATTCTTAAACAATATTTACGTGTTAATTTTATGTATAGTTTTATCATTTGTATATGGTTCAGGTGCAATATTTATTCTTACATGGAACGCTTCAGTGATAGGTGTTGCAATGGGTAATTTTATACGTTCAAATTTAGCATATTATTCTACATTGATAGGCTTTGAAAAAGTAGGACAATATTTTCAAGTTATATCGATAGGTTTACTCAAATATGTAATTCATGGTATACCAGAAATATTAGCTTATTTTGTTGCAGGCCTTGCAGGTGGAATAATTTCTGTTGCTGTAATTAGACATGATTTTGGAACAAGAAAATTTGATCATATAATTTTAGATGCAGCAGATTTATTATTATTAAGTCTATTCTTATTATTTATTGCAGGATTATTAGAAGTGTTTGTAACGCCATTAATATTTTAATTTTTAGAAATAAGTTTCTTATAATGATTTAACAATACCCGGTTTAATTTCAAAGATTTCACCTTCTTCAATTAATTGAGTTATAGTATTATTTGTAAGATTAGAATCAATTTGTTTTAGAATATCATCAATTCTAACCCCTGATCCAGAGTCAAGTTTAATGATTTTGTTAATTATTTGCTCAGCTAAAGATAATATTTTTTTATTTTCTGTTTCTTTATTGCTTGGCATTATTTTTTCTTTTTCTTCTTGAACAGTTTCAATGTTTTGAACTGGTTTTTCTTCTTGAATAATATTTTCTGGAGAAATTCTTTTTACATTTTTTAACTCAAGTAAACGAAGTTGAGCCCATTTAGGATTTTGAATTTGTTTTACTATTTCAGGAAAAATAAATTTTTGTTCATTAAATTCTCTTGGTCTTCCAACTACTAAAACCAATACACCTGTATTAATATGAGGAAAACCTTTTCCTTCAAAATCACGTAATTGAATTGAGGCAGAACCATCATCAATTATGAGCCCTTTATTTTCATTATTAATAACAACACCAATAATATTTATTCTAGAAATACGACCAAGAGCAGTTTCAAGATAATTTGCTTCCCAACCTTCACGTTTTATATATCTTCCATTAACAACATCTAAGATTTTACATTTAATTGCAGTTTCTCTTTTAATTGCCATTTTTTAAATTTAAATTCTCGAAATTAAACCATGTCTTGGGCTAAAAACATCTCCTGAACGTTTTAATTTTTCAATAACTTCTTCAACTTTTTTTGCATCAACATTTTTAATTTCAGCTTCTCTAATTATATCTTCAACAGGAATGGTTTTTCCAATAACTTTTTCTAAAGCATTAATGATTTCTTTTACAACAGAAATATGTGAACGTTCACTAGCACTGATTCCAGTAGTAATTCTATCAATATCAATTTTTCCTGTTTCAGGATCCATACCAATTTGTGTTAAACAGAAGTGAACTAATTCAATAGCTTTTTTTGCATCTGCTTTCGTAACTTTTGGCGATAACCTAGTTCTAGCACAGGCTTCAGAGAGTCTTACTAAACCTTCAAGCTGTCTTGGTGAAACTGGAATTGCAACAATACCATCATCTCCAGATGAAGAATTTCTCATAGTCACATAATAATCTTTAATTTCATTCAAAGCGGCAGGAGTTAATTCAGGATTGCAATTTTGTCTTGCGTAAGATACAAATTTTTTAACTAAATCAGTTTCAATTATAACTTTATTTGCATCAGGTTCTCTATGAATTGCTAAAATGAATTTTGCTAAACGTTCATCATTTACTTTATCAGGTAAGTCTCTAATTGGGAAAATTAAATCGAAACGATTGATAAGAGAAGTTGGAAGTTCAATTTGTTTTGCTAATAATTCATAAGGATCAAAACGACCAAATTTTGGGTTTGCAGCTGCAAGAACAGTTGTTTCAGCTCTTAATGTTGCTTGAATATTTGCTTTGGAAATAGTAATTGTTTGTTGCTCTAAAGCTTCGTGCATAGCACTTCTATCATCAGGGCTCATTTTATCTAACTCATCAATACAACAAAGACCACGATTAGCTAAAACTAATGCTCCTGCCTCTAAGGCGTATCCTCGAAGGAATTCATCTTTTACAACGCTTGCTGTAAGTCCTGCTGCTGATGCTCCTTTACCGCTAACAAATCTTGATTTTGGAGCTATTTTACTTGCACGCATAAGAAGTTGCGATTTACCAGCTCCAGGATCTCCGATAAGAAGAATGTGCATATCTCCTCTATTGATTGAACCTTCTTTACTAACCTTTCTAACTCCACCCATTAATTGAAGAAGAATTGCTTCTTTAACTTTATCATGACCATAAATATTTGGCGCGATTGAATTAACAAGTTTTTCAAACACTTTCGGATCTTTACTTAATTCATCAATTTCTTTAAGTTCTTCATCAGAAATTTTAATATCAATAAAGTCTTCTTGCATAGGTTCAACATAATTAGAATCAAGCATTAAATCATATCTTGTAGAAATACCACCTGATACAAGTGTTATAGGAATTTCTTTAATTTCACCAACAACTAAAATTTTAGTTCCAGGGTTGGTTCTTTTATCAGAAATTGGCGAGACTAAATCACGTTTTAAGAACATATTAACTCTTTTAGGTTGTTCTCCACCATGAAGATCTTCAGGTGCTTCTTCTAAAACAATTTTTTGTGCATCAACAAGTTCTTTACCAAGTAATCTAAATTTTCCTTTACGTCCACAAGAACATCTACTAGGTTCTTTAAATTTAGTATCGATTTGTAGAATGTTAATTATATTACCACAACTTGGACATTCAAATTGTGCGCTAGTAACTTGAGGACGAACATCTGATTTTTGTCTAACAATACCTTGAAGTTGAATAAATTTGCCAATATGTTTACTCCTAATATTTCTAACCATTACATGGTGAGCTTCAGGAATATTTTTAACACGAATATTGAAGTTTTTTACACTTTCTTCTCCAATAACTTTTTTTGCTGCAAGTTCTCCAACTTTAAGAATATCTTCTGGAGTTTCCAAAAGCATTTCAGCAAGTTCAGGATTAAATTTAGATAGTTCAGTAAAATCAATTACTAAAAACTCTAAATCTTTTTGTATATTTTCTAAAAGGTCATTGTGATAATTACCTTCTAAAAACTCCTGAAACTTGTTGATTTGTTCAGTGACGTCCATCATAAACTAATTTATTTAACCTTTTTTAAGGTCTCAACAAGTTTATCAAGTGCTTGATGAACTTCTTTTTCAGACTTTGTACCTGTACATACAACTTTACCATTACTAAATAATAGGAATGTTGCTTTTGCTTCCATTAGTTTAAAAACTAATCCTGGAAATTGTTCTGGTTCATATTCTGTGTTGTCAAGTTTCATAGCTAGAACGTTAAGATTCAAATCCATACCAATACTTCCGCTTGCAACGATGTTTTGAATATTGATAACTGGTTTGATAGTGATGTTAATATCAATTTTTTTAAGACTTTCAATGATTTTTTGAATAGATTCTTCTACTTTTTGAATGCTTCTAGCACCAGTACATACAACTTTTCCTGAGCTGAAAATTAAAGCAGATGTTTTTGGTTCTTTAATTCTAATAACTAGTCCTGGAAATTGTTCAGGGTTATATTCTGTGTTACTTAAAACAGCAGCCATTTTCTCAAGCGGAATATCATGCTCAAGACTTGTAGAAACAACAATGTTAACAACTTCAATACTTATTTTAGATTTTTCAAGTTTAGCATTGCTTTTTGATTTCTCAACTTTAGTAGTGCTTTTTGATTTCTCAACTTTAGTAGTGCTCTTAGATTTTTCCATTTTAAATCCCCCGAATCTCTTAATAGAGAGTGTATTTTATTCAAAAATCGATTGTTGATTTTTGTTTTTCAAAACTCTTTCTAAAGAGTGTTTTATTCAAAAATCAAGCTTTAATTTTTGTATTTCAAAATTTTGTTTAAAAACGATTTATAAACCTTTATTTTGTTTGTTTATAAAGGAGAAGGGTTGTCTTATTTATAAAGGCTTTCGTTTTCTAAAATATGCTTTAGAAACTGCATACCCCCTTGATTTCCTATGGAACTGTCGACGACAAAATAGTTTTTAGTTATTTTTTGCAAATAAGGTTTAGTTTTTAAAGGGAAACACAAAGCAGTAAACTGCTTGTGCGCTAAAAATAAGATTTTTGAGCGAAAGAAAAATATGCTCAAAAAAGCTTCCTTTTTTGGCATGTTTAAAACTAAAAAATTTAGTTTTAATTTAAATAAAAATTTTGATCAAAAATCATCCTAAATCTATTTAATGTTAGTAATCATAAAATTCATCTAAAAACTCATTAATTAGCTTTAAATAATAATTCATATTATTAAATTTTAAAGATGAAGATATACTTAGAACAAAGCAGAAAAATAATTGAAAAAAAGTTTGAAGGAAAAGTAAATGTTTTACTTAAAAATTTGAAAATAGCTTCAGACACAGTTCTAATAGTTTGTAATGGAGAATTAATTACAGAAGAAGATACATTAAAAGATACAGACGAAGTAAAAATCTTAAGTGTAGTATCAGGTGGATAAATGAAATGTGTTAAATGTGAATCAAAAGCAGTATTTTTAGATCCTTGTTTATGTAAAGAGCACTTCATAAAAAACTTTGAAAAAAAAGTTGCAGATACAATAAAACAATTTTCTTTAGTAAAAAAAGATGATAAAATAGTAGTTGCATGTTCTGGTGGAAAAGATTCTACAACAATATTATATTTATTAAAAAAATTTCATGGAAATGTAACTGCGCTTGCTATTGACGAAGGTATTGCTGGTTATAGAAATGAAACGCTTGTTGATTTGAAAAACTTTTGTAAGTTACACAAGGTAAAATTACAAGTTGTAAGTTTTGAAAATAAATTCGGATCAAAATTAGATTTTATGTTAAAAGATGGAGGAAATCCTTGTACTGTATGTGGAACCTTTAGAAGATTTTTACTAAATAAACACTCAAAAGAATATAATAAAATTGCAACAGGACATAACATGGATGATGAAGCTCAAGCAGTGCTAATGAATTTAACAAAAGCAAATACTGACTTACTTGGACACTCAGTTCCAATCACACTTCCAGTAAAAGGATTTACTCAGAAAATAAAACCATTATACTTTTGCTTGGAAAAAGAAATTGCAGCTTATGCCTTGCTTATGGGTTTTGATGTAGGCTTTACTGAATGCCCATATATAGATAGAGCATATAGACAAAAAATAAGAGATGAATTAAATCAATACGAACAAGAACATAAAGGAACAAAGAAAAACATATTATTGAAACATTTAGATGTATTGAAGAATTTAAAATTTGAAAAAAGAGAATTTCAACACTGTAATAAATGTGGCGAACCATCAAAACATACTGTATGTAAAACTTGTCAATTAGCGGAAAATATAAAATCTAACTTAGTTAAGTAAATAAAATGTTTATAGATGTAGCATTGCCAAAAGGTGATGAAAAGGAATTTGTAAAACAAGCAAAAAAGCTTGGAACAGAAGGATTAATCTTTCTATACGAGAAATTAGATAAGGGTGTTTTGGATGAAGTTAAATCTTTGGAGACATCTAAATTTAAGATTTATACAGCTTTGATGTCCGGTTCTAATCCTGAAAAGAAAAAAGCAGATTACTTGTTTTCAACAGGAGCAAGAAATCATTTTGAATCAAAAAGAGTAGATTGCATATATGAAGTGGAAAAAGGAACTAAGAAAGACAGTTATCATTATAGACATTCAGGATTAAATCAAGTATTAGCAAAATTACTTTTTGAGAAGAAAATAAACTTATGTTTTAGTTTTAACTTGGTTTTGACAGCACGAAATAAGCCTTCAGTGATGGGGAAAATGATGCAAAATGCTGTTTTATGTAATAAATATAAATGTAAATCTCAAGCATATAGTTTTGCAAGAAAACCCTCTCAGTTAAGAGGACGATATGATTTAGAATCATTCGGGCGAGTTCTAGGATTAAAATAACTTCTTTTAGACGATACTAATTAGAAAAATATAAATACTATAAGAGTAAAAAAGATAGGTATGGTTATTAAAAGGGGTGTATTTTTCTTAGTATTATTCTTATTCTTATTATCTGTGAGTGTGAGCGCTGCTTCAACAATTACTTGTGATGAAGAATATAATTTAATTATTGGACAAGGAGACACAGCTAAAAAAAATTGCACTGTTTCTTCTAGTCAAACTATTGATGTTAAAAAAGAATGGTCTGAAGATGATATGGCTCCTGATATTGCAGATTATTATGCTGGAAATTTAACTATAAAAGAAGGAGTGAAGTTATGGTTTATAAATAGTTTATCCCCTGCATCAAGCAGTTATCATAAAGGCGGTAAAGGTGCCACAGGTAAAGATGAAGGTAGTAATATACCAGGAAGAGGCGCATCCCAATCAATTTTAGGTGGTGCTGGTGGTGATGGCGCCAAAGGAGACGAAACAAATAGAGGTTCAGGAGGTGCTGGCGGCGGTGGTGGTGCTGGTGCAGCTATGTTCTATAAAGGAGGTTTTGGAGGTGCGGGTGGTGCTGGAAGTAATGAAGATGGGTGTAATAGTCCTGGTTCTGGCGGTTCAGGAGGCGAACCAACAAACGCAGGTGCAAATTTAGAAATTCATGTTAAAAATTTAATTATGGAGACAAAATCAGAGATTTCAGTCTCAGGTCAAAGAAGTGGCGCAGGAACTGCAGGCACAAGTGGTTGTAGAGGTGGTGGTGGCGGTGCTGGTGCTGGAGGATCTGGAGCTGGTCGAATTACACTTTATGTAGGGGTTAAATATACTTGTGAATCAAATGATTGCATTATTTCTGCAGCAGGTGGTTTTGGTGGAAATTCTGGTTCTGGCGGAGATGATGATCTTAGAAAAGATAATATGGATGGTAGCGGTAGTGGTTCTGGTGGTGGAGGAAACTGCGGCGAAATTATAACTTATATAAAATTAAGCGATACTTTTACAACTAATATAACACCCGGATCTCCTGGTTTAGTAAGCACTAATAATGGTGCTGTAGGTGTGCAAGGAGCTGATGGAAATTGTGCGTCTACTGTTCAGAATGAAATATTAAAAGAAACAACAAGTCCATTTTTTGAAGGAGTAGAATTAGCAATTTATTGTAATGATGAAGAAGATAATGATAATGACGGATTATTTGATATGCAAGATGATGACTGTTGGAAAACACCCACTGAAGGGATTTGTGGGGATAATGCAGGACCTTATCAAGGTGAAACTCAAGAAGAAACTTTTTCAAATTTACCTATACCTCTTGCTTCAGCAATAAATGGTGTTGACGGTTGTTGTGGTGATGATGAATTATATTTTGAAGATTATTGTAAAGGTCCAAAAACAACCTGCACCGATTTTAGTTTTGATAATTGCCCTATGGATTTAAATTGTGTTCAAGATGTTGAACATAATAAGTGTGTATCTTTTTTAGAAACTGATTCTTGCAAGGGTGAAAATTTTAATTGTGTTAATTATGAAGGCTCAGGAGGTTGTGCTGATGAACTTGATGATTTGTGTGAAGGTGAAAGTCTACCACCTGGAGACTATCCTTGTCCTCCTGGTACAGGATCGGCATGTATTGAGTGTTTTAGTGAAATTATTGATTGTGATGGTTTAAATGAAGGAGAATGCACTTATGTAAATGAATGTAGTTGGGAGCCTTCACCTCCTGGAGAAACCATAATTCTTAATTGTAGTGATTTAAATAAAATTAATTGTGATTCTTCAGATGGAGTATGTGATTGGGTTGATGTTTCAGAATTATCGCCTGACGAGAAAAAACAAGATTTATTCTATATAGATGCTGATTTAAACTATTTCTGCAGTCATGATTATGATAATTCCACTTTAGATGAACCTCAAATAATTGATGTAAAAGATGTAAACGCAGGATGGAAATGGTGGGATTCTAAACTTAATAGACCTTTAACTATACACACTATAGACCATTCAATGTATTCAGATAACACGTTCACAAATGAAATAATGAGTAATGGTGAAAATTGGTCTATTTGTAATGCTTCATGTGAAGGGGATTGTGGTGAAGGTATTATTGGTAATTTAGATTCAATAACTGCGCCTGGTGGATACACTATGAATGAAATGTGTCCTTATGTTCCGATTGATTCTACTCAAACAAATTTTTTTGGAAGTGGTTATGGAGTTGAGGATTGTATTTGGACATTAGATAATGATGTTATTGTAGATGTATGTTGTGTTTCTGATCAGTATGATAATGATGAGTTATATGTATATAATAAAGGTACAGTTGAGTATATCAATTATTTAGAAATTAATGGTGAACCCGCAAATTATTTAGATTTATTTCTTTTAAATGAAGATCCTATAAATGGTTTTCCTGAAAGATGTTTTTCTTGTTATGATGCTAATGGTGAATTGCCTGGAACTTCAGGTCAAGGATCAAATACTGATCCTGTATTCGTATTAAAAGACTATTTTAATTTTGGTTCTTTCATGGGAGATTATACTGAGTCTTGTGAAGATAATCAAGGTACATTATGTGTTGAGAACATAGGAACTGAAGGATATTTTTGTAATGCTGGTTATTATGAAATAGCAGCAAAAGATTTAGATCCTTTACAAGTTTGTTGTTTTTCTGAATCAGAAATTGGTTCTCCTGAAGATGTTTGTTCTCAAGAAAGTGGAAACGAGGTTTTAAGTTGTGCTGAACAAGGAGGGCAATTAATCCCTGATGAGCCAGATGTTGTAACTTGCTCAGCAGAAATAGCTTCTAATGATAATCTTGATAACTTTATTTGTTGTAGAGGTGGAATTAGGTGGATTCCTGAAGTAATAGCATTTGATTATTCAAGAGATATATGTTATGGTGAATACGGAAATTCTTTCTTTGGAGAATGTTGTTATGATACTGTTTCTTGTAAAAATGTTTTTGATTCAACAGTTATTTCAGATTTTGATAATAGTAATTTTTTTACATCCGGGTCTGCGTTACATACAATCAAAAGTTTTGATTATTATACAGGAAATCAACCTGGTGAAGAAGGTGAATTATATGATAGAGTTATAGTTCTAACTCCATCTAATTTAGAAATTTCAATAAACAATTTAAGAAAATTAAATTTAAGTGAATTTGACACTTTAAATTTTGATATAGGATTTTCAGGCATGGATTTCCCCAATAATATAAGTTTAAATTTTGAGTCTTTATCCAATGCTTGCAATTTTAATATTTTTGATTATATAATATATAATTTTTCACAACATAGTAATTTTGAATTACCAATTTTATCAAATGTTTGGTATAGAATATCAATACCTTTAGATTCTTGTCCAAAAGAAGTGTTGAAAAATTTAATGATAACCACTACAGGAATTGAGCCAAATAAACCTCCTGCCGTTTTCTTAGATAATTTCTTTTTATCAAATAGTTCAATTGAAGGGTTTGGCATAAAAAATGATAATTATTATTGTGAAGCTCTTTCAGGTCAATGGTTATCAAGTTTAAATCCAGATGCGGATGATTATGATGCTTCTAAATTTGAAACTTGGGGTCCTAACATGTATGCTTGTAATGCGCAATTAAGTTATGGGTGGACAGGAAAACAATGTTGTGGTTCTTTAACAGAGCAAGATAATTATGGTGAGTATTATGAAGATTTAAATGCAGGTTGTTTTGGCGGATTCACAGTTCAAAATGGTGAACGTTTATCTGATGTGTTAGGTAATCCAAGTAAAAAACCATATAATAGTTTAATTTATTATGATAATGATTTTTGGACTTGTAATAATGAATCATTTGATGAATTACAAACTTCTTGGCTTGGTGTAGGGGGTAGTCCACTTTTAATTCAAAATGAAACTAAAGCTTTAAGTTTTGAAATAAAAGGCGATTGGATGTGTTATTATAATGGTTGGATGAATTTAACTGAAGCACAAAATAGTGATATGCCAATGCAAATACTCGTTGCAACTATGAAAGAAAAAGGAGAACAAAATGGAGGAAATTATACTTTATTTTGTGGTAATCAAAGTGTATTAAATAATGCAACTGGCAGATACAATGAGTTTTTTAATGCAGGAGAAAATCCACTTAACAAATATTGTTCATTAAGAGCAAGTGATGAAGTTTGGATTGGAGCTTTAGTTAATCATGTTGAAATAAATGACTTTTTGAATAAAACAGTAAAAGCATTTTTCTTCCCAGATCACAATCTTTCACAAACAAATTTTGAATGCAATGATTTTGGAGGTTTAGGATTTTCAAATCAAGAATTTTATAGACCTTGTCCAAATCAAAGTGATTGGACAAATATAAGTTATAATAAACCATTAGGAATATTAATATTTAACATGGCGGATATGGAAAGTAATGGGGTTCCAAGCAATGCAGGGTTTTTTGAAGTTTTATGGATAAAACTATCAAATTTCTTTGAAAGTATATTTGGTTCAGTTCAAGAACAAAGACCTCCAACTCCAATTCCCGCTTCACCAGAAGCTGATGATATAAGCTTTAATCAATTATACATAGATAATTTTATTACTTCAGATAATAAAAACAAAACTATTATTGGTATGATTGAAACAGTTGATTATGTTAATGGTGGGGAAGTTCCTGTTATGATCATACAATTTAATGGTTATGATAATGTAACTGATTTAAGAGATTTAGTTGAAGCTTGGATTGAGGAAACAGATAATAGTGCAATACAATTAGATTATAATTTAACTAATGATGGTAAAACACAATTCATTGAATTAATAGGAGCTCAAATAAATAATCTTGATTGGAGATATTTAACTGCACAATTTAAAACATCAGGCGAATTCACATCTGTCACAGGAAATTCTGGAGCTGCAGGTAATAATGGTCAACAGACTTAATTAAATAATTATATAAACAAGTAGTTCTATAGTTTATTAAAATGAGAGATGCTAAATTTGCCGGATTATTCTATGAAAAACTTGAATCTAGTTTGAATCAACAAATAACAAAATGTTTCTTAGATGAAAGAGGCCCTGGTGCTTTACCATCAGAAGCTAAAAATCAAAACATAAAAGCGATTATAGCACCTCATGCTGGTTATTCATACTCTGGTCCTTGTGCTGCTTGGTCATATAAAGATTTAGGTGAAATGGAAATGCCTGATTTATTTATTTTAATTGGACCAAGTCATACATCCAATCAATCAGGATACTCAAATGAGACCTTTGTAACGCCTTTCGGGTTTACTCGAGTAGATCAACAGTTCGCACGAGAACTAGGCGAAAAAGGCTCTATAAAGCAGAATGAAGCAATACATGTTGATGAACATTCTTTAGAAGTTCAAATTCCTTTCTTACAATTCATTTACAAGAAGCAAATTGAAAAAATTAAAATTTTACCAATGCTAATTGGAGAAGATACTGATTTGAGTAAATTAGCTTTAGATTTGAAAGAAACAATAGTTGACACAGGAAAGAAAGTTGTATTTATTATTAGTTCAGATTTTACTCATTATGGACGAGATTATCATTATGCACCTTTCTCAGATAATATAAAACAAAGAATATATGATTTAGATGGAAAAGCAATTGATCATATAAAAAATCAAGATGAAAAAGAATTCTCAAAATATGTTTATGATACAATGATGACTCTTTGTGGTGCTTTACCTATTTCTTTACTTTTAAAAACAGTCAATGCTAAAGATGTAAAGTTAAATCAGTATTATGTTTCAGGAGATTTAGCTAATAATTATAAGAATAGTGTTAGTTATGCAAGTTTGACTTTTAGATAAAACCTAAAAATTTCTTTTTCTTAGGATTTTTTTCTTTATCTATTTTTTTCTTTAAATGATCAATCATTTGTTGTTGATTACTGAATCTTAATTTCCATCCGAGTTTGCGTTCTTTTAGAATTTTACTTGTCCAGTCTGCAAATATATTATTTTTTTCAATATGTTCATTAAATTCTTTATCTGAAATATGTTCAAGTAAAGATACAAGGTGTTTTTTGTTTTTAATACAATACCCACCAACTTTTAAGTAACAATCTTCAGGTAAATAAACTCTATTTGTTTTTCCACTCATAAAAGTTTTACTGAACAATTTAGTTCTTGAAAGTTTATTAATTATAAATACTAAAGCAATTAATATGGCTAAAAATAAACCTAACGCTAAAAGTTCATTTAATGATTCTAAAAATGAGAATTCAAACAAAAATGACTTTTTTAATAATTCTGATGAAATGATAAATGGATTATATCTAATTAATTGTTTAATAGTGTGAGACATTGATTCTATTGGTAAGATGAAGTTTGATAAAAGCAATAATATGCTACCAATTGATATGGATAACATAGTATTTGATTCTTGGGTTTTTGCAATGTATCCTATAATCATACCTATTAAAATGAATACAGTTATCGTAAAAATAATTATTAATGCTGAGACCCAAAAGTTATCTAAAATGGTGTTTTCGATAAAGAAATAAGACAATATTAGTATGATTAATACTTGTACAAACATGATGATAAAACTAGTTATGAATGTTGTAAGAATAAAGAAATTTTCTTTTGTAGGTGTTATGAAGTTTCTAAAGAATGCTTTAGAATGTTTTTCCATCATAATTAAATTACTTGAAATCATAATTCCAATAAACATTATAATTAAAGTTAAGATGTAAGGAAACATGAAGATAAGTTGATTGGTTTCAGAAACAATAGGTTTAATTTCTGTTTTAATTGGACTTACAATATCTCCTGCATCAACAATATCAATACTTTCTAAATTAGCATTTGTTTTTTCAAGTTTTCCTTTAAGTTCGTCAAGATTATTTCTTATACTTGAAAGAGAAGATTTTATTTCATTAAGTTTTGAAATGACTTCCACGTTTTTAGTTTTTTGTTCAGATAATTTAGCTTTTAGATTATCAACTTTTTCAGTTGCATTAGAAACTAAATTTGTGAATTCTTCATAATTAATATCTGTTGAATTATCGATCCGATTAATATCTTCTTTTAGTTCATTAAGTTCATCTTTGAAAGTTGTCGCATTACCAACTTCATCTGCAAAATCAAGTCCTTCAACAATTGCTGAATTTCCTTTACTCCATAAACTATCTGCATTTGTTTTCAGTAATTTTCCTTGAGAATTTATATCTTCAAGATTAATATCGCCACCTTGAAAATCAATATCTGAAGATTTATCTTTAGCTTCTCCAACATTGCCTGAAATAATATCTATACTAGATTTAAGAGTTATACTTGATAAGATATAATCATCAACATCTTTTTTAGTTGAAGTAATTTTTGTTAACAAAACTTGTGTTAAATCTTTACTTAATTCTTCAGTTTTAATATTGAATTTTTCCGAAACAAAACCAATTATTTGATAAACAAAATTGGTTCTAGAATAATCTACATAAAATTTGATATTGTTTTTATCTTGATTTCCTATTTCAAAACCTGATTGGAATACTATGCATGTATGACTTGCACCTTCTTTAATTTTTGAAATACAATCTTCTTCTGTTTCATGAGTTAAAATATTATAATTTTTATCTCTTAATTCATCCATGAATGATTCAATAAGAGAATTATTTCCATCAGGAGAATAATATCCAACAGTTAATTCAAATGATGTTGGTTTATTTAATGCTAAAGCAACAAGTAAAATAATTAGAAGCGGTCCTAAAATAACTATAACTGCTGAAGTTTTAGTTCTAATTAAAAGTTTCAAGTTTTTAATTATAGTTTTACTGAATTTCATAATTTTCCCTCTAGAAAATCATGGCTTTCCAAAAACTTTTTAGTTTTAGTAAATTTCATTTTTTATTTTTTTTATCTTCTTCTTTAGATAAATTAATGAAAATTTTATCTAAGTTAGGTCTTCCAATTTTTAAGTCAATTACTTGTTCTTTTGTTTTTTCAAGGATTGGAAATAATTGATGGAAAACTTTTTGAGGATTTTCAGTATAAATAACTAATTCTGAACCTCTAATTTCAGTTTTTTCAATGTATTTTTTTGCAAGTTTATCTAAAATTGGTTTATAGTTTCCTGGATAAGATTCAAGACAAATTTCTTGAATTTTTGAATATTTATTTTTAATAGCATCAGGACTTCCAACTTCAATAACTTTTTTATCTTTTATAATTGCAATTCGAGTACATAGCTGTTCAAGTTCTGCTAAATGGTGACTTGCTAAAATAATCGTTGTTCCTTTTTTATTTATTTTTCTTATTAAGTCCCAAATATGATCTCTAAGAATTGGATCTAAGTCTGCAGTTGGTTCGTCAAGAACTAAAACTTTTGGATCATGAATTAGTGAGCATGCAATATCAAGCCTTCTTTCCATACCACCAGATAAATTTTTTGCAAGTAAGTTTTCATAATTTTTAAGATCCATTAAATTTAGTAAAGTGTCAATATTTGATTCAAGCGCATCTTTTGATAAATTATATAGTGAACCAAAATAGTTTAGATTTTCTCTTAAAGTTAATTGTTTATAGAAAGATGGTTGTTGTGAAGCATAACCATAAAGACGTTTTATTTCTTGTTGTTTCTTAAAAACAGAACGAAAAGTCATAGCTTTTTGGAAATCCAATAAATGTTCAAATCTGAATAATACATCTCCTTGATCAGGTTTTACAAAACCAATAATAGTATTTAGAAGAGTTGTTTTACCTGAACCGCTAGCACCTATAATTCCAAATATTTCTCCTTTTTTAATTTCAAAACTAATATTATCTAGAATGATTCTATCATCATATCTTTTCACAAGATTTTGAATTTTAAAAATAGGTTCAGTCATTTTTGAATTTTGTAATTGTCATAAGGTTATAATCCAACCCCTAAGACATTTCTTGAGTTATTTTTTTTATTAGACAATAAAACACCTCTTTTTATGTCTTGCTGAGCTCTATTTATTTAAAAATTAAGAGTATATAAATCTTCTTAAAACAAAATAATTTTTTATTAACATTTTTTTTTAAAATGTTTCAGGTTTTGATTTTGATTTTTTTTAAGTTTACGTTTTTTGAAATTCCTTCTAAAACACCATTAATTTTATAAATAAATAATCTGTTCTATTATATGTAGGATAGTAATTAGCTATCGGTTGTTTGTCAACTGAGGAAAGTCCGCCCACAATAAAAGGTCACTTCTGTTATGGAAGACTCTTAATAAGAGTGGCTACGGCTCAGAAACGATACCGCTCATAAATGCTTAAGGATGATGTGGTGAAGCAATAGGTGACTGTTGTGAGAACCTGCTGACGAGTTTATGTTGTTGGATGAAACGGCAAGTCCTGACTTGTGCAAGTCAAAATGGCGCTAAGTAGAATGCTAATAAAAACTGTCTGTTTAACAGAGTTTTACATAAGGCGGCTTATCGCTATTCTACAACACAATTTTTAAGAGGATTAAAATGGGTAGAAAAGATAAAGTAAGTATGCCTTCATCAGGTGCAGGTATTACAAGATATTTTGATGATTATAAATCAAAAATAGAATTTAAACCAGAATGGATTATAGTTTTAGTGATTTTAGTTATCATCATAGAAATAATCCTTCATATGAGTTAAATTATAGGTGAAAAAAAATGTTTCCAGGTATGAATCCACGTCAAATGAAGCAGATGATGAAAAAAGTTGGTATGCAACAAGATGAACTTGATGTTGTCCAAGTAGTTTTCAAACTGCGAGATAGAGAATTAGTAATTGATAATCCAAGTGTTTCAAAAATAAACATGATGGGACAAGAAACATTTCAAGTTGGTGGCGAAGTTAGAGAACAATCTTTAGACACTATGCCTGATATATCTGAAGAAGATATTCAAACTGTTGTTGATCAAACACAATGTAGTGTTGAAGAAGCAAAAAAAGCACTTGATGAATCTGAAGGAGATTTAGCAGTTGCAATAATGAGTTTGAAGGCATAATTTTAACAAAATCTTATGTGCTCGATAAGTTTATATATTCACAAATCTATATGATGATACAATGGAAGAGTTTCAAAGTTTAATTGAATATGCTAAGAAAAGAATCAGGATAGCAGATCACATGCTAATTATGACTTATCCATTGGTAAAAGATCCTAAAATTTTATTATCTGTCATGGATAATGTTTTTTTATCATTATCAAGTTCAATAAATTCAATTGTTACTTATGAACGTTTGTTTAAACGAATACCTGTTTCAAACGATAATTTTGATTCAAGGTTTGCAGTTTTTCGTTCAAAAATAGTTGATCGATATAAAATTAATAAAGAATATATTACTTTAATTCAAGAAGTAAATTCAATCCTTAAAGAGCATAAGAAAAGTCCTGTTGAGTTTTCAAGACAAAATAAGTTTGTTATTTGTTCGGAAAATTATAGACTAAAAACAATAGGTGTGCCTGATTTGAAGAAAACAATTATAAAAACAAAGTTATTTATCTCAGAAATTGAGAGGTTGGTGAGCAAAAATGCAGGAATATTTAAATGATGCAAAAGAAGAATTAAAACGATTAGATCATTCAATTTATGTTAGTTTGAAATATACTAGAACTGTTGATGTATTCATGAATATTATTTCCAGTATGGTTGATGCTTATGATTGTATGCTTGATGCAGTTTTAGAGTTTGCAAGAGAAAAGAATTTAATTATTGATATTCCTTCTTCTCCAAGGGAAAAAGGGGAATTAATCAAAGAAACATTTGATGATGAAGTTATTCGTGATAATGTGAATCTTTATTTTCTTTTAAGAAAACTTTCAAAATCAGTTCCTGAGCGAGCAAATGAATATAGGCGAAATGTAACTATGACTGCATATATAGATAATCGTAAAGAAATAGTAAATATTGACATCGCAACTGAATATTATCATTTTCAAAGAGAATTTTTAGATTATATTCATAGTTTAATTGTTAATAGTACCGATAATTCTGATTAATTTTTTTCACTTTCTAATTTTTATTTATAGAGAAAGATTTAAATATGAAACACACTTAACCATAGTTAAGATGGTGTCCCCTATAAAAAAAACTCAAATTCTAAATGATTTATTGGATGGTAAAACAAGTAATGTATCAAATAAAGTTTTGAATCTAATAATACGAGAAAATGTACTTTCTTTACTTATGGTAGAGAAGCCAGGAAAAGAAATTTTACTTAAAGAAAAATATCTAAATAATAATTCTATTAAGCAAGAATTAGTTAGAATACATGAAGAAATTTTATCAGATACAAATTTAAGACAAACATTTGGTCCTGGTACATTTCAAGGTTTACAAGGAAAATTAAATTGTATAATTTTAACAAAAAGAGTAATTGAAGAGAAATTAAATTGGAGTTTGTTTGATGTAGTACAAAAAATAAACTACCGAGTTTTATATAAATATAAATTAAGATGTACAAAAAGTTGTTTTACACATTTATATCAATTAATAATGAACTGCTATCCTGACGCAGAATTAAAACCATATTACTTTAAGAAAGCGTCAAATATTTGGTTAAATAAAGCTGGTGACTTAAATAAAGAATTAATAACTGAAGCAATGAGAGAATTCATTTCAGTTTTAACCAATTCTAAAGGAAAGTATAAGTATAAATTAAAAGAAATGCCGCGATGGGTTAACTATAAATTATTTAGACTACCAATACTTCCTTATGAAACAAATCTAAGCTATTTACTTAGCTCATGTTTTGGAAACAGTCACATAAAAGCAATAATGTTTACTTATCCTGAAATGAAATTAAAACCATATTATTTTTCAAACGTTCCAAATAAATATTGGTCAGGAGATAAAGGAAAAGTACACGCAAAAGAATTAATGACTGAGCTTATGACAATTCTTACTAATCCAAAAGGAAAATATAAATTGTCAAATGATGAAGTAAAAGATATATTCAAATTCAAAACTTACGGAAAACCTCTTTTGCCATACAAAAAGAATTTAAGAGGCATGCTTCAAACAGTATTTAAGAACTCGCCATCTGCACCATTTAAGTTGTTGATGGAGGACACAGATGACAAATAATAGTGATGATGCTTTCGAATTTCGAAAACAAGGAATTGATGAAAAAAATGAAGAGCGATTTAGAGTAAAACTTGACGCTGGTTTGTCTGAAGAAGTGGTGAGACGAATTTCTAAAGAAAAAGATGAACCTGAATGGATGCTTCAACATCGATTATCTTGTCTAAAAATGTTCTATGAAATGAAGATGCCAGAGTGGGGTCCAAATTTAGATAAATTAGATTTAAACAAAATAACTTATTATCTTAGTTCTGATGCAAAAAAGAATTCTAGATCATGGGATGATGTTCCTGAAGATATAAAAGAAACTTTTGAAAAATTAGGGATACCCAAAGCTGAAAGAGAATCGTTAGCAGGTGTTGGTGCGCAATATGAATCTGAAGTAGTATATCATAATATACAAAAAGAATTATCTGATAAAGGTGTTATTTTTGAAGATTGTGATATTGCAATAAAAAAACACCCAAAAATTTTCAAAGAATATTTTATGAAAGGAGTATCTCCAAGATTGCACAAATTTGCAGCATTACACGGAGCTGTATGGAGTGGAGGAACTTTTTTATATGTTCCAAAAGGTGTAAAAATAAAATTGCCACTTCAAGCATATTTTAGAATGAATGCAGAAACAGCAGGACAATTTGAACATACTTTAATTGTTATAGAAGAAGGAGCAGAAGCACAATATATAGAAGGATGCAGTGCACCACAATATACTCAGAATTCTTTACATGCAGGTTGTGTTGAAATTGTTGTTAAAAAAGATGGGCGAATGAGATATAGTTCTGTTGAGAATTGGAGTAAGAATACTTATAATCTAAATACGAAACGAGCGCTTGTCGATGAAAATGGTGTTATGGAATGGATTGGAGGAAACATGGGTAGCGGAGTTACAATGCTATATCCAACAACAATTCTTAGAGGAAAAGGAGCTAGCGCAGAACATTTAGGAATAGCTTATGCGGGCGCTGGACAAAATCAAGATGTAGGCTCAAAAGTATATCATTTAGCACCTAATACAAGTTCGATGATAGTTTCTAAAAGCATAAGTAAAGATGGTGGCGTTGCAAGCTATAGAGGTCACCTTGAAATATCAAAAGAAGCAGTAAATTCAAAATCAGTAGTTCAATGTGATGCATTGATGATGGATAATAAATCAAAATCAGACACAGTACCATATATTCAAGTAAAAAATAAAGATGTAGATTTAGGACATGAAGCAACAGTTGGAAAAATCAGTCAAGAACAAATATTCTATTTAATGAGTAGAGGTCTATCTGAAGAACAAGCAACTAAAATGATAGTAACTGGTTTTATTGAACCAATAGTAAAAGAATTACCATTAGAATATGCAATTGAAATGAATAAATTAATTGAATTAGAAATGGAAGGATCATTAGGTTAGAGAAATGATAACAGAATTATGTTCAAATAAAAAGCGACAGAACGCAAACGATGCAGCTCCAAGAATTATAGATAAAGAAGGATCAAAATTACTTCGATATGGTCTTGGAATAAGTATAAATTTAGGATTGTTGAATTTTGAATCAATGGATGTAGATGAAACTACTTTGAAAATATCTTATCCAAAGTCAGTTGTTGTTGAGGAGAAAAATTATTCTTATGAAGAAATTGCTTGCGGTAATGAAATCGAAATTGCTAATTTGAAAAAAACTACAAAAGAAATTTGTATTAATATTCCAAATAATTTTTTAAGCGAAGAACCAATAGTAATTCACACTAATACTTTTGGAAATGAGTTTTTGAAAATTAAAATAATCATTGGAAGTAATTCTAAGGTAAAAATTATAGATTATAAAGAAAGCGGTGCTTTAGGTTATGTTGGAAGAACAACTTTTATTGACGTAGCAAAAAATACAACACTTAATTATTTTTCAATACAAAATCATGGATTAAAAAAGTCAAGTTATGAAAAAAAGATTTGTACTGTAAAAAGAGATTCAACATTAAATTTAAATGAATTTTTACTTGGATCAAAAAATGCAGTCAGTGAACAAATATCAATTTTGCAAGAAGAAGGAGCAAGTGCAAATTTACAAAATTATTTTTTTTCAAATGAAAATCAAGAATTTGATCAATTAGCAGAAGCAATACATAAAGCTCCAAGAACAAATTCTGATTTGAAAGCTAAAGGAGTAACTCAAAATAATTCAAAATCTTTATACAGAGGAAACATTCATATAACAGAGAATGCACATAATTCTACAGGATTTCAAAAAGCAGAAATATTAATGGTTGATAAATTAAGCCAAGCTGATGCAATACCTCAATTATTAATTGATAATAATGAAGTTGCTTGCAGTCATGCAGTAGCAATTGGTCGAATAGACGAAGAAAAACTATTTTACTTTATGAGTCGAGGAATAAGTGAAGAAGATGCAAAGAAAGCCATTATTCAAGGAATGTTTGAACCTGAAATTGAAGCAATAGAAATAAAAAAATATCAAGATATAATTTATAAAAAATTAACCGAGAAAACAAAATGATTTTTAACCAAGAAAAAATAATTAAAGATTTTCCGATCTTAAAGAGTAAAAAACATGATGAATTAATTTATTTAGATAATGCTGCAACAACGCAAAAACCAAAACAAGTAATTGATGCGGAAAAAGAATTCTATGAAAATTCAAATGCAAATATACACCGAGGAGTTTTTGCATTAAGCCAAAAAGCTACTGAGAAATATGAACTTGCGAGAGAAACAGTTGCAAAGTTTATAGGTTCTAAAAGAGAAGAAATTGTTTTTACATCAGGAGCAACCGATTCTTTGAATAAACTTGCACTTATGCTTGGAGAAGATTTAGTTTTAGGCGATGAAATAATAATTTCAGAGATGGAACATCATAGTAATGTTTTACCATGGCAAAAATTAGCAAAAGATAAGGGTTTAATTTTGAAATATATCAAATTAAATTCTGAATCGGATTTAGATTTAGAAGATTATAAAAAATTATTATCAGAAAAAACAAAAATAGTATCAATAACACACTCTTCAAATGTAATTGGAACTATTAATCCAATTGAAGAAATATTTGAATTAGCAAAAAATAAATCAAATGCAATAACTATTCTTGATGCAGCTCAAAGTATAGCTCATATTAAGATAGATGTAAAAATTTTGAATGCAGATTTTTTAGTTTTCTCAGGACATAAAATATATGGTCCAACAGGAATTGGTGTGCTTTATGGAAAAGAAGATTTATTAAATAATTTAACACCAGTAATTTTAGGCGGTGGAATTGTAACAGATGTTACAAAGACAAGTTATACTTTAGAAAAATCACCTTATAAATTTGAAGCAGGAACTCCAAACATTGCAGGAGCTATAGGTCTTGCTGCAGCACTTGATTATTTAGATGGTGTTAGTTTTGAAAATTTAATATCTCATGAAAAAGAAATAATTGATTTGTTTTTAGAACAGAGTAAATTAGTAAGTGGTTTTAAGTTATATGGATCAAAAATTAATCAAACAAGTGTTTTTTCATTTAATATAGAGGGAAGACATTCGCATGATATAGCGTCAATGCTTGATCAATCAGGAATAGCAGTTAGAGAAGGATATCATTGTGCAAAAATTTTATTAAATTCGCTAGGAATAAATTCCACTGTAAGAGTATCATTTTCAATATATAATAGAAAAGAAGAAGTAAGTGTATTTTTTGATGAATTAAGAAATGCAATTGAATTATTATCGTAGGAGAAATCAAAATGGCTTTAGAAGTAAAAGATTTACATGTAAGTGTTGAAGGAAAGAAAATCCTAAATGGGATAAATCTTCGAATAGAAGATGGAGAAGTAATTGCAATTATGGGTCCAAATGGAAGTGGTAAAAGTACGTTATCGTATACCTTAATGGGGCATCCTAAATATAAAATAGAAAAAGGACAAATACTTCTTAATGGAGAAGATTTAACAAATGCTCCAACAGATGAGAGAGCAAAAAAAGGTTTATTTTTATCATTTCAATATCCAGAAGAAGTACCTGGAGTTACAACTATAAATTTTTTACGAACAGCAGTAAATGCGCAATTAGACGAACCTATGAAAATACCTGAGTTTAGAAAAATACTAAATGAAAATTGTGAATTGCTAGCAATAAAACCTGAAATGCTTAGACGATACTTAAATCAAGGATTTTCAGGCGGAGAAAAAAAGAAGATGGAAATTTTACAATTATTAATGTTAAATCCATCGATTGCAATTTTAGATGAAACAGATTCAGGACTTGACATAGATGCAATGAAAATAGTTGCAAATGGAATTAATCATTACTCTGCAAAATCAGAAAATAAAGAAAGAGGAGTTTTACTTATCACACATTATCAAAGATTGCTTGATTATGTTAAACCATCAAAGATTCATATTTTAATGGATGGACAAATAAAATATTCAGGTGGATTTGAACTTGCAAAAAAGTTAGAAGAAAAAGGTTATGATTGGATAAATAAATAAATCATTAATGAAATAATATATTGGTGTTAAAAGATATAATTATGATTTAAGAATGAAAATAAACAATTTATTCTTTTAACTATTAGGAAAATTAAAAAACATTAAATTAAATTATAATTATCGAGGTTAAAAAATGAATGTAAAAGTAATGAATCAAAAGCTATCTGAAATCAAATCCGATTTACTAGTAGTACCTATGTTTAAAGACGAGAAAACTTTCAAAGGTTTAAATGCAAAACTAGATTTGCAAATAAATAATAGAATTAAATCAAAAAAATTCGAAGGAAACCTCAAACAAATGTTTTTCTTATCAAGTCTTGATGAAATAAAATCAGAAACAGTTTTATTTTGTGGTTTAGGCGATAAAAAAGAATTCGTAAAAAATAATTTAAGAAAGTTTTCAGCAGTAGTTGCAAAGAAAGCAGAAGAAATGAAATGTAAATCTGTATGTTATGATCTTAGTAATTTAAAGCTTGATCTAAGTGAAGATTTAATTTCACAAATCATAATTGAAGGTGCAATTTTAGGAACTTACAAATTTAAAATTTACAAAACCGATGCAAAAGAAAGAGTCAGATATGTAGATAGTTTACTTTTGAATGTTAATAATACTTCATTAAGTCAGAAAGGAGCAAAAAAAGGACAACTACTTGCTGAAACAAGCAATTATGTTAGAACTTTAGTAAACACACCTCCTGTAGATATGTATCCTGAGAAATTAGCTGCAGAAGCTAAAAAGATTGCAACACAAAATAAGATTCAAATTAAAATTCTAGATAAAAAAGAATTAACTAAGAAAAAAATGAATGCAATACTTGCAGTTGGAAGAGGAAGTATAAAAGAACCAAGAATGATTATGCTTCAAACAAATCCAAAAGCAAAAAGAAGTATTGCACTTGTAGGAAAAGGAGTCACGTTTGATAGTGGCGGATTAGATATTAAACCATGGCCACACATGAAAGATATGAAATGTGATATGGCAGGAGCTGCAACTGTTTTAGGAGCAGTGGCTTACGCTGCAAAAATGAAATTACCAATAAATGTTATTGGAGTTTTAGGTGCGGTAGAAAATATGCCAGGACCAGATTCATATAAAGGTGGAGATGTAATCAAATCTTACATGGGTAAAACTTTGGAAGTAGAACATACAGATGCAGAAGGAAGAATAGTTTTAGCAGATGCAGTAGCTTATGCAGAAGAACAAAAACCAGATGCGATTGTAGATATAGCAACTCTTACAGGCGCTAGTGTTGTATGTTTAGGATTTGCAGCAGCACCATTTGTTTCAAATAATGATAAAATTAAAAGTGCACTTTTAGAAGCATCAAAACAATCTGATGAAATAATTTGGGAACTACCATTATTACAAGAATACAGAGATGCAGTAAAAGGTGTTTTAGCAGATGTTAAAAACTTAGGAAGTCCTGATAGAGCAGCTGGAACTATAACTGGTGCTACATTTGTTGAAGCGTTTGTTAAAAAAACTCCATGGGCGCATATAGACATTGGTGGAATGGGTTGGTTTTCAGAAGAAAAAGAATATGTTCTAAAAGGTGGAACAGGATTTGGACTAAGATTATTTGCAAGCCTAGTTGAGAATTGGAAGTAAAATAATTAAATTATTTTTATTTTTTTAATTTGTTTTTTATATGTAATAAAAAAAGGTGACAAGAAAAAATGGCTGGACTAAAGTTTATACAACCGCAAGAAATTGAAGTTTTACTAATTTTACCTGCAATAAGACGAGAATTAGCAATTGAAATGAAGAAACTCGGATTCGAACAAAAGAAAATTGCAAAGATATTATGTGTTACTGAAGCTGCCATTAGTCAATATATTAAAAATAAAAGAGCAAATAAAGTAAATTTTTCTATTGAAGCAAAAGAAGCTATAGCTAAATCTGCAAAGAAAATTAAAAATGAAAAAATAATGTTATATGAAATTCAGAACTTATTGAAGTTGATGAAAGAATTGAAAATTACTTGCAATTTACATAAAGATTTGTCAACAGTTGCACATAATTGTGTATTATGTCAGAAAGAGTAATTTTACACTAATTTAGTTTCTTTTTTGAAAAGCTTTTAAAATAACATTTGTTTATAATTCTTATAATGGCAGAAAAATTAGAAATATATTCTTTAGATGGAACATTAGATGCTGTTCAAGATAGAAAAATTTTCTACAAAGAAATAGAACAAGAATATCGAAAAACTGGCAAAATTACACGAAAAGTTAAATCTATAAGAATACTAGTTATGAATTCTAAAGGGAAAATATATGTCCAATTAAGAAGTAATGAAAAAGAAAGAAATCCAGGTCTTTACGATAAAACAATAGGTGGACATTTAAAAATTGGTCATACATGGGATTTAACTGTAGTAAAAGAATGTCATGAAGAATTAGGTTTTCCAGCAGTAGTATTAACTGATGATGAGTTTAGAGCAGCTTACAAAACAACTGATTTAAGAATTATAGGTTTACTTAGAAAATTAGAGCACATGGAAAATTTTGTTTCAATAAATAATTTGAATGGTGAACGATTTGAACAACCTTTCATAACAACATTCTATTTAGGTTATTATGATGGACCAATTAATTTTTGCGATGGTGAATCAACAGGTATAAGAGTATATACAGTTGAAGAACTAAAAGCTGAGATTAAAAAAACACCTGAATTATTCACTGATGATCTTAAGTTTATGATAGACAGATTTCAAAAAGACTTAGTTTCAGTTAAAGATAACACTCCAAATGTTGTCAAAGGATATTAATTTAATAATTTCATTATTTCTAAGCTCATTAAATCACAAACTTTTTAATTAATTCATTCAATTTTATTTCTATGAAAGAAACTTGGAACTTAAACGATATTCTTAAAGGAAAAGAACCTGATGTTATCATTGAAGATATAAAAGCAGAAGTTGAAAAATTTAAAGCTTTTAGAGAAGAATTAAAACCTTCACTTAGTGTTACTAGATTAAAAGAATTATTATTTGAAAAAGAAAAAATAATAGTAATGTCCACCAGAGTGCAAGTATATTATTATTTGAAGTTCTATGAAAAAACTGATGATTCAAAGACGCTTGGAAAATTATCTTTCTTAAATCAATTAATGACTGAGATGGGTAATGACATGCAATTTTTTTCATTATGGTTTATGGAGTTAAGTGATGACGATGCTAATAAATATTTGAACGCGTCAGAATTATCTGCTTATAATTATTATTTTGTTCAAATAAGAGAATTAAAACCATTCACAAAAGATGAAGCAACAGAAAAAATAATCAATCTTAAATCAATAACTGGAAGAGGTGCTTTTTCTTCACTTTATGAAATTTTTACAGGTACATTCAAGTATGATTTTGATGGAAAAAAAGATTTACCTCAAGAAGAGGTTACAACTTATTATGAATCAAATGATCCTAAACTTCGAGAAGGTGCTTATAATTTAATTTTAAATAAGTATGGAAAAGAAAGCACTATCATTTCTGAGATTTACAAGAACATAGTTTTAGACTGGCATAATGAAGAAGTTGAAATTAGAGGTTTTAAAGAACCAATTAGTAAACGAAACATGAACAATGATATAGATGATGTAACTGTTGCAGCAATGCTTAATGTAATTAAAAAAAATGTTTCAATCTTTAAGGATTATTTCAAAATTAAATATGATATGATAAAAGGTCAAGGACAAGATTATCCTTTCTCAAGATATCATCTCTATGCACATTATGAAACAGGAGAAGAAACAAAATATTCTTATGAAGATAGTAAAGAATTAGTTTTGAATACTTATCGAGAGTTTGATGAAAGATTTTATACTGCAGCAAAAGAAATATTTGATGCAAAGCATGTACATTCACACCCGCAAGCAAATAAACGTGGCGGAGCATTTTGTTTCTCAATAGATAATGAGATGACACCATATATAATGCTTAATCATTCTGATACATTAACAGATTTATTTACTATGATGCATGAGTTTGGTCATGGAATACATGGAGTGTTATCAAAGAAACAAATCAATGTTCTTTATGACACATCACTTGCAATGGCAGAGACAGCTTCTATTTTTGGAGAAATGACACTTGCAAATAAGATGCTTGAGAAAATAACTGATCCTGAAGAAAAAAAGAGATTGTTATTACAACAAATAGATAGACAATATGCAACTATTGGAAGACAAGCATACTTCATATTTTTTGAACAATTTGCACATGAGAATATTAAGAAAGGAATTACAAAAGAAGAATTAGATAAGAAGTATGTTGAACTTTTAGAAGAACAATTTGGTGATATGGAAATTCCAAAAGAATTTAGCCATGAATGGAATTACATACCACACATTCACAATTCACCTTTCTATTGTTATGCTTATGCGTGGGGAAATTTAATGGTCTTAGCTCTATATGCACAGTATAAAGAAAAAGGAAAAGAATTTATAGACAAATATGTAGAGATACTATCAGAGGGTGGCGGAAAAAGTCCTGCTGACCTTTTGTCAATGGTTGGAATCGATCCAAGTGATGAGACATTTTGGCAAGGTGGATTTGATATAATAAAAGAGGAATTAAATCAACTTAAGAAATTAATCTAATGATACCACTGAACACTACAATAAATGCAAGTATAGAGTTTGGTTCTATGACAACACAGTCTATAGTTCAAACGGTAAAACCTTTAGCATTTATCATTGTTGCAATTGCAATATATGCAGTGTTCATATTTAATTTTTATAGATTTTTAGCAGAAAGAGATATTCTAAAATTAAAGTTATCAAAAACTTATGAATTCAAAGAATCTTTCTTTCATAAATTTTTTAGGGTTACGTTATATCTTATAGAACACGTATTTTTAGTTCCTGTAATTGTATTTTTTTGGTTTGTAGTACTCGCGGCTTTACTTTTATTTTTAAGTAAGAATTCACCATCTGAAGTATTGTTGATTTCGATGGCAATTATAGGTGCGGTTAGAGTTACAGCATATTATAATCAAGATTTATCAAGAGATTTATCAAAAATGATACCGTTTGCATTACTTGGTGTTGTGATAATTGATCTAAGTTATGTATCAATAGCTTCGAGCATGTCTCTTGGAAAAGAATTACTTTTATTTTTGGATAAGTTTTTGTTTTACTTTTTATTTATAGTCGCACTTGAACTTTTAATGAGAATAATTAGAGTTTTTAAACAATTATTAAGACCAAAATGGAAACAACATGCAGAGTCCATGACTGAGAAAGCAAGAACTAATTATTATAGAGAACAATAAACTATGATATATTTTTAATTCTAGAATTTAATAAAAATAAATATTAAAAAAATATAAATTATTTTGATTTTTAGTCGTTATCTACTCTTGGTGCGAGAATGAATGATAACTGAACTTTATTCAAAACCTTGTATTCCATTTTTAGTGGATAATCGCTGCTAAGTTGGAGAACAACTTTATCAGAAAGTTTTGAACCTTGAATCATTTTTTTTAAGTACTCAATTGAGAATTTTGACTTAGCAAGTTCATCGCAAATGATTTTAGTATCATCATCTGAAGTGATTTTAATATTTGCTTTGCTTAAATCGCCCGCTGCACTAACATTAAGTTCTTGGTTTTCAACTACAAAAGTTACACTTTCACCAATAATGTCAGCATCTTCAATTGCTTCATTGATTATACTTGAATTAGTTGTGATTGTAGCTTTGAATTTTAAGTCAGGAACTTTTTGTTGTTTTTCTTCAATATCAATAATTGGTAATGAGAACGTTCTAGTTGATGTGCTTTTGAAAGTAATCTTAAATTTGTTTTCTTCAATTTCAAGTGTAACAGCATCATTAGTTTTAGCTCGTCTTAATACTTGTTTGAAATCGTTTAGATTAATTGATAAAGATACATCTTCTTTGACGTCATACTCGATAAAAGCACTGCTTAAGAGCTTGTAAATGACCATTGCGACATTAGCTGGATCCATAGCGATAAGTTCGATTGCATCTGGTGTTATCTTAAAAGTGCCCTCTGTGACAAGGTCTGATATTATACTAATACTGTCCTTAAGAAATTTTGGTTCTGATAGAGTTAATTTCATGAATTTGTTCCTCCAATTTATGGAATTTCCAAAACCGACGGTTTTGTTAATTTTGTATATTAAACAAATGACCTCAGATTTATAAAGATTATCTTTCAAAACCGAAGTCTTTGCTCATTCTTCAAAAAATGTACTTGTTCTTCCTTATATCCCTCTTGGATGGCTATTTCTTTCATAGCTTGCATTTTTGGTAAATCTCCATGAACTGGAATTATATTTTCAGGATTAATAATTCTAAAAATTTCACGTTGGTCCTCAGCAGAAGCATGTCCTGATACATGCACATCAGTATGAACAGTAACATGTTTTCTTTTTAGTGCATCTTCTAAGACTTTTCTATTTTCAAAATTTATTGGAACAGGAATAATTTGACATGAAAAAATAACTATATCTTCAGGTTTGAAGTTAAAGTGATTTTCATAAACTATTCTTGAAAGAGTGGCTTTTGGTTCGCCTTGATGTCCTGTTAGTATGAATAGATGTTTTTCTGGGTTTGGAATTGAAGATAAGTATCTTCTTACTTTTGCACCATATTTTACAACCATTGAATCATTAAATTTGGCAAGACCTGCATTTTCTGAAGCCATTAAGTACTTTGATAATGAGCGACCTAAAAATACAACTTTTCGACCCATTTTTTCACCAATTTCTTTAATTGATTTAAGTCTTGCAATGTGACTGGAAAAAGTTGTTACAAAAATGCTTTTCCCTTTATTATCTTGGTCAAGCAGAATTTCTTTTAATTTTTGTTTAGCAACAAGTTCTGAAGGTGTCCAATCAGGATTGTCCGAATATAAGCAATCAACAATGTATGCTTTTGGTTTTAATTCTTTTAATCTTTTAATATTAGTTTTTGCTCCATAAGTTGGAGTTTTATCAATTTTGTAATCATTACCGTATAAAACAACTCCTTCTTTTGTGTGGATTGCAATCATTACTGTTTCAGGTGTTGAGTGAGTAACATTAATAAATTCAATTTCAATATTGTCTGAAATTCTAAAAATGCTATTTTCTTCTTTTTTTATAAGTTCGTTTTTTATATTGATTCTATCATCTCTAATTGTTGATTTAACAACTTCAATAGAGAAAGGTGTTGCGTAAACAGGGCAATCAAATTTTTTTGCTAAGAATGGGACTGCGCCAATATGATCTAAATGTGCATGACCAATACAAATTGCAATCACGTTTTTTCTTTCTTCTTTGGTAAGAGTTCTGATGTCTGGAACTGCACCAACATTCATCAAGGTTTTAGTGGACATATCCACTATATCATCTCTGTCCGCAGTGTGGGTGTGTTCGATGTATTTTTCCATGTGAAGACCCATGTCTAAGATAACAATTTCATCATCGATTTTGACTGCAGTACAATTCCGTCCTATTTCACTATACCCTCCTACAGGTATGATTTCTATGGTCATAATTTTTGTGAGGAGTCTCTTTATAAAAAGCTTTTGAGATTATTTTGTCTCATAAAAGTCTTGAGACAGTCTCATTTTTGTCTCACAATAGTCTTAAAAAAGTTCCATTGGAAATGAAGGGGTGTCTTTTTTTACTGTTTTCCTCGTGAAAAGCAGTTCTCCATTGGAAATGGAGGGGTGTCTCATTTTTGTCTCAAATTAGTCTCATAAAAGTCTTTTTAATGTCTCAAAGACTGCAAAGATATATAAATCTAAGACTTGTTCAATAAACTATGGGGGATGACTTATCGACGACAAAAAAGTATGATTCTAAAAATGACATACATGAAGATATGCAATCCTTAAAAAACCAAACAAAAGAAAATTCTGCTGATATTAACTTCTTATTGGAACAAAATCAAGAATTAAAGGACATGATTGGTAATTTGACTGAAAATCTAAGTCAAGTACTATCAAAACGACAAGCACCCATAGATTCTGCTGTTTTGAAGCGAGTAAGAAAGAATAAACGTGAAATCATCAAGAATAGGGTTGTAGAGTTGATATCGGCTAAAAAATACAGTGTTTCTGATATTAAGGAAATAGTTGTTGATAAAGAACAATATTGCTCAAAAGCGACTTTCTATAGATATATAGATGAAATGAAAGAAAGTTTTGAAGAAATAAATTTGCAAGGAAGAAATATAACTATTCCGAAAATATCATTGAAATCTGAAAAAATAAGAAATTTCTATTAGTGATTGGTTTATCTATTTGTAAATAAACTAACACGTTTGAATTATCAATATTTTATTGTTTGTAGAATGAAATATGAGGGAGTAGGGGTTCGAACCCTAGTAGGCACTAAGCCAATGGATTTTGAGTCCATCCCGTTTGACCACTCCGGCACTCCCTCGTGATAAACTGAGAAACAAGTTTTGTTTTATAAAATTAATGTCAAAACTAGATATTAAAAAATTAAAAGAAATAATGTTTGAAGTTTTTATTTAATTTAAACTTTTAAGTTTGCTTTCAATGTCTGCGAGCTTAGTTTCTAGTTTGTTAAGCTCTGAAGGTTCAGGCATAATATCTGCAAGTTTTTTTTTAGTTTTTGTTGAAGATGTTTTTACTTTAGGTTTATTTTTTGTTTTCTTTTTTTGTTCTTCAATAAACGATGTGATGATTTCAACAGGTAAGTGGTCTTTTGTTTGATCAAATAAAAGATTAATTTCTTTAAATATAATTTTTAACTCTTTACTTAATTCAAATCTTTTTTCTCTAATGTCAATTATTCTTTGCTGGATTTTTAAATTTTCAATAACTTCTTTAGAAGATTCTAATATTTCTTTTCTAAAGTTATTTGGGTTTTCTATCTGTTTGAATAATTGTGTTTTAACCATAGTTTATGCCTTTTTACTTTGTGCTAGCTCGTTTTCAATTCCTGAAACTTTTTCTTTTACTATTTCTAAATTTGCACTCCAATTATTAAGTTCTTCTTCTTCTTGTGATTTAAGTTCAGTAATTTTGCCAATGATTTCCTCTGCTTTTCCGATTTTATCTTTAACTAAGTTTACTGTTTTTAGAACTTGGTCATATTCCTCAATTTTTACAAATATTTGATTATCCATTTATTTTTACCTCTCGAATAAGGTTTTGTCAATTTCCATCAATTTTTCCTGAATGGAATCAAGATCATCATAGCTGTTCTTGTATTGTTGTGTCAAACTCTTTGATAATAAATCAGAGTCTGAGAATTGTTCTTTTGTTTTAGTAATAGTTTCTTGACTATTGAATATGTTTTCAAAAATTTTAATACAATTATTCATTTCAAGATACTTAGGCCCTTTAGATTTAATTTCTGAATTATCTTTTGGGATGCTTAATATTTCTTCAGTTATTGGAGTTTCAATTTCTTTATGCTCTTCTAAAGTAGGTATTTCTTCTCCTAATTCACCTATTTTTAAATCTTCATCTGAAAAATCAGGTAATGCAAAATCAAAATCATCTTCTGTTTTTTCATCTTTTTTTAATGGTACTTTTTCTTCTGAAATAATTGGTTCTGTTCCTGCATTAGTATCTAATTTAAATTCCGGTTCATTTTGAGCAGTCATAGGTAATGGTTCTTCTGCTTCAATTGGATCTTGACTTAAGTTATCAAAACTATTAGACTCTACTGTGCTGTTTAATTTATTTTCTTCTGGTAAAGTTGAAATTGATTCTGTTTTATTTGTAGGCTCGCTTCCAGGCGGCGGTAGAGGAATATCATTTAATAATGTATTATTCTCTATATTAGAAGTTTCAGTCTTTTTTTTCTTTTTTAAAATATCTAAAAAACCCATGCTCACCACTTTTCCCCTTTAAAGTTATAACTTAAATTTTTTACTGACTATTAAAACATTTCTTATTATTTTGAAATGGTAACACTTACTTTTATCCTCTAAGTTTTGACCTTTTTCGTGGTTTTTTCGGTGAATTCATGAAAGTTCATATTAAATGTAAAATTAAGACATGTTTATGCATGTAAATATTTTTTTGAAACAATTAATTTTAGTTTTAATTTTTTTGACTCTAATAATTTTTAGTCAAAAATTAGTTTTAGCACAAGAATTAATTCCAATTACTGAAGAAGAAATAGAATTAACAATAAATATTGGGACTTTTGATAATAAAATTACTGGAAATTTAATTTATGAATCTAGCACTTTTAGAGCTCTTTCTAAGCTTGAATACTTCATAATTGCGGTGCTTTTAATATTAATTTTAATATTGATTTTTTGGAGATTTAATTCGATAAATTTATATAACTAAAGTAAATAATCTTACACATCGAAATTGAAATGTTCATTGAACTTTTTAGTCGATAAGTTCCAAGAGCCATGTTTATGAAATTGGAAAACTTTTCAAGGTTTTTTAATACATAAATCTTTGGAGGTATATTTATGAAAACTCACGAAATAAAAGAAAAAATAGATGAAGGATATATTCAAGCAAATGTTATGTTTGAAGTAGTAGGAAAACCAAAAGCGCATATTGAAGGTGCAATAACAAGATATATGAAAAAATTACGTGAAGAAGAGGATGTAATTATTTTAAATGAAGATATTGATGTCGCAGAAGAATTAGAAGGCGAAAAAGATATGTGGACAATAATTGCTGAAGTAGAATTGCTAGCAAAAGGATTAGAAAAATTAACTTGGATTTCTTATAACTTTATGCCTGCATCAATTGAAATAATGTCCCCTGATAAATTAACATTTAAGGCTCAAAATTTAACAAACTGGTTAAATGATGGTTTAGCAAAAAACCATGAAGTTGCCATAGTTTCTCAACGTATTGGTCAACAAAATAAACTGATGGTACAAAACATAAATGTTTTACTTAGAAATTCAATTTTAATTTGTATAGATAATAAAATGACCCTTGTAAAAGATTTTGAAAAAAAGATCGGAATAATTGAAAAAGATTTACAACCAGTTTTAGATGCTATGCTTAAAGAAAAAACAATAAAAAAAGAGGGAGACAATTACGTACGACAATGAGTGAAGTAAAAAAACAATTAGAAGCATTATTATTTTCTAGTGGAAAGGCTATGGAAGTGACTGATTTAATGGCAGTAACTGGTTTTGACAAAAGAAAAGTAAAAAAAGAGTTGGCCGAATTAAAGAAAGATTATGAATCAAGAGATTCAAGTTTGATGTTGATGGAGGAAGGCAATTCTTGGAAATTGAATATACGTGAAAATTATGTTTCTTTAGTTACAAAAATTATTTCAGATACTGAATTAAGTCGCGGAGTTCTTGAAACATTAGGTGTTGTTGCATGGAAAGCCCCAGTACTACAATCTGAAGTAATACACATTCGTTCTGCATCAGCTTATGATCAAATAAAAGAACTGGTGGAACTTAGTTTTATTAAAAAAGAAAAAGAAGGCCGTTCATATATTTTGAAATTAACTGAAAAGTTTTTTGAGTATTTTGATGTTCCCGGTGATAAAGGTATAAAAGATGCTCTAGGCGATATAAAACAGCCTGAACCTGTAAAACCAATTGAAAAATTAGATAATTTAGATGTTGTAAATATAGGTGAAGTTAAAACAGAAGAAGAATCAAAACTAGATCAAGCAAAAAAAGAATTAGAAAATCAGTTTGATATAGTTTCCGCAGAAGAAGATAGAGCTTCAATTCCTGAAATTGATAATGATTTTTTAAGCAAAATTAATGATAAAATAGATAATATATCAAAACGAAATGATGCACATGAATCTGACGAATTGTTTCAACGAACTGACATGTATGGCGAACAATTAGATGAAATAAGAGCTGAAAATCGAGAGAATGAAGCAGAAAATGCATCTGAAGGAGTTCAAGAATCTCAAGTTGAAGAATCAAATGGTGAACAAGTCGAGTCTGAAGCAGATAAAATGTCTGATATAGTGAAAGAAATTGCAGAAGAGAGAAGTGAAGAATTAGATAAAATCAATAAAGGTGAAGGATCAGATTTTCAAGTTCCTAATTCAGAAAATTCAGCAAGTGATGAAGAAAATAGTGAGACAAACAACAGCGAAGCAGTTGATGTGACAGAATCAAAAAATTCTGAAACTAAAGAATAAAATGATTTTTCTAGTAAAATGTCCGAAATGTGGCCATGAAATGAAGTGTGCTCCAAGAGGAAATATAACTGAATCAATAAAAAAATGTGTTTATTGTGGTCGTTCTTTTAAGATACATTCAAATATCAATAAAAGTCGTATTGTAAAGAAAGTTTGAAAATCGTTTAAAAATAGCTGTTTCTCGAGTAAAAAATCGTAAAACTTATAAACTATTTAATCCTAATTTTATCATAATATTTAATATAAACTAATAGGAGATTTCTTAGGATAAAATGAGCGAAGAAAACGTTGAAAAACCAGTCGAAAAACCAGAAGAACATATTGTTCCACAAGTAATTGAAGATGAGATGAAAAGATCTTATCTGAGCTATGCGATGTCAGTAATTGTTGGCAGAGCATTACCTGATGTGAGAGATGGATTAAAACCAGTTCATAGACGTATATTATACGCAATGAATGATATGGGTATGAGACATACTAGTTCATACAAGAAATGCGCTAGAATCGTAGGGGAAGTACTTGGTAAGTATCATCCACATGGTGACACTGCAGTATATGATTCATTAGTTAGGATGGCTCAACCTTTCTCATTAAGATATATGTTAGTTGATGGTCAGGGAAACTTCGGAAGTATTGATGGTGATAATGCGGCTGCAATGCGTTATACAGAAGCAAAAATGCAGAAAATCACTGATGAAATGCTTCAAGATATAGATAAAAATACTGTTGACTTTGTAGAAAACTTTGATGGATCATTAAAAGAACCATCAGTATTACCTTCTAAATTACCAAATTTATTGATAAATGGAAGTTCTGGAATTGCAGTTGGAATGGCAACAAATATTCCGCCACACAACTTAAAAGAAATTGCAAGTGGAGTAATTGCACTCATTGATAACCCTGAAATTGAACCAATGGAGTTATTAGAAATTATACCTGGTCCAGATTTTCCAACCGCAGGAATTATTGCTGGAAGAAGTGGAATTATTTCCGCGTATAATACTGGTCGAGGGAAAGTTCGAGTAAAGGCTGTTATTGAACGAGAAGAACATAATGATAGGGAAAGACTAATAGTCAAAGAAATTCCTTATATGGTTAATAAATCGCTCTTAGTAGAAGAAATAGCAAGATGTGTACAAGAAAAAAGAATTGAAGGTATATCTGATCTTAGAGATGAGAGTGGAAAAGAAGGAATTAGAATTGTAATTGAATTAAAACGAAACGCTACATCAGAAGTTACTTTAAATCAATTATTCAAACATACAAGATTACAAACAACTTTTGGAATTATCATGGTTACAATAGTTAATAATGAACCAAAAACTTTAGGATTAAAATCAATTTTAGAACATCATATTGAGCATAGAAAAGAAGTAATTAGAAGAAGAACTCAATTTGAATTAGACAAGTCTGAGAAAAGAGCTCATATATTAGAAGGTTTGATGATAGCATTGAAAAATGTTGATGCTGTAATTAAGTTAATTAGGGCTTCAGATTCTGCAGAAAAAGCTAAACTTGGTTTAGTTGAAACTTTTAGTTTATCAGAAACACAAGCAAGTGCAATTCTAGATTTAAAGTTGCAAAAATTAGCAAAATTAGAAACTGGTCAAATAGAAGATGAACAAAAAAGAATATTAAAATTAATTGAAGAGTTAAATTCAATTCTTGATAGTAAAGAGAGAATACTTCAAATAATTAAAGATGATCTTACAGAAATAATTGAAAAGTATTCTGACGAACGAAGAACAAAAATCACTGAAGCAGAAGAAGACTTTGAAATTGAAGATTTAATTGAAGAAGAAGATATGGTTGTAACATTAACTCATACAGGTTATATTAAGAGATTACCACTTGAAACTTACAAAGTTCAACACAGAGGTGGAAAAGGAGTTATTGCAACAGGAACTAAAGATGAAGATTTTGTAGAAAAATTATTCATTGCAAATACTCATTCTTATTTATTAGTATTTACTGATAAAGGAAAAGTACATTGGTTGAAAACTTACAAAGTTCCAGAAGCTAGCAGACAATCAAAAGGAAGACCAATTGTAAATATGGTTGAAGTATCAGAAGGAGAAAATGTTCTTTCAGTAATACCAGTAAAAGATTTTACAAAAGGAAACTACTTGATTACAACAACAAGAAATGGAATTGTTAAGAAAACATCATTAGAAGAATATTCAAGACCAAGAAAAGGTGGAATAATTGCTTTAAAGATGGATGAAGGCGATGAAGTTATTAGTGTTGTATTAACAGATGGACAAAAAAACTTAATCTTAGCAACTAAAAAAGGAAATGCAATCAGATTTGATGAAGCAGATGTTAGAACTGTAGGTAGAGCAAGTAGAGGAGTTAGAGGAATAACTCTAAATCCTGGCGATACTGTTGTAGGAACTATAATTGCAGAAGAAGATAAAAAAGTTTTAACAATTACTGAACATGGATATGGAAAACAAACTCCGATTCCAGACTACAGATTTATTAGGCGTGGTGGAAAAGGAGTAATTAACATAAAAACTTCAGAACGAAACGGCGAAGTAGTTGCAGTAAGATCAGTTGATGATGATGATGAACTAATGTTTATCAGTAAAGGTGGAATTGTAATTAGAACCCCAGCATCAGGAATTTCTACAATTGGAAGAAATACTCAAGGAGTTAGAATTATGAGATTATCTGAAGGTGATGTGGTTATGGCATCAGCTAAAATTGTAACTGATAATGATGAGCCTGTAGTTGAAGGTGAAGATCAAGAAGAAACTAATTCTGTTAGTGAAACTTCAAAACCTGAGACAGAAACTATATCTGAAGAACAAGGTGAAGAAGAACCATCTGATTCAGAAGATATAAGTGAACCAAAAACAGAATAAATGAATTAGTTTATTTTTTATTTTATTTTTTTCTCTATTTTCTTAGTTTTTCCTAGTTATTTTAAATAATTTTAAATATTAGTTTCTCAAATCTATGTATTATGAAGATTACAAAAGAAAGATTACAGGAAAAAGGTTGGTCTGAAGAAGAAATTGAAAAGACTATGAAAATTCTTCATCATGCTAAAAGTAATCCACATCCACACATTCATAAATTAAACAAAGCAGTCTATTGGATTGCATTCAGTCTTACAATAATTGGAAATATTGCATTCTCTTTATTCTTATTACCTTTATTATTAACAACTTCAGGATTAACTTTGTTTTTTATTATTTTAGTGGTTGCTTTTTCTTTTGGAGTGTTAATGAGTGTAATTATAAAAGATTTAGAAGATTTACAAAGACATCATCATTTAGCAATGTTTTTATCAATTCCAATAGTTGGAATAATAAATTTTGTAGTAATTGTTGCAATGGCAAATAAAATAACTGCACTTGCAAATGCGAAAGTTGCAGGTGAATTTTTCACTATGCATCAAAATCCATACATTATTGGTTTAATTTATCTTGTAGGTTTTTTAATACCTTATATTTATCTAGTTTTTGAGGAACGATGGAAATGAATCTGAGAGATTGGACAAAACAATACGTAAAAAATAAGGATTTGATTCTAAGAAAACTTGTAGATTTCGAAGAAGGTGAAGAATCAATAATATTTCATTTTAAAGATAAGGATGTGGAATATTTAATTGATGAAAATCTTGGACCAAAAACAATTTCATTTATTTCTAGAAAAGGTCAAAAGATGGTTGTATGTATTGCAAATAAAAAAAATTTAGATTTTTTAACAACTAAATGGAATAAATTAAAAGTTGTATCTGATTTAAGTTTAGTATTTGCAGATGTAAATAATACTAATAAATGGGTTATTAATCCTTTTGTTCATAGCAGAATTTGTGATGAAGACGCATTAAAAAAAGGATTAAAATCAATGTATGACAATACTTTCTAATGATTATTATTTAAATCGGATAAAATAACTATTTTTGACAAATAGTTTTAAAAATAGCATAACTTTAGTTCTATTATGGAAGAGAAACTTGATAGCGGCTCAGTAATTGTTAATAAAATACTTAATGGAGGATATGAAAAAGGTATAATAACTACTTTTTATGGTCCTGCAGGAAGTGGTAAGACAAATATGTGTCTAATGGCTATGAGTGCATTTCTAGGTGATAAAAAAATAATCTACATTGATACTGAAGGATCATTTTCTGTTGATAGATTAAGCCAAATAACACCTCAATATGAAGAAATTATCAAACGCACAGTTTTTTTTAATCCAACAAATTTCGAAGAACAAAAAAACTTTTTCTCTCAAATAAAAGATTTATTTGATGATAGTGTAGGTTTAGTTGTATTTGATAGTGTTGCTATGCTCTATAGACTTGAGATTGGGAAAAATAAAGATGTATATAATGTAAATAGAGAATTAGGATTACAATTGTCTTATCTTTCAGAAATGGCGAGAAAGAAAAACATTCCAATATTAATTACTAATCAAGTATATTCTGATTTTGAGAATAAAGATAAAGTAAAAATGGTTGGTGGAGATATATTAAAATATTCAAGTAAATGTTTGATTGAATTAAAGAAAATAGTTGATCAAAGACAATTTGTTCTAATAAAACATCGAAGTATAGCCGATGGAATAAAGTTTAATTTTAAAATCGTTAATTCTGGAATTGTTGAAACAATTGAAGAAGAAAAAGAAAATTAAAAAAATAAAAAATATTTGTTTTAGGTTTATTCTTCCGAAATCTTAAATTTCTTCTGAGAAATCTTCAATAGTGTATTTGAAGTCTGTTTCAGTTTTAATTAGTCCTTTGTTTAATGCATAATTCTTTGCAACTAACCAAAATAATAATCCTAAACTTTTTTTACCTTTGTTATTACAAGGTACAATTAAGTCAAGATTGTTTGCTTGGTTGTTAGTATCACAAAGACCTACAACAGGGATTCCAATTTTTAGAGCATCTCCAACCGCATTTTTATCAGGCCAAGGATCCGCAACAACTATTACTTTAGCTTCTGTGTAGTTTGCAAGATTAGGATTAGTCATAATTCCAGGAGGATATCTACCTGCAAAAACTCTAATTCCAGTAATTTCATTAAGAAGTTTAAGTGCTTTCCAACCATTTTCACGTCTACATACAATAATTATATCTTCAGCGTTATAAGTTGAAAGAAGGTTAATAAGCATTCTAATTCTTTCATCAATTTGTTGAATGTTTAAAACTGATAATCCGTCAGGCCTTGTTTTGTAAATAAAATTAGCCATATGTTTTGTTTTAAATTTTGTACCAATATGAATACCTGCTTTTAGATACTCATCATTTGCAACTAATAATTCTTTTTCACTCATTTTTAAAAACCTCTAAGTTCTTGTTTTTCACCGAGTTAAAGTTTCAAAGAAACTTCCGCCGTTTTTTTTACCTCAGGCAGCAATGCTCACAAATATCTTATGTAAGCGTCGGTTATAAACTATTGAAACACTAGTTTATTTATAAAGATTTTGCAGAATCGTCTATCATAGTTAAAACTATTAAAAATTATAATAAGAAAGAAATTATTAATTATTTTTTTTTATCAGGATCTTTATCCCAATCAACAGATTTTTTGTCCTTTTCTTCGATTGTATTTTCAGATTCTTTTTTTTTTACAGGTTCTGATTCGTTTGATTCTGCAACTACTTTGCTACTATCATTTTCAGACTCTTCTTTTTCTGTAGGTTCTGATTCTGTAACAACTTCACTGCTGTCACTTTCATCATCGCCAAAATCTTCACTATCTTTTGAAGTATCGAACATTGCTTTTTCTTCTGCACTTAACTCTGGTTCAACTTCTCTTTTAGGAGGAAGTCTTACAGCTTGTCTTGCTTTTGGTTTGCTGACAGGTCTTGATGGTTTACCAATATTTTCTGCAAATCCTACTTTTTTTAGAACTTTTGTGATTTTTACTCTGACTTCATCACCTTCTTTAACTGAAGGAACAAAGACTACAAATCCTTTAATTCTTGCTACACCATCGCCTTTCTCGCCGACAGCATCAATTCTTACATCATACTCTTCGCCTTCTTTAACAGGGGCGACACCATTATTATTTCCTTGAAATCCCATTTATTTAACCACCTAATCGTGTTTATAATACTTTTAAAGGAGTGTTTATTTATAAATATTATGTCCTATGGTTGAGAAGAAGTAAAAAAATACTCTTGGAACATAATTTTTAGAAAAAAATAAAAAATTATTTTTGAACGAATTAGGAATTATTAAATGTCAATAATTCCATCATCAGTGATGTTGAAAATAGCTTCTGCATCTGCTAAGTTAGGCGCATCAACAAGTTTTGCAACTCTAGTTCCTTTTTTACCTCTACGAAGGTAGATTCTAAAAGTACTATTATGGCCCACTACATGACCTCCAATAGCTTCAGTTGGATCTCCAAAGAATTGATCAGGTTTAGACATAACTTGATTTGTCACATAAATGCATACATTATACATGTCTGCGAGTTTAGCTAAATCATGCATATGTTTGTTTAATTTTTGTTGTCTTTCGGAAAGTGTTCCTCGCCCAATAAATTCAGCTCTAAAATGAGCAGTTAATGAATCAACGATGATAACCTTAACTTTGAAACCTTCTTTAATTAAATCTTCAGCTTTTTCAACAAGTAGCATTTGATGATCCGAATTGAAAGCTCTAGCAACTTTTACGTTTTTTAATACTGTATCAGGATTTAATCCTTTTGCATTAGCCATTTGAGTTATTCTTTCAGGTCTGAATGTGTTTTCAGTATCAATATATATTGCAACTGCGTCAGGATCTTCTACTTGAATATTAACTGCAATTTGATGCGCAACTTGTGTTTTTGAACTACCATAAGCTCCAAAACATTCAGTAATTGCACCTGTTTCAAATCCACCGCCCATTATCTCATCAAAGTTTAGACTTCCAGTAGATATTTTCTCAAGAAGAGCTCTTCTTTCAAGTATATCTGCTCCTGTTTTAAAACCCATATCCAAATTATCTCTTGCAGCAAGAATAATTTTTCTAGCGGTAGCTTCTGTTACACCTGATGCTTCAACAACAGCACCTGGAGAAGAAACTGCAATTTTTAAAAAGTTATCAAATCCTACATTTCGAAGTTTTTCGGCAGTAGCTGCTCCAACTCCTGGTAAATCCTCTATTTTTTCAATTTTAGTCATAATTATCACCTATAATTTTATATTTTTGTTTCTAAATTAATAAAGCTTATCTAAAAATAAATGTAAAAAATTCGAAAACCCTTAGGCTTCCCCTTGATTATTTTCACTTAAAGCTAATTGCTCAAATGCTTTAGATAAAACAAGAATTGCTTTTGGAAGATCATTTGTTCTAAGGGCAGTAGTAGTTTGCCATTGATCATTCTTATCTTTGTAATTTCTTTCAAAAGAAATAGTGTTGTACATTAGCTCTTTACCATCTTTTAGGGTTTTATTTTCCCAGATAGTCGCTACAATTGGTCCAGCTCTAAATTTTTTAGCTGGTTGTTTTTTTTCATTTGTTTGGTTCATATTGAACACCTCCGATTGCTTATCGCATTTTGTTTCAACACTCCGGTTTTCTGGAGCGTCGGGGTATTGCTTTTTTTGCGAAAATAAAATTGTTTTTCGCTGCAACAAATAGAATATATTTTGTTTTATTTATATAGCTGGCGCGAGAATGTCTAGTGTCCAGTGTAATTTGTAAAGTTAGATTTGGTTTGATTTAGTTCACATTTAATTTTTTTAAAAGTTTAGCTTTTGGAACGTGGTAGTTTTTTACTAATTGTTTTTATTATTTTATTTTTTAGCATTATTGTATGTGAGATAATCTTTTTTTTCTTTTTTGGCACTATTAGTTCTAGTTCTTTTTTTAGTACTTTTATCTTGACAGGTGTTGTGCCTTTAATTTCTGCATCAGTATGAAATAAAACTTTTTCTTCAGATGTTATATTTGCTTCTTTAATTTTAATAAGTTCAATATCTGGGAGTAATTTGATTATCCCTGCTTTAGCTGAAACAAGTGCTTTAAAAGTATTGAATACATCTTTTTTCTTAAATAAACATAAGTGCAAATATCCATCGTCAGGTTTTGCATCTGGTGTGAATTCTAGTTTAGCACCATAATGTGGGACATTGCTAATAAGTAGGAAATATCCATTAAATGTTTTATTTTTAGTTTTGATTATAATTTTTGGGTGATCATAGGTTAATATGGATTTAATTGCAGCTAATGCATAAGAGTGTTTTCCTATGAGTTGTTTAAAGAATGGCTTTACTAGTGTTATTGCGTGAGCGTCAAGACCTATTCCTGCCACAAATAAGAATTTATGATTATTTATCGATCCTAAATCTAATTTTTTTACTTTTTGATTTATAATTATTCTGCATGCTTTTTTAAAGTTTATAGGGATGTTAAATTCTTGAGCTATAACATTTTCAGAACCAGTAGGAATTATTGCAAGTTTAATTCCAGGTTTAATTGCATTTAGAATTTCATTTATGGTTCCATCTCCGCCAACTGCAACAACAATATCTCCTTTTCTTGCTTTTTTTGCAAATAAGCTTGCGTCATTTTTTTCCCCTGTGACTTCTATTTGAAATTTTAGATTTTTATCTTTAAAGAAATTTTGAATTTTGTCAGATATTTTTTGTTCTTCTTTTAACATTAAAGTGTGAGAAATTTTTGAAACAGTTTTTTTATGAATGCCTGCAACTGGATTCACAATAAATCTAATTTTCATAAGTTTTTATTATGTTATTATCTATTTATACTTTGTGTAATTCTAGAAAATATATTTAACAATGGTTATTTTAGAAAATAAATATTAAAAAATAATTGTTGAAGACTTAGTTTGTTGATTTTAAGATTATAAGTCTTCTAAATCATCAATAGAAATTTCTTCTTCAACAGATTCCATGTTCTCAACAGATTCAGCTTTCTTAACTTCTACAGTTTCAGTACTTGCTTGAGTTTGAACTGGCTGAACTTCAACGTTTTCAACAGGCGCAGGTTCTGATGTGTTTACAACTGGTTCTGGCGCAGGAGTTGGTGTTGGCTCTGGCGCTGCAGGAGCAATTGCTTCTTCTACAACCGGCGTTGAAGGAATAGGTTCAGCTGTTGGAACTGCTGGAGGAACAATATTATTTGCACTCTGAAGTTTATTTATTTCTTCATCAGGATTAACATCTCTATAAATAACATTTGCAACAAGTTCAAGTCTTTCAAATGCTTTATTCATATTAGTTCGACCAATAATTTTAACAATTTCACCAAGTAATTCATTTTTTACTGTTTCAAAAGCTGCAGGATTATCTTTATACTGTAATATTTCTTCATCTGTTTTTTTAAGAAGATTAATAATTTGGTTTTTCCAAAGAACAGTTCTAACATTATCAGAACCATCATCAAGGAAAAGATTTAGTACATAATTGTAACCAGGATTTGGAACTTCTTTTTCTCCAAAGTAGAATTTACCATCTTTAGCAATAGCTCTTTTACCAGTTTCAGGATCAATTTCGAAGAAACGAATATCAAAAACTTGAACTATAGTTGCTAAAACTTCAATATTTTCATCTCCTTCTGCAAGTTCTTTAAGTTTTTTTCTTTGAACAGAATCTCTAACAGCATTGATTTTAACACCTTCAGGATTAAGAGTAACTTTAGCTTGATCATTTAAGTGAATTTCTTTTCGATTATTATTATCTCTAACATAACCATTTTCAACTTTAATAATATCGCCTTCTTTGATTTCATTAAATTTATCAGTTTGATCATTCCAGAAAACAACTCTAATCATGCCAGTTTCATCTGAAATCATAAGAGAAGCAAGTTTTCCTTTTCTATCTCCTTTTTCGAATTCACGAAGTTCAAATTTTCTAGTAACTTTACCATTAACTTCAATATTTCGCATACCTGCAAGAATATTTTTAACAGTGAGTTTTTCGCCTTGAGCAGCAACTAATTTTACTCCCAATTCATTAGCGATAATGTGCGCTGCACCTTCTTCAGAAATAAGACCTGATAATTGGTCTAATTTTGCTTTAATTTTAGCATTAAGTTCTTCATCGGAAACACTTGTTTGTTCCTTAATTTTAGCTTTAATGTCATTTAATGGTATAGTAATCATTCTAATAAAACCCCCAAGATAAATTAGGGTACTAAGAGCTTTAAAAAGTTTGCTGTTGTAAAGAAAAAAGATTTTTAGTTACTTGGAAGATTTATGGATTAAGTTTTGGTTTTGTGGATCTATCTCGACAATATTTATTTATTCCAACATCATTTTTAATATCTTCTAAAGTTTCATAACAAACACCTTTAATGGTTGAAGTAATAGCTAATTGTTCGCCACTAATATTTTGCGTGTATGATTGATAACAACCATTAACAGGGTTTTTAGGATTTCCTTTTCCAATATAAATGCCTGCAGTACCTTGTTCTGCTCCAGGAAAACTTGAAGAAGGTTTATCTGAAGAGAAAACATCACCAATTTCTAAGTCCATAGGATTTAATACAGTTGTTAATAAAGAATAATCACAAATAACACTAGCATTGCCTCTAGGTGCAAGACCATTAAATACGAATTGTGGATAAGATAAAATAAGTTCAAAAGCGCTAGTGACTAAAGAACCACTACTTGTTATACATGAAGGATTTGGAGCGCAAGTTTGCATAGTTTTCCAAATATGTCTTAAACCAATATATTCTTGAGTATAATTTCTAAGTTTAATATTTGGAAGACTAATAAAAAAGTTTTCAGGATTGCTTATTTCTTTATTTCTATGATCATCTTCACCAATAACTGCAAAATAATGATTAAGCTGTGATTGATTAATGAAAGAGAGGTTGATTAAAGAATGATATTTATAAATTGGACCTGATTCGTACCATAACCAATTTTTAGCAAGTTCCACATCATTTATGGCTGGTGTTCCTTGATTCATTCCTCTTGGCTTAATATCGGATTCTTTATAGTAAGTGTAAATTAATTTATCTTGCGTAGCATCTGTGATTTTTTCATTATCATAATACACTTCAAATTTGTTAAGGGTGTGATGTTCATCTTGAGTCATTTCCCAAGAAAGCATAACCATTTCATACTCTTCACTCCATTCAGTTTTAAGATTTTTAATGATAGGTGGTGTTGTATCTTTTAGCGTTATAGCAAATTTAATTTTAGAATCTAAATCATGAATTTCTTGATTTTCCATATAAGGTAAATCTTGTTTTGTATCTAAACATAATCTAGAAACATCTTGATAAAGAGTGCAAGCATTATCTGGGAAATCTTTTTTATAGTCTTTACCTTTATAATCTTTTAATCCATTATTAATGCTTAAAAAAGCAGTAGTTACATTAAATACAAATTCAAAAGTATTATTTTTTTTAACTAAATATATTTCATCAAAATCAACACTTTTTCTGATATCTTTATAGAAAGACATTTCACCATTACTAAACTCGTAATTATTATCATATTCAAAACTAAATCTGTAAGGAGTATTATTAATATGATAAAATTCGTTTTTGATAAATTTTGTTTCATTATTGGCAAATTCTTCTTGCAACTCCATATTTTGTTTAACATCAAATAATGGTTTGTTATTTTTATCGAATTTTCCAATTAAGAAATTAGGATCATTTTGTGTAATGTTGAAAATTTTATCTAAAGCTTCAATTAAACCTTCATTAAGTTTGTCAGTTATTTTTGGAGTAATGTAAGTATTAACAATATCTTCAGATACAGTGGCTTTGAAAATATTATCAATGCCACGACCTATCATCATAGAGATTGCTTCTTGCTCAGGTGATAGAAGAAATAAAATTCCTGCATCATCAACATTTCCAACGCCCCATTTATCGAAGAATTCTAAAGCTTTAGTTTCATAATTTTTAGTTTGGTTAATAACTATAATTGCAACTTCCATTCCTGTTTGTTCTTCAAGAGCACTAATTAATCTTACAATCTCAACTTTTTCATCTGCTTTGAAATGATTAGCATAATCATTAAGCCAAGAAATGGGTTTATCTGGAACATTAAAGTCTTTTACTGATGAGAATTTTGGTGTATTAGTATAATTTACACTCGAATATTCTCCTCCGCCAAATGCGAATTGTGTGAATTCAATCTGATATTCCGTATCATATTTGAACATTTGAAGAATGTTATCAATTTCATTCATAGTATAATCAGTTGTTAGTTTACATGAACAGTTTACATCTGAAGCTAAACCACAATTAGAAATTTTCTCAGCAAAATCATACATTACTTTGTAAGGACCTGATTCACATTCTTTCAAAGTTTGGATTTCAAACTGAGGATATTTATTATTGAAATCTCTTATTCGAATTTCAAGGCATATTTTAACATTATTTTCACATAATTGTATTGTTTGATTAATCCAATCAGTTAATAAATCATAAACACTAAAATTATATTTTTCAGAAACTTTGAAATTTTGGTTGAATTCAAAAGTACCATGAAGCATATTAGAACTAAGACCTTGATTAGTCCATCCAATAGATAAATCAGTTCCTCCAAATTGCATACTGTATTCATTAACTCTAGGAACATAAGTTTGTGTTTGGTCAGGAAGTTCAGATGCTATTTCTGCAAAATTCACGTCTTCTTTATTAAGAGAATTCTGAACTTTTTTAATTGCATCATCAACAGTTCCAGGACCTGCATTATATGCGGCAATTGCTAGCGACATCGCATCTGAAAATTGTTTATCTTCATAGTAATTTTTAAGCCAATTCAAATATTTACCAATTTTATCAATCATAATTGCTTTATCAAATCTATCATCATTAGAATAAATATCATTAGGGCATTCAATTAAACCATTAATTTTGTTACATTTTGAATTTGATTCTAAATCTTGAATGATATTATTTTTTCCAAAATACTGTACCGCAGTACTATCGCAAAATTGTCCTAAACCTGCACATCCTATGCTATTAATGATGTTAATTTTCCCGCTAGATTCGGTCATAATTAATCCTTTTATTATGTAAGGTGAAATACCTTCATGATCTTGCGTTGCTTTAGTGATTTCATCATCAAAAATATTAATCTTTGCTCTTGCACTATTGCTGAGTGCAGGGACTGAATTAGATCGAATAAAATTGTTAGTATTAGAAACAGCCATACTAATAGTATTTGGATGTTTGCCTGTTAATTCAATAATTTTATCATTGTAAAAAATACCAATATCATGATCAAAATCTAACGGTAGTGTTGGCGATACTTTAATTTTTTTTTCGAAATTATTTTTAAATAATTGTCTAAGACTTTCATTAACATTTGGAAAACAATCTTTGTGCCAAGTATTCCAAAGATAATAAATTGATTGACCACACTCTTCTTTGTAAAGGCCACCTCTTTCTCCAAGTTCAATAAGAGATTCTTTTAAAGATTTTTTTGCAGCTAAATCTAAATACAACAATGTTTCTTCTTGTTTTTGAAATGTTTTTAGAATCGCAGCAGAGCTTTTTAAGTGAGAATCGAAAGGATCGCCATTTGCATTAACTCCTGAGCCTTTATCAATCATGTCATGTTTATGAGAAAAACTAACAAATAAATATAATAGCGCTATAGCTGTAAAAATTGTGACCATTAATACGAATAGTTGTCCTTTTTTGTTCATTTTATTAAGATTTGAAATGTATCACTCCAAGTAACTAATACTACTTTGATAATTTGTCCATTATTTGAAGGAATTGAAACTACTGATCCTCTTATATCATTGGCAAAGATTCCTGTAATGTGGGCAGTTTTGTCAGGATTAGGACTTCCAAATTCTGCTTGAATTTTATCATTTAAATAAAATTTTATTTGCCAATTATTCTTATAATCATAATATAAATTTTTTTTTAATTCTTTTTTTAAAATGTCTTTTTTATCATCGCTAAAAGGTGCATCCATAAATAGTTCTCCAATAGTTATGTCTCCACTTGTTGCAGGAGTTCTAAGAAGAATTAATAATCTAGTTTTTTCAAAGTCTGTAGGTAAACCAGTAGCAACTTTTTCATCAAATTCAAGTTTTTGTGCATACATTAAAACAATGAAAATAATAACAACTATCATAAACATGAAATAAGCAAATATGTCTACAATGAATTCTTGTCCTTTTTTGTTATTGATCATGATCTTAACCTCAAAACTTTAATTGTTAAGACACTTTGACTAAGCACGCTATTATTAATGTAACCTACTTTAAATCCTCTTTCCATAGATGCAACACCACTTGATCCTTTGAGTCCTTCAAGTGGCTTAAGATTATCATATAAATTTTGATTAGGATAATATACAACTTTATTTGCAAGAGATAATTTAGCGGCATAACGAGAACCATCATAAATCATGGATTGATTAATGATAGTTTGATTAAATCTATCAAGATCAATAATTCCAAGTCTAGTTCTATCAGTGTCTGCATCATAATATGAAATGCCATTATTTGAGTATAATAATTTATTATAGATAACTTCTAACTCTAAGATTTCAGTATCAATCTTGTTCACAATAAACAACATCGTAAATACGACAATAACAGTTATAGCAATGCCTAAAAAGATAAGCTTAGGAATCATGGTTAATAACCATTTTGTTTCTCCATCACTAGGATCACTCGTAATACTCCATCACCCCTTGTATATAATTATCAACTGTATCAGGTTCTAAGTTTTTAGTAATAATAACTAATTCATCATCTGAGTTTACAAAATATTTATTATAATCTGAATTAGGATTGAGTTTTTCAAATCTGGAATTATAAATTGTATCAGGGAAAGATGAGATATAATTATTAGTTATAATGCAACTTAATTTTTTACTTCGTCTAACATTATCTTTATAGAAGAAACTTATACTCTTATCATCAGAACCTTTGATGATGACTAAAGATAAATTTATTCCTTCTTCATTTTCACTACGAGCAATTATAAATCCTTTATCAGTTAATTTTTTTTGAAATTGGAATTTTAAGAATCCATTATCTTTGATATCTGTATGAATAAATATTTTAGTATCAGCAGGTGTTTTTTTAGTACTTGGAGTATCGCAAATATCTCTTCTTAAAGGCATGGTTGAAAGAGAAACTTTTTTTTTGGTGACCTGAATATTAAAATAAGGAGAATAAATTTTTGAAGGTTCGATCTCACTATGGTTATCGCTAATAAATCTAAATGTAGTGTCGTCTTTTTGTCTAGAATTTTGATAAATATCATAAATTTGAATCATACTATTGTTATGAAGTTCAAAAGCAAGAGGTTTTTCAGCGTTAATAGTATTATAACTTAAATCAAAAACTCCTCTACCTGAATCTGCAAGAGAAATCATAGTTCCTGCATCTTTAGAATAATACATACGCCAATAAGTAGTATCATCAAGTGCATTAGAAACAAATTGAAAAATAAGGAATATAACTAAAGCTACGATGCCTAATATAAAGCCAATAAAAATTAGTTTATTATCGGAATTCCCACCCTTTTTCCTCATAACTAAGAATCTGTCGACGAAAATTTATATATTTTCCTATAAATTAGGCAGTCTCTTCGCATTTTGTAGTTTCAGGATTCCAAGAACATCTTTTGTCTTGAGCTAATTTAAGGCGGCAATTATTCTTTTTGCAATTATTTTCTAAGAAATAATCAGAGCAATCTTTAATCTCTTTACAGTCAAGACAACCAAATTGTAGAATTTCTTTTTCTCGAGTTTTTCCATCTCCATCACAATCACATGGATCTAATATTCTTAATTCAGGCCACTTATTACTATAATCACTACATTTACATGAACTTTTACAAAGATCACAATCTAAACTATATCCTCCTAATCCCCATCCACCATCAAAAAAACAATTTACAGGAGTGGTTTGTTTACTAAGTCCGCAGCTATCCTTGATGCAAGTATCGCTTGTAGAATAATATCTGCATGCATCTTTGTTATTTCCTAGTTTAGCGTCAGCTAAAGGAATAGCGCATTCTAAACAACCATTATCTTCTTCTTCAAAAGTAAGACCGTCTTCATCATAATCACAAGGATCAAAAAGTCTTAGTACTTCATCGTTTCCATATTCACTACAGCTGCCTTGATTTGATGGTAAACATTTTTTACATTTGTCATTTACATATAAACAATTATCATCAAGTTCACATATATCTAAAATACAAGAAAACTTTCTTTGTGTATTAAATTTATCAGTTTTCCCAGTATTTAAAGTATTTGGAGACCCAACATTATATTCAGAACAAGAACTAGTTTTGATTATATTTCTTGAAAAACAAATGTTCTGATCTGGTGAAACAGCTTGAAATTTTTCGTCAATACACATTCCAAAATTTAAAGTTCTGTTATCTTTAACATCAGGGTCTGGATCATAACAAACACAATCAGATTCAATTAAACCAAATTCGCAAAATTCAATTGGAATTGCAACACAGTTATTATCTCTTGGATTAAAACTACATGATTTTAAATCTCCATTTGAATCTGTGAATGCTGAATTAAATTTTTTATTAATACAATCAGTAGATGAAGTTGATGAACAAACACCAATTAAATTAAAACGATAATCTGAAAATTCATCATAATTAGATATTATAATGTGATTCATACCATCTGGAGTTTTATATTTTTCAATATATAAATTAATAAAAACATCTTTATTTATAGAATCAACTTTTTGAATGAAAACAGGATAAACAATTTCATCTAATAAATCAGTTTTAAGAAGTTTCGAACTGTCTTTTATTGAACCTAAAGATGAACCTTTTTCATTTAATGATAAACTTCCAACAGTTGTTTGAACTTTTTTTGCTTCAGAATAAAATTTAATGTCATCATAAGTTTCACATTTAATTTCTTGAAGATTTTCATTTAAGTTTGTTTCTTTAATTCCTTCTCCTTCACCTGTAAATAAGCAAATGCAAGCTTTATCTTCAGGACAAGATTTAGGTTTTTCTACAGTATCTACTTTAGTTGTTGAAGCTTTATAAGAAACACTTTTTTCTGTTGAATCAAAGGCAATTAATCTAAATCCAGGTTCAATTTCAAATAAAGTTAAACCATTATTTAAAGTTGAATCTAATCCAGTAAGATATTTTATGTTAGTATTTAATGTTACAAAGTTTTCATAAGTTCTACTATTTTTATCGTTAATTAAGAATGGTGCTAAGATTTTACCATAAACAATAGAAAATGTAAGGATGAGAATTGCAACAACCCATATAGTTCTTACAAGTAAACTAGTCATGCCTTTTTTATTCATTATGACTTCCCTCAAATAAGGTAAAGTTTAAAATTAATATAATTTTATTCATTTTAGATAATATTTAGCTTTCAGAATAACTACTTTTAAGTCTATGGCAACAAACATATCGATTTGTAGGGTCATTATTTTGTTGATTATCTTCTTGTGTGGCTGAATCTTCATCTGGTTTACATTCCATATTAGGACAATTCCAACCTGTAGCAACCAAATTATCTCTTTCTGCTATTGAAGCGCATTTTGCTTCAAAACCGGATTGATTTTTACAAATATTGCCTATTTTATCAACAGTATCAATTCCATTATTAAGTTGTCTAGGAAATGCTGTCAGTGAGAAAAGCATAAACATGATGCCAAGTGCAATCATGATCATCATATTTATTGACATTGAACCTTTTTTATTCATCTTATTATTCATTCTATTATTATTTGATTAAGTTTATTTTCTACCTGGATCAACACAACAATATTTACCATCAATTTTGCAAGGAGCTTTTCCAAGACTAATATTTCCTTTTGGACATCCATTCACATCTCCACGATCACAATCTCCTTTTCCACCAGTCATACTGCTGCATGAATTTGTGCTGTCTGCTGAGTTAAAGCTTTTGCTTAAAAGAATGGCTCCAAGGATTAAAACAAGCAAACCTAATGCTATGTAAATCATCTCCTGAGTTCCAATACTGCCTTTTTTGCTCATCATGGTAAATCGAATTTCTTAACAGGACTACAACACATTTGTCCTATACCGCATAAACCAGTTCCTGAAATTTTATATTCTGCAGTACAAGTGCCAGTTTTACACATTCCACCTTGTTTAACACAAGCAGTTGATGAATCAGCACTGCTGCCTGATCTAAAAATTAGAATTGCAAGTACAATTAGAACTAAAAGACCAATAGCAACAAGAATAATCGTGCTAACACTTAATCCTTGTCCTTTTTTGCTATTCATTTTTACCCGAGTACTATGCAGCATTTATCACCTGCATTTACACAACCAGCTGTTGGATGTGGAGCATAAATCTTTGTACCGTCACCTAAATCACCACAAGAAGGACTGCATTGTCCACCTATTCCTGTGCAGGATGTTCCGTCTGCAACACTGCTTCCACTTCTAAGTAAAAGAACTGCTAAAATAACTAAGACTAGAAGTGCGATTGCTGCAATAATAATAACATTAATACTAATGCCTTGACCTTTTTTGTTAAACATTTTATTATACACCTCGCTAAAGTAGTATTTTTTAGGGTTAGGCATATATAAATTTTGCGTAAATTTTAAGCATCGCAAGTATTATCGAAAACAGTTATAGGTGGGCTAAAGAAGCACCTTGGATTTCTAGAATAATCCCCTTCTTTTTCAGGTACTGAAGGTGGCGCCCAAGGAGGATATACTTTGAAGTCTAGATGAGCTCCAGTAGAAACACCTGTATTTCCAACTAAACCTATTACATCCCCTTCTTTAACTTCGCTTTTCAAAGGTCCTGAAATTTTTATTGCTGATAAATGATTATATCTAGTAAATGTTTTAAATTGTTCATGATATATTAGTATGTTAGTACCATAACCGTTGCAAAAACCAGAATTGCATGAAGCATAATATATTCCATCAGCAACAGCTTTAACAGGTGTGCCTTCAGGTTGAGCGAAATCAACTCCATCGTGCCATTCATCTCCATAACCTGGTCTGCTCCCATAACAAGAAGTTATTTTACCACCATCAATAGGATTTGTTGTGAACTTAATATCTGATTGTCTACAGCTTTTACTTGCTGAAGAAGTGTAAGTTCCAGTAGAATCTGAGATAATATTATTCAAACCTGAATCTGCAACATTTGCAGTATCCATATACTTATCATAAATTAAAGGACCTATTTTAAGTAATACAAATAGTAAAAACGCTATACCTATAATCAATATTATTACGCTTTCTAAAAATAATCTACTTCCTTTTTTTCCCATTTTAAAATATTAAATCTATTAATGAACCTAATTTAGATGTGCTTGCCAATATTATTAAAACTATGATGAGAAATACGATCAGTATTCTAGCAAACACTATAAATTCGTCTAGCATTATTGCGCCGCTTTTTCTTTTCATTTTATTTTTTTTAATTCTTTTAGTTTAAATTATTTTGGTTTGAAGGAGCAATTTCACAATCAAGTCTCGCAATTTCATCTTTATCATATTCTAAAAGTACTGTTTTGTATAACCATTGAGGATGAACATCGGCTGTAACATAGCCAATAACGCCGCCAAGAATTCCTCCTGTGACTCCACCAGCCATTAGTCCAATACAAGGAATACTTGCAAGTCCGCCAGTTCCAATGATTGCAATAACACAACCAACACCTGCAACCGTTGCAACAACTCCCACACCCACTGTTACTCCAATTGCAGTGTTGCCAAGTACACTTTTACTTTTATCATAAAAATTTTTAATATTATCTTGACCTTTCACATAATAAAACATGATAGCTTTTGTTGTTGATGTGTTAAATATTTCTGTTGCTTTAATATCTGTTTTTAATAAACTAGTTTGTGTTTTAATTAATTCATCGCTAAGAGTAGGATCATTAGTTTTCCCTGCTAAGACTTTTACATACAAATTATTAGTTCCAGTATAATATTCATTTGCTAGAAATTGGCTAAAATCAGTTATATCTTGATTTGGTTTTTTGAAATCTATAATGTAACATATATGACAATAAGTTCCATCATCTTCAAAAAGGTTTGGTCCGCCACTAAGCCATGTTTGCTGACATTCAACCATTTTATCTGCTATTGCTCGTTTGATGTTTTCTTCATCTCCTTTAAGCATTATTTTATTTGTTGGACAAGTAATTTCAGGTGCATATTCACCTTTAGAAATATTAAGTGCTTTTGCATGAGCAATAATGCTTTTTGCACATTCACTATTTTGAATTTTTTGGTCTGTTCCTTTAATTATTGTAGTTAAAAAAACTGATAAAATAATTAATATAATTAGAACAATTATGATTGCAATTCCATATTCCGATAAAATATTTCCTTTTTTCATATATACGGTAAATTATATTTGCATGTGTATTTATATTCATCTAAGGTCATATGATAAACATTCAGTGTACCTTCATATTTGTTAGTGTTCATTCTAGTGAAAACAATTAAATTTTGTTCTGAAGGTTTAATTGGTTTGTTTGTGTTAATTCTAACTAGAGGTAATTTTGCGAACGTCTCCCAACAATTTTCCCCTCCTTGAACTTCTCCACATCCAGATTCTCTGTTTGCAATATAATCATAAATAAAACCTGAAGTAGTACTGGTTACTGATTTTGAAAGAGTAGTTTGCTTCATATAGTCTTTTAGTCCAAAGACTTCCGAATTCCAAACTCCATTTTCAAATTTTATTTCAGAACAAATCCTGCAACCTACAGAATCAGTAGGCACATCATGAAATACTTTTTTCCAAATAGGTTCAGGAACCCAGAAAGCAGGCATTTTTCCAGCACCAAATTGTTTCCAACATTCTACCATTTCTCTAGCTACAAGATCGTTGATTAAATCTTTATTTAGTTTATTATCATTAGTTTTATATTCAATTGTTTTATGTTTTTTTGTTTTAACTTCTCCACTCGCATCTCTTGAAGTTACAAATAATTCAGCAATTTTTTTTTTAAATATAAGATCATATTTTGGACAAAATAAATCAATCCCATCATAAGTTCCGATTCCATATTCAACTTTTGTAAATGAATTAATGGTCATAGAATTATAGCAACCAGTACCTCTAGTTGCATTATTAAGTCCAGTTTGAAGAGATTTAGTGAATGCAAATAAGATAAGAGTTACAATTGCTAAAATAATCATATATTTTAGTGTTTGTTCTCCAATACCTTTCTTATTCATGTCAATCCACCAATTTTAACAACTTTACTTACAACGATGCTTATTCCAATAATTACTATCGCTAAAGCGATTAATTTTACTATTAAATTTAAGCTATCTTGTTGCATAAAATAGAAATTGCTTTTTTCAATATAAAAAAGTTTCGAGTTTTGTCGACTTATTCGCAGATATCTAGTTTAATTGTTGCAGTTCCTGGAAATGGATAAAGACTGATAGGTTGCCAAGAATGTAGTTTTTGAGAATTAGGACCGCACTCATCTTCGAATTGAATGTCAGTTGGAAGATTTTCAATTGTAAAATTATATTTTTTATTCCAAAGACCTAAAGTATTATTAATAATATGTCCTGCAGTTTGATTTACATAATTGCAAGAACTTAATCCTTTACAAGTAATAAGTCTGGAAATTGCACAATCTTGAATTAAATCTTCCATAGTGTAATCTCTACAACCGCTGCTGGTTTTAAGGAATGTGATAAGATATTTTGAACCTAATTGATCATCATCAAATTCTTGTTTCATATTGTCAACTGGTTTGTGGATTTTAGAGCTAATAACAATGAACATACCAACAGTTAGCATAATCACTATAACGATTAAACCCATGATTTCCATTTGTCCTTTTCTATGAGATTTGTTCGACATTTAATATACCAAAACTTTTTTGATGATTGGTTGCATTGTAAACAACAACTGGCATGAAGATAGGGCTAGTGTGGGTTAGACTTCTATTGTTTTCATACAATGTCATGTTGATAGTTGAGTTATCATCATTTGAAATTATTTGAACCCAAATTTTTGAAGTACCGAAAATTTTACGATAATAATTGAAAGTATAATCATTAGCTGAATTTTGAGAACCAGAGATCATTATTCCAAGATATTTGAATTTGAGGATATCAACACAACCAAAATCTGCAACTTCAGCAAAAGAACATTGAATTTCTGGTAGTTGATAAACAATTTGAGATAATTCGATTAAATCTAATTCTTCATATTCATTAGATTTTTCTTGTATATCGGTTTGTCTAACTTTACCATAAAAAACAAAAGCCATGATTATAAGAATCATAATAACTATGATTATGCTGATAGACTCAGTCATTTGAATTTGGGCTTTTTTATTCATCTTAGTGTTTGTATGTTTAGTAAATTAAAGCGCAGTTATCGCCTCTAATTAAGCGTTCATTACGATTTTTGATGTTAATAGTTTTACCATATGATGATGGGGTAAATTCTGTTATGCTTTCAAGAGCGCTGATTTCAATTAATGCAGAATCATAAATAGATTTACATTCAGCGTTTGTAGATTCAGTAGATAATTCTAAAGTTCTTTGTTTTGTTAAATTCATAAGTAATTTAAGTCTAGCAAGAGCTTTTTTAGAAGTGCATTCATAAAAACTCATATCTTGAGCAAAAATTGCTCCAAAAAGCATAGCCGGACCATTATAGGCACTTATTCCTTCTTCAGTTACATCAATAGAAAAATGAACCTTACCTTCGGATTTTAATTTTCCTACTTCTTCAAAATAAACAGTGTGATACATGCCAGGAGGCTTTCCTGCACCAACATGTTCCATTCCTAATTCAATTATTTTATAATAATCAAAACCCGTATAATTTGATAAACTATCGCTCGGATTAACAATTATTTTCTGAATATTCTTTGGTAAAGTTTTATTTATGTAAATTGCAGCAGCAGGAGTGCCAGTATTATTAACGATAATAAATAAAGATCTTTTAGTTGTTAAGTATTGAAATAAAGCAATTCTAAATGGCATATTCCAGCTTTGAGTCCAAGAAATAAGTTGATTACCTGAAAGTTCTTCTTGAGTAAAAATCATATCATAGGTTAAATCATTATCTGAGAACCCACCTATTGTATAAGTTGAAATAATATTATTTAAAGGCAAATTATCGCAAACGAAATTCATTCTTAAACTTGGTGTGTGAATAATTTTTTCAGCTCCAGTACTAGCCTCTGCACTTTTAATAACAGTATCAAGATTTTTCATGATGTCAGCAGTTAAATCCATATCTGCACTTTTAGATTGAGACCTAATAGTTACAAGAAAAAATGCTAGAATAGCAACTCCAATTATTAAAATAAAAATCCAATTGAATTGTAAACTTAATTGTGCTTTTTTATTCATATCAAAAACCTCTAGTTTTTGGGATGCTCAAAAATTTTATTTTTGTTCATTTTAAAACCAAGTTAAAAACAAATTTAACTAATTAAAGTAGTTCTACCTGTTCCTTCAAAAGTAATGTTAAAAAAACCATTCCGAGTACTATTAAAACAAACTACATAATCAGGTGGAGCAACTTCAATTTCATCATAGAATCCGAAAGGATCAGTAACTTGTGATTTGATTAGAAAAACATTTTCTTCAATACCTGCATTTGCACTACCACCAATGATTATTTTGGATTGATTATTGCCAACAATTTCTGGTGCATAAACTTTATTGTTTGGATCTGAATCTTGTATCCTACCAGTATCAACAAAGCAAATATGTGAATAATCACATGGAGATTTCATGTTTTCATTTTGAACAGAACCATAAGTATTGTATTTAGTAATGTAAGATTTTAAATTAGATTTAAAGTTGGTAACTTCAACGTCGCAACCTTTTTCCATAATGCCGCCAATAGCTTTGTAACCTACAACGAATATTAAACCTACAATGATAATTGTAATAATGTAAATAAAGACTTGTTGTAATTGCGCTTTTTTGTTATTCTTCATTTTTTTACCATATCAAGTTCTTTTAAGACATCACTAATTTGTTTTTTAGTAATCATATTTTTATCATAGTAATGAAATAAAACTTCTGCAATATGATCTTTATTTAAGTGACCTTCCGATAGTAAATTGGCTGCAATTTCTTTAAATGTTTCTGTTTTAATTCCATCAAGATCTTTAATCTTTTTGAAAACTCCCATTATAGCAGTTGTATCAAATTCATCTTCTGCGATTTTCTTTTTAATACTTGCATGACTAACTCCTGATATCGCTGCAAGTTCTTTGAAAATATCATTTGAGTCTTTTGTTGCAGCTGCTTTAACATCAATAACCTCAAAGTCATCTTTTTCTTCTTTTTTACTTGTTTTAGTTGATTGTTTTTTCGATGTTTTTTTAGTTGAAGTACTTTTGTTTTGTTCTTTTTTAGAAGAATCATTTGTTTTTTTAGATTCTTCTTTACTAAAAGATTTCATTTTTTCTGAAGTCTTTTTTTCTTTTCCAATAGAATCTAATTCGCTGAAAATTGAATCTTCATCTTTATTATCATCTGAGTCTAGTTCTTCATCAAGTTCATCAAGACCAATAAATCCTGTTTTTGTTTGTTTTGACTTAGCAGGTTTTGATTTTACGTTTAGAACTTTATCTCCTAAGTCTTCTTTATCTTTGGAGCTCTTAGTTAAATCATTCATAGCTGCATTTGCTTCTTTTTTATTATTAGAATCTGAATCAAATCCTTTAATAGAAGATTGTCTTCTTTGTTCTTTTTCTTGATTCTTTTTTTCAAAGATTGCTTTTTGACGGATAAGTTCTTTTTGATGTTCTTCTGCTAAGATTTTCTGTTCAATAGATTTTTTCCTTGCTTGATTAGGACTTATTGAAAGACTGGATGAAAAAGTTTTATCAGGCATATTTTGTTTTTTAACATATAAATAAATTACTCCACCAATAATCAAGAATAATCCTGCTAATAAGAATATTAACCATATAAAATTTCTGGATTTTGGTGTACTATCTGGATTTGTAGGATTGCTTCCTGCAGTATATTCTTCTAAGTTTGTATAACCATCTCCATCTTTATCTTCAAAAGCATCTAAAGGATCTTCTTTATCAAGATCATACATTTCTTCCCATTCATCAGGCATTTTATCTCCATCTTGATCTCCAGGAACGCTATTTGGGTCAAGAGGATTACTTCCGCCAATAAATTCTTCTAAGTTTGTATAACCATCTTCATCACTATCTATGGGTGCATCAGAAGGATCATTTTTATCAAAATTATAAAAGTCTTCCCAACCATCAATCATACCATCTCCATCTGAGTCTGCATCTGCAGGGGTGCAAATTAAGTTAATACAATTATCTGATCTGCAATCATCATCTTCAAGACATGAATCATCATCTTGACAATTAGCACAAGAACCGCCACAATCTATATCTGTTTCATCGCCATCTTTTACGTCATTATCGCATGATTCTGATAAACAAATATTATCTTCACATTGTCTACTTTCACAATCTGAATCTGAATCACAGTAAGAATCTGCATTACAAGGAACACATTCTAATCCCCCGCAGTCAGTATCTGTTTCATCTGAATCAACATATCCATTAGTGCAATGGGATGGTAGACTTGGACAGGCAGAACAATTTCCACCACAATCTACTCTTTCTTCAAATACATCTAAAATTCCATTTGAACAAGCTTCAGAAATACAAGAATCGCAGTTTTGTCCACCGCAATCAATTAGTGTTTCATTTTGATTTAAGATATTATCAGTACAAGTAGGTGCAAGACAAATTCCAAGGAAACAATTTAAACTTAAACAATCAATTGCACTTTCACATTGTTCACCTGTTGAGCAAGAATTACAACTTCCGCCACAGTCTATTCCAATCTCATCATAATCTCTAATTAAATTATTACAATGAAGAGGTACATCTGTACAAATAATACATTCGCTACCACCACAATCAACTCCTGTTTCGTCAGCATCTCTAACTGTATTATTACAATGAGGGGGAGTTATACAAGGTTCACAAGTAAAACCTCCACAATCAACTCTTAATTCATCATAGTCTCTAATGGTATTATTACAATGAAGAACCATACATGGATCACAATCATCGCCGCCACAGTCTATTTCTTCTTCGTCAGAGTTTAACATGTTATCTGTGCAGTGTGTTTCTAGTTCTATGCATGCTTCGCAGTCTGCTCCTCCGCAGTCTACTCTTTCTTCGTCTTGGTCTTTTACTGTGTTGTTACAATGTAATTCAATTTCTCCACATGGTTCGCAGTCTATTCCTCCGCAGTCTATTCTTTCTTCGTCGAAGTCTAGTATTGTGTTGTTGCAGTGAAGTGGAGTTTCATTACATGGTTCGCAAGAGTATCCTCCACAGTCTACATCAAGTTCATCGTAGTCTCTTATACTATTATTACAATGAAGAACAGTACATGGGTCGCAGTCTATTCCTCCGCAGTCTATTTCTTCTTCGTCAGAGTTTAATATGTTATCTGTGCAGTGTGTTTCTAGTTCTATGCATGCTTCGCAGTCTGCTCCTCCGCAGTCTACTCTTTCTTCATCTTCGTCTTTTATAGTATTATTACAGTGTAGTATGTTACATGGTTCGCAGCTGTATCCTCCGCAGTCTATTCCTGTTTCGTCGTAGTCTTTTATAGTATTATTGCAATGAAGTTCAGTACATGGGTCGCAGTCTATTCCTCCGCAGTCTATTCCTGTTTCGTCTTCATCTGTGACGTTGTTTAAACAGTGGTTTGGGAGTTCTCCGCATGGTTCACAGTCTGCTCCACCGCAGTCTATTCTTTCTTCGTCTTGGTCTTTTACTGTGTTGTTGCAGTGTAGTATGTTACATGGTTCGCAGCTGTATCCTCCGCAGTCTATTCCTGTTTCGTCGTAGTCTTGTATATTGTTGTTGCAGTGTAGTACTGTGCATGGGTCGCAGTCTATTCCTCCGCAGTCTATTCCTGTTTCGTCTTCATCTGTGACGTTGTTTAAACAGTGGTTTGGGAGTTCTCCGCATGGTTCACAGTCTGCTCCTCCGCAGTCTACTCTTTCTTCATCTTCGTCTTTTATAGTATTATTACAGTGTAGTATGTTACATGGTTCGCAGCTGTATCCTCCACAGTCTATTCCTGTTTCATCGTAGTCTTGTATATTGTTGTTGCAGTGTAGTACTGTGCATGGGTCGCAGTCTATTCCTCCGCAGTCTATTCCTGTTTCGTCTTCATCTGTGACGTTGTTTAAACAGTGGTTTGGGAGTTCTCCGCATGGTTCACAGTCTGCTCCTCCGCAGTCTACTCTTTCTTCATCTTCGTCTTTTACTGTGTTGTTACAATGAAGTTCAGTACATGGTTCACAGTCTGCTCCTCCGCAGTCTATTCCTGTTTCGTCTTCATCTGTGACGTTGTTTAAACAGTGGTTTGGGAGTTCTCCACATGGTTCACAGTCTGCTCCTCCACAGTCCATTCTTTCTTCGTCTTCATCAGTAACATTATTTGAACAATGAGGATAAATACACGCAGGACAAGATCCCCCACAATTAAGACCTTCTTCATCTGCATCTTGTTCAGTATTGAAACAATGATTTGGATATACACTAAATTCAATGTATTCTAAGCCCGAAGCATTATTATCCATATTATCAAAAACAGTCCAACAAAGATAAGAATTTTCATTAAATATGATTGGTTGTCCAAGTTGTCTGGAAATATCAAGAACACATAAACTTGCATTTTCAGAAGTTCCATATTCAAAATTATTTGAACAACCCGCAGTTCCAACATCAGTGCAAGTAACATTAACTTCTAAACCATTAGAAGTTGTTGCAATATCTAAATTAGTTAAAGGACGTTCATCATCACAAAGACTTCCTTGACTACTAATAGCAGTAACAACTTCAGAACGTTGAGCTTTATTATCTGCAAAATCACTAACAACCACATTTAGTCTCATATTTGGACTAGTATTATCAAAGTCATTAAGATTAAATATTTCATTTATTGATCCACTTTGTGTACTGCCTGTTTTTATAATTGTTCCATCAAGTTTTTCAATACTAAAATTTATATCTTTAATTCCAAAATTATCTTCTACAAGAACTTCTGCTTGAATAGAATTTCCACAAGTAGGATTGTTATTTATATTTAAATCTAAGATTGATGGATTACTTCTATCAACAACAAAAGATAAAACCTCATCAGAGAAAGAATAACCTGTTAAACATCTAACATCATAAGTATAAAATCCTTCACTTAATGCTCCAAAATTCTTTGTGTATGCTTGATTATTTTGATTAGAATCAAAATTTTGTTGATCATAAGTACAACCGCCAAGAGTAGTAACACTTGTACTTATAATAAATTCAATATTATTTTCATTAGTAAAATTTTTAGGTTTATATTTAATAATAGAAAAATCTCTTTCAAAAGCAACTTCTAATTCTTTTAAGACAGGTTCTCCAGGAAGACCTGCAAGATTTGTACAACTAATTAAGTAGGTAAATGGTTTTGGAATGAATAGTCCTTGTGCTTCAGTAAGTCTGGCAAGATAAGTGAAGTTAAGAATTATTTCATGATTTTTTTGGTAATGACTAAAATTGTCTAAGTCATGATCTCCAAAATATTTAGTTACACCATTTTCTTCATATGAACAAATTGATCTATCTGTAGTGTCGACTTTTAAAGGTGTAAAAGGTATTGTAAGATCAGAAATTAATTCCTCTAATTCAACTGTGATATTAGGAGCTGAAGGATCAAAACCCAAATATAATGTATTCATGTGAAGAGCGGTATAAGTATCATTACATTCAACTCTAATAAGGCTTTGTTCTCCATCTTCGTCAGGAGAATCTTCTCTAAATGCAAGATCTCCTACACCCATATCAATAATTGTATGTTCTGTCGTGTAATCGTCTAAACCTTCATTAAAAGAGAAAAACATGTTAAAATCTAAGGGTTTATCAATTGTGAAATCAAACTTACAAATAGCAGGGAATTCTGATTTAATAATTGCATTAAAAGGTTTATGTGAATAAAAACCAAGATGAGGTGAATCGACCCAAATCTTCATGAAGGGAGCATTAATTTGGATAGGTTGAGTAACAGTGATTGAGTTGCTAACTAAATCTTCTGCAGTAATTTTTAAAATATATAATCCTTTGTTAAGAGGATTATTAGGGGTGAAGTTGAATGTTATATAATCATTTGTAGAATAAGTGATATCATATGAAATATTATCTCTTATAAGGCTAAAATTAGTTATTTCAACTGTTCCTTCAGCTTCTGGATAAGATACAATGATTATAGGTTGAGAAAACGTAGTTTCTAAAAGCTCTTTTTCAGTATTTAAAGTAACTGCAGTAGCTGAAGCTATGAGAATGAGAAAAACTAAAATAAAGAAAAAAATATTTTTATTCATTAGTCCGCGCCTGCAATTCTAATTTCTGGCTCAGAAGGTGCTTGAAGATCTAATAATACAAACAATGAACTAGTAGTTGTATAACCAGCATAATCTGTTACACTCAAATTAATATTTTTAAGAGCTTCATCATTAAGCACACCCATTATTTGAGTGTTAATTTGAAACCCATGATAACTACTAATACAATTTAAATCCTCACCTGCTAAACATCTGAAAAGACAATCATTAGTTCCTTGACTTTGCTGGCAAAGTGATTCTGCATCGCTTGAAACTCCTCCAATAATTGTTAAATTAGTCATGGTTGAGTTAGAACCAACAGTTGCAGAATTATTTCCAGTGTTAACAATTATTTCTGCTAAAATATCTAATATGTAAATACTAGGACTTTCATTGTCAACAATAACTGAAGTTACTTGTTGAGACATGTGTCCAGCATAATCAAATATTTTAACATTAATGCTTTTTTCTTCTTGACCTTGAATTAGTCCCCAATCATTTGATTCAGGTGGTACAATGAAATTATAAGTTGAAGTACCATCTCCTGTAGCTTCTAAGTAAATTGGTTCATGATCTTGAACAGTTATTTCACCAAGTAAGTCAAAATATTCATTAAATACTGTGGCAATAATTTCTAATTGTTCATCAACTTTGAGGATTGATTTACTAACATTAATCTCAAAGATTGGAATTGTTCTATCAACTATTAATTCAAAATCATCTGTTCTTTCTGGACTGAAGTTTCCATCATTTTGTTTTTTATGGGCTTTAACACTGATATTGTAAAGACCTTCTTCAAGATTTTTATTAAAATTACAATTAAATATGTTAAAGTCACTAAGGCTGCAAGTTATGGTTAAATCAGTAGTAGGACCAAAGACAGTTATATTAGTAATTTCAATGTTTAATGTTTCTGTGGAACCGTCAAATCTGGTTGAAAAATTTAAACTAAATGAAGGTTTTTGAGCATCAATAACCCATCTGTAATGCGGATCTGGATTAGGATGATGAACATTATATAATTTGAATTCTGGTTTTGAAGGTGCATCTTTATCAATAGTGAATACCCAGTCATCTGCGCATTCAGGATCAGGTGTGATTGTACAATCTTTATCACAAAAATCATCACTACCATCTGGAACACAACAATTATTGTTAGGAGCAGTCCTTTCATATTTTGTACAACCCATTATAGCACATTCTGCATCTTGTCCTTCTGTACAATCTGGATCGCATTTTTCACTTAAAGGACTACAACAACCATCATCAATATCGTTACATTCGCCAGCGCAATCAGGATCTTGTCCTTGACAAATTCCATAACTACAATAACCATCAGTAGTCCAGTTTCCTTCATGACACCAAAAATTGTTTAAAACGTCACAAGTATTTTCTATACAAACTTCACATCCATAATTTAAATCTTTATTTCCACAATTGTTTTCATAATTATTATTAGTCCAATTGCTTCCGCCACAATACATTTCGACATCAACGTTACATGAATCTGTTACACAAATACCATCAAAACAATCATAGTCTCTTGCAATACAATTTAAGCAAGCTGTATTATCTGTCCATGTATTGTCATTGATGCAATAAGATGGTTCTACAGGATCACAATCCCCTGCAGTACAAGTAAGAATATCTGCATCCTGTCTTACACATTTACTATCCCAATTATTTGAATTCCAATAACCATTTTCATCACAAACTTTATTATATTCTTGATCACATGCATCTTCTTCGCAAGCACCATAATCTTCTATACAGTTACTATCTATATTTCCACATTGTTCATTATAATTTTCATCTGTCCAATAATTATTGTTACACCAAACACCGTTTACTAAGTCACAGAAACCTTGCGAGTCATTATTACATTCAAAACAACCAGTATCTTCAGTACCGCAAACATTTGTGTCACAATAGCTTTGACTTAAACCAGGATTAACCCATATAAACTCACCTGTTTGGTTTTCTGCTTCATGCCATTCACCATAATAACACCAAGCGTGATTTGTTTGATTATATGCGCAATTAAAAGCATCGCAGTAACAATCTCCATCCCAAAATACACCTTCTTCACTAACATAACAATCAAGATCACAAACATTATCATAACCTCTGTTACAAGCATCATAAAGACTATGATTTGAAGTATAAGATGTACAGTCAGGATCAAAGTTTTTATCAGGGAAAATTTTACTTCCATTACCTTCTATTCCGCAATCTTTATCACATATTCCATCTGCTATTGGAGAACAACAAGCATCTTTATCGGAAAAACATGTATCAAAGAAACCACCACCATTAAGTTCGTTACCAGCAAAATCCTCTGCGAAGATTGCAATTGAATGTTCTCCATCACTCCAAGCTTGTGAAGGAGTATAGTTTAACCAGTATTCTCTTTGACCATTAGAAGTGTTGTACCAGTAGAAATTAATACCTTGACCTTGAGTGTAGTTTGTAGTTACACCATTAGAAGTAATTGAAAGTTTAACAGAATCCTCATTAATGCCTGAACCTTTAGCATGTTCTTGGATTAAAATACCAATAGCTTGGTTTTCATTAGCAATAGTTCCATGGCCAGTAGGATAAACATACCTAACTTTAGGTGATTCATTATCAATAAAGAAGTACTGTGGATCTGTAAGGACTCTAATACCTCTAGTATTTTCTATAGCTGCTCTAAACATATAAGAATTGTTGTTTGTAGCGCTATAGTTTACATCATTTAGAGGGATTCCAAACATTTTATCCTTGTGACTTTCATTGTAAAGATAAACTACTTGATTTGGTCCTATTACTTCTTCTAAAGGAGGTTCAAAAGTAAGTCTTGTTTCTTCAAGAGCAGTTAAAACCTCTCTAGCAGTAATGTTATAGAATTGACCAAAGTTACCATAAGAAGTTCTACCTTTATTTTCTAAAAATGAAATGTATTTACCAGGAGTCCATTCGCCAGTTATTATTGTTTTAATAACAACTTGATTAGTGCCAATATTTCCATTATAAGTAACTGAAGTTTCTTTTGTATCCAAAGAAGATAATGAACCTCTATTTTCCTCTGCAGTTAAATCATAAATCATATTTGAATTATAATAATCAGCTTCTTCTTGGATAAGATATAATGTAACAGTTCCAAGATCATCAGAGTTACCAGTAATAAATAAATCTCCTTCTTTTGAAAAATAAGTAGGTGGATAAACAGTTCCATCAAGAGGTTTAGCATTATAAAAATATTTGAAAGGATAATCTTCGAAATTTCCTCCTTTGAAAATAGGATCAAAAGTTACAGGTGTTGGAAGTTTCGTATCAAAAACATGATTATCTAAAGTTTGACTTATTCTAAAACCATGTTCATCTTCAAAATCAACAACGAATCTGAAAGTTCCACTTTCATCGTAAAACGTTGAATTGTTTTGATCAATGATGAAATTTGCAGTAAAACCTAAACCATCTGAATTAATATCTGCTGAAAGAGTTGCAACATATACATCACCATCTTCACCATTAAAATACCAATCAAGAGCATAAATATTAGTTATGTTTTTATCAATAAAAGAGAACGCGTTTAATATAAAATTTCCATAACCAATAGGGTCAATTTCTATTCCTTGTTTTGTAACAAAACTTTCAAGAAAAATATCTGCATTATCTAATTTAACAATACCTGATTCTTCTTGGCTTGTATATCCATTTTTATCTATACCATAATACCTTAAATCATAATTTTGTTGTTCATCTATTTCAACTTCATAATCAATTCTTTTTTGATTTACATCCAATTCAGGAATGCAAGTTTGACCTTCTTCAACAGAGCAATACATAACACCTTCGCAACCAGAGTTAGCATCAAATCCAAAGTCATGCATAGACCAAGTATGTCCATTAGCATTATACAATGTAAGTTCAAAGCAATTAAGTATAACTGAAACTGAAGGTCTATAATAAGGTGTGAAATCCATAAGTTCATCAGGATCAGAATCTACTCTCATAGTACTAATAACAGGTGCTAACATATCAATTCCAAAGATACTAGTATCCCCTTCATTACCTTTAACAAATGTTTCATTTATTTCTCCAGTTGCAGGATTAATAGTATCAATTTGACAGAAAATGTATAATTTGTAAACACCAGATGCATCTTGTTCTGCAAATGTGACTGTAGTTTCATGATGTTTTCCTTTTTCTGAATCGAATAAGCCTTTAATTATGTGGTTTGCAAGATCATCTGATTCGCCACTGCCTTCCTCTAAATCATTCCAATCATCACCATAACGATTAGTATAACCGCAAGTTGCATTATTGATTGTGTCGGCAGTTACAAACATAGAGTTTGTTCCTGAAATAGTTCCAGTTTCAAATTTTGGAGTAACATTAGTGATAGTTAAATCACCTTCAACGCCAAATCCTAAGGATTCATTAAGAGAAGGATTATCAACTTTATCAACACAACCTAACATTATTCTATAACTAGTATCATCAACTAATCCATTGAAAGTCAAGTTAAAGTCAGTTCCACGCATAAAATTATGTCTATGTGTTTCATCTTGATATTCGCCAAGACTATTAAATAATTTAAAATTACAAGTAACATTTTCATCATAAGTAATACTTGCATTAACATCATTATACCAAATTTCATTTTCTCCTTCATAAGAAGAATAATTATATGAAAAATTAATTACACTAGGTCCTTTATTATCTAATGAAAAATTAAATGATTTAACATGTTCTAAGTTCTCGGCAGTATCTTTAGAGAAATAAAATATTGTAAGATTTTGTTCATTAGTATCTTCTAAATTAGTCCAGTCAGAATCTTCAAATGCGAATTCATAATCATCAACTACAATATTAACTTTGTAGAATGCAGTATCATTAGTAAATTCGTTTTTACAGAAATCAGGATTACTGGCGTTTGTAAGACAATAAGAAGTTTCTAATTCTCCTGCAGAATAAGCATTATCATAAATCATGTAAGGCAATGAGAAATTTGAAGAAACCCATAAACCATCTTCTTTTAAAATTAAAGTTGAAGGATTTTGGAAATCACCAAGACATTTTTTTGCATTATCGTCATTAAATAATCCACATTCTCTTTTTGAAAACTTAAAAGTTGGCTCATTATCATTTGCATCTTTATAACATTTTTCTAGATCATTATCCCATTTACATTTTGTTAAATCAAAATAATCATGACTATTAGAATTATTATAGTTCGTATAACTATTTAGATTAAATTCGCTGTTTCCAGTACAATCATTTCCATCAATATAATCATCACATCTTATTGAATCACTATTTGCACAAATTGAGTTTTTGTTAAAATAACAGTAACCATATAATGAACATGAATCTGAATTGCAAACAGGGAACATAGTAGGATTATCATTACACTGGGAACAATCTTGCTCGCTAATGTTTGATGGTCTACAAACTCCAAGACCTAAATCTTCAATTAAATCAATCCATTCACAATCAGAGTTTAATCCGCAATAATTAGTTTCACAACTATCTTGGCTTTCATAAGAATAACAAGAACTAATAGCATTACACTGGTAAAGTTGATCTACACCTGTTAAAGCTTTATCAGGGTAACAAGCATGGTAGGTTTCAACTAACTCACTACATTTAGCATTAGTTACATCATCATCGTCTGGTCCATCACGATAATTGACTTTGAATTCAGTATTTGATGTTGCAAATTGATAATACATACTAAAAATACTATTACAATCAGTACAATCTGCATAACCAACACAGGTTGCAGATTCGTCACCTTGATAACAATAAGCATAAGGTCCAAGAAGTGAACATTGATGAACAGATTCTAATTGATTTCCTTCTGTTGGATGAGTAAGATATGGTACACTATCTTTACATTTTTGAACGTTATTTCCATAGCAGAAGTAATCAAGATGATCCTCTAAACAAAGACCATGTCCAGATTTAAATTCTGGACTTGAGTTCCTTACTTCTGAAGGTTCAGGTGAAGAATAAACTGTTCCAATAACATAAGTGTAATAAGTTTCGTTTTCAATATTATAATCTTCATAATAGAACGTTTCATTATTTTCAGTAGTATTAATTAATTGATAGTTAATAGGATATGAATTGCAATAACCTTGACCTTCGCATCTATAAACTTTAAAATTATCAACAACTGAATCTTCACAATCATTGAAATCATAAGTCCAAGTTATATTCAAAACTCTAGTTTTAGGAACGTGATAAATTTGAATTTCAGCTAAAGGGAATTCTGCGCAACCATCAGCTTCACACATACAAGAATTGTTACATATAAGGCCATCGCCGCAGCCTTGACCCGGAAAGCCAGGATCACAATCTTCTACTCCTATAGTCCAAATTCCATCTTCAGGTAGACAGATTCCTTCTTCTTGTTCAACTCCTTCGCAGATTGGAAGAATAGGTTCGATATTAGCACAGTGTTGACAATATAGTTGTGAATTAGGATCGTCTGGATTTTCTAAATCAGGAAGGATAAATCCTGGTTCAGTTGGACTACACCACTGAGATACACCATCAAAATTACAAGTACTACCACAATCAGGATCTTCATAACCTTCACAGTTTAAAGGACAATTTCCATCACATTCACCATCAGTAATACATGCAGTATCTTGACAATCAATATCATTAATACATAATTGGCAATAATCTGCATAATCGCTTGGAATAGTTAAATCATATAGTGTTTCAGTATTAAGTCCTACATTATCAACGCAAAAAGAATTATTATTATAATTACAACCAGGCGCACAACCTTCTTCAGGAAGTATATCTTCTTCGCATACACATGTTGGATTATCATAACAAATATTACTACCTGTACAAGAATATCCACTTATAATTGAAGCATAAACACCATTTTCAACACAAATTTCGCCTTGAGCACAACAGTGGTATGGACCTTGACAAGCTTGAGATTGTCCAGTACAAGAAAGAGTTAGAATAACTTCTGTATCTTCACTTAAATCTCCAAAAGATTCTTCATCAAAACCACAATTATTATATGAGGCTGAGACAACAATTGATGAACCTGCAGCAATCATGGTTGAGAATTCTCCTGAAGCATTAGTATAAATTGGGTTTATTTCTGAATTAGTAATAGAAACTTCTGCATTCACAATAACTCCGCCAGTTAGATTTTGAACAATACCATAAACTCTGTAAGTTTCAGTATTGCCATCACATACAGCTAAACATTCATTTGGGTCAATGTGAATAAAACTTTCTGATGCACAACAAAATTGGTTGTCTAATTCGTCAATAGTTATACCGCCACAATCACAAGGAGCATTGGTGGTAAGAGCTCCGCAATCGTTAGGTTGGCAGGAATCTAAGGTAGCATCACATGCAGCTAAACAAGCTTGAAGACTTCCAGCTTGACTTTGTTGAATATCTCCATAGTAGGTGAGTGGTGATACACAGTCATCTTCAGGCATGAATTGAATAGTGCCGTCAGTTAGACAACAACATCCATAAGCTGAAACTAGCCCACTTAATAAGAAAATTGATATGATTAAAGTTGTAATTAATAAAATTGATTTTTTCAAGTAAAACACCACCTACCTTTTTTAAATAGAATACACAGATACTAGTATAAATAGTTTTTGGCTATTTTAAGAGGGGAAAAGAAATAAATCTTAAGGACCAACATATACCCAATCACCACTTACACCGCACATATATGTATCGCTAAGAATTTTTTCATTTTTAAGATAGCATTCATTATTGTATGTGCAAAAATCATTACTTCTACAGCAACTTGTTTGAATTCCATAAGGTAAATCTTCACTTTCAATATATTTATCACTAATATCATCACCACAACAATTTGATCTGTGAGGATATGCGTTCCATTGGGAATCCCATTTCCATAAAGGATATTGATCTGAAGTTATTCCTAATTTACATACACCTTCAAAGTCGTCAGGATTATATCCCACCCACCACATATTAGCATATGGCCCTCTTGCAAAACAAGTTTCATTAGTTCCATCAGAAGGACTTGATCTATCAACAGGACGATATTCAAAAAATGAAACACTCCATCCTGAATCTTTAAAATAGTCAATTTTATTACTTGAAGATGTTGAACCACAGCCCGAACCATCAGTACAAATACCAACACTTTTTTCTTCACACATCGCTATTTGTTTAATACAAACAGGATCGCCACTACATTGATTATCATAATCTATAGCTTCAATATCATTCTTAGAGCATAAGTCGCAAAGAGCATTCATTGTTCTAGTACAAGTTCCATCACCATTGCAAGTTGCGTTACAGTAATTTTGACCTCCATTACCATATTGTCCAGTACCTATTCCAGAACATTTTTCTTCATAATTACAAGAACCTGTTGCGGGATTTGTTTCTGTTTCGAGAGGATATAGGGTTATTAATTTTTTAATTTCTATATCAAATTCTTTTTGAAAAGTTGTTTTAGTATAATTAACACAACCTAAATTAGTTGGTTTTTCTCCAAAGTTTTTATAATTACTATTTGGTCCAGAACAAAATTCATCTAAACTTATATCTTGTTCGCATTCTTCTTCTAAAGTGAGAGTTTGTTCATATGTTCCATTGCAAATATTTCCTCTACTTCCATCGCAGTTTCTGATAAAAGTTCGTTTAAAAATGTCATTTAATTTTTCTGTTTCAAATAGTAGATAATAGTTAAGCATTTTCCCACTAATTAAAATTGTGTCCCAAGTCTCAGTTATTCCAGGACTATAAGGATCTCGATTAAAAAGTGTTAGATTAATATTTTTTATAGCTCCATATCCTGTATAATCATAACACCCTAAATCATCTGTTTCTCGAATAACTTGTCCCCATTCTAAACCCACTATGCTGTCATTATTACAGCAACTATGATTTGCAAGGAATGGATTTACATTATCTGTGTAATTATTAAAATCATCATCTTCAGCCCAAAAATTGTATGGGTAAGGTGCTGCTGCAAGTTTTCCTGCAGGTACTGGTTTTTCTCCTCGATACGGCACGCATTGATTAACTTCTATTTCAATTAAATCAGGCGTTGTGTGTATCAAATCTCCAGTCGCCGGATCTAGATAATATGCTACTAGTGTTATGTTATGAAAATGATTTGGGTCTAAGTATTTTTGAAATGAATAAATTGGTTCTAACATGCGTTCTATATGCCAACTTAAGTTATCCATATCTGAAATGTTTATGTTAAGTGGAATCCAAGTATCATTTTTTTCTGTATCTATTATAAACTCTACTTCTTCTTCTACTGAGTCATTCCAAGAGAAATAATTAATGTTTGTGAAGTATGAAAATACTTTTCCATTTAATAAAAAAGGATCTTCTATTGAAGCGTTTGTAGCTGTGATATCTGGAACATACAAATGACTCGAACTTGCTTGAACATTTGGTTCGTCGAAAACCATTATTGAAATGTTTTGATAGTCATAAAGACCTTCTTCATCTTCAACCCAAATCGCTGTATGATGTAATCCTAAATCACTATGATTAGTTTTGTAAGTTGCGTTTTGTTGTGTCAAAATAAAGTCGCTTGAATTAGTCCAATTGTGCGGTTCTGTATTTGGTATTTGTACAATGCAGAATTTTGGGTTTTCTCTACATTCATCTATATTTGCAACACAACAAGTTTCATTAAAATATTCGTCAGTAGTTTCTTTCCAATCACTATAATTGTACAAGACAGCAGTTTCATCTGGATCAATTGCAAAAGGTGTTAAGTTGATTAAATCTCCTTCTTTTACAACAACATTATATGCAAAACCAGTGTCATACCATTGTAAAACAGGAGGTCTATTTTCAATTGCAAAATTAAATACGAGCGGTCTTCCTCTAATTAAACTTCTATTATCAATTATCTGTATAACATCATCAAAAGTTCCATCAGAACAATTATGAAATACTCCTGATGAAAGATTTAAACATGAGTTTCTAAAATGTTTAAGTGTAATGTCTGGATTATAACCAACCTGCGTATGATTCCAACCCCATTCAGAAACTGTTTTATCACTTGATTGTCTATAGAATACATCAATGTTAAAGTAAATATTTTGATATTCTTGTTGTAGTAAATAATAAAGGTATTCTTCATATAATTCTTTAAGATAATTTCTTTTTTTTACTTCAAATACATAATAAGAAGTATATTCTCTTCCTTTAACTGTTGTTTTGAAAGGATAATTTGTTTGAACAGTTATTTGTCCTTTACCATAAGTCACATCAGTGATTGGATTATTTACAACAGTGATATTGTATCCCTTTTCTTCAAAAATTTTAAAGCCATCAACACAAGCAACTGTTTTATTAGAAATATATTCTTGTAATTGCTCTTGAATGCTAAAATTGTCCGCGTATTGATCACCAAAACAAGTTCTATATTGAACTGAGATATTTCCTGTAACATTAAGTTTATTAGTTCCGTTTTTATCGCAAAGTTTTGAAAGATTATAAATTCCAAATGCGCCTGAATTATCTTCACAATCTTTAGTAACTATATTTTCATAATATTTATCACGGATTGTTTCTAAAGTAGTATTTGGAAAAGGCCAAGGTTCAGGTGCTTGATAAACACAAGTGTGATTAGTGTTTTTTATAATTCCATAAGTAATATTAGTATAATTGTATATTGAGCCTGCGTTGCCATTGTTTAATTCTGTTACATTAAAATATAAATAATCTTCTCCAAGAAACTCAGGGTTTGGAATTAATCCTCCTTGAGATTCATATAAAACTCCTCCTTGTAAAGCTAATAATTCTAAAGCATCATCAGTAACCCTATCAATACAAGTTTCAACAAAATAGTTGATTCTAGATCCTGCAATTGCTTCTTTTACATTTGCATCAGCTTCACTTTGTAAATTATTAGTTTGAACAAGATTTCTTGCTGCTAATAAGAATGCAAATACTACTACTAAGACAATACCTAAGATTACAAAAATAGTGAACTGACCTCTCTTTCCACGCACTGTGAATTCAATATTCAATATTACATATATAAAAGTTATTACAATATTTTATTTTTTTAATTTCTTTATTATATATAGTATATAGGGATTTTTCATGAAATTCACATAAAAACTTTGGAGAAACTTATCAGTTTCTTACGTTTTGAAACTTTCCATTCACAAAACTTTGGAGAAATATTCTATTTCTTACGTTTTATAAGTTCTAACTTACAAAACTTTGGAGAAACTGAGTTGTTTCTTACGTTTCATTCATTTCATGAAGGAAACTTTTATAAACGAACAAATTTTCCAAAGTGTAAACAGCCCGAGTGAATATGCGTTTAGGGTAGCTAAAAGCTATTTCTCGAGTAAGTTTAAAAAATTAAGATTCAGACATAAGAAAATTAAGATTTTCATGTCAAGAACATTAAGGAGAGATTATTGATGGAATTTAGACATTTAGTAAGGGTAGCAAACACTGACTTAGATGGTAAGAAAAAGTTATTATACGCTCTAAAAAAGATTAAAGGAGTAGATGTAATGCTTGGAAATGCAATTTGTACGCAGTCAGGAATGGATAAGAACAAGAAAACAGGAGAATTATCCGAAAAAGATGCTGATAAAATCACTGCAGTTATTGATAAAATTACTGAACAAGGTTTTCCAGAGTGGCTTTTAAACAGAAGAAAAGATCCAGAAACTGGTGTTGATAAGCACCTTTCAGGTCCTGAATTAAAGTTTACACAAGAAAATGATATTAAGAAACTGAAGAAAATTAAATCTTACAAAGGATTTAGACATCAGTGGGGCTTACCTTTAAGAGGTCAAAGAACCAAATCAAACTTCAGAAAAAACAAAGGAAAATCGTCAATAGGCGTAAAGAAGAAACGTTAAAATGGGAGATCCAAAAAAAATTAGGAAAAAATATTCAACTCCATCACATCCTTGGCAAAAAGCAAGAATTGATGAGGAGAAGCTGCTTAGAAGAGAATACGGCCTAAAGTCAAAAAAAGAAATATGGGTTGCATCATCATTACTAGAAAACTTCAAAGCACAGATCAAAAAGCTAAACGCACAAACAACTGCGCAAGCTGATAAAGAAAAAGAACAAATCAGAAATAGACTTTTATCATACGATTTAATTAAAATTGATGATGAATTAGATACTGTTTTAGGATTAAATGTAAGAGATGTTCTTGATAGAAGATTACAAACTGTTCTTTTCAAAAAACACCTTGCAAGAACTATAACTCAAGCAAGACAGTTTATTGTACACAGACATATTTTTGTTTCAGGTAAAAAAATTACTGTACCTTCATACTTAGTAAAAGTTAGTGAAGAAGGTTCATTAGGATTTGCACAATCATCATCCATGGCAAACCCAAATCATCCTGAAAGATATGAACAATTACCAAATAAAAACAAAGACGACTCACAGAAAAAAGGTCAAAAGAAAGAACTTGATGTGGTTGCATTTGATGATATCAAAGACGAAGAAGAAATCGTAAAAGATATCAAACCAAAAAAGGAAATGGTAGCTCCAAAGGCAGAAGAAGTGAAAACAGAAGCACCTAAAGCTGAAGTAAAAGCTGAAGAAACTCCTAAAGTAGAAGAAAAAGCAGAAGTAAAAGCTGAAACTCCTAAAGTAGAAGAAAAACCTGTTAAAATAGACGCACCTAAAGCAGAAGAAACTCCTAAAGTAGAAGAAAAACCTGTTGAAGAAAAGCCTAAAGAGACTAAAAAACCAGAAGGTGACGCTCAATGAATAAAGATAATACTAGATGGGGCGTAGCACATATATTCTCATCATACAATAATACAATCATCCACGTGACAGACATTACAGGATCAGAAACTGTTGTTTTAACAAGTGGTGGACAAGTAGTAAAATCACACAGACTAGAATCAAGTCCAACAGCGGCAATGAATGCAGCAAAAAATGCAGCAAACGTTTGCTTAGACAAAGGAATTCAAGGATTACATGTACGAATCAGAGCACCGGGCGGACATAATGGTCCAATGAATCCAGGTCCTGGAGCGCAAGCAGCAATCAGAGCACTGTCAAGAAAAGGAATGAGAATCGGATTCATCGAAGACGTAACACCTGTTCCTCATGGCGGATGTAGAAAGAAAGGCGGAAAGCGTGGGAGGAGAGTCTAAATGGATATCCAGCTACTATCTAAAAATAAAGACAAGATTAGCTTCTTAATTAAAGGAACTAATCATGCTTATGTAAATACTTTAAGAAGATTAATGAGTGCAGAAGTCCCAGTCTTAGCAATAGAAGATGTAAGTTTCATCAAAAATAATTCAATTTTATATGATGAAATGGTAGCTCACAGATTAGGCTTAGTCTCATTAAAAACTGATTCGGGTATGGATGAAAAATCCGAAGTTAAATTCACACTAAAAGCAAAAGGTCCAGGATATGTTTATGCTTCAGATCTAAAAACAACAGATAAAAAGTGTAAAGCAGTATTTCCGAAAACTCCAATTGTTAAACTTCTTGATAAACAAGAAATGCAATTAGATGCAACAGCAATTATGGGAAGAGGATTAGAACACGTGAAGTGGAGTCCAGGAACTATGTTTTCTGTTGAAGAACCAAAGTTAAATATTAATAACAAATCAGCAGACTTTGAAAAATTCAAAGATAAATACCCAGAAGCTGCATTTAACAAGAAAGGCGAATTAGATGAAAAAGAAATTTTGAAAAATAATTTAGTCGATGCTTGTGATGGTGTAAATGACGAAATTTTATCTGTCGAATACAACAATGAGAATTTTATATTCAACGTTGAAACATGGGGTCAACTAAGCTGTGACGAAATCGTCAAAGGCGCAGTAGATCAATTCAACGAACGTTTAACCGAGTTAGCCAAACTCTTAAAAGCTAAATAAAGCTTACATTCATGCTTAATTGCAGGGACAAACAAAAATTTAAAATTTTTGAGTCCTTACTTTTTTCAAAAGCAGGGGTGTCAGAGTCTGGTCAAATGACTACGGTTGAGGGCCGTAGGCCTTAGTGGCTGCGCGGGTTCGAATCCCGTCCCTTGCATATTCAACTGTAAGGTCAGAGAAAGACTGACTATAAGGATGCTCAAACCAGGAATTTACAATAAAAAATAAGAAGGAATAAGAAATGAAAAACGAACCATTAACACAACTCATAAGTGAACTCAAGAAGACATCAATTGAGAACGATGTCAAAATCTGGAAGAGAATCGCAGTTGATTTAGAGAAATCTTCAAGACAAAGAAGAGTTGTAAACTTATACAAGTTAGAAGAAAACGCTAAGCCTGATGAAATCATTGTTGTGCCTGGAAAAGTGTTAGGAACAGGTGAAATATCCAAAAAAATAACAATTGCAGCACATACATTTTCAAGCTCAGCTTGTGACAAAATTCTTAATGCAAAAGGAGAGATCTTAACTATCAGTGAACTCATTAAGAAAAATCCGAAAGGAAGCAAAGTGAGGATACTAGGATGATAATTGATGCAACTAATCTAATCGCTGGAAGGCTAGCAACAGTTGTTGCTAAAAAAGCTTTGTTAGGAGAAGAAATCACAATTGTAAATGCTGAATTAGCAGTATTTACTGGTGATAAGAAGAAAGTTCTAGCAGCTCAAAAGCAAAAAAGAGAACGAGGAGCACCATTAATCGGTCCATTCGTTCCAAGACAGCCTGACAGAATGCTAAAAAGAACAATCAGAGGAATGCTTCCATACAAACAACCAAGAGGAGAAAAAGCATTCAAATCAATAATTTGTTATGTTGGACTTCCTAAAAGATTTGAAGGACAAGATATTCAAACAATCGAAGTTGCAAATGTAGAAAAAGTAACTCAAATAAAATATGTTACTATTGGCGAAATTTGTAAATTATTAGGTGGAAACGTATGAAACCAATTCATGAATCAGGAAAAAGAAAAAAGGCGATTGCAAGAGCAACAGTAAAAACTGGAAAAGGTCAATTAAGAGTTAATAACTTAGCTATTGAACAATATCAACCAGAAATTGCAAAATCAAGAATTCAAGAACCAATGATTCTTGCAAAAGAATACGTTGGAAAATTAGATGTTGATGTTAATGTTAATGGTGGCGGAATTATGGGACAAGCTGACGCAGCAAGACTAGCAATCGGAAGAGCACTAGTAAAGTATAATGCAAAGCTAAAACAAGTATTCCTAGACTATGACAGACAATTATTAGTTGCTGATGTTAGAAGAAAAGAAGTTTCAAAACCTAACAGTCAAGGTCAAGCAAGAGCAAAACGTCAAAAGTCTTACAGATAGAGGACTTTTGAGCATTGAATTCTTTGAATTCAATACGGCAAAAATCTTACAAATAGGAATATTTGTTTGATGAACGTTTAATTTTTTATTTTCAAAATTTTATAAAAATCACGAGGCATAAAAAAATGATAATCCCTATTCGATGTTGGAGTTGCGGAAAACCAGTAGGTCACCTCTGGGAAGACTTCCAAGATAAAGTTAAGAAAAAAGAAGATCCTAAAAAAGCATTAGATGATTTAGGATTAGAAAGATCATGCTGCAGAGGCTTATTCGTAGGTCACGTTGATTTAATCGATATGGCAGCTAAGTTCAAGAAATTCTAGTTTTCAGAATTTCTAATATTAAATCAATAGGTTTAATGTTCAAAAATTTTTATTTCTATTTTTTTTTATTCTTTTTTTATTTAATTATTTTAATTCTCTATATTTTTTATGACAATACCATAAGATATATAAATTTCTCAAGGTTAGATGATATTTATGGCTGATAAAATAGATTTTAAGCATAAAGAAATTGCCTTGAAATGGCAGAAAAAGTGGGATGACGCAAAAGTATTTCATGTCTCAAAGGATGAGAATAAAGAAAAATACTACGTTCTGGAGATGTATCCATATCCAAGCGCATCAGGACTCCATATGGGTCACGCTTTAAATTATGCTATAGGAGATATTTTTTCTCGAACAAAGAAGATGCAAGGATATAATGTATTGCATCCAATGGGATTTGATTCATTTGGCCTGCCAGCAGAAAATGCTGCAATAAAAGCAAAATCACATCCAAAAGTATTCACAGAACAAGCAATCAAGAATTATGTTAAACAGATGAAAGATTTAGGTCTAAGTTATGACTGGTCAAGAATGGTTGAAACACATAAAGAAGATTACTATAAGTGGGATCAATGGATATTTTTGCAGATGTATAAGAAAGGATTAGTTTACAAAAAGAAATCTTCAGTAAATTGGTGTCCTGAATGTAACACTGTTTTAGCAAATGAACAAGTACATAATGGGAAATGTTGGAGACATGAAACAACAGATGTACAATTAAAAAAGTTATCTCAATGGTACTTGAAAATTACCGAGTATGCAGATGAATTATATGATGGTATAGAAAAACTAGAAGGTTGGCCTGAAACTATCAAGAAATTACAAAAGAATTGGATTGGAAAAAGTCATGGTTCAGAAATTGTTTTTAAAATAAATAGTGTAGATTGGAAAGTATTTACAACAAGAGCAGATACCCTATATGGAGTAACATTCATGGTTGTATCAGCGCAACACGAAAAACTTTCTGAATTAGTAACACCAGAGCAAAAAGAAGAAGTTGAAGCTTTTGTAAAAAAACTGCATTCAGTAAAAGAAGAAGATATTGACCAGATGGAAAAGGAAGGCGTCTTTACTGGTGCATACGCAGAGCATCCGATAACAGGAGAAAAAGTTCCTGTTTGGGCTGGAAATTTTGTCTTAGCAGAATATGGCAGCGGGATGGTCATGGCAGTGCCAGCGCATGATCAAAGAGACTTTGAATTTGCAAAGAAATATGGTATTTCAATAAAAGTTGTTGTTAAACCAAAAGATAAAAATTTAGAAGTTTCTGAAATGAAAACTGCATTTACAGATGATGGAGTGTTAGTTAATTCAGAAGAATTTGATGGAACAGCCAATAGAGATGCAATACTTAAAGTTACAGAAAAATTATCGAAATCAAACTTTGGAAAAAGAACTACTAATTTTAGATTAAGAGATTGGCTTATTTCAAGACAAAGATATTGGGGAACACCAATACCGATTTATTATGATGAAGATGGTAATCCACAGCCAGTAGCAGAAGAAGATTTACCAGTAAAACTTCCTGAAGATGTAGTATTTCAAGAAGGAACAGGAAATCCGCTAGAAACTTCAAAGACTCACATTTATGAAAAAGATGGAAAACAGTATAAATTAGAAACCGATACTATGGATACATTTGTTAACAGTTCATGGTATTATTTACGTTACTGTGATCCAAAAAATGCTTCTGAAATCTTTTCGAAAGAAGATGCGAAATACTGGTGTCCAGTAGATATGTATATTGGTGGAAAAGAACATGCATGCATGCATTTAATCTATATTAGATTTTATACTAAATTCTTTAGAGATTTAGGATTGTTAGATTTTGATGAACCTGCAGTTAGAGTGTTTAACCAAGGAATGTTAAATGGTCCTGATGGAGAAAAAATGAGTAAGAGTAAAGGTAATGTAGTTTTACCTGAAACAGTTTCTGAGAAATATGGAATTGATACTGCTCGTTTATTTTTAGTTTCAGTTGCAAGTCAAGATAAAGATTTGAATTGGAGTGATAATGGAGTTGAAGGTTCACTTCGATTAATAAATAAAATTTTTACTTATGTAGAGAATGCACAGTTTGGTGAAACAAATGATAAATTACAAAGTAAACTACATTCTACAATTAGACAAGTGACACAAAACATAGAAGATATGAAATACAATCTTGCTGTAATAAAAATAAGGGAATTATTTGAAAGTATAGAGAAAAATGAAATTTCAAAAGAAGACTTTGGTTTATTTTTAAAACTTATAGCTCCAATAGTTCCTCATAGTGCAGAAGAATGGTGGGAACAATTAGGAAATACTGATTTTGTAATTGAGCAAGAATGGCCAAAATATGATGATTCAAAAATAGATGAAACTCTTGATTACTTAGAAGAAGCAAGTGATAATTTACGAAGAGATATACATGATGTTTTGAAACTTATCAAAGTAGAAAAGCCAAAAAAAATCACTATAATAAGTTCGAAGGCTTGGAAGTATGAATTTGTTAAACTGTTTAAGGAAGTAATTAAAATAAGTAGAAATCCGAAAGATGTTATAGGGAAAATTATGTCTTCAGAATTAAAACGATATGGTCAAGATGTGATGAAAATGATTCCTACATTTTTAAAAGATGAAAGCAAACTTCCAAAAATAGAAATCACTCAAAAGCAAGAACTAGTCAACCTTAAAGAATGTATGCAAGAGTTAGTAAAGGAATTTAATTGTCTTATAGAATTAGAAACTGCAGATGATTCAACAGAAGCAAAAGCAAAGAATGCCATTCCAGGAAAACCTGCGATTTTAATTGAATAAATATAATTGTTTTTTTTGTTTTATTTTTTAAAAGAGCTATTTAAATAATTAGTTATGATGTGTTTAGTAATAATTTTATCATAAACTCGTTTAATAATATCTCCTCTGCTTTGTCTATTTTTTGCGTTAAGAAGTTCATTAGTAAAATTTTCTGTTGTTTGAGAATTAATACTTACGATAGTAGGTTTATAATTAGTTTCTTTGTTTAGTATTTTAACAGTTAAAAATAAGTATGATTCATCAGCTTGTCTTTCAGAATTTTTTGGAATTAAAATATTTGCTTTAACATTTACACTAATTGGACCTCCAAAATAATCAATGTTTTGAAAATTATATATTAGAGGTGTTGTTTTACTAAAATAACCAAAGTCTTGAGGATATTTTAAAGATATAGTTTTTAACATTTCTTCAAGTTTAAATTTAGTTTGTATAACTTGAGGAAGAAGTAATAGTTCATTTTTAATTTCATTTTGTTCTCTAACAGTTGTTATTTTACCTCTTAAAGAACCAATATAAATAGTTTCAGAAATACTAAATGGTTTTTTAGAATTATTTTTTTTCCATAGAGAAGATTGGAATATGATTTCTTTACTTTCTAAAAAATCATAAGGTATCACTAATTTATTGACAATAAATTTATTAGTAAAATTAGGGATGTTTCCATTGTAAGGAACAGATAAAAGAAATTGTTTAGGTCTTTTTTTTTTTTTTTCTTTTGGTTTTTTCCTAGTATTTCGTTTATTTCTAGAATGATTTCTTCTTGGAATAATTATTTCAGGAAATTCATCATTTATAGTCCATTCTAAACTAGAAACCTCTTTTTTTTCAGGATTTGTTTCTGTATCATTAGACATAGTTATCATTTAAATCATGAAAAAAGTGCGTGTCCGAGGGTGGACGCAAACACCAAAAAAAAGCGACCTTGACTCTTCCTCAACCCTGCAACCCTCTAAGCACCGAAATCAATTCTTAGGGCTGCTTCATTCCTAATCTGACCCAGTTCGAAAAAATTACGATCCTAAAGGACAAGGCATCGACGGTCCAGACAAGACTTCTGGATAATGCAACGCCGCCCCTCGGACTTCGACTCTACCGACATCCGTTTGTAGTAACAGGTGAGGATGAGCCACCCAGTCTAGCGAACTATGAGAAGAACGAGCTATTTTTAAATATTGTCTATGAAATTAGAAATTGTGCAGGATTTTACAGAATTCCTAAAATAGTGTATGAATCAGGCATATTTCTTAACTTTCGGAAAATCTGAAATTAAGTAGAAATTTTTGTTAATTTTTTAACTTTCGGAAAATCTGAAAGCAGAGTAGAAATATTGTTAATTTCTTAACTTTTGGAAAATCTGAAAGTAGAGTAGAAATATTGTTAATTTCTTAACTTTCGGAAAATCCGAAAGCTTTATTAATTTCTATATCAAATATTTAGTTGGGGATGATGATGGAAGATACTATACTATTCTTAGGTACAGGGGGCGATTCTATAGTTGTTGGAAAACAAATGAGAGCTTCTGGTGGCATAATTTTAAAGTTTGGACAGACAGTAATGCATTTGGATCCGGGTCCAGGAGCTTTGATAAAAGCTAAACAGCAAGGTATTAATCCAAGAGAAACTACAGCTGTATTTGTAAGTCATAATCATTTGAATCATTGTTCTGACGTAAATTCAGTTCTCTCTGCTATGACCTATTCAGGAATTGATAAGAGAGGAATACTGGTTACTGATGAAGAAACATTATATGGTTCTGATGAAGAAGTGCCTATGGTTTCAAAATATCATCAAAATCTTGCAGAAAGATTCATGACTGTAAAACGTGGTTCTAAGTTTGGAATAAATAATATTAATATAATTGCAACTCATGCAAAACATACAGCCACTTCTGTAGGTTACAAATTTTATGCTGAAAAGTTCACTGTTTCATATACGGGTGATACTGCTTATTGTAAAGAATTAGTCGAAGATCATAAAGATTCGGATATCATAATTATTAATTGTAAATATCCTCTTGCTTTTTCTCAACCAGGACACATGAACGCTGCTGATGTTGAAAATTTTTTGAATAAAACAAAGCCAAAACTTGCAATTCTTACTCACTTTGGAATAAAAATGCTTGATGCAGATCCAATATATGAAGCAAGAGAAATTCAGAAAAAAACAGGAGTTCAAGTAACAGCTGCAAAAGATGGTTTAAGCATTAGTCCAAAATCTTATGCGAATGCTGCGAATCAAAGAAAACTTCGAACATTCTAGAATTACTTTTTTATTCTTTTTTATTTTTAAACATAATTTTAATAAAATTTAAATAGAGATTTCTAAAAAAAAGACTTATGTTAGAAGCAACTACTGGTTATATTCAGCAAAATTCTGAAAAAATACTTAATGTAATAGGATCTTTCTTTGTAGAACCTTTTAGAAATTCAGAATCTATTTGGATAGTTGCACCTTTATTATTAGTTATATTTGTTATGCAGTTGTATTGGGGATATTATCGAAAAGAAGATGTTGGTTGGGATACTATAACTGCAAATAGTTTAGTATTAATATTTTGTTCAATGGATTTATTAAGGTTTCTTACTCAAGGAAATGCATTTTCAATTAATCCTTTAGAACATGATTCAGGAATTAGTTTCTTAGTAATTATGATGCTTATATTTGGTCTTTTAATGTTGTTTGTAAATTTCTTTAGAAAATTACCAAAATTCATTGCACATAAAATATCAAATGTTTTCTCAGTAAATATTATGGCTTATATTTTGGTTGTCATAGTTTATCTAGGTATGTCTTTAGATTTTGCAACTTTGATAGGATCGTTTATTTTCTTTGTATTCATAAATACGTTTTTCTTTTTAGCAAGAAAATTTGTGCCATCATATTATTAGAACAATAAGCAATCCAATAAAACAACCTGCAGAAACAAATGGCATTGCAGGATAGAATTTATCTTTCTTAGCATATTTGAATAATAAACCAAGAGCGATTGTAATTACAAGACTCATAATGACTGCTTTAATGAAAGCAAATTCTGGAACTATACTTAATTTTATTAAATGCTCCATTGCAACTCCTGAGAAAATTAAAGGAAATGCAACATCTCCACCACCTAGAATCGCATTTCTTGATTTAGAAGGTTTAGGTAAACTTAGTTCAACTAATTTACTTTTTGAAGATTTCTTAGTAGTGGATTTTTTTGTTTTTAGAGTTTTATTTGTTTTCATATAAGGAATGTTTAATCCTGCAAAAATTTCACTTTTAGTTTGAAACTTAGCCATTTTAATCATGTGTTTAGATTGCCAAACTGCATACAAATCATATAATGATATTACTATTAAAAGCATTGAAGCCCAAAAAAGATCTAATAGTGGAACTATGAGAAGTGCAATTCCTGAATATACAAGAATTTCTGTTAAATTATGAATTAAAGATGTTCTTTTAAACATTTTAAGAAGTGCGAATATGAATGCTAAGAAGAATGCTATTTTGAAATTAACTAAAACTCCTAAAGATACACTCATCGATAAGAATACAGCAATGAAAAACCAAGTTTTCCAAATATTAACTTTACCGTATTTCATTATTAGAAGAATAAGCAAAGTTCCAAATAGTATTGCACTAACAAGATAAATGAATGAAGCTGAACCTTCCATTTCTGGTCTTTCGCCAAGAGTAGTGTCTCCATGTCTTACAACAATGCCATCATCTAATTCTATTATGTTAGTAATATCTGCTTTTATTAGATATAAGCCAAATACTTGTGTTAGAAGAAATATGCTTAGAAGAAGAATGGTTACATTTAGATTGTGCTTCATATAATTTAAGTTTAGCTCTTAGTTTTTTAATGTTTGTGTTTATTTTATTGTGTTAGTCTATTAAATTCGTTTAAAAATACTTCTGCAACTTTTTCATTGTGAAAGATTAAAATATTTTCATCGTTTTTTGTAGTTGCACTTTTAGTTGGATTATAACTTCCTGTGATAACTGTTTTACCATCAATAATGAACACTTTATGATGCATGGTATTTGAATTATTATCTAAGAAAACTTTCATATCTGTTTTATTCAAATATTTATGAACATTATATTGTTGGTTAATCCTGTTTTTTTCTAATAACCCTGTAACTTTCATAGTTTTATTTTTTTGAATTAAAATATTTGCAATATCTACATCTGTAAATGAAAACGTCATAAAAACAATTTCTTCTTGAGCTAATCTTAGTTCTGATAAAACTTCTTCTTTACAATTATCTTCAGGACAAAAATAGTTTTCAACAGTTGCATTATTGAAAGTGAATTTTGTAGTTTTAGTTTTATAATCCGGGAGATCAAGATTTAATTCTTCAAATTCTTTAAGATAATTATTTGCTAAAATTTTTGATTCTATATATATTAAATTATTATTATTTTTGTAGGCGCCATTATTTGTTGGATTCATTGAACCAGTGATGACTGCTTTTTCATCAAGGATGCAAAATTTATTGTGCATAAGACCAGCGCTAAAAACTTCTTTTCCAAAATTTTCATAATTATCTTCAAAAACTAATACTTCTGCACCTTTCAGGTTTAAAGTATTGGTTAAGTTTTCTAAATTTAAATCATAAAATGCGCATTTTATGTCTTCGCTAGTTGATAATTTTTGAATAAAAAAAGTTTCACAATCACTGTATGGACAAAATGCAACTTCCATGATTCCATTTTCTACTTGCAATTCATTTGAGAATGTTTCTTCGCCATAAAATATGTAGTACGCACTTGCAAGTACAATTAAAATTATGATTGTTTGTAATAATTTTTTTAGTTTCATGTTATTTTCTTTTTTGAAATTATTTTTAATTTTGTTATTTTATTTTTTATTCTGTTTTTAGTCTTTCTCTAATTTTATCGAAACTTTTTGCTAAACCATATTTTGTGTTTGGAGTGGTTTTCTCTAATAATTCAATAAGTTCATTTTTTTTTTCTTTATCGCCTATTTTCAATTTTTTTATTTTACAATAAGTCATTATTTCTTTTTCAAGAACATTATTTAAAATTATTTTTTGTTTTGTTTCAAATTTTTTGTTTAAGAGATATGATTTTAAGTCCTTATTTATTTCTCTATCTAAATTAGTTGGAATTAAATCAGCTTCTGATTTCTTTTTTACAATTATTATGTTTTTTACTTTTCCAAATATGCTTTGTAGAATATCTTTTGTCACTCGAAATTCTTTTGAGTTATCATCCAGTATTTTGATTTCTTTTTTTTTACCTAATTTCTTTTTAATCCTAATATCTTTTCTAACTCTTTTTTCTATTGCCCTTATGAATATTTTCTCGTCGATAGAGCTCGAATTCGTTGTTTTTTTCATAATCATTCTCCTAAAAATTTGATCTTTGGAATTCTTTGAAACATTTTATTTGGTTTCTGTTACCATTCTTGAATGGCTAAAAAATCGAAACCTTTAAATATTTTGTATAATATCTTAATAATTATCGGAAAGAGGTAATTGCAATAAAAAGTTAATATTCTTACATTCAACTTATACTCACCTCTTTTTCCCGGGGAGATTCCGTTTTTCTTGGAGTCTCTCAGGGTTTTTTAAATCGTTTTCTTTGATTTCTAGTGATGAAAAATAAGTAAACGCTTCCAGCCCCTACAATAAATCCAAATAGGAATAGTTTAATTAAATCAAATTCAACCCATATATTGTATTTTCTATCTTCTGGAAAATAAAAGTCTAATCTGCTGATTTCAAGTGCATACTCTGCAAATGTTAAACTTGAAAGTAAATCATATTCTTCAAGTGATTTTGAATATTCAAAATAACTGTAACCCATGATTGGGAAGATGTCTTTTGTTTGAAGCTCTGCGATTATTTTCTTAATTGATTCGTGTTTTTCAGAAAGCATAGACTCATATTCTTCTTCTTGGATTGTGAGGGCAGACATTATTATATTTGCTTCTGCTTTAGCTTTACTTGATTTAAAGATACATCTAGGATAATCTCCTTTATCGTGGCTATTATATGCTTCTTGAAGATCTTCTTTTATATTTTCAACAAGACTTGGAAGATAAAGTGCAACATAGTTAACTCTTTCTTCTGCTTCTGCAGCTTTTTTTAAACATATATTTCTAAGGTGTGCTTCATCAAGTTTGAACTCGCTTCCACTCATTCCAAAGAATTCAGTCCATACTTTCCCACTATATAGTCTTTCTTGAGCATATGCGATTAAATAGGCTGAAACGTTTGTCCAGTTTACTTCTGATAAGAATTCACCTGCTTCTGCTAATCTCTCATTAACTATGATGTAAGTTTCTAGATCTGAAAGAGTTTTTAGTTCAACAGCATCAATTTCTTGTTTTAAATCGAAGATTTCTGATGAGATGTCATCATAAGCATTGAATAATTGTTCTTTACTCCAGTCTTCAGTTTCAATATGTTTATATCTTAAATTTGCTGAAAAACAATAACTTGCCATTGCATAATAAGTTTTATTTGCATACGCATGTTCTGATCTATTTAAGAATTCTCCTGCCATATCGTAGATTGAATTGTTAGTTACTGTTCCTAAATTATCTCTAAGACTAAAGCTTCTTAGACAAAGAGCTTCAGCAACTTCTTTCATTCTTTCAGTATATTCTTCGTTGATAACTATTTCTTCAACTTTATTGTTATATGCTTTGCCTGTGAAGTGATACATTACTTCATCTAAGTTTCTAACTTTAACAAGAGTAATTTCTTTAAACGGATATTCTTCTTCAATTTCAGTGATATTAAGATCTGATTGCCATTTTGGTACAATAACTTTATTGAAGTTATTTTTAATCGCAGCTCCAATCTTTTTATCAAGACCTGCAACTGGGCCAATCATATTTCCTGAGTTAATAGTTCCTGTGATTAGAGTTTTATCATCAATAGGTGTATCTGATAGGACACTTATTGTTAGAACTGTGATTGCCGCACCTGCACTAGGTCCGCCAACAATACTTGCTTTCGCTCTAATTGTATAATAAAAATTGTATCTTGTACAATCTTTTTTTAGATAATCGCATGCAATTTGATTTGCATATCTAGTTGATATTTGCGTGTCTACTTTTGATAATGGGAATGAATCAATAAAGATTTTACCTGTTCCAGGTTTTATTTCTAAGACTACTTCTGCGATATCTCCAAAACTTTCATTTCCTGTGCCGCTAACAGTCAAAAGACTCATAGTTCCACTTTTTGCAATTACGGATGGGATGATGACTAATGCTAATATAAGTATTAATAATAGAAATCTGGATTTCATTTTTTTTTGTGTCTTCCTCTTTGTTCAACAATATTGAACCGTTCAATGGTTTTTTTAAAATTTTCAGACTTTTTATATCCTTCTAAAAATAATTCGAAAGCTTGTTTTGCAATTTTATGATGTTTGCTTTCTAAAGCCTGTTTTAAGAGGTGGATATCAACTGCTTTGTTTTCAATTTTTTCAGAGAAAAATGATAATCCGAAGTCAATAAAGTATATTTCATCGTTTAGAATCATATTTGAAGTAGTTAAATCTCCGTGAATTATTCCTTTATCATGTAGGATGGCTAATTTCTCACCAATTTCTTTGGCGAGACTTACATTGTCTTTCAATACATCTCGCAGTTTTGGGCCTTCTATGTAGCTCATTTCAATAGTTTCTGTTCTATCGTCTGATATTAGTTTTGGTCCTTTAATTGGTAAGATTTTTAGAATTTTTGCTTCAATTCTAGTTCTACTTTTTCTTAGTTCTAAATCTATTTGAGGTATCCTATACTCTTTCTTGATTCGTTTTTTGATTACTTTGTTGTTCTTTTCATCAAGGAAGATTTCTGCTTCCGCACCAGAACCTATAAGTTTCATTTAAGTTATGAATTGAACTTAATATAAAAGATTTTTGAAATTTGCGTAGATTTGCATAGATTAATTTAAGAATTGGTTTAAAAGTTGTATAAATAAAAATAATTAATTACAAAAGATGTCGTCCATTTCATCTTGTGAAAGCATTTTTCTGTTTAAATCGTTAATACTTTTTCTTTTAGTTGTAGTTCTAATTCTTTGAATTTCTTCTTCTTCTTCGAATAGTAAGTGATCTCTCATTTTTTTGTTCCTCCTTTTGTTTTTTGCTTTACCGTCGTCAAAATTTATTTTGTGAGTTGTTTTTTGTGCACATAAACAATATTTTCACTTTGGAGTAACAACAATCTAAGAACTAGTATTTAAATCTTTCGTTTAGTTATTCCTTTTTAGTAGTAACTATTTACTTATTAGTGGTATTCTGGAGAATTTTTTACAGGAGAAACAAGAATAAACAAGTTTTTTGGAAACAGTTCTAACACGACAATTAACTCCTGAACGAAGATATTTATTGCAATGTTTACAGAATTTTCTTTTAAACTCAGATTTTAAACTAATTTTAAACTTCATAGCAATTTTTCTGGCTAAATCAACATATCTATCAGAAAGCGTGGAATCTGTTAAAAACATCTCGTCAGCAAGAGAAAATAGTTTATCAATTCTACGATTAGCTATATCTAGTTGCTCTTTAGCTTTTTTCTGATATCTTGAAACCATGAAGAAGAAGAGCCTGTATAACTATAAAAACTTAATTAAAGTTAAGCAAAAACATTATAAACAACACAACTATCTTAATTTACATGGGTTTTTTCGATTTTTTAAAGAAAAAAGAGCAGTATAAAAAAATTAGTTTTAGCGAGATAGAAGAATATAATTCTAAGTTTGAAGAAGAAAATAGTTTTGATGATAAAATACTTGAGATGAACGAAGAAATTAAACAAAGAATAAGTCAAACAAAAGAAAATTTAGAATCTTTAAATAACGCTGGTTTAAAAAATGAGAATATACCAGAACGAGCAAAACATATTATGCAAGGAAACAAAAAGCAGTATATACATAAGACTAATCATTTCTTAGCACAAATAAATTTACCAAAAACAAGACAAGAAACAATTACATTTTCAAAAATTTTCACCAGTGAATTAGATCAACTAATGGCAGATACTCAAAGAAGTTATGCAGTTCTTAGAGAGTTTGTAGAAAAAGAATTGGCAACGGTAATTAGATCAATTAAAGGTATACAAGAATTAGCGTCAAAACAAGCAAAAGAAATTGAAGATGTAGGTTTTGAAGTAGTGGATCAAGTAAATGAAAAATTATCTGAATTAAATAATCAAAAGAAAACTTTGAAAGTAATACGGAAAAAAGAAAAAGAACAAACTGAACAGTTAAAAACTTTGAAAGAAAAAGAAAAGAAAATATTTTCTAAAATTGAACAGATGAAAAAAGGATCTGCCTATAAAGAACATTTGTCACTTAAAGAAAATCAAGAAATAAAACTTGAAGAAAGACAAAGACAAGAAAAAAGAATTGTTGAACGATTTTTGAGTATAGAGCGACCTTTAAGAAAATATTCTCATACTTCAATACATGCAAATATTATTTTGAAATATTTAGATAATGCTATAGTTGCAATTGAACATGATGATTCTTTAGAAATATTTGTTGTATTAGAATCAATGAAAAAAGGAATTTCTTCATTAGGATTAAAAGATAAACAGGAAGCGAAGTTAAAGAAAGATCTTGAAAATTTAACAAAAGAAAATCTAATTTCATTACGTGGTACTTTGATAAAACTAAAACAAGAAGAAGTAGATATAAGACGAAAACAAGTTCAAAATGATTCATTTGTTCGTTTAAGTGAACAAGAAAATATATTAGAAAAAATAAACGATTCAATTAAATTTGAAGAACAAGAATTAAGCCATTTGAAATCAAGTCTAAAACAAACAACGCCGGATAAAATAATAAAACAAATATCTGAATTATTCTTAAAAATAAATATTATAATAGAAAATGAATGAACTACAAAAATTTGTTAGTAATTTTACTGATGAAGAAATACCTGCTGTATACAAGAAAGGTAGAGAGTATTATTTAGTTCCGGCAAAAGTAGAACAACAAGCAAAAAAAATATCACGAGATCCATCTTCTATTGGATTATATTTAGGAGAGGAAAAGAATAAAAAGTTCATGGCAAGTCCAGCATTACTTGAATTAATTGCAAAGAAAAGTGAAGTGAAAGTATTTGTTGGAGAAAAAGCAGAATGGTTATTTTTATGTGGGCGAGATGTTTTTGAAAAAAGTATGTTTAAAATGAATGTGAAAACAGGAATCGTATTAGTTCAAAACAAAAGAGATGAAAATATTGGACTTGGTAAATTAGATAAAGAAAAAGGATCAATACTTTTGACTAATCTATTGGATCGAGGAGATTATCTTAGAAGAGAACAATAATAAAAATTTAATATTAATTTGAATTCTCAGTGTTTTAAAATTTCAATACCAGGAAGCGTTCCAGATTTAATAAATTCTAAACTAGCACCGCCGCCAGTAGAAACATAATCAAATTCTTTCTTAAGATTGAGTTTGTCTATTATGGTTGTACTGTCGCCACCACCAATTATAACTTTAGCTTTACTAAGAGCTAGATATTTTGCAATTTCAATACTTCCGTTTGCAAATTTTTCAATTTCATACATTCCTAAAGGGCCGTTCCAAAAAATTGTTTTAGCATTGCTTAATTCTTTTTTGAAATGTTCAATGGATTCTGGACCAATATCTAAACCCATTTGAGCCACTGGAATCATATTTGCAAGAACAGTTGATTCTTTAGAATTTTCTTTTGGTTGGCTAGCAACAACAATATCTTTTGGCAAGATTAGTTTTTCATTATTAAGTAAAAGTTTTGCTGCCATAACTTGTTCTTTTTCAAAAAGAGAAGTTCCAACAGTGTAACCTTTAGCTTTATAGAACGTGAAAATCATAGCACCGCCTAAAAGAAGTTTATCAACTTTAGGAAGTAAAGAATTAATCACAGGAAATTTATTTGAAAATTTTGAACCACCAATAATAACCATAAAAGGATGTTCAATTTTAGTGAAATCTAAGTTTTCAATTTCTTTTTCAATAAGTAAACCTGCGCAAGAAGGAATAAATTTTGGAACTCCGACAATTGACGCGTGTTTATTATAAGAAACACCAAAAGCATCATTAACATAAATATCAGCTAAAGATGCAAGTTCTTTTGCAAAGTCTTCATCATTGTCTGTTTCTTCTTTATGAAATCTAACGTTTTCAAGTAAAACAATTTTGTTATCTGGAATTTCAATGTTAATACAATCATTAAGTTTTGCAACTTCTCTGCCAGTAAGTTTCATCAAGTAAAGAGCGAGTTTGTCGGTTTTAAGTTTTGGAATAATTTTACCTTGAGGGCGACCCATGTGAGTTAGAATGATAACTTGCTTTGCTTTTTTTAATAAATATCTAAGAGTAGGTACGCTTTGTTTAATTTTAAAATCATCTAAGATGTTGCCTTTAGCATCGACTGGAACATTGTAATCAACTCTTAGAAGAATACGCTTGTTAGTTATATCTAAATCAGTAAGTTTTCTCATAAAAGAAATAAATGCTTAATGAGTATATAAATTTATTTACCAAAAGAAAATTAATTAATAAAAATTAGAAATAAAATAAAAAGAATAATTGCTTCTAAAGAAGCATTTTGACTATATCTACAACTCTATTACTATAGCCCCATTCATTATCATACCAGCCAATAATTTTGACTAATTTGCCATGAACTTTAGTTGAGTCTGAATCAAAAATACAAGAATGACTATTTCCAATAATGTCTGTACTTACAAGAGGATCTTCACTGTATTCTAAAATTCCTTTAAGTTCATTACTTGCAACATTCATGAAAAGACTGTTAATTTCTTCTGCAGTAGTTTCTTTTTTTAGAACTACAACAAAGTCTGTAATGCTTCCATCAGGAACAGGAACTCTCATAGCCATGCCATCAAGTTTTCCATCTAATTCAGGAATTACTTTACCAACTGCTTTAGCAGCGCCAGTACTTGTAGGAACAATGTTTACAGCCGCACTTCTAGCTCGTCTAAGGTCACTATGAGGTGCGTCAACAAGTCTTTGATCTGCGGTGTAAGCATGAACAGTTGTCATGAAACCTGATTCAATTCCAAAATTATCATTAAGAACTTTTGCCATAGGAGCAAGACAATTAGTAGTGCATGAAGCATTATCAATTATGTGGTGGATTTTTTTATCATAATCGTGTTCATTAACTCCTTTAACTAAAGAGAAGTCTGAGTTTTTACCAGGAGCTGAGATTAGTACTTTTTTAGCACCTGCTTTAATATGTTTTGAAGCGCCTTCATGGTCTCTAAAAAAACCAGTACTTTCAACGACAACTTCAACACCCAAATCTTTCCAAGGAAGATCTTGCGGGTTTCTTTCTGATAAAACTTTAATTTCTTTTCCATCAATAATTAATGCATGATCATTAAAGCTAACAGAACCATGATATTTTCCATGAGCAGAATCATATTTGAAAAGATGAGCTAAAGTTTTTGTATCAGTTAAATCATTAACTGCAATAAATTCAATTGCAGGGTCTTTAATACCTGCTTTTAGAACCATACGGCCTATTCTGCCAAATCCATTAATTGCTACTTTTACTGTCATAAATATTGCCTCTTTTTTTGGTGGTATATTTATGAGCTTAAAAATAATTTTTAAGTGTCATAAATTATCCCTCTTTTATTTTGAATTATTATTTGAAAATGTTATATTCCTGAATGTTTAAAATTTTCATTAGTTTTTTTCCAAATCTCTTCATAAGTTGTTAGTTTTTGCTTTATAAGAATTTCGGTTAAAGATTCAAGTTGAGCTCTCATCATTGCAACTTTATAAGTATTAATCATTAAGAGTTCTTTAAGCTCTTGTTTAGACATATCAGTTAAGCTTTTCTCAAATTTTTCTTTAATTTCATCTTGAACTTTTTTATTAATGGGCAATACAACCACCTCCAAACCATTGATATAATCCTAATAAGACTATAAAAAAGTTGTGAAAAATAAAATGAATGTATTCAGAAAGTTTTTCCTTTCTGAAAATGTAAAAATTAAATTAAATTATTAACATTATTTCTTAAGATAAATTGTTCTGCTTGGAAAAGCCATCTCAATTTTTGCTTTCTCAAATTGTTTTTTAATTTCTGTATTAATTTGATCTTTAATAGTTATAATATTATTCAAATCTTTAATCCAGTAAATTGTTAAGATGTTAAGAGAACTGTCTGCAAATTCAGAGAAACCAACAATTGATTCATCCTTAGTAAGAGTATTTTTTTTAATGATGTCTTTAAGGATTTTTTTTGCTTGTTCCATTTTTTTAGAACTTGTAGCGTATTCAACACCAATAGTCATTTTTACTTTTCTAGCTTTTTCTTTAGAGACGTTTTCTAAAATGCTGTCTGCAATTTTTGAATTAGGAACAATCATTAAGAAACCATCAAGTGTTTCAACTTTGGTAGTTCTAAGACCAATTTCTCTGACCCAACCATCATGTCCTTCAACTTTAATCCTATCGCCAAGTTTGAAAGGTTTATCAGTGATTATTGCAAAGCCACCAAATAAGTTTGCAAGCATATCTTTTGCTGCAAGTGCAAATGCAAGTCCACCAATACCAAGTCCTGCGAGTAAAGATGAAACATTATATCCAAATCTATCAATTACAATAATTGCTGCAATAATTATTAGAACTGTTTTTACTAATTTTCTAATTAGAGGAACTAACGCATCATCAAGATCAGATTTAGTTTTAGCAGTTATAGGTTGAATGTAGTTAAGAATTAATGCATCAACAAATGTAATTACAATCCACGCAATATCAATAGTCCATAAAATGCTTATTGTATTTGCAAAAAAGTCTATTCCTTTAGGGCCTAATGATAAAGTATTTACTGCAAAAGAAAACCCTAAAATAAAAACTAAGACAACTAGTGGTTTTTCAAGAACATTTACTAAAATATCATCTAGTTGAGTTTTTGTTTTTTCCGCTTTAACTCTGATAATAGTTTTACTAATAAAGAAAAATAATTTTCCAATAATAATTGAACCTATTGTAATTCCAAAGAAAATTAAGTATTGGAGTAAGGTATTTCCAAAATAGGTTAAATTAAATATTTCTATCATCATAATTTATCTTAAGGTTTAATTTGTGTTTCCATCCATGAAAGAAATTCTTCATTAGCTCTACCATTAACTCTGATAATTGCTGGCATATCATAAGAACTAAGTTCACGAACAGTATCTTTTACTTCTTCTTCACATCTATCGAGTGTTTTAACTAGAAGAATAGATTCAGGATGTTCTTTTAATTTTCCTTCCCAGTAATAGATTGATTCTGATTGTAAAATGTTTGCACATGATATTAATTTGGAATCAATTAGTTTTGTAGCAATTTTTTTTGCTTCATCTTTATCTTTGCATGTAATGTAGTAAATAATCATTTTTCCACCTTAGTTGTTTATTTTTTTCTTTTTTTATGATCTTTAACATAAAGACTTGTTTTGATAATTTCAAAAACAGTTTCAAGATCTGTTTTATCAACTACATTTCGAAGTTCAATTCTGGCTGAAGCTTTAGCCAGTCTCATTATGCCGAGAATTATTCTAGGACCAATGTCAACTAAGAATTCATCTTCATCAATTTTAAGTTTTGATGCAAATTCAATTATATCTTTTTTTAGTTTTTCGTCAAATTTAACATCAATCATGTGAGCATATTCAATATAATCTTTGATAAATAATTCATCATTAATTTCTAAATTCTTTTGTCTATCAGAAACAATTTTTTTAGCAATATCTATGAATTCTTGTTGATTAGGTTTTCTAATGAAGAAAACTAAATGGAATCTTGTTAAGAGTGCTGGGTCAAAAGGAATTTGTTTAAGCCAAATATCAGGCTTTCTTCCGACAAATTTATCTCCTTTAGGATTTGCTGTTGCTAAAACACTAATTCTTGCGTCAAAACGAAGATGATTATTTGCTTTATCATAAGTTACAAAACCTTTTTCCATAGCATTAAGAAGAGAACCTCTATCTCGAGTCTTCATAAGATTTAATTCATCAATGCAGCAAATACCATTGTCAGCCATAGGAAGTAGACCTATTGTGATTTCTTTACCTTTAACAGCTGCGGTAAGACCTACGCCGCTTGTTCCTGAACCAAGACCAAAAGAGGCTATAGGTGCTAAGTCGTTAACTGATCTAAGAATGTCTGTTTTTCCAGTTCCAGGATCTCCAAGTAAAAGAATATGTGTTTTATCTGTTGCAAATAATTGAAGTTGAGCTGCTTTTTTTACAACATCCATGCCAACTATGTGGGGTGCAATAAAATCTTTAATTTTTTCTTTTGCAACAGTAGAGAAATCTAAATATTTTTTTTCACGGACTTGTTGTTCGATACAATCATTCCAAATTTTTGATTTTGCAATTATTTCAGAATCTTCCATTGCAGGATTTATGCTTGGAAATAATGCATCTTCAATTAATTTCTTTGAAACTTTTAATGTTTGATAAGAAACGCCTACTTTTTCATGACGAAGAAGATGTTTTACTTCTTTAAGATCGCTTTTTTCTAAAAATTTACCAATACTTGCAAGATCTTCTCGTTTTTTTTTTGATAAAGGCCAAATTGATTTGATAAATGACATATTTACTACCCCTAGCGTCTAAAAAGATTGCGTTAATATAAAGTTTTCGTAAGTTTGTATATTACTTGTTTCAACTGTTATAATATAGATATTACACTACTATTTCCAAAAGCTTTTTATACGCAAAACCCTATACTGTTGTGGGGAAATGCAAAAACAGTATATTCATTTTTTAAAAAATGGACGATTTTGATAGATTAATAGAAATACAAAGAATGACTGCTTCAAGTCTAAGATTGGAGAACGAAGTAGATAATAAAATCAAATTATTGGACATAATTTCTAATTTAACCGCAGGAAAAGGCGGTGGAAGAATACCTATGGAAGCAGTAATTATTGAAGCGGACATGGAAGGAGTTTCTGAATCTCAAGTAAATTCTACAATAAGCGCTTTGAAAAGAGATAGATTAGTTTCAGAACCAGAACCAGGATTTATTCGATTAATATAGACAAATTCTTATTATTCTTAATTTTATTAAACATTTAGAAACCAAAGAGTGTTTTTTGTGAAGCGCCTTTAATTATATCATCAAAATTCTCATTATAAAAAAATAAAACTCCATCTGCAAGTGGTTTAACTTGTTTTTCAATATAATGATCATAATCAATTCTAGATTTATGAAGTTGAATAGGTTCTGGACCATTAATAGTCATATAATAATCAATAATGTTGCTAGTAATTTTTGGAAGCATACGAGCAGCTTTAACATGTGGTGGAGTTGTTTTAGTATAACTTGCAAGATCTTTTCTAATGGCTTTTCTATAAACAAGTAAATCATCAAGTTTACCATTTTTTAAGTCTTTTACAAACTCTTTAACAAAATCTCCAACTTCTTCTTTGTTGAAAACTTTTTGAATGAGTGTTAATTGAAATTTTTTTGCAAGTTTTGTCCAATCACGTCTAACAAATTCAAGACCAACAAAATCCATTTTTTCTGAACCATCGCTCTCAATCTTTAATCCAGCGTATCTTTTTTTAGAACCTTCATCAGAACCCCTGGCTTTTGGCATTAAAAAACGTCTATAAGTTTTCTCAAATTCAAGTTCTAAAAAACTATCAATTCCATAAGTATCCTTAATATGTTTATCAAAGAAAACATTCATTTCATCCTGAATTTTTTTACCAAGTTTGAACGCTTCTTCTTTAGATTCAACTTTTAAATTAATAAAAATACTATCAGTATCACCATAAATTACTTCATAACCTTTTTCTTCAACTTTCTCAGCTGTAAGTTTAATTAAATGTTGACCAAAATAAGTTATAGCATTAGCAATAGCAATACTATGAAATCTAAAAACGGGATTTGCTAATACTCCAAACATTGAATTCATAAGAACTTTAATTGCAGAACTACCAATTTTATCGTTATCTTTTTTCCGTTCATCTCTGGCTTTCCAAAGACGAGTAAGCATATCGGTTAAAATTCCTTTTTCTTTTCTAAAGTGCGCACCATTAGGAGCTTTGATTAAATCTTCGCCTTCTTTTGGATTTTTAACATAAGTGAAAGGATCAATATTGAAAGTTCTCATAATGCTAGGATATAGAGATTTAAAGTCGCAAACAATTATGTAATCATAAATACCAGGTTTTGAACTCATAACAAATCCGCCTTTAATTCTTTCTTCACGATCACCAAAATTAGCAGAAGGACCAACATAACCTTTTTGTTTAAGTTCTCTAAGATAAAGAGAGTCAAAAGAAACAATACTGCCCTTAACTTTATCAAGTTGAACTCCAGTAAGCATAGAACGTTTAATAGTTAAATCAATAACACCTGTTTTTTTAAGAATGTCATAAACAAGGATTGAATCTTTAAGATTATAATCTGCAAGTTTTTGAGGATCATTATCGAATGCATCTTGAATTTCAGTTCCTTTGTTTTCATGACCAATAGTTTTTTGGTCGCCAATAAGGACTTTTGCTGCAGTATCAAGTTTATAATCTGGAAGTTTAATGAATGAAATCTTCATCAGCATAATACCATCAAGAACAATACGGCCAGGAATATTAGCTGTTGAATCTTTAAAAAAAGATTCTTGTCTTCTAATAGCACAATTCCAATCAGAACGACCAAGAGTAAAAGGAATTTTATGTTCCTGGAATTTTTTTTGTAGAATATCCAAGTCAAAGTCAACAAGATTCCAACCAGTAATAATATCAGGATCAAGTTCTGAAACTTTTTGTTTGAAAGCCATTAAAAGTTCTTTTTCATTATTAAGAGAATCAGCACCTTTAAGATTTTTATTTTTAGAAACAATAAGAACATTAGAATAATCTCCTGTGTAAAGAGAAATTGAAAAAATTTGTTTAGCGTCCATTGACGTTTCAATATCAAATGAAAGAATCTTAAGTTTTGGAACCCAATCAATACCCTCAAGCTTTGGGTTTTGATAAACTCTATCAACAAATTGGTCTTTCTTAAAATCACCTTCAATATTCATAGAAGCTTTAATTTCATTATCCATTAAAAAACGCATAACAAGACGAATATCTGCTTCAAAACAACCAATGTTTTCATCAAGAAAACGAGAACGAAGATAAGATTGTTCTTGAGTGTTATCAATAATAATTTTAGTCATAGTTTCTTTATCAAAATTAAGAAGATCAGTATTTTCATAATCAAACTTAGCAAGTTTCTTAGCTTTTTCTAAATGAGATGATCTGATGTAAAAATAAGGTTTGAAAAGACTAACAGTCAAGAAAGACTCACCATTTTCTAATCTACCAAAAAGATAGATATATGATTTATTATCAATAGTTCTATAAGTTGGATAAACAATAAATCCTTTCATAAATTTTCCTCGTAAAATTTATGGCACAATAAACTGCACCACTTTAGTTGTTTCATGATAAAAAAAGAAATTAGCATATATAAAGGTAGTGGGAATAAATATCTGGGAAATATTTAAATATGAATTATCTCACAATTCTAATATGAAACACCATACTTCTTTTGGATCCACCATGATTTTTGTTTTCATAGTTTTTTCTTTAACTCTTTCAATGACTATGGAATTTGACGATACTAATGAGCTTGGAGAACGTTCAAGAACAAACAAATTTTTTGATAAAGGAATGGATAGAGAAAAAGATTTGCGAACAAATATACAGTCTAATTTAGGATCAAGTTCTGAAAGTATAACTAAAACTAATTTAGGTAATGCAGGTTGTGTGGATACAGATGGAAATATTAATTATGATGAAAGAGGAACAAGAACAATAAATGCAGTATCTAAAACTGATACTTGCACTGATTCGACTGGTGTCTTTACTACTTCTCAGAGTGCTTATTTAAAAGAATATTATTGTGTTGGAGATGAAGTTTATGAATGTCCAAATAGTTGTTTACAAGGAAAATGTATAACTAATCTTCAGCCTTTTTGTAATGATACTGATGGTGGAATAAATGGAGTTGATTTTGGAGTCGTCACAACTGAAGATGGTTCTTTTGATGATTATTGTTCAGCAGCCAATGATGCAGTTAATGAATATTCTTGTTCAGGAACTGATGTTATTATAAGTTATTTGCCTTGTACTAATTCTGTTTGTGAGAATGGTGCTTGTTTAAATAATGGTACGGGCGGGAATCAAGATTTTTGTAATGATACTGATGGAGGGATAATTCCTTTTTATTTTGGTATTGTAACAACTCAAGATGGTTCTTTTGATGATACTTGCATGGATAATAGTACTTTAGAAGAATATTATTGTGAAAATGACTTGAAATTATTAGCAAATGTAGCTTGTAATAATGGTTGTTTAAATGGTGTTTGTTTAAATGAAAGTGCAGGTGGAAATCAAAATTTTTGTAATGATACTGATGGTGGATTAGAATATTATGATTTTGGAATTGTAACAACTGAATCTAATTCATTTAATGATACTTGTTATGGTGATAGTTTACAGGAGTATTATTGTTTAAATAATACACAATTATCAAATACGAATGTTTGTCCTAATGGGTGTGAGAATGGTATTTGTTTAAATGAAACAACTACTACAACTTACTGTGAAGATACAGATTATGGTCCAAACGAATATGTTTGGGGTGCAACAATTACTAATATCAATACTTTAAATGACACTTGTTTATCGAATAATTCACTTTTAGAATATACCTGTTCAGGAACTCAAAGAGTATCGCAAACAATAGGTTGTGAATTTGGTTGTGAATTTAGTGTTTGTTTGCATGGTTGTGTTGATTCAGATGGAAGTAACAAATATACTAGAGGAACTGTAACAACAAATTTATTTGTTTATAATGACAGTTGTTCAAATGATGATGTTACGGAATATTCTTGTATGGGAGAGTATATGTCTTCAACAGGTCTTTCATGTGATGGTTTAGGTTGTGATAATGGTGCATGTAATGAATTAACTGTTATTTCTGTTGCAGCAGGTGGTTTCCATACATGCGCTTTAAAAAATGATGGAAATGTTCATTGTTGGGGTCATGCTGATAATGGACAATCAGATGATTATTATGGTGGCGATGCTATTGCAGTTTCAACAGGGAAAGTTCATTCTTGTGTCTTAAAAAGTAATGGGAATGTTCATTGTTGGGGTGATAATAATTGGGGCGGAACGGATTATGGTCAAGCAGATGATTATTATGGTGGTGATGCTATTTCTGTTTCAGCAGGAAAATATCATACTTGTGCTCTAAAAAGTAATGGGAATGTTCATTGTTGGGGTAAGAATGATTATGGTCAAGCAGCTGACTTTAATGGAGGAATTGCTGTTAAACTTTCATCAGGTGACTATCATAATTGTATTATACAAAATGATACTCTTGTTTATTGTTGGGGTAGAGATGATTATGGTCAATCAAGATATCAAATGGGTACTCCTGCGGCTACTTCAGTTTCAGCAGGAGGACATCATAGTTGTAGAACTAGATCGGCTTCAACTTACATTAATTGTTACGGGTTGAATGATGATGGTCAATCTGAAAATTTTTTTGCACATACAATTTCTGAAGTTTCATTAGGAACTTATCATACTTGTGTTTTAAAAACAAATGGAGCTGTTGTTTGTTATGGGAATGATTTTTATGGTCAATCACATTCTTATCCGTATAAAAACGCGATTGGAGTTTCAGCTGGATATCATCATACTTGTATTTTAAAAGAAAATGGAAGTGTTTATTGTTGGGGTGACAATTTTTATGGTCAATCAGAAGGTTATAGTTGTTAATAATTTTTTTAATTTATTTTTATCAAATTGAAGAAATTAAATCAAATACATATTCCATAGAACCATCATTTGTTATGATGACATCAAATTCTTTTTTGAAGTCATCAAGTCTTTCTTCTATTTTTTCATTAAGAAAAGCAATTTTTAGAATGCAATCATGCTCTAGACCTTTGCTCATTCCTAAATCACCTATAGAATCTCCAAGAAGAATTAGGTTTGTTCTGTTTCTTACTTTAGCAATGTTTTGATTTTCTACTTGAACTTTGGATTTATTGAAAACGTGAATTATATTTCCTTTGTAACCATTGATAGTATTATCTTTTTTGTAATTGTAGAAGTTTGCAATGATTGAAATATTGTCAAAAGATAAATTTTCTTTTTTTAAGAAACCTTCAATTAAATCTCCAAGACCTGATGAGAAAATTAAAAGAGGGATATTTTTTTTGTTTAAAAAAGTTAAAAGATCAGAAGTTTTATCTCTAAAAATTTTATTATATCTTTTTATTATATCTTCAACAACCGATTTATTCATTTCTGATTCAACCATTAAATCAACATGTGTTTGCCACCATTCAATCATCATTTTATTTCTAAAATCAGGATCGACTTTTGAGTCAATCTCGAAAGGATGATATTTTTTAAATAAATCAAATGCTTTCTTTGGATAATCTTCTGTTAAGTAATTTCCTTCTCTAATTAGAGCAATTCCTGAAGGAGTTTTTCTACCATTAATTATGCTTTTAGTTAATGTTCTATCAAAATCAGAAACAACATGAAGATTAGAAAAACCATCTTCTTTAAGTTTAGAGATTTTCTTTTCAAACTCTTTTTTATTGGAGATAATTACTTTATTAAACATGAATAAATAAATATTAGCTTAACATATAAATCTTTTTAAACAAATACGATTAACTATTTACCATGCCTAAACGAATAATGGTCGTTAAAAAAGAGAAATGTAACCCAGAAGGTTGCGGTGGATTCCTCTGTATGAGAGTTAGTCCTAGCAATAGAGCTGGAAAAGACGCGATTATTAAATCATCTGATGGCAAAGTTGCAGTCAATGAAGAAGTTATAACTGATGGCGATAGAATTGCAGCAAATAAATGTCCTTTTCACGCACTTGAAATGGTTAACTTGCCTGCAGAATTAGATAAAGAACCAATACATCGATATGGTAAAAATGGTTTTGCATTATACAATTTACCAACACCTATGTTTGGGAAAGTAGTTGGAATAATTGGTCGAAATGGGATTGGAAAAACAACTGCGATTAAAATATTAGCAGGAGTATTAGAACCAAATTTTGGGAATTTTGAAAATGATGAAATTGATCCTCATGAAGCATTAATCGAATATTTTAAAGGAACTGAAGCGCAAACATTCTTTGAAAAAAGAAGAAAAGGCGAAATAAAAGTTTCATATAAACCACAGCAAGTAGACATGATACCAAAACAATTCAAAGGTACAGTTCAAGAATTATTAGAAAAAGCAGATGAAAAAGGAATACTTGAAGAATTATCAGAAAAATTAGAATTAAAAATGATATTGGATCATGAAATTTCTAAAATTTCAGGTGGAGAATTACAAAGAGTAGCAATTGCAGCAACAGTAATGAAAAAAGCAAATGTATATTTCTTTGATGAGCCAACATCCTATTTAGATATAAAACAAAGATTAAAAATTTCAAGATTTATCAGAGAATTAGCAGATGAAAATACTGCGGTTATTGTTATTGAACACGATTTAATTATTCTAGATTACATGACTGACTTTACACATTTAATGTATGGAAAACAAGGAGCATTTGGAGTTGTATCATTAATAAAAACAACTAAAGCAGGAATTAATATTTACTTATCAGGATACTTAAAAGATGAAAATATTAGATTCAGAGATCATAACATAAAATTCTTAAGGAAACCATTTGAAGTTGTAGGTCGAGAAGACGAATTAGTAACTTGGAATGACTTATCTTACAAACAAGGAAGTTTTGATTTGAAAGTGAATAGTGGAACATTAAATCAAAGTGAAACTGTAGGTATACTTGGAGAAAATGGAATTGGAAAAACTACTTTTGTAAGAATACTCGCAGGGCAAATTGACACTGAAGATAAAATCTCAGCACTTAGTATTAATAATCCTGATGCATTAAAGAATGGATATTTGAATGAATTAAAAGTTGCATTTAAACCACAGTACTTAGAAGCTACAGATGAATTAGTAATGACTTATTTACAAAACGCAATTGCAAGATATAGAGCAATAGTTATTGACGCATTAAACATAGAACCATTATTCATGAGAAAACTTAATGAACTAAGCGGTGGAGAATTACAAAAAATAGTAATTGCCAAAGTATTAAGTGAAGAAGTTGATATAATTTTAATGGACGAACCAAGTGCGTACTTAGATGTAGAACAAAGATTAGAAATTTCAAAAGTCATAAAAGATGTAATGGAACAAACAGGAAGAACAGCATTAATAGTTGATCACGATTTATTATTTATAGATTATTTGTCAGACAAATTAGTTGTATTTGATGGTGTGCCTGCAATTAGAGGCGAAGTTAAAGGACCATTTGTTATGGAAAAAGGAATGAATAAATTCTTAGATGATATTAAATTAACATTTAGAAGAGATGAAGAAAATAATCGACCGAGAGCAAATAAAGAAGAAAGTAGATTAGATAGAGAACAAAAAGCAAGTGGCAAGTTGTATTACTTATAGTTCTGAAAAGTTATTGTTTTAAATTAAAAAGAATGCTCAGAAATGTTCCAATTTCTGGCATCCGTAAAACAAAAGTTTTACTTAGGAAATAAAAAAATAAATTATTAGTTCTAAGTTGCAAGACCTCCAATCCAAATATTTCCTTGATAAGAATCTTTAGCTATGTTTGAATTTGGTGAAATTAAAAATTCAATTTCATAAGTTGAGTTCTCACCTGTTGGTAAAATTTGGTTAATTTGTTTATATTTGTCTGAAAGTTTAATATTAGAAATACTAATGTTTTCTTTATTAATTAAACTATCTCCAATTAAATCTGATGCTTTAACAACTAAGTCTAAATCAACATTACCCGTATTTTTTACTGAGATTGTTTTAGTACTTGTTTGTCCTGGAATAATATTAAATTCAAGAGTTGAATCAACTTTTAGACTTGCAAGTGGTAATAATTCAAAGCCAATAAAAATTTCGATTTCGTCAGATTCATAATCATAAACTCTGGAAGTAATTGAATAGTTATTTGTTTCTATGAAATAATCTATGTCAAATGTACCTTTGAAAATTATGCTGCTTGAATTTCTAGAATCTTCAATTAGTAAAAATTCTTTTGAATTAAAGATGACACTAGTTTTATTAATTTCATCTAAAGAATCTTTGTCAGTTACTTCAACTAATACTTCAACTGTTTTTTTAGAATTACTAATTGGATTAATTTGAATTCCAGGATTTTCAGATTCATCAATTAAAATTTGAAAGTTTAAAATTTCAGGATTATTATCAAGAACATTTGCTGTAACTATGATTTGAGCTTCTGCAAAGTTTGCTGATTCAATAGCAGTTCCGCCAATAAAACCTGCAAATGCAGTAGCTTCTGAAAAATCTGCAAGATTGTTATTTGTGTCGGTGTGATTTGTTCTTTTAAGACTTTTACCTGGTGCGATTTCTAATGCGGGATTAGATTCATAGAATGAATCATTTATGTTTGTAGCACTTCCCCATGCAACAGTATCAATGATTGTATTATTATTTATTAGCGCAACGTATGCATCCGTATTTCCAAGTCCCATAGCTTCTTCAAAATCCGCATCAGGCCAAGAAGGGTCATCTTTATCTATGCTAAAACCACTGTCCGCTATCAACAAGTATCCTTTTGGTAAGATGTAAGATCCCAAGGGTAGAGTGACGTCAGAAAATGAAGTTTTTGTAGCGAGAGTCCAATCACTAAGATTAATTTTTGTTTCTCCATCATTGTATAATAAAATTGCTTCACCACCATTTTCATCATTAATAGGATCATATAATACTTCGTCAATGATGACTGCGCCAAAGACTGGTGGTAATATTAAGAACAAAATTCCAATACAAATACTCATAAATTTTAAATAGTTTATTTTCATATAATGCACCTCCAAATAATGCAAACATTTTTCTATGAGCAAACATTCTTAAAAAGAGTTAACTAAAAAAAATCGAAGGAATTTTGAGTATGATCGAAAAAAAGAATTTACATTTAGGAGTAAAAACAATTGCAATAATATCTTTAGCAATAGTAATACTAATATTACCTTTGACTTTAATTTTGTTTAATAATACCTATTTTTATTCACAATTTGAACATAATGGAATATACGATAAAATAAATCAAACAGAAGCAAATCTAATTGCAGATAATATGGTTGAATTCTTTAAAGGAGATGCAGAACTTGAGAACTTTGAAGGAACCGAAAAAACTCACATGGAAGATGTGAAAGTTTTATTTGATAAATTTCTGTTTGTAATGAATATATCTTTGATAATATTTTTATTTAGTTTTGTGGCATTAATTTTAATGAATAAAGAAGGATTCTTAGATGATTTTTTCAAAATAATATTTTTATCAGGATTAATCGCATTTGTGATGATAGTACTAACATTCTTATCATCATTAAATTTCTCAATAACATTTGAAGGATTTCATAAAGTATTTTTCCCACAAGGAAATTATATATTTGCAGATAATTCTTTAATAATAACTTTATTTCCAGAAGCATTCTTTAAAGCAACATTAATAAAATTATTAGTTTTATCATTATTCATATCTTTACTTGCAATGGTTCCGCAATTCATATTACATAAATTACGAATAAAACCACGAATGGTTAAAGAAGAAATGAATAAGAAGAATGAAGTTACTCTTAATTCTCAAAATAAAAATAAAAAATAAAATATTATTATTTAGCTAACTTGTTTAGTTCTGATTGTACAATTGCTGGCATGACAATTCCAACTAAAATGTAGACAATGAACCATAAAAGTGTGTGATTATCTTTTTTCACTTTTTCAGCAAATCCTTCGCAGTATTTATATGCCCAAAAAATATTTGCTATTGGTATAATAATTAACCAACCTGTTGGAATATCGGCGCCCATTTTGTTAATTTCATTTTTAGTTGAAACTAACCAATAAATAGAGTAGATGCCTAGTGTGATAATTGAGAAAAGATACACTAAGAAAATATTTCTGTGCTTTACCATTTTTTTTAAACCTCATTAATTTGATTGAATATTGTTATTTATGGAATAATCGTTATAAAAAAGTTGTCATTTATTTTTCAAATAGCATTATTAATAAAAAAATAAAAACTTATTTTACATCATAGCAGAAATTCACATTTCTGAAGTTGCAAAACTTTATTTTGCAACTATTAGTGTGCTTGTGATTTTAACATTCTGAAGAGATCGGATTTTTTCCATGATAAAAGTGCCAACATCTTCTGAAGTTTTACCTTCAATTTTAGCAATGATATCCCATTCGCCAAAAAGAATATGAGCATCAATAATTTCTTTGTAAGAAAGTAATTCATCTAATACTTGTTGTTCTTCACGTTCGAGTAATCCAATTAAAACGTATGCATGCATATTTATCACCTAAGTAAGAATTATTTTTTTGAGTTTAAAAATTTGATGAATTTTCGTTATTTAGAAACTTTACGAGCAAAAGATAAGAATGCAGTATGACCAATATCTTTCATTTTAGGACGAAGAACACGATCTTTAATAGTCCATTCACGTTCAATGTTTTCAATTGTTTTTTCATATAAAAAATTATCAGGAAGAGATTTTACAAATTCTTGATTTTGAGTGATATTAGGAGTATAAGCAACAACAAAGCCGCCAACTTTTAAGACTTTATTCATAGACTCAACAGCTTTATGAGGTTCAGGATTATCTAAAACTAAAACATCAATTTCATTTTTTTCAGATATTGAAGATGAATCATAAATATCTCCTGCTTTGAATTCAACAGTTTTCAAATTGAGGTTTTTAGCATTTTCTTCACAAACCATGGAATGTTCACGTCTATTATCATAGCTTATGACTTTTTTACAAATACTAGCCATAAAACAAGCAAGTCCACCAGAGCCGCTACCTGCGTCCATAACAATAGAATCACGAGTCATACCTGTGCCAGTTATAATAGAACCAATATCTTTAAGAGTAATAATTTGAGCGAGACGTTTAATTTTTTTGTAATGATCAATAAATGAAGGAGTTAAAATAAGATATTCTTCTTTACCAACAGAAACTTTAGTTTTTTTCAGATCTTCTTTTTTAATTTGACCGAACTGAGTTGAATAATCAGCTTTAGCATTGATAAGATGTTTTTCAAATTTAGAAAGAGTTATACGTCTACCATCTACTTCAGTTTTCCTAGGAAGTTTAATAATCAGTTTTTTAGTCATTACATTTAAAGGATACCTTGTGCTTTAGCACAATGGTTTACCAGTTTCTCCGTAAGTTTTTTCTATACATTTTAATTATAAAATTGCGCGCGACGAATATTGGCGCACGCAATTACCAACTTT